>Ga0068868_100002070_pt1 | contig 13787 bp, 13 predicted proteins | sample KBSMisM42_FD_64660 | JGI IMG/M metagenome (GOLD analysis project Ga0068868, IMG submission 64660) | Miscanthus rhizosphere microbial communities from Kellogg Biological Station, Michigan, USA - KBS Miscanthus M4-2 | ecosystem: Host-associated > Plants > Roots > Rhizosphere > Soil ...
AATCGTTTGGTGGAGCACTATCAGCGATTCGCGTTTGCCGACATTCAGGCGATCGTGGTCGCCGAAGGCGGCAGACGCGCGGTTTGGCCATCCGCCGTGGCGTTAGTGTGTTTTGCTCTCAGTACCTGGGTCCAAATTACTTTTGGAAAAGGCTTTTTTGCAGTGATCGGGTTGGCCGCTCTCGTCTTTGCGATAGTGGATATCGCGCGCGGGCCGCGCTGCCGTTGCATACTGCAAACGGCAGTCAGCGGTGAGCGCCTTTACGCAATATCCCGGATGCGCACCGCCCGTTCATTCCTGACGACCATCAGTCCAGTGATCGAAGCAGTGCAGGGGAGCGCACCGGCGGAAGATCTCGCGGCCCAGCGAGCGATGACGCCGCAGATTGCTACCGCGGAATCGACGGCGCGGCCACCGGCTATTGAGCGTCCTCTCGGCTATACGCCGGAAATCCTGTTTGGACTGCTTATGCTCGACAGCGTTTTGGTGTTCGTGGCGCTCCAATCCACGTTCAGCGTCGCATTCGGCTTATTGCCCACCATGTACTTCGCGGAATTTCTGATCGGGATCCTCGCACTAGTGCAATCCCGTACGCGCAGCGCAACGTCGGTGGCGGTGCTCATCGCGGCATTCCTGTGCATCCTCATCGACCCCTTTGCCTTAAGCGGCGCCGCGGCCTGGCCGAGTGTGGTCGCGGTGTTTCGACAACCCGCTGCGGGCACGGACCCATGGAACACTAGGATGGCGGCTTCAGGGACGGCGATGCTTCTCGCGGTGGGATGGCGGGCGACGATGGCGATCACTGGTCTGGCGGTCTGTCATTTTGAAAGGACGGCGAAGGTCGAGTGAGCGTGCTAGTCCAGCAGCGCTGCATGATCCACGCCGATCGCGAGGCGGCCGTCCGCTGTCCGGCGTGCCAGCGGTTCTACTGCCGCGAATGCGTCGTCGAGCATGACGGACGGATGATGTGCGCGCACTGCATTGCGCAGGTGCAAGCGGCTCCCAGGCGACGTGGATCTTCGGTTACCGTCTGGGGCATCCTCTCCGTGACGGGCTTCCTGGCAACCTGGCTGATTTTCTACTATTTCGGTATGGGCTTGGCTCGGGTGCCGTCGTCATTCTTCGGGGGCGCACCCTGATGCGCGAACTGGACGCAATCGAGATCCTGGAAGAGTCCATCCAGCTTCTACGCGCCGCCCCCTCCGCAGCCATTGCGGCGTATCTTGCCGGGGCTGTTCCGTTTTTCGCCGGGCTGCTGTTTTTCTGGACCGATATGTCGCGCAATCCGTTCGCAGCGGAGAGGCTACCGGCGGAATCCTTGGCGCTCGCGGCGCTATTTATATGGAAGAGCGTTTGGCAAGCGGTATTTGCTGCGCGGCTCTATTGGTATCAGGCGTTAACTGCGCCACGGCCTCTGAAACTCATACGGCTGGTGGCGATTCAGTGCACATTGCAGCCGCTGAGCCTTTTGGCAATTCCTGTGAGCGGGCTGGTGATGCTGCCCTTTGCCTGGACCGTAGCGTTCTTTCGCAATGCCGGATTGTTCGCGGCACTGGGCGAAACTGAAATAGTTGCTGTGGCGCGGCGCCAAGCTGGCTTGTGGAACCGGCAAAATTGGCTGTTGCTAAGCCTGATTTTCCTGGCAGGATTGTTGCTGTTCATCAACGTTCTAATTGTGATTGTGCTGCTGCCACAGATGGGCCGCAGCCTCCTGGGGATAGAAAATGAATTCGCACGACTAGGGATGCGCTTGTTGAACTCGACCACTATTGCAGTCGCAGCGTGCGTGATGTGGCTAGTCATCGATCCCTTGTTGGATGCCGCCTATGTAGTCAGGTGCTTTCATGGGGAGTCGCTCGCCACTGGTGAAGATTTGCGTGTTGCCTTAAAACGGGCGCTTGGCGCTGTCGCATTGGCATTCGTCTTGTGCGTCTCCGTGCCGCAAGTGCGGGCGCAGACCGCTCCCACTACCGATGCGGCAAATGTGCAAACGAGTATTGACCCTCAGCGGCTCGACCATACCATCAATGAAGTGATCCGACGGCGTGAGTTTGCGTGGCGCACGCCACGTCCGGCCGGCCCGGAGCCGCAGGGTAGGTGGGTCGGTTGGGTACGGAGCGCGCTCGACACAGGAGCAAAGGGCATTGCGTGGATCGCCGAAAAGATTCAGAGCTGGTTCCGGCGTAACCCGGACGAAAACAGCGGGAAGAAGCCGGCGACAGAGCGGCCTCCCATTGAATTATGGATTTCGCTGGTCGCAATCGCGCTGGTTGCTGCCGGAATGGCGGCATTCATGGCGGGTCGGCGGAAAAAGGCAATCGTTGCGCAGCCCGTGAAACTAGCCATTGTGCCCATCGATCTTGCTGACGAATCGGTAACGGCAGACCAGATGCCGGAGAGCTCGTGGCTACAGTTGGCAGAGGAACTCCTTGCTAAAGGAGACTGCCGCCTGGCGTTACGCGCCTTGTACCTCGCTGGTTTGAATTACTTAGGTCAGAAAGACTTAATCTCCGTTCGACGCTGGAAATCGGGACGCGATTACCGTCAAGAGCTGGAGCGGCGCTCCCGCGCGCACGCCTTGACCGACGCGAATCTGACACCGGCGTTTGCCCGTAACTTGTTCTTGTTTGAGCGCGGCTGGTACGGAAGACATGCTGTGGACCGCGCGGATGTGGAAGCTTTCGCGCAGGGTTGGGAGGAGATCAGGCGTTATGCCGGCCGCCCGTAACGGTACCGTATGGTTGATCGTGCTGCTGCTCGCAGTTTTTTTCGCGGGAGCGTGGGAAGTAATGGTCGCTCCGCTAATTACGGGCGAGGTTTATCCCCCGTATTCATCTTTGCGAACAGACCCTTTAGGAGCAAAGGCGCTCTTTGAGAGCCTGTCAGAGCAGCCCGGCCTCAACGTGACGCGGCTGTACAAGGCGCGGTCGCCGCTCGATTCGGAAACCGCTCTCCTGATTCTGGGTGTTGATCCGTCGGCTTGGATCCACTCTCCACCGCCGGTGGCAGACGAGTACGAAAAATTGGTCCCGAAAGGCGGACGAATCGTGATTGCTTTCCTTCCGTCGGTAGGTCCGAAAGCGTCCACCGATTCTGGCGCGATCGAAGAGCGGTGGCATATCCGACTCCGCTATCGTAAAGCGTCTCCTAAGGAAAAAAGGGACACCGGCGCGATGCCTCGTGAAACCGCGTTGTACTTCGAGCCGGGTCCGGAGTGGCGAGTTCTGGAAGCGCGCCAGGGCAGTCCAGCTGTTGTAGAACGCAATCTCGCCGGAGGAACTCTGGTTCTGGTTGGAGACAGTTTCCCGCTCAGTAATCAAGGCCTTCTGGACTCCAGCGATGCAGCGTTAATTGCCGGTTTGATCGGGCCAGTCAAGCGTGTACTTTTCGATGAGAACCAGTTCGGGGTTTCAGAGACTGGTAGCGCCGCTGTATTGATCCGAAAATATCGCCTCGAGACGGCGATCGCGATGCTCTTCCTGATCGCAGGATTATTTATTTGGCACAGCTCTTCCAGCTTTCTTCCGGCGCGTGCGGCAACTCAGTTTGCCTCCGTTAGCGGGCGCGATTCGCACGATGGTCTGGCGGCTCTATTGCGCCGCAATATTCCGATGAATCAACTTTTGCAAACCTGCTCGAGGGAGTGGACCCGTTCTGCTCCACAGCGAGGTCGGGCGGATGTGGTGCAAGCTGAGATACAACAATGGACCGGCCGTGATCCTGCCGCGGGATATCGCGCGGCCTGCCGTGTTCTGACGGAGAGAAAATGACGGAAAGACTTGAACAGCTGCACCAGATTTTAGAAGCTACACGGCAGGAAGCATCGAAGATCATACTGGGGCAGGCCGGTGTGATCGATCGGGCGCTCATTGTGATTCTGGCGCGCCAGCATGCGCTGATCGAGGGCGTCCCGGGAATCGCGAAAACCTTGCTCGCGCGTACGTTGGCCCGGCTTCTGGGTTGCGAATTCGCGCGCATTCAATTTACGCCCGATCTGATGCCGGCTGATATCACGGGTACCAGCGTTTTTCACTTTGGCCGCAATGAGTTCACGTTAGTAAAGGGCCCGGTTTTTACTTCGTTTCTGCTGGCCGATGAGATCAATCGCGCTCCGGCTAAAACTCAGTCGGCGCTGTTGCAGGCGATGCAGGAGCGGACGGTTACCATCGATCGCGAAACCCATACTCTGCCCGATACTTTCACGGTCTTCGCTACACAGAATCCCATCGAATACGAGGGTACGTATCCTCTTCCAGAAGCGCAGAAGGATCGATTTCTGCTGAAGATCACCATGGCGGCTCCAGACCGCGACAACGAGCTTGAACTCGCCATGCGCATGTTGTCGGATGAACCGCCGGAGGAGTTGCTCGCACGAGGTGCGGTGCAGCCAGTGCTCGAACCTGGCAAACTCGCGGCGGCGCAGGCGGCATTGGCGGACGTGTCAATGCGTGGCGAACTAGCGGGGTATATCGTGGACTTGGTGCGCCGCACGCGATCGCACGAAAGCGTGTTGGTCGGTGCGGGACCGCGTGCCACGCAGGCTCTGGTACTGGCAAGCCGTGTCCATGCGGCGCTGGACCGCCGGGATTTCGTGACTCCCGACGACGTCAAGGCGCTCGCCCGCCCGGTGCTGGAACATCGATTGATTCTGCGGCCGGAGTTCGAAATTGAAGGGATGACGGCGGCCGAAGCGGTCGACAAGATTGTGGAGAGTGTGGCGGTGCCGGTGTGATCGTTCCCTCGCGGCGACTGATCTGGCTGCTGGCTTTGGCCGGCTTTCCGGCTGTCGTCATCGAAGCGATAGTCCCGCAAGCGCGGGTTGCTGCCCTGATACTGATCATTGCGGTGGCGCTCGCCGCTGTCATCGATGCATTGCGGCGAAGACGAGCTCTTGATGGCTTGAAGGTTGAATTGCCGGGATTAGTTCGGCTGGTACAAGGTCGCGAAGCTCGGATCGCAGTTACGATTCACAACGACAATCGTTCTGGCCGGCGAATTCGGATAGGATTCGCGGCTCCGCCGGGCGTTGAAATGGAGCCCGACGAGCAAGCTATTGACCTTCCTGCCGCGACATCACGGATCGAATGGCTGTGCCATCCGCGATTGCGCGGCAACTACACAATAAATGAATGCTATTTGGAATCGGCTTCGCTATTGGGCCTTTGGATGGTACGTGGCACACAGCCCATTTCGCTTGAGATACGGGTCTATCCCAACCTGCGAGATGACGGCGCCCTCAAAGCGCTGCGGCGCGGCTCGGAGAACCGCCATCTTACGCGGCAGATCGGACGTGGACGCGAATTCGAAAAACTTCGGGAGTATTCGCCGGGGGATAGTTCCGACGAAATTCATTGGAAGGCCACCGCGCGGCGCGGGCGGCCGATCACAAAAGTCTTCCAGGTGGAACGCACGCAGGAGATCTATCTCGTCATTGATGCGTCACGCCTGTCGGCGCGGGTTATCGGCGGCGAGACAGCATTGGAACGCTCGATCAAGGCTGCATTGACGATTGGTGCCGTAACCGAGCGCCGCGGAGATTTGTTTGGCATCTCTGCGTTCTCGGATCGCGTCGAGACGTTCGTTCGAGCGCGCAGCGGAAAGCTGCATTACTCCGCTTGCAGGGATGCGATCAACAACCTGCGTACACGCCCGGTTTCGCCGGATTTCGAAGAAATAGCCACATTGTTGCGCTTGCGGCTGCGCCGGCGCTCATTGGTGATTTTTCTCACGGCCCTCGACGAACCGGTTCTCGCCGAACACTTTGAGCGGTCCGCACGGCTGTTAGCGCGGCGGCACTTGGTTATGGCAGCAAGCCTCCGACCTGCGTCTGCGAAACCGCTGTTCCAGGATGCGGAGGTCGAATCCGCGGAAGACATCTACCGCGCCCTCGCCGGACATCTGGCGTGGAGCAAGCTTCGCGAACTACAAGGAGCCTTGGCGCGGCAGGGCGTGAAGTTAGCGCTGTTTGAACCCGCATCGTTCGCGGCGAATCTGGTGAATCTTTACGACGACGTAAAGCAAAGGCAACTGCTATGATTCTCGACCTGCCGCGCTTCGTCGAAGCTGAACGGCCTCACTGGACGGCTCTCGAAAAGACTCTGACGTGGCTCGAAATGAATCCGGGCGGACGTCTCACGCTAGAGGAAGCGGCTCGATTTCAGGCACTGTATGAACGGGCTGGAGACGGTCTGACACGAGTCGCGAGCTTCGCGGCCGAAGGCGAATTGCAAAGATACCTCGCGTGGCTTGTGAGCCGCGCCTATGCGGAAATCCATGAAACGCGACATCATATTCCGTTCCGCCCGTGGCGATGGCTTTCGGTTGAGCTTCCCAATACCTTCCGCCGCCACATCCGTGCATTTCAGCTTGCGATGCTCTTGACGCTGCTGGGTGTTGCCCTAGGCGGCTTCGCTATTCGCTACGACCCGGACGCCAAGTCCGTTCTGATGCCGTTTGACAACCTTCGTGTAACCCCCGCAGAACGTGTTGCCATGGAGCGCGCCCAGCAAGGGCAGCAATTGACTGGGAGGAAGGCAACGTTTTCCGCGCAATTGATGACGCATAACACGCAGGTCTCTCTCACCGCGCTGGCGTTCGGTATGAGCTTCGGGCTTGGCACGGTGATCCTGCTGTTCTACAACGGACTCCTGCTGGGCGCGGTGGCGGTTGACTACATTGCTGGAGGCCAGACGATATTCCTGTTGGGATGGCTTCTGCCGCACGGTGTTATTGAGATTCCCGCGATCCTGATTGGAGGACAAGCGGGACTGGTGATCGCACACGCCTTGATCGGATGGGGCGATCGCAGTTCCCGTGCTGAGCGTCTGCGGCATATCTCGCGGGACGTGGTAACGCTCGCCGGAGGTGTCGCCATCATGCTGGTATGGGCGGGGCTGGTCGAGGCGTTCGTTTCGCAATACCATGAGCCAGTGCTGCCGTATGGATCGAAGATTGCCTTCGGGCTGATCGAGGCCCTACTGCTGACCACGTACCTTGCCCGCTCCGGCCTGTCGAGGGAGGCGAGCGTTGCGCGCTGAAACCGTGTTGATTCGAACACCGGAAGGCATTGAATTCGACTTGCCGCTAGCCGGTCCCATCAGCCGGATGCTGGCTTTCGCTGTCGATTTTGCGGCGATTGCGGCAACAGGGGCCGCGATTGCGCAGTTGGTTGCGCCTCTGCAACTGTTTAGCGAGGATGCGGCGCGAAGCGCGATGACGGTCCTGTATTTCGCAATTTCGCTGCTTTACGGAATCCTGACCGAATGGTTTTGGAGAGGGCAAACTTTAGGTAAGCGGTTGCTCGGGTTACGGGTGGTGGAGGCCAGCGGATTGCGGCTGCGGCCGTCGCAGATTATTGTGCGCAATCTGCTGCGTTTCGCCGACCTGCTGCCGGGGCTGTATCTGGTTGGCGGCGTGTGCTGCGTGCTTAGCTCCCGGCGCCAGCGCCTGGGTGATATCGCCGCGGGCACTATCGTTATCCGCACTTTGCAACTGAAGGAACCCGACGTGGACCAAGTGCTGGGGCGTAAGTTCAACTCGCTAGCCGAATCTCGTCATCTGGCTGCCCGGCTCCGCCAAAAAGTGCACGTGAAGGTGGCTCATTTGGCTTTAGAAGCGATTCTACGGCGCGACGAAATTCAACCCGCGGCGCGGCTTGTTCTCTTCCGCGAATTCGCCGGCTATTTCAGAGATTTGGTCCCATACCCTGCCGAAATCGTGGAGCAACTCACCGACGAGCAATATGTTCGGAATACAGTGGATGTATTGTTCCTTGGCAATTCGTCGGCTTCAGGCGCAAAGAAATTGCTGCCGTTACGATCTTCCTGACGGCTCTTCCGGCGAACGATAGCCCCTCCACCCGGAAGGATCGCTCGCTTTGTGGTTCCAGATCAGCGACCAGGCGAAGCGAAGCCAGTAAACAAATAGCAGCGCCGAGGTGACTACTATGACGATGCTGGCAATGATCTCGATCATGTCGGGCGTGCATTTATCTTCGCAACCAGGCCGCATTAAACTAATCACCCACGCGTACTGTTCTTGTCTAGTACGGTGCGAGATAGTGCCGTACTTGCGTACTCGTGCAGGTACTTAGATGGGGGAAAGCAGGTGAAATCAGGGAAAGCGGGAGAGGATTGCGGTTCGTCTGGGGGGAAAGGACCTATTCCGAAGATACTAGCGGGAGCCGCGCATGGCGTCATCCAGCGCCGTGAGTCCGGACAAAACGTGCTCGATGCGAATTCCTAAAACCCAAAGGGTCTGCGCCGGGAGACAATAAATCACCTCGCCCAGGATGAGATTGTTGTCATACTCGACCTTCAATAGCGAGCCGATCGCCAGCGGCTGGTCGAGATGAAGCTGGGTCCCGCCCTTGCTGATGTTTCGGATTTCGCCCTGAAGAACTTGAGCTGCTGTGCCAACCAGACTTACGGTGGCGTATTGACTTAGGGGATGGCGCTCGGTGAGTCTTTGATCCGATTGTTGCGTAGGCGTGACAGGTGCTTCCAGAACCATGGTTCGCGAGGGCATACTGACATGTTCGGCGTTGTTGACATGAATTACGATAGATCGTCAGCCCTAAGTGCGGTCGGGTGTACACCCTAGAACCTAGTACTAACTTCCTCGGTCGCCGTCGGCAGCCGCGCCCAACGCGCGCGTCGCTATTTCGCCCTTACGGCGGACCAGTAGGCGGGCAAGCCAGGCTTAGTTTCGCGTACGATCTCCAGAATCGCGGTCCGGTCTTCGGCGGCGAGATTCTGCAGAGAGAGACCGCCCACCGATTTGCTTGAGTCCTGACCAGTGAGAATGTCGTAGAGACGCCGGTAAACCCGTTCGCGAACCAGTTCCGGCATACCATCGAAGGCCGCGGTGTAGATCATGTACGAAAGGGGATAACGGAACAGTCGCGTCTTCAGATCGAAGTCGCGCAGGGACCGGCCTTGCTTGTCGCGCGGCCCGCGCTGCGGAAAGGTTTTGGAAAACTCAGAAACGCCGGCGACCGGCTCACGCAGCCGCGGCTCGCCGCCAAACAACATGTAAGCGGCCAATTCGTCCGTTTCCGTGTCAAGCTGGCCGCGCTCCGCGGCGAGTTTGCCGTCATGTTGGGCGACGCGCATATCCCAACCGACGCGGATCATCAAATTGGTCATGCGGGTCTGGTGTTCCAGCACCAGCAGCGCAACCAGATCGCTGGTGGGGAGCAGATAACGCGAGGTGTCAAACCGTCCGCTGAGATCCGTGATGTTCTGAGTGTTTGGGCGTGACGATGAACCCGGGTGAACCGGATCAGTAAGATCCGGATTGTTGCCCAAATGATATTGCGCGCCGTGAGTACCGGTCACGTACCAGCCGCCCCAACGATCGCTGAAGGCCGTGCGATGGTCCGTCATAACCGCATTGCCGTGCTCTTCGCCGGGGCGGCCGGAAGGGGGATGTACGGAACTGATCAAGAGCCCCGGGACTGCTAGGGTCACAGGGCCTTGGTGGCAGCGAAGACAATCATCGCGGCGGCCGAGCATGGGCCGTGCGTTGCGCGCTGGGTCCAAGCTGTAGAGGATAATACCCTGCTTGGGATCAAGAGAGGTCAACTCCAGCGCTTCTCCGTTCTGAACGTAGCCGACGCTCGTATCGTCGTTGAAATAAATTGCGCGGGGAGTGCGGGGAGAAATGCGTTCCGATTGAATACTGGTCTTAGAAAAAACTAACACCTGAGAGTCAGCACGGATGTCGAGCTGCTTTAGCAGGGCAGGCAAGTAGCCCAGGCCGTTCGGCGCATAGTCGAGTGTGGCCTGGCGACTTTCGAGACGCTTCGCGAGCCGTCCCACGGGATCGGTGGTCTCACCTGCGTATTGAATAGCGGGATGATCGAGCGGGATGAAGATAGTGTCTTCCAGGCGATCCGCAAGTAACCATGTGGCGGCGCCGGCGAGTAGAGCGGCACCGGCAACGAATATCCGAAGACGTGTACGGCGGCTCATATCATAATGATACAAACCCCGCGTCGCAGGTCTGTGCGGTGTCAAGGCTTCACTGCTTCGGCGCTCTGCAAATCCAGGCCAACGCGTTCGCCATTGATCAGGACAAATCCGGCGTTGATCAATTGCTGGCCGGTTATGTCGTAGCTTTCATAGCGCTGTAACTCGGTCATGGGGAACAGGAACTCTATTGTGTCCGGCGTCGCATTCGGGCCTGCGTTCACGGTCGCGTGAAAGTCGACGCCCTCGAAGCCAAGGGATCCTTTGACGTACGGCAGGACGGACCGGATGAGATGCGAGACATGGCGGTCGAACGCCAGTGCCGCGAGGCGATATTGCGAGCCGCCTTCGGCTGCGGCAAGAGCTGTGATCACCGGAATGCGCAAATAGGAACCGCCGCGGAAGTCGAAGAGCGCAGGCTTGGCCAAAGGATCAAAGTGCGCTTGCGGCCCCAATTCCTGGATCATATGATCGAGTTGCGGCTGCAATACAGCCTGGCGTTGCTCGATCGCGGCTGCCGGGACATGTTCTCTGGGGGGCGCGGCGGAAACGGCTGGCCGGACCGGCTCGGCAACGGGTGCACTTACGATTCCCGGTCGATTTACTGAAACCGTAGGGGCTGCTGGAGCCTTCGCCAGCCCGTCGAAAGCCAGAATGTGGGCGTCGACGTATACCTGAGCGCCGCTCAGCGCGGCAAGCTGCTGATTCGGATCGCTGATCTCATTGATTTTGACGGCCGTGGCGAGCGGCACAAGAAACGATGAATTCTCAAACCGGTCGATCGTCACGACGGCCACTTTACGCACGTGATGCGACAACTGGATCGACACGGCAGTTATCTCGGCGTCATCTTTGAGGCGGGGAATAGTTGCATGGAGAATCGGCACCACGACGTCCAAGTATGTTCGGTTGACGCGGTCTCTTGCCTCCATGGTCGTCGGATAGACGGCGGAATAATTTCCCCTCACCAGCAGCGTGGTTTGCTTTTCCGATGCTGTGAATTCGATGGAACGCTGGTCAGCGGATTTAAGGTCGTTTCCCCTTAGGTCGAGCTCTCGAGTCAGATAAAATTTCGCAGGGTAGCTATGGGCCGCGATTTCCGCAGCGGCCGCATTCAGGGCAGTGAGGTGCTTAGTTTGAAGGGCGCGCGATTGCGGGTCCTTGATCTGGGCCGGCGGAACCACTTGGGCGCGACCCACATCCGCGGTACCTAGAATAGACACTGCCACGAGGGCAAGGCGAACGATGTTCATGATACAGCTCCTGGGGGATTCTCCCAGTTTAGCCGGACGTCTCTTGTTGACGTGCGACCGCGTCCGCTAACCCGCTAATGGAGTAAACTGAGTGACGGGAATTACGGGAAAGGTGGGAATCCAGATGCGAACAAGAAGAGACTTTGCGAAATTGGCGGTGGCCAGCTTGCCGTTCGCCAGCCTGTCGTCGAACCTGGCCTGGGGCGCCAAGATCAATTCGACGGTAAAGGGCGTACGGTTGGGGACTATTACCTATAGCTTTCGAGATTTCCCGCGCACTCCCGGTAAGGACAACGCAGATGCGATCATCCAGGCGCTGACCGAGTGCGGAATCGGTGAAATCGAGCTCTTCGCACCGAACATCGAGCCGGGCCGGACGCCGGGGATGGCCGCTGACAAATCTCGCGAGGAATTGCGTCAATGGCGGCTTGCTACCCCGATGGATTACTTCAAGGGCATGCGCAAGAAGTTCGACGATGCCGGCATCAATATTTACGCCTACACGATTAACTACAATACTGACTACACCGACCCTGAAATCGACAAAACGTTTGAGCAGGCCAAAGCCCTGGGCGTGGGCACGATTGCCACCTCAACGCGGGTAAGCATGACCAAGCGTTTGGTTGGGTTCGCGGATCACCACAAAGTTAACATCGCATTTCATGGACATGCGGAGTACGATAAGCCGGACGAATTCTCAACCCCGGCGACTTTCCAGCAGGCGCTCGACATGTCGAAATATGCCAAGGTAAATCTGGATATCGGCCACTACACGGCGGCCAATCTGGACCCGATCGCCTATATCGAACAGCACCACGACCGCATCTCGCATCTGCATATGAAGGACCGTAAAAAAAACAAGGGCGAGAACACCGAATGGGGCAAAGGCGACACGCACATTAAAGAGGTGCTCGTGCTATTGCGCGACAAGAAGTACCCGCTCCCGGCCTTCATCGAGTACGAATACAAGGGCACCGGCACTTCCGTTGAGGAAGTGAAAAAATGCATGGCCTACATGAAGCAGGCGCTGGCGTAAGGCCAAATTATAATTCAACGTTTCTTAGTCTGAATTCCTGAGACGTTGCCTGCCCCGGCTCTCTTTGCGCGGCGAACGAAGGATTGGTCGAAGGATACGAAGGCGGCGCCGTGCGGCCTGCTACTCAAGTGCATCGCATCCGTGAATTCAACGCCATGCGTGGTGAGTACCAGAGCGGCTGCTACCGACGGTTCGTCCTCGACCTGCACGTTCCTTAGACCGAGTAGCTTAGTGAAGGCCTCGCGGATAGCGCTCCCCTCAAATCCATACAAGCTCCCTAGGACCCAGCCGGTTTCGAGCAGCACTGTTTTGGCGATCCAGATCTGCTGGACTTCGAACACTCTTCGTGCCGCCGCGGTTTGTTCGCGATCGTCACCTGTCAGCAGCCGAACCAGGACGTTAGTATCGACCGCGATCATGGCGCCGCACAATCTCGCGTCCGATCGCGGCCCGCATTTGCGCGGGCGTTTTGGAGCCACGCTTTGATCGCAAGCTGCCGGCAACTTGATCGAGACTGGTTTCGGGGAAACGCTCGGCGGGCCGCAGGAGAATGCCGTCAGCCCTTTCTTCGACTGTGAATTCAGTACCCGGTCCCCAGGCACGAGCCGTGCGTATGTCCTTCGGCAGAACAAGCTGGCCCTTGGTCGATAGCCGTGTGGTTTCCATTGGTAAGACCTCAGTAAGATTATAACTGAGCTATCCTGTCAATGCATGTAGATGCGTCATCGCGCACAAAGGTTCTGTATTGGTTACCCTCGTAGGGATGAACCAGCCGGCGCGACCCGCCAGATCGCTAACGTTCTGGTTCACCAATCTCCGAAGCATCGCCCTCATCGCCTGTGTAACTGGCGTTTTGAGCCTCCCGATACCGATGTGGAATGCAGCGCAAACCACCATTGCCGCGACTTCGCAAACGAACGATTTCTGGAGGTTGGCGGGGACACTGCTGCTCGTTCTCGTGACTCTCTTCACCGCGATTTTCCCCATTTTCTATTTCGCTTTGTACCGTAATGAAGCCGTGCTTTACTTCCCAAAGCGACTCCGTCTGCTAGCTTTAATCGCGGCGGCCATCTTTTCCGTGATAGTGTTGACAACGCTGCCAGCTTACGTCAAATCATTGACTGATTACCTTGCTCGGCTCGTAGCGTTCGATTGGAGTATAGGCGGCTCCAGCGTCTTAGCAATTGTTCGCGATCGACGGACGATCAACCAGCTTTCGACACTGTTAGGTCAGATATCGAATATCGCGACCATCCTGTTGCTGATAGGTATTTTCTGCCACGCGGGTGAAGCTCTAGAGTCCGATGTCCCCGTTTATAGATTGCTTCGGGTCATGACCAAAATTGCGTTTTTCACTTGGCGCATCGTGTTGGCGGTTACACTGCTAAGGTTCGCCGCACTGCCATTCGTCTATATACAACTTCGGAATTATGCGTTACAACTTGGACGCACGCCTCCGCCATTTAGAGATATTTTGGCAATTCGAGAGTCTCTACTACAGGTGTGCCTATTTGCCGCCCCGTATAT
>Ga0068868_100002074_pt1 | contig 13781 bp, 16 predicted proteins | sample KBSMisM42_FD_64660 | JGI IMG/M metagenome (GOLD analysis project Ga0068868, IMG submission 64660) | Miscanthus rhizosphere microbial communities from Kellogg Biological Station, Michigan, USA - KBS Miscanthus M4-2 | ecosystem: Host-associated > Plants > Roots > Rhizosphere > Soil ...
TAATTTGCCTTCTGTCCTTTCACCATCAGGCAATCAGGGCGAACTCCTTCAAACCTCTTATCTTTGCAGCCTCAAAAAAAATAATTACACATGCAAAGCATGGATAGGAATACAGTGATTGGTTTTGTGTTGCTGGCAGGACTGCTGTTCGCATACTTATTTATCTCTTCTAAAAACAGCCACGAACTGGAAATTCAGAAAAGAAAGTTCGATGACTCCGTTGCCTTTGTGAATGCGCAAAAACAGGCGATAGCCGCAAAGAAAGACACCAGTCACACTACAGTTTCCGCAGATACCAGTGCCGGCGCAAAGCTGTTTAACGGAAGCGAGAAGACAATTACGGTTGAAAACGAGGTACTGAAAATAACTTTTACCAATAAAGGTGCTCAGGCCAAATCGGTACAGCTCAAAAAATACCATTCTACTGACAGCAGTTTGGTAGAACTGCAAAATAGTAGTACAGATTACCTGGCTTATCCGGTTAACACGGAGAATGCTAAGCAAAAATCCACCCTCACGTCAGACCTGTTTTTCAATGAAGCCAATCTTGAAAAAAAGCCAGATGGAACCCAGGTTATTTCATATCTGGTAACCATTGCACCGGGTGAAACCATTACGCATCAATATACGCTGAAGCCCAATAGTTACCTGGTAGACTGGAATGTGCAACTGACAGGTGCCGACAAGTTGCTTACGCAAAATGCCTTTAACCTGCAATGGAAACTTCGTGCTGTACAACATGAAAAGTATGCAAAATACGAGCGGCAGCAGTCACAGATCATTTACCTGGAGGATGGCGGATATGACTACAACACATTACTTAATAAGACGGAAAAGAAATTTGATAAACCGCTGCAGTGGGTAAGCGTTAAACAGCAGTTTTTCAATACTACGCTGGTAGCTAAAAATAAATTTGAGAGCGGTCAAATTCAATGGACGCACAGTGCAACCGACGATACGACCAACCTGATTACCCAGGCAACTGCCAATTTTAACAGCAAACTTCCGGGAACGGGAACGGTGAATGTGCCGATGCAGGTATACTATGGACCGAATGATTATAAAATTTTGCGGAATGCAGGGGTAACGGATATGGACAAAATAATCAATCTTGGTCAGGGTATGTATGCATTTGTACGACCCATTAACCAGTTTATAATTATGCCCGTATTCAATTTTTTCAAAAGCTTTATTGGGAGTTACGGGCTGGTAATAGCATTGCTGACAATATTCATACGACTGGTTACATCTCCGCTTGTATACACCAGTTACCTGAGCGGGGCAAAGATGAAGGCCCTGCGGCCTGAGCTCGATGTTTTAAAGAAAAAATTTCCCGACCAGCAAACGTTTGGGATGGAACAGATGAAGTTATTCAGGGAAGTGGGCGTGAATCCGTTGGGTGGCTGTATTCCAGCCTTGTTGCAGATACCGATATTCTTTGCGTTATACAGTCTTTTTAACTCGAGTCTTGCTTTAAGAGGCGAAAACTTTCTTTGGGCCAAAGATTTATCAACCTATGATGTAATTGCAAAGCTTCCGTTTTCCATACCTGCGTTTGGCGATCATATCAGCCTGTTTACTATTACCGCGGTAGCCACCAGTTTTTTGATTTCGATATATAACATGAACATGACGCCGGACCAAAGCAACCCCGCGCTTAAATACATGCCTTATATATTCCCATTTGTTTTACTGTTTATATTTAACAGCCTGCCCGCAGCGCTTACCTGGTACTATACAGTTTCCAATCTCATTACACTCATGCTGCAATGGGTGATTCAGAATTATATTATTGATCATAGCAAAATACTCGCAAAGCTGGAAGAGAATAAGAAGAAGCCAAAGACAAAATCAAAATGGCAGGAACGACTAGAACAAATGCAGGAAACGCAAAAAAAGGTGCAGGATGTTAAAAACAAGCCCCGGAGCAGATAAGTACCTGTAATGCTTTGTTAAAATAATTTTACTTGTACGAAGGCCCGCAAGGATAGTTAAATCTGGCGGGCCTTTCTTATTTTAGACAACTTAACAACTGCCCTTTGCGTCTATTTAATACAACTCAATAACATGATAATCATTAAGAAAATTTTACTGGTATCGGTAACGCTGCTTTTGGCAACAATAACGGAAGCACAAAAAAAGGTGTCCGAACTGATGCTTGTTTATGAAACCTCCATTACCACCGGCGACAACCAGCCAAAATTGGCAGATGCTTTTGATGGAGCTACCACTACTATATATATAAAAGGTAATATGAGCCGTTCTGAAATGTCAAGCGCATTGGCATCATTTACTTCAATACATGATTCCAGGACCGGTACAGCGGTCATTTTACAAGAAATCAGTGGACAAAAATTGCTTATCCGCATGACTGCCGAGAACTGGAAAGAAAAAAACCGTCGCTATGAAAATATATCGTTTGTCAGCACCAATGAAACAAAAACCATAGCAGGCTACAAGTGCATAAAGGCCACGGCCACCATGAAAGACGGTTCTGTTTTTACGGTTTACTATACAAAGGAGATCATTCCTGAAAATGCCGGGTACAGTGCCGAATTTTCAAACCTGGATGGGTTACCGCTTGAATATGAGCTCACACAGGGTAGCCTTAAAATAAAATATACGGTCTCTAAAATTAATATGAATCCTGTCCCTGCATCCAAGTTTGATATTCCTAAAAGTGGCTATCGGGAACTGACATACGAAGAAAGCCGGAAATTAGGAATCGGCAATTAGTAAACTTTGAAGTGAAAATGATTATTTGTGTATCTTAAGCTTCAGATTAAATAGCTGAAGACTTGAACCAGTCTGTGAAGCGGAAGTCGGTATTTTATACCTGCACGGGATGATATAGGTAGTATTGCCTTTCTGATAAGTAACAATTGAATTGAGCGATGAAAGATTTTTGGTTTTATCCTGGCCAAGAATAAAACTGCCATGATACATTGGGCCAGCTTTCAACGTAAAACCATTGGTTGTTCTGATGGGAGTGAATTCAGGCTTTACTGTCTTATCTTTTGTTTTGCTGCCACCACCGCCCATACTGGCAAAAGTTAATACAGCAGCACTCACCAGCAGCAAACTGGCTAATAATTTTTTTGTATAAGACGTAAATTTGGGACCTGACGTTAACATTATGACAAATGTAGTAAAAAGTTTCCTTAAATACCTAGCCTTTCATCACAAATATTATAGATCTCTTAACCATATTAAAATGTCCTTAAAAAACTTGGGTGCTGCTGTATAAAAGCTTAACTTTCAATAACCCGTAATACATGAGTGAAAATCCATCCCGCCAAGACAAAGAAGAACTACGAGAACTGTTGCGTCAATTCCAGAACCTGAAATCTGGCCGTTCCCATACTTTCCTCGAAGAAGAAGCTTTTGAAAAAATTATTGACTACTACGACGAGATGGAGGATATGCCCCTTGCATTGGAGGCGGTTGAGCTCGCTACCGAACAATACCCCTACTCATCATCTCTTCATCTCAAAAAGGCAGATTTATATATCGCCACAAGGCGCTATGCCGATGCACTGATTATACTTGATAAGGCAGAAATTCTGGATAGCAGCGATATCGACTTGTATATACTTAAAACAGATGCATACCTGGCGCTGGACCAGCAGGAAAAAGCTGTTGAATTGCTCGAAAACGCTTTGTTGCAATTTGAAGGCGAAGAGCGGATTGATTTGCTTTTTGAACTGGCTGATGTGTATGATGACTATGAAGAATTCGACAAGATATTCGACTGCCTGAAAATGATACTGGAACAGGAACCTGTTAATGAAGAGGCATTGTATAAAATTTGCTTCTGGACAGATTTCACAGGCCGGAATGAAGAAAGTATAAGGCTGCATAAATCAATTATCGATGAGTTTCCCTATAGTGAACTGGCATGGTTTAACCTCGCGGCGGCTTACCAGGGCATTAAATTGTATGAAAAAGCAATTGATGCCTATAAATATGCACTCGCCATTGATGAAAAATTTGACTATGCATACAGGAATATGGGAGATGCCTATATCCGTCTGCGTAAATACAAAGATGCCATAGAGGTGCTGGAAAAAGTGCTCGAACTTTCAAGACCGGAGGAAGTAATTTATGAAGCCATTGGTTATTGCTACGACAGGATAAAAAATTATGCACAAGCCCGGTTTAATTATCGCAAAGCAACCCACCTGAACCAGGGCAATAGCAAGCTCTACTATAAGATTGCGCGCACCTACATGAATGAACAGCAATGGACACAGGCGGTTAAGCAACTTGATACGGCCATGCAGATGAACCGGTCTTATCCCGATTATAATCTTGCTATGGGAGAATGTAAAATGAACCTGGGAGAAACAAAGGAAGCGATTCAGTGTTTTTCGGTTGTTGTACGTGCGCGCCCCAAAAGCGCATCCGGATGGGAGGCACTGATCTGTTGTTTATACATAGCCGAGTTTTATGATGAAGCGCTGGAACAGGTTCAGGCTGCATTGAAACATACAGACAATAAACCCATTTTTCTTTATTATTACAGTGCGGTTTGTTTTGCTTCAGGTAAATCAAAAGAAGGCCTGTTGCAGTTGGAAAGAGCGTTGCACAGGTCACCCAAACTCGTTAAAAAATTTGTAGGAATCAACCCTTCCATTCTTCAGAACCAACAGGTGGTTGATTTACTCGCCAGGTCCCGGCGTAACAAAAAGAATTGAATTTTACACTCATTTAAGTATGCAGGAAGATATGTTTCCTTACTTCCTTATTTTTGCGCGGCCTGTTTAAAGGCTATTTTCAAATAATTTGATATACGATGAATTTTAATCTTTCCCAGATTCCTGAAAGAACAGCCAAGCCGAGAGTAAATGGATTAACAATGGTGATGGATAAAGGGTTAAGCGTGGAAGAAGCAAAAAATTTTTTAAGTGTTGCACATCCGCATGTTGATATTATAAAACTTGGTTTTGGAACTTCTTTTGTTACACCTAACCTGAAAGCCAAGCTGGAAGTATACAAGTCTTACGGTTTGCCGGTTTATTTCGGCGGTACATTGTTTGAAGCTTTTTTAATACGGAATCAATTCGACGATTATATAAATGTGTGCAAAGAATTCCAGGTGTCCTATATGGAAGTAAGCGATGGGTCGGTAACAATACCGCATGCCGAAAAATGCGGCTATATCGAAAAGCTGACCAAATACGGTATTGTACTGAGCGAAGTGGGAAGCAAGGATGCGGAACACATTATCCCCCCTTACAAATGGATTGAGCTGATGCGTGCTGAACTGGCGGCTGGCGCCACTTATGTGATTGCAGAAGCACGTGAGGCCGGTAACGTAGGTATCTATCGTGGCAGTGGTGAGGTTAGGGAAGGGCTGGTACAGGAAATTCTTACGCAGATACCTGCTGAAAAGATATTATGGGAAGCACCGCAGAAAGGCCAGCAGTTATATTTTATTGAGCTTATCGGCGCCAATGTTAATCTGGGTAATATTGCTCCTGCAGAGGTAATACCACTCGAAACAATGCGGCTTGGATTGCGTGGAGACACATTCGATCTTTTTCTTGACAAAGCAATACGCAAATGAGACAGTTTGGTTTAATAGGTTACCCGCTGTCGCATTCATTTTCAAAAAAGTATTTTGCTGAGAAATTTGAAAGGGAAGGATTGAATAATTGTATCTACGAAAATTATCCGATTCCTTCCATCAATGAATTAACTGCACTGCTCAAAGATTATCCGTCTCTGGAGGGCCTCAATGTTACCATTCCGTACAAAGAACAGGTGATCCCGTTTTTATCGGCGCGCTCCGCGGTTGTGGAAAAAATAAACGCCTGCAATTGTATCAAAATCGAAAACGGCCAATTGTCCGGCCACAACACAGATGTAACCGGGTTTGAATTATCACTTGTACCCAAATTAAAAGAACATCACCGCAAAGCGCTTATTCTGGGAACCGGGGGCGCTGCAAAAGCAGTTGAATATGTTTTATCGAAACTCGGTATTCAGTCGCAGTATGTTTCAAGAACTGCATCGCCTGGCATTCTTGGTTATGAATCAGTAAGCCGCGATCTGCTGTCTGAATATACCCTGGTAGTCAATACTACGCCGCTGGGCATGTATCCTGAAACAGGCACATGCCCGCCCATTCCTTATGATGCCATCAGCAACCGGCACTATTTGTTTGACCTGGTATATAATCCTGCAAAAACGGTATTCCTGCAAAATGGAGCTCGGTTTGGAGCTGTTATCAGTAACGGTGGCAGTATGTTACAAATCCAGGCAGAGGAAAGCTGGAAAATATGGAATCCATCTACAGTGTAAACCGGTCTTTTATTTTCTGCGGTACGGCCGCTATCTTTTTAGCTCCGTAATTGTAACAAATCATGCCCGTTCTTGCAACAGCAACCGTCACCGGCTTGTCTGTTCCGGCATTTTCCAGCTTATAATACAATGAAAATGAAATTTTGGAAATTTCAGCGATGGTAACTGATACTTTTATGCTATCGCCGTAAAACAATTCATTTTTAAATTCAATTGCCACCTCGCTCATAATCATACCTGTTCCGGCAAAGTCCATCTCCGTATAACCGTAATGATGTAAAAACTGCATCCTGGCTTCATGAATAATAGATAAGATTGAATCATTCCCGACATGGCCACCATAGTTAATATCCGTAATCCTTACCGGTATTATTGAACTGAACTGAAAACTATCCGGAAGCATAATTTTAATCCTGTGCATATCTATATCTGGGTGTTGAGAATTCCGCAATAATAAAATTATTTTTCTTCCAGGATCAAATCCTTCAGCTCCATGATATCGAGGAAATTCGCTGAAGCTGGTATGTAGGATGATTCGCGGATTTTGTTGCGCCATTCCCTGAAACGTTCTTTCCAGCTACTGTTGGTTTGAATCTTATCCAGATCACTTTCCGGTTCATCACTGTCTGTCAGCAACCCGATGAGGTTGTTGAATTTAGCCGAAATCCTGGTGAGCTTTCCATCAGCGCCCTCAACCATTAAATAATTACCATTTGCGGGCAACCCCGTAATCATAAGCAGGTCTTCTTTTCTGACAGTAACGGACGGCGCGCTTATCATGGCTACGGGATGTAAAGTTTCCGGGTTGCTCACTAACGCATATGGCAAAACGTTTTCATTCAATGAGGCGCCGGTAAATGATTGGCCGCGTTTAAGCACAGCTAACCTGGTATTGGCGGAAACAGCAGCCTGGTTTGCTGTAACTGTACTGTCGGGCGCAGTGATGCTGATATTGTTTTTTCCTGCAGGTTGTATCACCGGTGCGGTAACTTTTGTAACCAGAACTGTTACAGCATCGCGATAAAATACCGTCCATGCCACCAGTAAAACGCAGGCTGCAACAGCCGCGGCAGCGGAACGGTATGCCCAGCGGCGGGTCCTGCTGACTGATCTGTTGTTCGGTTGTTTATCGAGGGCATTAAGAACTTCGCTGCAAATCTGCGGGGGCGGAAAAGTTTCCCATTGAAGCACCCGCGCGGAAAGTGTTTCGTACTTTTCGTCATCGTTTAACCTTGCTGCAATCGTATCCCAGGCGGTGGCCGGAGGTGTCACAGCATAGCTGATCATTTTATGTTGTAACCGGTCAGACATTCGTAAGGGTTAGTTGTGTATTATTATCCAGGAACTCTTTTACTTTTTTCTGCAATACGCCTTTGGCCCTCGCCAGTTGTGATTTGCTGGTGCCTTCACTAATGCCCAGCAATTCTCCAATTTCTTTGTGCGAATAGCCTTCAATGACATACATATTGAAGACGGATCGATAGCCGGGCGCCAATTGCTGGATTAGTAATATGATGTCTTTCTCTGCCAACTGATCCAATACATTCCACGAACTGTCTTCGATGGCCAGTTCTTCTTTTTCACTAACCACGGCCAATTTTGTTTTCCTGCGATAATGTTCTATAGCAGTATTCACAAAAACCCTTCTTATCCATCCTTCAAAAGAACCCTCTTTTCTGAATTTCTCCAGGTTTCTGAAAACTTTAATAAAACCTTCCTGTAACAGGTCCTGTGCATCATCTGTATTGCCAGCATAACGGAGACATACCGCGTACATTTTCGGAGCGAATCGTTGATAGAGTAATTCCTGGATCCGCCGGTCAGCGGCAAGACATCCATTTATTAAGTCGTTTTCGGTAAGTGTATGGTTGCCTGGTTCACTCAATATTGATTTTTTTTAACTGGCAGATCAGACCGGTAAATGCATCTGTTGCAGAAAGCGCACCAGCTTATCACCTGCCTTTTTACGATGACTGTATGCGTTTTTTTCTTCCAGGGACATTTCAGCGAATGTTTTTGAGGAACCATCGGGAATAAAAACAGCATCATAACCAAAACCGCCTTTTCCTGCAGGTTGTGTGCCGATTGAACCCCCGCAAATTCCCTCAAAAAAATATTCTTTGCCGTCTATGATTAAGGAAATGATCGTTCTGAACCTGGCTTTCCTGTTTTCAATACCCAACAGGTTCGACAGCAACTTTTCAATATTGCTTTTGAAATCTTTGCCATCTCCGGCATAACGGGCACTTTTTACGCCTGGTTCACCATTGAGGGCCTCAACTTCCAGCCCTGTATCTTCACTGAAACAGTTTAAATGAAATTGCGTGTAAATTGACCGCGATTTTTCGGATGCATTTTCTTCTAAAGTAGGGTGCGGCTCCGGAATTTCGATATTGATACCGGCATCCTGTAAACCTGTCAATTCAAAAGCATGCCCAATGGCGGCCTGCATTTCCTGCACTTTGTGAAGATTATTGGTGGCAAAGAGCAACTTCATGTAAATCCTTTTTATTTAATTCAAATGGCAAACATCTCCTTCAAACAAAGCCATAGTTTGCTTTTCAGCAGCTTGCTTTCAGCGCCCGGGTTATTTAAATTTTCCGCGGCAGGTGAATACAGCAAACGGCAGGATCCTTCCTTTTGTACAGAAAACAACGGAATATCACCAAGCCCGATCGTGCTGGGGATTACGCCAAATATAAGCAGGTGGCTGCAGGCAAGTTGATCGGTAAGTGTGGGAAAGCTTACCTGTTGACGACCGCAATTGACAATGGCAACATCACCCAGGTTGAGTTTGCAGGCTTGCAAAATACTGGTTAGGAAATCCAGTTGGCTATCGGGCAGGTGAACATCGTTTGCATAATCAACCAGCAGGCATATACCCTTTTGGTTCTTACCCAGGTATTGATAAACACCCGGTGCAGGTGTGACGGCTGGTTTTTTCTTTTCTGGTGGCCTTTCGGCCTGCGATAGGCGTTCGGTTTCTACCAGGTGATTTTTATAAATACCCGCGACCAGAGAAGCAGGTAAATGAATGTGGTTCAAATCGGTCAAGTAGTAAGTTTTTAAATTTGTCGGGGCATTTACCAATCGGTATTAACAAGATAAACCAAATTGTTAATACACCGAACATCTGTTAGTTTTTTTTGTCTGCCGCTTAAATCTTTGTTTCTTTGTGCAAATTTAAGGCAATATGACGGGCACAATGGATATTCAGGTTACGAGAGCGGAAAGGAGTAAATTAAATGATATTCCTTTCGACAATATTCCCTTTGGCAAGTATTTTACCGACCACATGCTGGAGGCAGATTACGAAAATGGTGAATGGAAAAATGTGGAGATTAAGCCTTACCAGCCATTACTGATCAGTCCTTCCTGCGCAGCATTGCATTACGGACAGGCCATCTTTGAAGGCATAAAGGCCTATAAAGATCAGGATGGTGGTATTGCTATTTTCCGGCCAATGGAGAACTTTAAGCGCTTCAATCTTTCCGCAGACCGGATGCAGATGCCCCGGGTTCCCCGCGAAATTTTTATAGATGGTTTGTGCAGGTTGATTGAGTTGGACAAGAGCTGGATACCCGCCAAGGAAGATCACTCTTTATACATCAGGCCATTTATGTTTGCTTCTGATGAGGTAATAGGAGTGAAGCCGTCTGAAACCTATAAATTTATCATATTACTAAGCCCCACAGGCCCTTATTATGCAGCTCCCATGCGGATTTATGTGGAAGAAAAATATGTGCGTGCCGCTGCGGGTGGTGCTGGTTTTGCGAAAAATGCGGGTAATTATGGCGCAGTGATGTTACCCACGGCTGAAGCCCGTAAAAAAGGATATGACCAGGTTTTATGGACCGATGCCAATGAGCATAAATATGTGCAGGAAATTGGCACCATGAACGTATTTTTTATCGTCGGAAAAAAGGCTATTACGCCCGATCTTGAACAGGGGACCATTTTAGATGGGGTGACCCGCAGCAGTGCTATTGTGCTGCTAAAAGAGATGGGATATACAGTAGAAGAACGGCCCCTTGGGATTGACGAAATTGTTGCTGCATACAAGGCTGGCGAGCTGAAAGAAGTGTTTGGAACCGGAACAGCCGCTACGGTTTCACTTATAAAAGAGTTGCGCTATAAGGATTTTGTGATGAATTTTGATGTAGACAACTGGAAAGTAACACCCGAAATAAAACGTCGCATGACCGCTATTAAAGAAGGAAAAGAAGCCGATACACACGGCTGGATGTATAAGGTGGCGAATAATCAGGCGTGAGTAGTGAACCTTTGCAGAGCAGAAAGGGGTAAATGATAGAAATTTCCCCAAATAAATGAATTTTGCCGTCCGGGCTGTATTGTGGACGGCTTTTTCTTGTGGCTGTGTAAAAAAACTGCGTTCTTTTTTTCATTATTAGTTCCCAAACCTTACCTTTGCCGTCCCAAATAAAAAAGGTACGAATGCCTACAATTCAACAGTTAGTACGTAAAGGAAGAGAAATCATCAGGGCAAAGAGCAAATCCCGTGCACTGGATGCTTGCCCCCAGCGCCGTGGAGTTTGTACACGTGTATACACTACAACCCCTAAGAAACCGAATTCAGCACTCCGCAAGGTGGCCAAAGTTCGTTTAACCAATAAGGTTGAGGTAATTGCCTACATCCCCGGTGAAGGTCATAACCTGCAGGAACACTCTATTGTTTTGATTCGTGGCGGCAGGGTGAAGGATTTACCAGGTGTACGTTATCATATCGTGCGTGGCAGTCTTGATACGGCCGGTGTGAAAGATCGTAAAAAGAGCCGTTCTAAATATGGTACCAAGAAAGATAAGGGCGGTAAGAAATAATTAATTCATCAACTTTTTCTGCGTAACAACGCTTTATAAATTCAGATACAATGAGGAAAGCTCAAGCCAAAAAATTACCACTGGCCCCCGATGCTAAGTATAATGACAAAAATGTTACCCGTTTTGTAAACAACATTATGTGGCAGGGAAAGAAAAGCGATGCTTTTACTATTTTCTATGATGCTATTGAAAAGGTGAGCAAACAGACAAATGAAGATGGTTATGATATCTGGAAAAGAGCCCTTTCAAACGTAACACCTTCTGTAGAAGTTCGCAGCCGCCGTATTGGTGGTGCCACTTTCCAGATTCCTTCCGAGGTGCGTGCCGACAGGAAAATTTCCCTGAGCATGAAATGGCTGATTCGTTTCAGCCGCGAAAGAAACGGCCGCAGTATGGCAGATAAATTAGCCAATGAAATTGTAGCTGCAGCAAAAGGCGAGGGTGGTGCTTTCAAAAAGAAAGAAGATACACATCGTATGGCGGAAGCAAACAAAGCGTTTGCACATTTCAAGGTATAACCAGGGTTAACTCTTTATATACATGGGCTGTTCTGAAAAGAACAGCCTTTTTTATTGGGCAATAGGTATAAGGATAAAGGTTTAAGGCACTTGCTTCAATTGGCTCTTGTCCTGCATGGTTGCGGCCTATACCCTCGACCCTTCACCTCATGCCCTGCATAAAAAAACCGTCCCATAAAAATGAGACGGTATATCAAACAAACTGTAAAAAATTATTTGCTGGATTTGCCTTTTTCGGCTTCATATTTTGCAAAAGCATCGGCACTCAGCACTTCACCTTTTATTTTAATTTCCATTGGCTGGGCCGCACCCGAAACTTTCACATAAATGGTCTTGTCAAATGGGCTGGGAGAAGCTGCATTAAAGCCTGCTTTTATCTTATCTGATTTCCCCTTTGCAATCGGCTGTTCTGGTTTTACCGGTGTAGTGCAACCGCAACTGGCGGTAGCAGATTCAATCACGACCGTTTTTTTGCTGATATTGGTAAAAACAAAATCGTATGTAACCGGTACACCCTGTTTTATTTTTCCAAAATCATGAACGGTCTCTTTAAACTTAATAAGGTTTTCCGCTTTTACAACCGGTGCTGCGGCGGTGGTTTCAGTAGCGCCGCTTACCTGGGCGAAGCTGCCGGCAGCAAGCAATAAAACAGCAAAAGAAAGAAATAGTTTTTTCATTGTTATTGATTTGATTTTTTTAAGAGATCCACGCCCTGGTTTTCAGGAGCAGCGGTGGTAGGAGCTTTGTATACGTTTCCCTTGATGGTGATAAGTTTTGTCTGGCCACCATTGTATGTTATAGTAACCGTCTTTTCGAAAGGGCCTTCATTGTAGGCATTATAACCAACCGTGATTTTTGTGTCTGCGCCGGGAGCTACCGGGTCACGCTTCCAAACAGGTGTGGTACAGCCACAACTGGCGCGCACATCTGCGATCTTGAGCGTATCGGTGGACGAAGGGTTGTTAATGAAAAATTCATGCGTCACGGGTCTGCCCTGTGGTATTTTACTGAAATCAAAAGAAGATTCTTTCAAAACAAGCAATTCGGGGCCGGTTTTGGCCGCAGCAGGCATGCCCTGCGCAATGGCAAGATTGACCATAACAGCAGTAGCTAACAGCGTCAACAGTGTTTTCATGAATAGATTTTATTGTTTGTGATAATATAAAACGGTCCCCAAATTTACATATTGTGTGTTATCCGTCATAGTAAAATTTTAACCGTAGAATTTAATTAACAAAATCCCTGCTCCGGGGTTTAGCGAAGGCTTATTTGCGGCACAAAACCACCTGTTCATGTGTTAATTTATTGTTGCTAACCACTTTAAAAAAACCCGTAGGTTTGTCTTATGGAGTACAACACCACTAATGAAATCATAGCCGGTGAAGAACTTTCTTTCGATCATTTCCGTGAAGAAGTGCTCAAAGATTACCGCCAGGCATGTGAAAGTCGCGAAGCCAGCCTGATGGGCCGCCGGGAAGTACTTACCGGCAAGGCCAAATTTGGCATTTTCGGAGATGGAAAAGAAGTGCCGCAGGTTGCAATGGCAAAGTTTTTTAAGCCGGGTGATTTTTATAGTGGGTATTACCGGGATCAGACCTTTGCATTTGCAACGGGTACAGCTACCATCCAGGAATTTTTCGCCCAATTGTATGCTGACCCGGACACGCGCCACGATCCCCACAGTGCCGGACGCCAGATGAACTCCCATTTTGCTACGGAAATTGTTGACCGGGAAGGGATGTTCACAGATCTGGTCAACCGCAAAAACCTGGCTGCGGGTATGGCGCCTACGGCTGCCCAAATGCCCAAGGCATTGGGATTGGCGCATGCTTCCAGGGCATTTCGCAATATCAGCGTACTGAAACAGTTTACAGAACTTTCCAATAATGGTAACGAGGTTTGCTTTTGCACAATCGGAGATGCTTCCACCAGTGAAGGGCATTTTCTGGAAGTGGTAAATGCGGCGGGCGTTTTGCAGGTGCCGCTGGCCATTTTTGTATGGGATGATGGTTATGGTATTTCCGTTCCTAAAAAATACCAGACTACCAAAGGATCCATTTCAGAAGCGCTGAAAGGATTTCAGAAAACGGAAGGCAGCAACGGGCTTGATATCTACCG
>Ga0068868_100002076_pt1 | contig 13779 bp, 8 predicted proteins | sample KBSMisM42_FD_64660 | JGI IMG/M metagenome (GOLD analysis project Ga0068868, IMG submission 64660) | Miscanthus rhizosphere microbial communities from Kellogg Biological Station, Michigan, USA - KBS Miscanthus M4-2 | ecosystem: Host-associated > Plants > Roots > Rhizosphere > Soil ...
CGGAATGCAGCCCCTACCATATTTGTTGATGGCAGACCAACTACGCTTACGCTTGATCAGATTCCTGCCGATGCCATTGAAAGCGTAGAAATTATTACCAACCCTTCTGCTAAATATGATGCATCGGGTGGAACAGCAGGTATACTGAACATCGTACTAAAGAAAAACCGTAAGGCAGGATACAATGGAAACATCAGGGCGGGTATCGACAGCCGTGGTAAAATAAATGGCGGCGCAGATATCAATATACGGCAGGGAAAAGTAAATTTCTTTGCAAGCGGTAACTATAACCAGCGTAAATCCATTTCCACTTCAAATATTTTCAGCCAGAACCTCAACAATCCAGAAACAGATGTGAGCCAGGCTTCGCGAACCGTTTCAAATGGCAGCTTTGCTTTCGGAAGATTGGGCATGGACTACCTGATGGATAACCGCAATACATTTACGATATCGGGTGTTATTGTAAGAGGTAATTTCAAAAACAGTGATAACCTCGATTTTGATTCACTCAGTACCGGATCCATTTTTACAAAAGGCAACCAGGTCACCAATACAGAAGCTACTTTCCGGAATTTTGGTGGTTCGCTTAGCTACAAACATAATTTTGCAAAAGCCGGCAAGGAACTTACTTCCGATATTAATCTTAACAGCAGTACCAATGATAACAATGGCATGTACAATATCCAGTTGTACAATCCTGATAACAGCATTAAAGGGAAGCCTTACCTGCGGCAAACCATTGGTGATGGGAAAAATAAATTTTTTACTGCGCAGGTCGACTATGCAAATCCTATTTCAGAAAAATCAAAAGTTGAAATGGGCGCCCGTGCTGCCATTCGCGACAATACCAGTATCAGTAATAACTATGTTTACGTCGACAGCCTTAGCCAGTATGTATACAATGGCTCATTGAGCACCAATTATAAATTTACAGATCGCGTGTACGCTGGCTATTTTACTTATTCCGGTAAAATAAAAACCCTGAGTTACCAGCTTGGTTTGAGGGGAGAAAGTTCGGATTATACCGGAACCCGGTTCGGCGTGAAAGATTCTACTTTCAAAACCAGTTATCCCATCAGCCTTTTTCCAAGCGTATTTGTTACAAAAGATCTCGGTAACAGGCAGGATTTCCAGTTGAATTATTCAAGAAGGATCAACAGACCGAATTTTTTCCAGTTGATTCCCTATAAAGACATTACCAATCCGCAATATCCTACGGTGGGTAATCCCGGTTTAAAACCTGAGTTTACCAATTCATTTGAAATGAGCTACCAGAAAACATTTCCTAAAAACTTCAGTCTGCTGGCATCTGCATATTTCAAATACACCACTGATTTGATCACCCGTTACCAGTTTAAGGATATTATATCCGATAAGATTTCTGACAGCGCAACTTTTACTTCCTATCAAAATGCCAACAGCAGTATGGCTTACGGGTTGGAAATAACCGGCCATACGCCACTGGCCAAATGGTGGGATATGACTACCAATGTGAATTTTTATAATGCTAAAATAAATGCGACCAATATTACCAATGCAGGCGGCACCTCGCAAAGACTGAGTTATTTTGTAAAATGGAATAATAATTTTAAGCTGCCCGCAAATTTCAGCATACAATTGTCGGGCGATTACCAGAGTAAGTCAGTACTGCCCCAGAGCAGTGGCAATGGCGGCGGTGGTGGACGCGGCGGTGGCGGTGGTGGTGGAATGTTTGGGGGCGCGCCACAGCCATCTGCGCAGGGCTATGTAAATCCCAATTACGGGCTTGATATAGCGCTCCGGAAAGATTTTCTTAAGAACAAGGCTGCTTCGATAACCTTAAGCGTGAACGATGTTTTGAAAACGAGAAAGTATAGTTATTATTCGTACTCAACCATCGTAACGCAAAATTATGAGCGGGTACGCGATCAGCAGATATTCCGGCTGAATTTTAATTATCGTTTTGGTAAGATTGATATGTCTTTATTCAAACGTAAAAATAATAAGGCAGGCATGGAAGGCATACAGGATGCGCAACAGCAGCAACAATAAAATATCTATTGAAATAAAAAAGCCGTTGTCTTCAAACACAACGGCTTTTTTATTTGTCTGTATGAATCGTTATGCCATCAGGTATTCTTTAAAATCAGCATAGCCTGTGCCCATCCTGGTTACCTGTTTTTTATTATCCAGGATAGCAGCTACGGACGCGGGCACCGGAACTTTTTCGCGTATGATCGGTTCCACTACATCGTAGAATTTTACAGGATGTGCGGTTTCAAGAAACATACCTTTTGTTCCCGGGTTAGCAGCCAGATAATTCCGGAGGGCGATATAACCAACAGCCCCGTGCGGGTCGGGCAGGTACTGGTAGTTGGTATAAACCTCTTTGATAGCAGCTTTGGTGAGCTCATCATTAATGCTGTAACTGCTGAAGATTCTTTTAAGATCCCCCAATTGATGGTGAAACAGCTCCAGTATCCGCACAAAATTGCTGGGATCGCCCACATCCATGGCATTGGAAATGGTTGCGACGGCTTTTTTAGGTTGGTAATTTTCCGTTTGCATAAATTCAGGGACAGTATTATTTGCATTGCAGGCGGCAATAAAATGATTGACCGGCAGACCGCTGATATATGCCAGGATGCCGGCGCAGATATTTCCAAAATTGCCGCTGGGAACCGCAATAACCGGTGGATTTTTTTTATCGGCCCATTGTTTCCATGCAAAAAAATAATAAAACTGTTGCGGCAACCAACGGGCCACATTGATGGAGTTGGCAGAAGTTAGAAACAGTTTTTCCCGGATGTCTTTATCAGTAAATGCCTGTTTTACCAATTGCTGGCAGTCGTCAAAGTTGCCATCCACTTCTATGGCGCGGATGTTTTTACCCAGGGTGGTTAACTGTTGTTCCTGCACCGTACTTACTTTGCCGGAAGGATATAGGATCACGACGTCTACACCTTCCACCCCATAAAAGCCATTTGCTACGGCGCCGCCCGTATCTCCGGAAGTGGCTACCAGTACGGTTACTTTTTTATTATTGTCTTTTACAAAATAACCCAGGCACCGGCTCATAAACCGCGCGCCAATATCTTTAAAGGCGAGGGTAGGGCCATGAAATAATTCCAGCGAAAAAATATTTTCGGTTACGGGTACCAGTGGGATATTGAAATTAACCGTTTCCGAAACAATGCGGCGCAATTCATTTTCAGGTATAACGTCGCCGGCGTACGGATGGATGACGCTGAAAGCGATTTCCGCGTTGTCATAGCTTTCAATGTTATCAATAAGGTCTTTGGATACCGACGGTATCGTTGAAGGGAAATACAAGCCTTTATCGGGCGCCTGGCCGTTGATAGTGGCTTCTTTAAAATCAACTACTGGTGACTGTTTATTAAGACTATAATAATTCATATTTAATTCCCGCGGGCAAGTTTAATTTCAGTTAAAGGACCTTGTGAACATGATAAAAACAATGCGTTGCTACGCAAAAAAAAATAATCTTTTTTTTAACTCCCGGCTATAGACTATCGACTCTCAACTATCTTAACGCCTTCATAATTGAGCGTGGTCACATAGGTTTTGAATTCGATGCCAATTTTTGCAAACACTGCTGTCATCAATTTTTCAACCTGCCTGGCCGTTTCTTCTTCTTTGCTAAGCATGAAAATGGAAGGTCCGGAACCGGAAATACCGCCACCCAGTGCGCCGGCTTCTTTGCTTCTTTTTTTTACTTCATCAAAACCGGGTATCAAAATGCTGCGCACCGGTTCAATAATAACGTCTTCGAGTGAACGGCTGATGAGTTCGTAATCACTTTTCATAAACCCCGCAACCAGCCCCGCAATATTGCCCCATTGCTTGATTGCGTCTTTCAGCAACACTTCTTTACGCAGGATCTGCCTGGCGTCAGAAGTCTTTACTTCAATCTGGGGATGCACTACTGTTACATATAGCAGGGGCGCGCTCAGTTGAATTATATCCAACGGAAATATTGAACGGATAAGGGTAACGCCGCCGTAAATACAGGGCGCAATATTATCTGCATGTTTTACGCCACTGGCCAGTTTTTCACCATTCATCGCAAAACGTACCAGGTCTTCTTTTGAAAAGAATCCATTCAGCAAATGATTGGCCGCCACCACCGCACCTGCTGAACTCGCTGCGCTGGAACCAAGACCGCTACCGGGCATTATGCATTTATCAATGACTAAATCGAAACCGATATTGTTGTCATACTCTTCCATCAACGCCAGCAGGCCGGCACCTGCTACATTCTTTGAGGGCTCTGTTGGTAGATCATATCCGTCGATATGTTTTATTCTTAAGCCCGGCTCATCGCTCAGGCTTAGTTCCATAATATCCTGCGGGTCATTTAAAGCCATACCCAACACATCAAAGCCGCAAACAAGATTGGCAACTGTTGCCGGCGCCGCTATTTTCACACGGCTTATTCCGGCAGGCTGGAGTTTATTTTTAGCAGTAGTCATGTCCTGTTATGTTTGTGAATGTAAATCGCCCCTGTTTAAAACCTTCGCTTATATCTTTAGTTGCTGGCAGCCCTGATGATATCGGCAAAGACACCGGATGCTGTTACTTCCGCGCCGGCACCGGCCCCTTTTACAACCAGGGGCTGTTCGTGATAGCGTTCCGTATAAAATAACACCACATTGTCTTTACCATACAAATGGTAGAAATCGCTTTGCGGGTCGATATGCTGTAAACCCACGCCTGCCTGTATGCCGGCTGCCGAGGGTGTAAAGGAAGCAACAAATTTCAGTTTCCTGCCCGTAGTTGCTGCATCGTTGTATAATTTTTTAAAATGGTCTTCTTCTTTGGCCATGGCACTGTAAAAATCGGCTACTGATCCGGTCATGCAGGAGGCGGGCATAAAAGAAGTGTTGCTGATCTGTTCCATCTCCAGTTTCGCACCTGTTTCCCGCGCAAGTATCATAATTTTACGCATTACATCGGTACCGCTTAAATCCAGTCTTGGATCAGGTTCAGTATACCCTTCGTCCTGCGCCTGCTTCACTACATCCGCAAATTTTACAGACCCGTTGTAATGATTGAAAACGAAATTCAGTGTACCGCTGAGCACCGCTTCAATTTTATTGATCTTGTCTCCGCTGCGCAGTAAATCGTTCAGGGTTCCTATTACCGGTAAGCCCGCGCCTACATTGGTCTCAAACAGGAACTGGCAATTGTGCTCGCGTGCAAGATCTTTTAATTTTTTATAGTATTCATACGGTGAGGAGCAGGCTACTTTGTTACAGGCGACTACCGAGATGCTTCGCTGCAGCAATTTATCATAACTCATCGCTACCTCGTCATTGGCAGTGATATCAACAAAAACAGTATTGCGCAGGTTCCGCGATAGTATCGAACCAATGAATTGCTGTAAGTCCATGGGTTGCCCTTCCTTCAAAAGCTCTTTCCATTTGTTAACGTCGATGCCATCATCATTGAAAAGCATTTTTTTACTGTTTGCGATACCCACGACCCTCACCTGCAAGCGGAGATGGTGCTGCAGGTATTCCTGCTGTTGTTTCAACTGAGCCATTAATTTGCTGCCTACGTTGCCTACGCCGGTTATAAAAAGGTTTACCTGTTTATAGGCGGTTTCAAAGAATTCTTCATGCAGGATATTGATGGCTTTTTTAACATCGGCGGTGGCGATTACTGCGGAAATATTTCTTTCTGATGATCCCTGTGCGATGGCCCGGACGTTTACCCCGTTACGGCCGAGCGCGCCAAACATTTTGCCGCTGGTACCGGGATGGCTTTTCATATTATCGCCCACCAGTGCTACTATCGACAATTGTTTTTCAACAACAATTGGTTCAACCTTGCCGGTTTCAATTTCATAAGCAAAAACAGTATCGATTACTTCTTTCGCTTTCACCGCGTGTACTTCGTCGATTCCCACACAGATTGAATGTTCGGAAGAACCCTGGGTAATCAGAATTACGTTGATGCCGGCGTTGGCAAGCGCTTCGAATAACCTTTTTGAAAAACCGGGCGTGCCGGCCATACCGCTTCCTTCCAGGCTCAGCAACGCTATTTTATTGATGCTTGAAATACCACGGATACTATTGCCATTTTTAACAGCGGCGTTTTCTATGATGGTGCCATCATCTTCAGGAGCAAACGTGTTTTTTACCCATACCGGTATGCTTTTATTCATAACCGGTTGAATAGTGGGCGGATAAATAACCTTGGCGCCGAAATGAGAAAGTTCCATAGCTTCCTGATAGGATATTCTTGGAATTACTTTGGCTGTTGGCACCAGGCGTGGATCGGCTGTCATCATACCACTTACATCCGTCCAGATTTCCAGTGTACTGGCGTTTACAGCAGCAGCGATGATCGCCGCGGTGTAATCTGATCCGCCGCGGCCAAGGGTGGTTGTTATTCCCCCGGCCGTTGCGGCTATAAAACCTGGAATGATAAATAACTGCTGGGGAGCCGTTGCGAAATACGCTTCAATCTTTTTATTGCTCGCCGCAAAATCCACCAATGCATTGCCATAACCGGTATTGGTAACAAACAGTTCCCGGGCGTCTTTCCACGCAGCTTCCGGTTCGCTGCCGCTAAAACGGGCAGCAATGATCTGCGAAGAAATTAATTCTCCATAGCTCATGATCCGGTCTTTTGTCCTGGCCGATAGCTCACGAAGGAGGAAAATACCATTGCAGATATCTTCTATTTCATTGCAGCTTTTTTTTACCATACTCAATACACTGCTTTGGCGGGTAACCGGTATCAATGCTTTTACTACGTCCAGGTGGCGTTGTTCAATCTGCAACAATATGTCTTTGTACTTTTCGTCGCCTTCCGATGCGGCATGTGCGCCGCTAATCAAAGTATCGGTAATACCGCCCAATGCCGAAACGACTATGATTGTTTTGTCTTTTGTTGCCGCCTGCCCGGCAATAACGGCAACCCTGTTGATGTTTTCTGCGTTTGCTACCGAAGTACCACCGAATTTTAAAACCTGCATATATTGTTGTTAATGATAGTGAAATTGTTTGGAAGATATACGGTTATCCCGTGTTGTTTCAGCCAATAGCCCAATGGTAATATGGAAATATACAACCCTTAACGGGTTGTTGAAGTGGTAATAATAATGGATGAAACAACAGCAACTGGATTTGCTGAACCGGAAGACGAAGAAGTAATATATTTATTTGCTGGTACCACTTTTTTTAAGATGCCGAAGGTACCACCCGGCACTGATATAACAATCGTTAGTTTTGCTGATTTTTTTTAGTGTAAGATAATTGTCCATTGAAATGGTAGACATCAGCCATGCAGCGGCCTGTGTTGTTGCTGCATTTCTCCGAATTACAAGCAATGCATACCGGTTTGATCTGCGTCAAAAATAACCTTGTTGCCTGTAATTCATTTTTTACACGTATTTTCATTGCCCCGATTGACACTTGCAATACATGCATAACATTTCTAAAATTTTCATCATCAATGGACCATCAGTCATCGCGCGGGCTGCAGCAATTCAAAAATTATGTTGGAATAAAGTTTCAACTGTACAATAGTCTTTTTACATCTTTGCCATTTCACCGTATTGAGAAAACAGGCATCCTGTTATCCCTGCTTTTATCTGACTGTGAAGATGGTTTTAAAAAGAAACAGAGCCCGGTCGAAATCCTGGACGAGTTTTTTGCCAAACATACGGCGCAGTTGAATGAGCGTGAGCGGGTTGATCTCATGTTTCGTTTTGTGCAGTATACCGAACGGCAGGTAGTATTGTTCGATGCGCTGGAAGACGCTTCTTTCAGGGAAATAAATGATGTAAATGGTGCTGGTTCATTAAAACACCTGGAATCAGAAGTATTACAAAGCGGAAAGGAAGAGCAGTTATCGGAAAAGCTGAAACATTTTGCTATACGGCTGGTATTAACGGCCCATCCTACACAGTTCTATCCGGGATCCGTACTCGGAATCATCAATGATCTTTCCAAATCATTATCTGACAACAATGCTGCGCAGGTGCATTTATTATTGCAGCAATTGGGCAAAACACCTTTTTTCAAGCATATCAAACCTACCCCTTTTGATGAAGCCGTCAGCCTGATCTGGTACCTCGAAAATGTGTTTTATGCAGCCTCGGGCCGGATCATCAACTTTTTAAAAAACCAGTTTCCACAAGCGATTTCAGAGGGCAATCCTATTATTACGATGGGCTTCTGGCCCGGTGGCGACCGGGATGGGAACCCGAATGTAACCACCGATATCACTTTACAGGTGGCCGATGCTTTGCGAGTGAGCATCATAAGATGTTATTATATGGATGTGCGGCGTTTAAAACGCAGGCTTACGTTTAAAGGTGTAGAAACCATTCTCGCAGATCTGGAAAAAACATTGTACAATAACATATTTGTTCCAGGTCATCGCACAGAATTAAAAAAAGAGGATATAGAAAAACCATTGCAAAAGATCAGGGAAATATTGATCTACCAGCACAACAGTCTTTTTCTTGAATCGCTCGACAACCTGATCAGCAAAGTGAGTGTATTCGGTTTATATTTTGCCTCACTGGACATACGGCAGGAGAGTACTGTTCATACTAAACTATTGAATGCAGTTTCCACGGTTTCGGATGCACTTCCCGGTAATTATGCCGGTCTCAGCAACGACGAAAAAATAAAAGCGTTGCTGGATATAAAGACGCAGGTAGATCCAATATTAATAGAAGATGCCGTTATGCGCGATACATTGAAAAGCCCCGGCGCAGTAAAAGAGATACAGCAGTTTAATGGAGAAGAAGGTTGCAGCCGGTATATCATCAGCCAGTGTAACAGCGCGCTGAATGTGATAGAAGTGTTTGGCTTATTCCTGTTAAACGGTTGGAAAAAAGAAACGCTCACGGTTGACATTATTCCTTTGTTTGAAACCATTGATGACCTGGAGGCTGCGTCTGAAATCATGCGCGTACTGTATGAAAACAAAGATTATCGCGGACACCTGGGCAGGCGCGGTAATAAACAAACTATCATGGTCGGCTTTTCCGATGGAACAAAAGATGGCGGTTATTTTATGGCCAATTGGGGAATTTATAAAGCGAAGGAACAACTGACCAGTATATCAAAAGAATACAATGTTGATGTAGTCTTTTTCGATGGACGCGGCGGCCCGCCTGCGCGCGGGGGTGGCAAAACACATAAGTTTTATGCGTCGATGGGTAAAAACATTTCCAATAAGGAAATACAGCTCACTATACAGGGGCAAACCGTAAGCTCCAATTTTGGTACCATTGATTCAGCCCAGTTTAATATTGAACAATTGCTGAACGCGGGCATATCAAATGATTTATTTTCTACCCGTGCCATTACATTTAAAAAAGAAGAGCAGGATTTATTGCAATCACTGGCCGATGAAAGCTTCAAAGCTTACACAGAATTAAAAAGCCATCCTGAGTTTCTTGATTACCTGGCACACGTAAGCCCACTGCGGTTTTATGCAGAAACCAATATCGGTAGCCGGCCGGCCAAACGTTCGGGCGGAGCAAAGTTGAACCTGAAAGATCTCAGGGCCATCCCCTTTGTTGGCGCATGGAGCCAGCTAAAACAAAATGTAACCGGCTTTTATGGTGTTGGCAGTGCGCTGAAGGAACTGGAAAAGCGTGGCAGCTTCCCGGCTTTAAAAGAATTGTACCGGAACTCACTTTTCTTCAAAACATTGATGGAAAATTGTGAAATGGCTATGAAGAAAAATTATTTTCCCCTGACAGAATATTTATCTTCTCATCCTGTATATGGAGAGATATGGAATAAAATAAACGAAGAATATGAACTTACTAAACGGTATGTTCTTCAGTTGTCGGGCAACAGTGAATTAATGGCCAATTACCCGGTTGAGCAACTATCCATACAAATGCGGGAGAGAATAGTATTACCACTAACCACCATACAGCAATACGCAATGTCCAAAATGCGGGTAATGGAAGAAAAGCTGATTACCAATAACCCCATTAAGGAAAATTATGAAAAGCTGGTCATCCGCTGCTCGTTCGGGATCATCAATGCAGGCCGTAATTCCGCCTGATATAGCAGAGACATTCTTATCCAGGTATTGCTGTTTACGCGGAGCTTCAACACCGCGATTTTTCAGCGTATTGGTAAATATCAGCAATGGCAGGGGCTGAACCAGTATTCAAAATTGTTACTGTAATAAAAAGATTTTCTCAGTTAGAAGCAACAGTTCGTAATGAACTGTTTTTCCATTGGTATACCAGCAATAAAATGACGCCTGCACTAACGTAGATATCTGCAAAATTAAAAATACCGGTGCGGACATTACTAATGCCCACATTCATAAAATCAGTAACATGCCGGTTATACAATATCCGGTCAATGATATTGCCCCAGCCGCCGGAACATATCAATAAAACAGGAAGCATTTGCAGTAAACTGCTGCTGGCCATTTTCCGGATAGCATAGATAAACAATCCCATTAAAAACAATAGCGGTAAAATATTCATCAGCCAAAAACTTGCGGCTGCCGGCCAATCAGCACCAAAACTGAGAAATGCGCCGGTGTTTTCTGCATAATCCAGCCGGAAAGTATCGTGATAAAAAGACAAGGCGGGCTGATTTTTCAGGTGTTCTTTTGCAAGCTCTTTGGTAAACTGATCGCAGCCAATGAATAATATGGACATGGCGCAGAACAATATTATTTTTACGCTTCTTTTCATGCTATTATTGACTCTTCCCGGGCTTAAAATTAATGCATGAAAATGTAAATTCGTTATTTATTGGCCGTGTAAGCTACGCGCCAAATTTTATTGCTTTTATCGTCGGTGACCAGCAAAGAACCATCAGCCAGCATCAATACACAAACCGGGCGTCCACGTACTTTCTCATGATCCAGGTCCTTTACGAAGCCGGTTAAAAAATCTTCCGGTTCACCTGCGGGCCTGCCATTTTTAAAGGGAACAAAAACAATTTTGTAGCCCGATAGTACCGATCTGTTCCAGGAGCCGTGTTGTGCAATAAATGCCCCATTCATGTATTTTTCAGGAAAGGCAATGCCGGTATAAAATGCCAGGCCGAGCGAAGCAGTGTGAGCACCTACTGGCATATCCGGAACGATGGCTTTTTTTACAAGGTCAGGTCTTTTTTCTTTTATTCTTGGATCAACATGGTCGCCATAGTACGAGTAAGGCCATCCATAAAATCCATTTTCCTTAACACTGGTAAGATAATCAGGTACCAGATCATCACCCAGTTCATCCCGTTCATTCACCGCAGCAAACAATGTGTTTGTTCCCGGTGCCCAGCCCATACCTACGGGGTTGCGCAGCCCTGTTGCATAAGCACGTAATCCGGTGCCATCGGGATTGATTTCGAGTATACATGCCCGGTTGATTTCTTTATCCATGCCTTTTTCGGCTGCATTATCTCCCGAGCCTACCGCAATAAAAATTTTGGTACTGTCTTTATTGCAGATAATATTACGGGTCCAGTGACGATTGGTTTTTCCCGCAGGCAAATCAACCACTTTATCGGGTTTGGCCGTCATGGTAAGATCTCCGTGCTGGTAAGGAAACCGAATCAGGGCACCCTGGTTGCCCACATAGAGATAATTGCCCAGCACCAGCATACCAAAAGGTGCGTCCAACCCTTCTGTAATAAAAGGCTTTCTGATTTCGGGCAGCCCATCGTGGTTAGCATCTCTTAATATTGTAATACGATTGGCGCTTTTATGAAGATTGTTGGCCTTATTGGCGCCTACCAGTGCACCCCCAATTTTTTGGAGCAATGTGTGTTTGCCGTTCGATTCGGCTACCAGTACGTCGCCATTGGGAGTTTGGTACAACCAGCGCGGATTATCAAAACCATCTGCATACAGGGTTACGGTAAATCCGGGCGGGGCTATTGGTTTTTCGTTGTTTTCCCAACCAACCACATTGCTGAAATTCATATGCGATTTGGTAGCATAGGGAGGCGGCAGGGTATCGGTCTTTTGGGCAGAAGCAGGTAAACAGCAGATAAAAAAAATAACAACTATGGGGAATATTTTCATAAAAAGACTGTTTGATGAAGCACTATGCTTACTGAACAAAAGCTGTGCCCGTGCGGTAGAAAGCCTTCGGGCAAAGTTGCAATAAAACGGCCCTACAGCGCATCGGCATTAAACCCGGAAACACCCGCAATTATTTACTGCCGATCTTTGTTAATTTTGCCATTCCGTCCAAAAAATAAAGAGATCATATAATAGCGTAACAGCGCTTTAAAAATTACAAACATGTTTACAGACGCAACCAAAGAACAGATTGATATCGTAATGCAACAGGCATGGCTGGCCTTTCACCAGTACAGGAAGTGTTCATTGAAGCAAAGAGCCGCTTTCATGCGCGCTGTTGCGGTGGAACTTGAAAATGCAGGCGATGATTTAATTGCAACGGTTATGCAGGAAACCAATTTGCCGGAGGCAAGATTGCGCGGAGAACGGGCAAGGACTATTTTCCAGTTGAACAGTTATGCAGAGGCATGCGAAAGGGGTGATTGGCTTGAAGCCCGGATTGATACAGCTATTCCCGGCAAAACCCCACCCAAGCCGGATATCCGTAAGATGCTGGTGCCCCTGGGACCGGTAGTCGTGTTCGGCGCCAGCAATTTTCCTTTTGCCTATTCAACAGCAGGAGGCGATACAGCCTGCGCTTTTGCTGCCGGCTGCCCTGTCATTGTGAAAGCCCATCCGGCACATGCACAAACCTCCGAAATAGTTGCTTCGGCCATTCTGAAAGCTGCGCGCAGTTGCAAAATGCCCGATGGCATATTTGCGCATGTGCATGGCAGTGGGTTTGAGGTGGGTAAAGCATTGGTAATGCATCCCTATACAAGGGCGGTTGGATTTACAGGATCTACTGCCGGCGGCAAACAATTGTTTGAATGGGGGAACCAGCGCAAAACTCCAATACCGGTATTTGCTGAAATGGGTAGCATCAACCCGGTCTTCCTGTTGCCGGAAAAAATAAAACAGTCTGCCGCTGAAATAGCAAAAATGTATGCCGGTTCCATTACCCTGGGAGTTGGCCAGTTTTGTACAAACCCAGGTCTTATCATCGGTATTGAAAGCGAAGGACTGCAGGAATTTATTACGGCGCTGGGCAATGAAATACAAAAAGTGGCACCGGCAAAAATGCTTCATCCGGGTATTGCCAAAGCCTATACAGAGAAAAAAATTGCGGCGCTGACACAAGCGGGTGTAACCACCATAGCCGAATCGGCTGTTAAAACAGAGGAAACCGAAGGTGTGCCTGCAGTTGCATCCGCCAGCGGCCAGGCTTTTTTAAATAACCCGGTATTGCACCAGGAAGTCTTCGGACCATATTCAATTGTTATCCGTTGCAGTAATATGCAGGAAATGATGGAGGTGGTAAAACGCCTGGAAGGACAATTAACGGCTACACTAATGGCAACCGATAATGATATAATAAACAATAGCGAACTGGTAGAAGAAGTAACCAATATTTGTGGACGCTTTATCCTTAATAGTGTACCTACCGGCGTTGAAGTTTGTTTAAGTATGCAACATGGAGGCCCTTTCCCCGCAACAACAGATAGTCGTTTTACATCCGTTGGTGCAGATGGAATAAAACGTTTCGCACGGCCCGTAGCCTTTCAGAACTGGACTGACGCATTGCTGCCGGATGAACTGAAAAACGGCAATCCGCTCGGTATCTGGAGAACAGTGGATAATGAGCTGACGAGAAGTGTTGTGAAAGCGTGAGGCGTGAGGCGTGAGGCGTGAGGCGTGAGGCGTGAGGCGTGA
>Ga0068868_100002077_pt1 | contig 13773 bp, 12 predicted proteins | sample KBSMisM42_FD_64660 | JGI IMG/M metagenome (GOLD analysis project Ga0068868, IMG submission 64660) | Miscanthus rhizosphere microbial communities from Kellogg Biological Station, Michigan, USA - KBS Miscanthus M4-2 | ecosystem: Host-associated > Plants > Roots > Rhizosphere > Soil ...
AGCTGAAGGAACGAAGCGACCGATGCCGCGCGGCACCTATGGCAACGGGCCGCTCGACAGCGTGAACGACTTCTCTCTGTACGAGCGCTGCATCACGCGCGGCATCGCCGGCTCGACGCTACGTGTCGTGTACGGCAACGGACAGCGGATCGTGCAAGCGCCGGGGGTCGTGGCGCTCTCTTATGAGATGGTGCACGACACTCGCCTTATCTATACCGATGGCCGGCCGCACATCAACCAAGCGATACACCAATACCTCGGCGACTCGCGCGCGCACTGGGAAGGCGACGAGCTCGTGGTCGAGACCACGAATCTCACCGACCGCACGGCGATCGGCTTGAACGGCAACGGCAATCGGCACAGCACGCAGATGAAGCTCACCGAGCGCTTCAAACGCGTCGCCGCGGACGTCTTGCAGTACCAGCTGACGGTGGACGATCCGGTGACCTACGCGCAGCCGTTCACGATGTCGCTGCCGCTCACGCCGCTCGACGGAGGAAGACTGCTGCCCTACGACTGTCACGAGGGCAACTACGCGCTCCTGCAATCGCTCGGCGGCGAGCGCGCCGAGGACCGCGCGCTCGAGGCGGACCTCAAGAAGGGGATCATTCGCGAGCGGCGGCCGGTGCAAGGCGGACTCGGCGTCGGTGGTCAGCCGGTGGGCGAAGGCGGCCCCGGACTCCCGCCTCGCTAGCCGGTTGCGCTGGGTCCGTGCTCGTCGCGCTGGACTGGGGCACATCGAATCTGCGCGCATATTTGATGAGCGCGGAGGGCGACGTCGTCGAGACGCGCCGCGCCGCGCGCGGGATCCTGCATCTGCAGGAGCCTGGCGGTGCCGCTGGATTCGAGCAGGCGTTCGCCGACGTCGCCGGCGATTGGGTCAGAAGCCACTCGACGCTGTCGGTCGTTGCCGGCGGCATGGTCGGAAGCGCGCAGGGCTGGATCGAAGCACCTTACGTGCGCGCGCCGGCCGACGTGCGGACGCTGGCGGCGCGCGCCGCGCGCGTGCCGAGCGGCCTCGGGCCGGACGTCCTCATCGCTCCGGGCGTGATCTTCGAGCCGCCGGATCGACCGCCCGACGTGATGCGCGGCGAGGAGATCAAGATCGCCGGAGCCGTTGCCGCCGAGCCGTCGCTCGGCGAGCGTGCGTGGTTCGTGCTGCCCGGCACGCACTCCAAGTGGGCGTTCGTGCAGGACGAGCGCATCCTGAGCTTCGCGACGTACATGACGGGCGAGCTCTATGCCGTGCTGCGCGAGCACTCGATTCTCGGCCGGCTGATGCCGCCGGAGTCGACCGATGCAGGCGAGTCGGCGCTCGGCTTCGAGAAGGGTCTAGAGGCAGCGCGCGAAAGCTCGCCGGGCGATCTCGGTCACCAACTGTTCGCGGCGCGCACGCTCGGACTCACCGGACGCTTGCCTCGGAACGCCCTCGCCGATTATCTGTCTGGACTGCTCGTGGGCCATGAGCTCGTCTCGGCGCTCGCGGTGTCGCGCACGGCGCGGGAAGCCGGCACGCCGCTCGTGCTCCTCGGCGATGCCGCGCTCTGCCGGCGTTATGCGCGAGCTCTCGAGGCGTTCGGCGCGCCCGCTCGCGTGCAGCCCGACACCGCGCCGCGCGGACTGTGGGAGCTCGCGCAAGCCGCAGGACTCGCGGTCTAGCTACGGCCGCCAAGGAGATTGATTCATGCCCGAAACGTCCGCTCACGCTCGCTTCGAAAACGCGTTGCGCGCAATGCCGTTGATCGCGATCGTGCGCGGCATCAAGCCGACAGAAGCGGCGCCGGTCTCCGTCGCGCTGCATGCGGCCGGGTTCCGATTCGTCGAGGTGCCGCTGAACTCGCCCGAGCCGTTCGACAGCATTGCGCGGATGAGGAAGGCGCTGCCGGCCGAAGTGGTCGTCGGCGCCGGCACGGTGCTGCGCGCCGATGACGTCGAGCGCGTCGAGGCGGCGGGCGCGGAGCTGATCGTGATGCCGCACGGAGATCCAGCCGTGATCCGGGCGGCGAAAGCGGCGGGGCTCGCGTGCGTGCCCGGCGCGATGACGCCGACCGAAGCGTTCGCTGCGCTCGACGCTGGTGCGGATGCGCTCAAGTTGTTTCCCGCCGAGCTCATCTCGCCGCGGATCGTGAAGGCGATGCGTGCGGTGCTTCCGAAAGCGACGCACCTATTCGCGGTCGGCGGCATCACGCCGGACACGATGGCCGAGTACGTGCGCGCAGGCGCGACGGGATTCGGGCTCGGCACGTCGCTCTACGGCCCGGGTGTGTCCGCCGATGTCGTCGGCGCCAATGCGCGACGTTTTGTGGATGCATGGCGCGCGATCGCGACTGCGTGAGCTGCTCGATACGGCGCACAAGGAAGGAGGACGTTCGTCATGGTCGATGAATCCGCGGAACGCACGGAAGCGCGCCTGAGCGGGCACGCGGGGCTCAGCGCCGAAATCAACGCGAATGGATCGCTGCGGCGTTTCGACTGCGGCGACATCTCGCTGTCGCTGTTCGTCGGCAACGAGCTCGAAGGCGGACCCGCCAACCTGTACCTGCGCATGGTCGGGGACGACGCTCGATGCATACCGCTTCTCGGCCCGAATGCTCCTACGTGGTTCGAGACGGATCCGAAGAGCGGCCGCTTCACCGGCACGGGCTCGTGGCTCGGTGTCGAATACTCCGTCGAGCTCGTGCTGTCGAAGAGCGCGACGGCTTGGTTCTGGCACGTGCAGCTAGCGAACCGGAGCGCGAGCGCTCAGGTGCTCGACATCACCTATGCGCAAGATCTAGCGCTCGCTCCGTACGGCGCCGTCCGCATGAACGAGTTCTACGTGAGCCAATACGTCGATCACACGCCGTTGTCGCACCCGAAGCGAGGTGTCGTGGTGGCATCGCGGCAGAATCAGCTGGCAGGCGACCGTCATCCGTGGAGCATCATCGGCTCGTTGCGCAATGGCGCGTCGTTTGCGACGGACGCGTTGCAGTTTCACGGGCTCGCGAATCGCGAAGGCACGATCGAGCGACAGCTCGCCGCGGAGTTGGCCAGCCGTCGTCTGCAGCATGAGCACTCGATGGTCGTCGTTCGCGACGCCGCGATCCGTCTCGAGCCGAACGCAGCCGCGTCGGCCGGGTTCTTCGGGGGCTTCGTCCCCGATCATCCCGAGGCGACGTCCGCTGCCGATCTCGAACGGGTGGAACGTTTCCTCGAGCTGCCGGAAGCCAAACCGGCCTTCGGCCCATGGCAGCCGAGGCGGAGAGACGAAGGCACGTCGCTCTTCAGCGCCGCACCGCTACTGGCCGCGCACGACCTTGGCGAGGACGAGCTGCGCGCGACGTTCCCGGCGCCTTGGCGTCACGAAGAGCGTGACGAGCGCGGCACGCTGTTGTCGTTCTTCCACGGCGCAGACACTCACGTCGTTCTGCGCGCGAAAGAGCTGCGCGTGCTGCGCCCGCATGGAAACCTGCTCCGCACGGGCCGCCATCTGACGCCCGACGAAACCGCGCTGACGTCGACGGCCTGGATGGGCGGCGTGTTTCACTCGATGGTTACCCAGGGCCACGTGAGCATCAACCGCTTCCTGTCGACGGTGCACAGCTATTTGGGTCTGTTCCGCTCGCACGGGCAACGAGTGTTCGTCGAGGTCGACGAGCAGTGGCATCTGCTCGATACGCCCTCGGCGTTTCAAATGTCCCTGGACGAGTGTCGCTGGATCTACAGACACGCGGCCGGAGAGATCTGCGTGCGGGCCGAGGCGTCGAGCGAGCCGCACGAGCTCGGGCTGTCAGTGGACTTCACCGCGGGGCCAACCGCGCGCTGCCTGATTGCGCATCACGTGGCTCTGAACGGCGACGACGGAAGCGCGCCGGGTCCCGCGCGCTGGCGACGAGAAGGGTCTGGCGTCGTCGTTACCGCCGTCGCCGATTCGGACGTGGGACGGCGCTTCCCGAACGGCAGCTTCGGCATCGCTCCCGCTCCGGGAACGCAGTTCGAGCAGGTCGGCGGAGACGAGCTGCTTTTCGTCGACGGGCGCTCGCGTCAGCAGCCGTATATATGTGTCGTCACCTCGCCGCGGCGCGTGGTGGGCCTCGGCATCCAGGGTCATCTGTTATCGGAAAGCGGGCCCGCGCCGATTCGCGTGAAGCGAGATGAGCGCATCGTTCCGCGATTGTCGGCGACGGTACCGGATACGAGCGCGCTCGCGAAGCCACTTTCCCGCATCGCAGACATCGTGCCGTGGTTCGCGCACGACGCGCTCGTGCATTACCTGTCGCCGCGAGGCCTCGAGCAATACTCCGGCGGCGGCTGGGGCACGCGCGACGTTTGTCAGGGGCCGGTCGAGCTACTTCTCGCGCTCGGTCGCCTGCCGCCGATACGCGACCTGCTGCTCCGGGTGATGGGCCAGCAGAATCCCGACGGCGATTGGCCGCAATGGTTCATGTTTTTCGAGCGCGAGCGTGACATCCGGCCAGGCGATTCGCATGGGGACATCGTCTTCTGGCCGCTCGTGGTCCTCGCGCAATACCTTACGGCTTCCGGCGACGGCAGCGTGCTCGACGAGCGGGTGCCGTTCTTCGACGCACGCGGACCCGACGCGGGCGAATTAGCCACCGTCTGGCAGCACGCCGAACGCGCGCTTGGTTTGATGAAGAAGCGCGTCATTCCCGGCACGTCGTTGGCCGCTTACGGCCATGGCGACTGGAACGACTCGCTCCAGCCCGCAGACCCCGCGCTGCGCGACCGTCTTTGCAGCGCCTGGACGGTGACACTCCACGCGCAGGCGTTGACCGGCTTGGCGCGGGCCCTGCGCGACGTCCGCCGGCCGGAGGAAGCCGCTTCTCTCGACACGTGGCGCGAAGAGGTGAAGCAGGACTTCCAGCGGCTGCTCGTTCGAGATGGCGTGCTCACGGGCTACGCGCTGTTCGACGAGGGCGGCAGCGTACGCCATCTGCTTCATCCGAGCGACGCCACTACCGGCGTGCGCTACAGCTCCCTCGCGATGATTCACGCAATACTCGAGGACATGCTCACGCCGCAGCAGGTGGGCGAGCACCTGCGTCTGATCGAATCACATCTGAGCGGACCCGACGGAGTGCGTCTGTTCGATCGCCCGCTGCCGTACTACGGCGGCAGCCAGCGACTGTTCCAACGCGCGGAGACTGCGACGTTCTTCGGCCGCGAAATCGGGCTCATGTACATGCATGCTCATCTGCGCTACGCCCAGGCGCTCGCGCACGTAGGCGATGCGCGGCGCTTCTTTCACGCGTTGTGCCAGGCGGTGCCCATCGACATTCGCTCGATCGTGCCGAGCGCAACGTTGCGGCAGGCGAACTGCTACTACTCGAGCTCGGATGCCGCGTTCGCGGACCGATATCAGGCGAGCGCCGAGTACGAGCGCGTCGCGCGCGGCGCGATCGCGCTCGACGGCGGCTGGCGCGTCTACTCGAGCGGTGCCGGTATCGCGCTCGGGCTGATCATGCGGCATTTCCTCGGGCTCTCGAGCGAAGCGGACGCGGTGAGCATCGATCCAGTGATTCCGCCGGAGCTCGACGGGTTGCGCGTGCAGACGGAGCTCCTCGGCCGCGCAGTCGAGGTGCGCTACCGAGCTCGCGGAACCGGCTGTGGCGTCACCTCGGTCGACCTGAACGGCGAAGCCGTGCGGTTTTCGACGCGCGCGAATCCACATCGCCGCGGCGCCGCCGTCGTGGGCAGCAGCGCGCTGCTCCACAAGATGTCCGCGGAGGGCAACGTTATGTCGATCGAGCTCGGCCAATAGGAGAGAGCGACTCGTACGTTCACGGCGCGCGCAACGTCTCGCTTTTCCGACGGTCGCCGGGCCGCGGACGTTGGGTGGGACGGGCTTGCGTGCTAGCATCGGCGGCGTCGCGACAGGTCTACGCCCCGATTGTGTTGGAACGTTGGAGCGCGTCAGTGATCAGCAAGCCCGCGGCCCCCGATCGCAGTCTTTGGATCCTTCCGACGGTCCTCGCGGCGCTCGCCGCGATGCGGATACTCTCGAAGGGGCAACCCATCGAGCACTGGCTCGCGAAATGGGATACGTTGACGATCATCCTCGTGATGATCGTGCTCGAGCGGGTGTTCCGTTATAGCCGCGCCGTATCGCAGCGCCCGGTGTTGCCGAGGAATGTCGTCTCCACGCTCGTCAATCTCTACGCCACCGGTTTTCTAACGGGTCTCGTTCTGTTGCCCGTGCTGAACTACTTGCCGGGGCACTACTTGGGTCGCGGGCTCATTTTTCCGTCGCCGGAGGTGCTCGGCCCGTTGTGGCTCCAGTTCCTGCTCGTTCTGTTATTGGTTAGCTTCGTGCGCTACTGGATCCACCGGTTTCAGCACGCGAACGGCTTCCTCTGGAAGCTGCACTCCTACCACCATCAGGTGCAGGACCTGCAGGCGACGAATACCTATGTCTCGCACCCGATCGATTTCGCACTGCGCAACGTCGTGGTCTACCTCGTGCTCGGTATCGTCGGGTTCGATTCGCTCGTGCTTTTGGTCGCCGTCCCTCTGTCGAACATCAGCGGGACGTTCTCGCACTGCGGCGCGGATCTCAAAGCCGGCCTCCTGAGCTACGTGCTCGTGACGCCCGAGGTGCACCGGTGGCATCACACCGCGAAAGTCCCGGAGGGATACGGATTCTCTTGCAACTACGGCGTGGAGTTCTCGTTTTGGGACATCTTGTTCGGCACCTTCTATCTGCCGAAGAAAGACGGCGAGACGCTGCAGCCTGAACGCATCGGCCACCCGGACGGCTTTGCCGACGAGCCGAACTATCTGAAGCTGCTGCTGGTGCCGCTCGGCCTCTATCCAAGCAAGTGGTTCAAGCGCGCGCCGCCGACAGAGTTGACCGTCGGGCGCGATTCGACATGAGGAAATACGGCTAAGCCGATGATCCAGAGGGACAACTGGCTAACTCGAGCTGGACGAATGTGCAGCGGCAGTCAGGAGGACGGGGCATGCGAAAGCGAATAATCGAGCCGCTGGTCGAGCAGCAAGCCGCATCCTCCAAAGACGATTGGCTCGATCTCGAGAGTCTCGCCGAGGTGGAAATCACGTCGGAGGACAACGCTCATCCGATCGAGGCGGCGCTGGTTTCCGGGCGCGGCTCGGGGTGGCGCGCCGCGACACCCGGAAAGCAAACCATCCGGCTGCTCTTCGCCCACCCGCAACGACTAAGGCGCATCTCTCTCAGCTACGTCGAGCCCGCGGTTCCGCGTACACAGGAATACGTTTTGCGTTGGTCAGCGGACGGCGGGCAGTCGTATCGGGAGATCGTACGGCAGCAATGGAACTTCAGCCCGCAGGGCGCGATGTTCGAGAAGGAAGACCACCTCGTAGACCTGCCCGCCGTGACCTCACTCGAGTTGAACATCGTCCCGGACGTGAGCGGTGGAAACGCGATCGCTTCTTTGGCGCGGCTACGTGTCGCCTAGAGGCTCGATGCAAAACCGCCGGAAGCTCTGATCAGAGCTTCTGGACGACTACGCGTCCCTGCGCGTTCACGAAGATGCGGTAGCGATTGCCGTCTTTGCAGGTAGCCGTGTAGTCGCTGTCGGCGTTGCGCTTCGCGTCCGCAATCTCGTTACACGGGTATCCGTGTAGAACGATCGTCGCCTTCAAATCCTTGCCGATGGGATCGTCAGCGCCAAGAGCTGGCATGCCGCCGATGAAAGCGAGCGTGGCGAACGTCAGAACCGCTAGCGCGTGTTTCGTCATACGTCTCTCCAGCACAGCAAATCAGATTTTCGAGAACTCTCGTGGGTCGGACAGGATGTTCCAGATCGCTTCCCGTGACGAAGTGACCGCGTTTGCCAGCGTCGGGTCCGCATCCTGCAAGAGCGACACTACCTTGAGCAGCAACACCTCGTACTTTTGTCGAAGCTCCGGCAACGGAACCTTGACCTGCCCGTTGTAGAAGCCGCGAAACTGATCGAGAAGATCGTCGACCTGATTCTTGAGAGAGAGCTTGGTGAAGATGCCGATGGCGTCGGTGTCGCGCAAGCGCTCAGTGAGACCGGCGAGATCCAACGTCGGGGCGGCAGGCGGTTGCGCCGGCGTCGCAGGCGCGACCGGCGGTGATGGTTGCGCGGGCGTCGAGGCCGTCGCCGGCGGGGGCGAGGCAGCGGTCCCTCTCGCGGGATCGGGCGGCGTCGGCACTGTCTTGGGCTTTTCGGCCGACGCGCTGCCCTTCGGTGCCGCGGGTGCAGCGGCCGGCGGAGCTTTGCCGGCGTCGGCCGCGCCGCGATTCGACGTCGTTGCGGGAGGCGCAGTGGGCGCGGCCGCGGGCGGTGGTGCTTCGCTATTCGGAGCTTCGCCTGACGCTTTCGTCGGTGCCTGCCGAGCAGACGGTTGCGGCGCCGGTTTCTGCGAGTCCGACTGTGGCGCCGGTTGCACGCAGCCGCTCAGCGTCGCAGCCGCCAACAGCGTGGCAAGCAACGGTGTTCGCATCGCCGTCCCGACAGAAGTGATCGAAAGTCACTATAGCTCAGCCTGCGAGACATGAGTCGAAACGGCGTGCCGCGAACGCGCCGCAGGGCTCACTGCAAAGCGCGCACCGAGCCGATGATCGCCTCGACGCCGTGCGCGGCCTGGAGCGCCGAGAACACCCAGCGCTGGTTCTACGGAGAAAACGCGGAGACCCGCGCACAGGCGACAAGACCCGCTCGTGAGCCTACAGGGACATGTAGGTTACGCGTGGCCGCATCGAGTGTGGCTCGCTCTCGACGCCTCGCGGTTCTCGGGCGGCAAGACGCACATCGACGGCGTCGCGAGCCCCGACCATCAAGCGAACACGCGTCCGGGTCTTACCGTGTCTCTGCCGCTCGGTGCGCGTCAGTCGCTGAAAGTCACTTACAGCGAAGGCGCGACGACGCGCCGCGGCACGGACTTCGACAGCGTCATGGTCACCTGGCAGCTGGTGAAGTTCTGACGAGCCCCAACGCGCGGTCGCCACCGCACAACTGTGATCGAAATCAACGACTACACGCAGGGCAAATCGGAGGGTGGCGGCATCTATTGGGTCGGCGCAAAGGCGGGAGGATCGGATGAACCCCCTCGTTGCAGGTGCTGCGGCCGCGGCGACAATTGGAATTCCGCTAGTCGTGGGCGCGGTCCGGTGGGCGTTCCCGGCTCGTCCGCGGGCAGAAGACGATCCAAGCGTCGATGACATGGAGACCTCATACAAGGCGTGTGATGGAGCGCTGACGATAGCGTGGCTGGTCTGCGTGCCTATCGTTAGCTACGGCGTGTATCGTTTGATCGGCGCCGCTTGTGCGGCTGCTGCCAAGTTGTTGCCTCCTGCGGAGATCGTGCTGGTTCCTGCCGGTGCAACGTGCGGCATTCCGGCTATCTTCATCGCCATCGTCGCGGGCTTCGCTCCGGCCTATCTGCTCGTACGCCTGCGTTTTGGGCCCCGATACGAAGAGTATGTCCGATACCGCGAGCTCCGCCTCGGCGTAGCGCGACGGGGATGGCACGTGCTGTTGGCGGGGTATAGCGCGCTGTGCGTCGGAGTAGTCGTTCTGATGCTCGGCTGGAACGTTCGATTCACAGACCACGACATCGTGATCAATCGTCTCTGGTCACTGACGGAGGAGGAACATGCCTATTCGGAAATCGTGGAAATCAGAAAGGCATGGGTGGCGTCTCGCAGCGGCAAGGGCACCAGGTACACCTATCGGCGTGAGTACCTTGTTCGCTTCCGCGACGGCCAAACTTGGTCTACGGATTACGAGCCCTCCGATGCTGCACCTGAACGCAAGAAGCAGATCGCGCAATTGCTGTCGCGCGGAAGCGGAGTTCCTATCACTGAAGTCGTGTCGCTCAGCACTGATGCAAGCTACTAAGTTCTTTAGAGCGATTCCAGCCGCGCTGTCGTTGCCGCGCGATCGCTGTGTTGCCGACGCCACGCGGCGGGCGGCATGCCGGCCGCGCGCTTGAACGCGCGCGCGAACGCAGCCTCGGAGTCGTAGCCGACGTCGAGCGCAACCGCCGCCACGCTCGCGCGAGTGTCGCGCAGCAACCGCGACGCCGCCTGCATTCGCCATTGCGTGAGGTACTGCATCGGCGGCTGTCCGATCAGCTCGACGAATCGGTCGTGGAACGCCGAGCGAGACAGGCCGACTTGCTTGCCGAGTTCCTCGACGGTCCAGTCGGCGGCCGGCCGGTCGTGCAGCAACGCAAGCGCGCGCCCTACGTAGCGGTCCCGCAGGCCTGCGAGCCATCCGGTCGATTCCTCGGGCAGCTGCTCGACGTGCCGACGGATCGCGTCGACGAACATCATTTCGCTCAGCCTCTCGAGCAACGCCTCGGCGCCGGGACGTCTGTGCGCGGATTCCTCGGCAGCGAGCTGTGCCATTTGCTCGCTGCGGCCGCCGGCGCCCGGCAGATGCAATAGCCGCGGCAACGTCGCGAGCAGCGGATTGAACGGGCGCGCGTCGATCCCGATGAAACCGCACACGAGCGTCGTCGTGTCCGGGGGCGTGCCGAATGTGGACGAGCTCGCGCCGTCACGGTCGACCGAGACCGGCTCCGCGCCGTGCGAATAGTGGACGCGGAATGGTCGGTGATTGCGCTGCATTTCGAAGTACTTGTCGACGCCGGGGTTCGCTCGCATGCCCGGCGAGCTGGACACGACGTGCGCGTCGCCTTGCGGCAGCAGGATGATGTCGCCGCGCTTCAACTTGCGGGGCTGCTCGCCGGTGATGGCGGCCCAACACTCGCCGGCGGTCACGACGTGATACTCGATCACGTGCTCCGCATCCGGCATCACCGCGTCCGCTATTTGTTTCGAGGCCGGCGCCTCGGCGACCCAATCGCCTTCGCACGAGACGAAGTAGAACACCGCGGTCCGCAATCGCACGCTGCGTAGAACGTCGGAAAGAGTGTCCTGGCTCATGGGCCCGCCGTGCCTTGTCGAGGCACGCATTGTGGCAGAGGCGAGGTCGGGCCTGTGGCCCGAAAACACAACCGCGGATGAGTGAGCAAAGCGCTCGGAGCCGCGGGCAAGGCCCGTCGACGGCCGCGAGCGAACAATGCGGGCTGTCCCAACCACACTACTTTTGAGGAGACTTACATGTCCGCCATCAGAGAGGCCGTCAAGGCCGACACGGCACCGAATCTCGCGGTCATCAAGACGAAGCAACAAGCCACATGGGCCAGCGGCGACTTCGCGGTGATCGGCACCACCTTGCAAATCGTCGGCGAAACGTTGGTCGAAGCAGTCGACGTGTGCGCCGGCGAGCGCGTGCTCGACATCGCGGCCGGCAACGGCAATGCGACCCTGGCCGCGGCGCACCGATTCGCTCACGTAACCTCCACCGACTACGTCCCCGAGCTGCTGGACAAAGGCGCCGCGCGCGCTCGCGCCGAAGGCCTCGACGTGAGGTTCCAGGTAGCCGATGCCGAAGCGCTGCCTTACGCGGATGGCACGTTCGACGTGGCGCTCTCGACGTTCGGCATCATGTTTACGCCCGACCATCGCAAGTCGGCATCCGAAGCGCTACGCGTCGTGCGCAGCGGCGGACGCATCGGCCTGGCGAACTGGACGCCCGAAGGATTCATCGGCCAGCTCTTCAAGATCATCGGCAAGCACCTACCGCCGCCGGCGGGGCTCGCATCGCCCGCGCTCTGGGGCACCGAACCCCACATCGTGCAGCTGTTCGGCCCCGAGGCGGCCGACATCCGCTGCGACCGCAGGATTTTCAACTTCCGTTACGAATCGGCGGCGCATTGGATCCAGATCTTCCGCGACTTCTACGGACCTACGCTCAAGGCGTTCGCGGCGCTGCCGCCCGCGGGGCAGCAGCAGCTCGAAGCGGACATCACCGAGCTCCTGAATCGGCTGAACATCGGCGGGCGCCGGTCCCTCGTGGTGCCCGGCGAGTATCTCGAGACCGTGATCGTCAAGCACTGATCGTGATTCATCGGTTGCAGTAACGCGCGGTGCGCGCCGCGCGTTGCTCTTCACCGCTCGACTCGGGGATACCCCGAGGGAGCGCGGACCTCGGAACCGCCTGCAATCCAAGCGCGTTTGGCCGCGGTCACCCCTAACTGTGATCCGCGCACTCAAGCCCTGGCGCCGCTCCTGCTAGCTTTTTCCTGTTTCACCGAGGCTCGGGGCGCCCACGGCATGAAGATATTGCTGGTCGAAGATAATTCTGACGACGCCGAATTCTTGCGCGCGTGCCTCGCTCACTACAATCGCTCGGCAACGCTAACGCGCGCCGGCCTGATCAGCGATGCCGTGACTGCGCTCGAGAAAGAGCGGTTCGACGTAGTGTTGCTCGATCTCAATCTGCCCGACGGCCGCGGCGTCGAGTGCGTCGAGCGGGTCCGGGAAGCCGATGACCTGATCCCGATCGTCGTGCTGAGCGGCCAAGGCGACGAGGACTTCGCGGTCGAAATCTTGAACCGCGGTGTGCAGGACTATCTCGTGAAGTGGGAGGGCGATGGCCGCATCATCTTGCGCGCGATCCGCTATGCCATCGAGCGAAAGCGCGCGGAGGTCAAGCTCAACTATCTCGCGCGTCTCGACTGGTTGACCACTCTTCCGAACCGGTACTACGTCCGCGACAAGCTGGCCCACGTTGCGAAACGAGCGTCGCGCCGTCGCGGGACGATATCGCTCCTGCTGCTGGATCTGGACGGGTTCAAGTCAGTGAACGACACATTGGGCCACGCGGGCGGCGACAACCTGCTGCGAGCCGTCGCGGAACGCCTCAAGGCCAGCATTCCCGACGGCGATCTAATCGCAAGGCTCGGCGGCGACGAGTTCGCGGTGCTGCTCGAGGACGTCGACGGTCCGCGCGAGGTCGAGGCGCTCGCGCGCAAGATCAACGGCGTGTTCCAGGAGCCGTTCCAGGTGGGCGAACGCCAGGTCGCGATCACTACGAGCATCGGGATCACCGTCTGCCCGCCGGACAGCAGTGACGCAGGTGCCTTGCTCAATAACGCCGAAAGCGCTTTGAAAGAGGCGAAGCAGCAAGGCAAGAACACGTTCAGGTTCGTCACGCCGAGCATTCTCGAGGAGATTCACACCAGTTACGAACTCGAAGCCGGTCTCAAGAGTGCGGTCAAGCTCGGACAGTTCGTAGTGTTGTATCAGCCGCAGGTCCGTCTTGCCGATCACCGGATCGAAGCCGTCGAAGCGCTGCTGCACTGGAAGCACCCGGAGCGGGGACTGCTGAGCCCCGGCGACTTCATGTCGGCAGCCGAGGAGAGCGGCGGCATCATCCCCCTCGGTATGTGGATGATCGAAGAGGTGTGCCGGCAGCTCAAAAGCTGGGAAAGCGCCGGCGTGCCCGTCCCGCGCGTCGGTATAAACATCGCCGCCGCGCAGCTCCGGGATCCCGGATTCCCCGCCGCGCTCCGCGCGGTGCTGCAGTCTCATTCCGTGGATCCCGAGCTCGTCGAGCTCGAGCTCACCGAACGCGCGTTGATGGACGATGCCGGCGGCACCCGAGAACGCCTGTGGGCGTTGCGGGAGGTCGGCGTGCGACTCGCGATCGATGATTTCACCGCCCGCTGCTTGTCGCTCGGTGACTTGCGGCAGCTGCCGCTCGACGTGCTCAAGGTCGGACCTTCGTTCGTCACGGACCTCGACACGAGCAAAGACGCGCAGGCTGTTTGCGGCGCGATCGTGTCCATCGCACACGGGTTCCTGCTCGACGCCGTGGCCAACGGCGTCGAAACGGAGCAACAGGAGGCGTTCTTCACGAAGCACCACTGCCTTTACGGGCAGGGCGATTGCTACGGCGCGCCGATGGCGCC
>Ga0068868_100002079_pt1 | contig 13771 bp, 11 predicted proteins | sample KBSMisM42_FD_64660 | JGI IMG/M metagenome (GOLD analysis project Ga0068868, IMG submission 64660) | Miscanthus rhizosphere microbial communities from Kellogg Biological Station, Michigan, USA - KBS Miscanthus M4-2 | ecosystem: Host-associated > Plants > Roots > Rhizosphere > Soil ...
CGTCTTCTTCTCCTCGACCGGCGCCACGCGCGTGCCATCCCACTTCGTCGCGTGCTGTTCGATCCGGCGCATCACGTCGCGCATCGTTCGGGCGCGCCGCTTCGCCATCGCCGAGAAGATCGTGCGCGCCAAGAGCAGCATCGAAGGGATCCAGAGGAGAGGCGCGAGGAGGCCGAGCACGCCGATCTTCGCGATGAGCGCGATGTAGCCGCCCATCGGTCCGATGCCGCCGCCGACGCCGAGACCGACGAAGAGCCCGATGGCTTGGCCGAGGAGGCGCTCTTCCATGACGATGCGCGTGCGGCCGTCGCGGAATCTCATGCGCACGGACATCGTGCTCGTCGCGTTGCGCGTCTGCGTGGCGTGCCACACGAGCGTGTTGCCGACGGACTCGATCGTGCCCACGTCGCCCATCACGTCGCGGATCTCGTCGAGCACGTCCTCGCGCTGCGCTTGCGTCGGCTCGCACGGAAGCTCGCGTTCGAGGACGATGCGCGTCTTGCCGCCGAGGAACCACGAGCCCTTCGCGGCTTGCTCGATCTCTCCCTCTTCGTCGGGGTGATCGATCGCGCGCGCGATCGCGGTCTCGGGGATGCCGAGATCGGCGGCTGCCCTCTCGAGCTCCGCGCGGGTCATCGCGCGCTCGACCTTCGCGGTCTCGGGATCGCGCTCGGCGAGCTTCGCTGCGCGCTCGAGCACGCGGCGCACCTCGGCGGGCGACATCGTCGCGTCGCGGAACGGGCTGCCGCTCACAGCGCCTTCACTTTGCGGAGCACGGCGACGTCCGCGGGCGGAAACTTCGCCGGATCGAGCGCGTCTCGATCGGCCCAGTCGAACGCAGCGACGTCGAGCGCGCGCGGCTCCGACCCTGCGCGACGCGTGGCTCGATAGAAGAGCAGAAGAACGGACTTCGTCTCGTATTTGTGGAACGTGACCTCGACGATGTCCCCGACGTCGATGTCGATGCCGAGCTCTTCGCGGAGCTCGCGCGCGAGCGCGTCCTTCGGGTCTTCACCTTCTTCGACTTTTCCGCCGGGGAACTCCCACATCCCTTCGAGGTGCGAGCCGCGTTTGCGCTGCGTGAGAAGGACGCGCCCGCCCTCGACGATGATCGCCGCCGCGACGAGGATCGTGCTCACTGAACGCGAACGACGACGTTGTCGTAATACGCCTGCGCGGACACGAGCGGCGGCGCGCCCGTGTTCGGCCCGACGTCGATCATCATCGGGTAGGGACCGGTCGAATTCGGTGGTGCCGTCGGGTACTGCCCGGGGATCGTCGAGGCCGTCGAGGTGCCGGCGCTCGACGTGATCGTGAGCGTGGCGTAGCCGTTCGCGCCCAGCGGGAAGACGACGAGCGTGACGTGGAGCCACTCGTTCAGAGCGAACGGCGTCGAGAGCGGCGGACCGCTCTTCGCCGGCAGGAACTCGAGCTTCCACACCGGCCCGTCGTGCGCGAGGCCGAACTGGTAGCTCGGACTGATCGCGCCGAACGCGAAGAAGAAGAGCGGCTGCGTCGTCTGCGTCGACAGGTTCGGGACGTACATGTCCAGGTCGAGCGTGGCCGTGGGCGTGGCGCCGCCTTCGGGGTTGAAGAACACCGTGTTCAAGTCGGCCGTGCCGCCCGCGTCGCCGGGGATGAACGCCCCGACGCCGACGGGCGCGCTCTTGGACTGGCCGTTCTCGAACGAGAGCGTGTAGCCGTTCGTCTCCTTCAGCGTACCGAAGCCCGCGCCGGCGTCGTTGGGAATGTCGAAATCGGCGCAGAACTGCGCGTCGATCGTCTCGCAAAAGCGCTTCTTCGGAGTGATGACGTCGGCGGTCTGGCCATCCGCCGCCGCGCCGTCTCCGCCGACGACCAGGCCATCGCCGCCCGTGTCGGCGCCCGCGTCGTCGTCGAACTTGTCCCCATTGCATGCACCCACCGCGAGGAGCGGCGCGAAGAGAAGGAGAAGCGGTCGCATCTCGAGAGCATAAGGAATTTTGCGCTTGCGCCCCAGTCTTTGAAGTATCGTTTCCGCGCTTCGGAGGGTCATCTCATGCACGTTCAGCCGCACGAGCACGAAATTCGCCACGCCGCGAAATGGCCGCCGGATGATGCGGACATTCCGGGGGCGCCTGGCGTTCCACCGGCGGGCGCGCCTGGAGGTTTCGGCGGCGGGTCGTTCGATCCCAACGAAGGCAACTTCAAGAAGGGCGCGACGAAACCGATCATGATCGTGATCGGCCTGCTCATCGCGATCGGCGCGACCGTCCTCATCGTCCTGGCCGTCAAAGGCGAAGGCGAGAAGATGACGGTCGATCAGATCGCCGCGGAGCGAAAGGCGATCGCCGTCCTGCCCAAGGCCGACCAGCTCCCGCGCTGGCAGAAATGGGCCGCGCGCGACGACGTGCAGCCGCTGCAAGAGGACGCGTTCGCGCAGCTCGCGTGGGCGAAGGACGAGACGGGCCTCAACACGATCATCGAGCACGGCCTCAAGCACACCGAGCACAAAATCCGCAACCGCGCCGCGCAAGCGATCAGCGATTACGGCACGCCCATGGCGGACAAGGCGAAGCCTGCGCTCCTGGCCGCGCTCAAAGAGTCGAACAGCACCGACAAACCGCAAATCTCGTGGGCGCTCTGCGTGCTCAAGGAGTCGAGCGCGTTCGACGACGTGCTCACCGAGTATCGCGCCGGTCACCTCGCGTCGATCGAGCGCCTCGATGGTTACCCGGCGTTCGATCCGGACACGCTGGCCGGCATGGTCTCGCTCGACAAGCTCGCGACGTACGCGAATGACCCGAGCGAGTCGGTGCGCCAGCTCATCGCGACGATCCTCTCGCGCACGGGCGACGCGAAGTGGACGGACACGCTCATCAAGCTCGTTCAGGATGCGCAGCCCGCGGTCGGTCGCGAAGCCGCCGTCGGCCTCGGGAAGATCGCGAACGAGAAATCGATCGGCCCGCTCCTGAACGCGCTCGACAAAGCCGACAAGGACTCGCGCAACAAGTTCCTCGAGGCGCTTCGTGACGGCGTCGGCGCGAATGGTCTCATCCTTGCGCTCCGCTCGGTGCAGAAGAACCACGAGTTCTTCCAGACGAAGCAGATCTTCGACATGCTCAAGGAGCTCGAAGACCCGCGCGGCGGCGACGCGCTCGTGAAGTACATCGAGACGAACCCGCACCCGCACTGGAAGACCGAGGCCGCGATGCGTCTCGCCGAAATCGGCGACATCCGCGCGGTGCCCACGCTCGCGTGGCGCATGACGCTCGATCCCGAGAAGCTCTACAAGACCGACGCCAAAGAAGAGATCCAGATGATGGCGCGCAACGACGACGAGCGCACCTTCGCGGCGCGCATGCTCGCCGATCTCGCCATCTTGAATCCGGACAAGATCGATCTGATCCGCTCGCAAGCCGAAGATCAGGTGCTCGGCTGGATCACCTCGCACCCGCAGCCGCACGCGAACGGTCTTCGCTTCCTCGCGGTCGTGAAGTCGCCGAAGGTGATGCCGAAGCTCCGTCGCTGGGCGGACCCGCCGGATCAGCTCCCGCCGGAAGGCGCGCAGCCGCCGATGCCCGACGCGTTCGCGACGGCGCAATCGGCGCTCCGCTACCTCGGCTGGTCGCAAGACGCGGGCGCGTGGGACGTGCTCAACAAGCAGATCAACCGCCGCCCCGCGAAGCTCGACGTGACGATGCCGTCACTCCAGCAAGGCGGTCTCGCGATCATCGGCATGTCGGTGAAGGCGCTCGCGTGGGGCGCGGCCGACGGCATGGCGCAGCTCGGCGATCCGAAGGCGTACCCGGTGCTCGTGAAGAGCATCGAGGACACGATGAACAACGAGCAGGCCCGCTACGAGGCTTGCTTCGCGCTCTCGTGGGTCGCCACGGACGACAACATGAAGGAGGTCGTGAAGAAGGTTCACGACTTCAACAAGGCGGACGACAAGGCGCAGCTCATTCGCAGCTGCTACCTCGAGACGCTGATTCACCGCCCCGTCGCGGCGGCGAACGCGAGCCTCGTCGACCTGATCACGCCCACGGCGGATCCTCAGGTCGCGGTGCAAGCGTCGCGCGCGATGGCGTTCGCGGGCGTCGACAAGTCCATCGAGCCGAAGCTGATGGAGATGCTGAAGGACAAGAGCGTCCGCGACTACGCGGTGCTCGCGCTCCTCATCGGTGGCGACCCCGACGTCGCGGGTCGCGCGCTCGCGCAGTACAACGGCGAGGGTCCCGAGGCGATGGACAACCTGAAGGCCGCGTACGACAAGAGCTTCGGCTACTGGTCGGCCGAGGACTACGACAAGGGCCTCGTCGCGAAGTGGATCGCGAACGCCGAGGCGATGCGCTTCGTGCAGGTCAACGGCGCGCTCCAGGATTGGCCGCGCTCGACGCTGACGAACGACCTGCAAGGCATCGTCTTCGACAACGGCCCGCACTCGATCACCCGCGTGCAGTTCCGCGTGCGCTTGATCAACGACGCGAAGGGCGCCGACCCGAAGAAGCAGAAGGACGCGATCGCGATCCTGAAGTTCACGCAGGAGAAGGGCGTGCTCATGGCGCTCCGCAACGAGCCCGGCGCGCTCGGCGACATGGCCCGCCGCGCGTTCTTCGAGGTCATGCACCCGAAGATGATCGAGCAGAAGCCCGCGGCGGCGAACTCGGGCGCGCAGGTCGTTCCGCCAAAGTAAGCCGCTTCGCGCGGGTTTCAACGACATGACTCAGCTCCGAATCGCCGCGGCTGCCGCGCTCCTCGTCGCGTGCGGCGGCACGGCGCCCGTCGTCGCGCCCACGAATCAGGACACGCTCGAAGCGCACGCCCGCGCGCAAGACGACGAAGGTCTCAAGCGCGCGTCTGCCGCGCTCGACTCCAAGTCGAAGGAGGAGCGGATGCGCGCGCTCGCCGCGGTGCTCGAGTACGAGCCGCAGAAGATCGCGCCGCTCGTGCCGAAGATCTCCGAGCGCGCCACGAAGGGCGAGGACGAGGCGGAGAAGGCCGCCGCCGTCTGGGCGCTCGTTCGGGCCGAGGACGCTCGCGTCTCCGTGACGGCGCTCGTGATGTGGGACGCGGGAGCGCTCTCGCGCGTGAAGAAGCTCGATGGGTCGGGCGCGCTCGACGTTGGAGCCCTCGCGCGGCTCGTGGCGCAAGCGACCGTGCCGGAGGAGCAAGCCGCGCGGCGTCGGAGAGTGATCGCGGCGGCGCTTCCGTCCGTCGCGGCGCCGGCGCGCGCGCTCCTCGTCCGCGCGCTGACGGACGACTCGGCGGACGCGGCGACGCTCGTGTCGGCGATCGACGTCCTCGACACGCGGCGCGAGTTTCCGATCCTCGAGCACGTCTTTCAGCGTCTGCGTGAGCTTGCGGATCCGCGCGTGGCGGACGCGCTCGCGAAGTACGCCGATCATTCGACGCACCCGCACTTTCGTACGGAGGCCGCGCTGCGCCTCTCGGAGCTCGGCGATTTGCGCGCCGCGCCGCACCTCGCGTGGCGGCTCGGCGAAGATCCGACCAAGCTCTACGACGCGGGCGACGAGACGACCCTCGCGCTGCGGCGCGACGACCACGAGCGCGTGGCGTGCGCGCGGATGCTCGCCGAGCTCGCGATCATGCACCCCGAAGCGCGCGCGCAGCTCCGCGAGACGAGCGAGACGCAGACGCTCGCGTGGCTCAAGTCGCATCCGCAGCCGCACGCGAACGGCCTTCGCGCGCTCGTCGCGATGGAGTCGCACGAGGCCGCGCCGCTGCTGAAGAAGCTCTCCGATCCGGCAGACCCGCTCCCCGCGGCGGGTGCGACTTCCTTTCCGGAAGCGTTCACCGTGGCGCACACGGCGCTCCGTTACCTCGGCAAGACGAAGGATCCGGGCGCGTTCGCGATCCTCGAGAAGCAGCTCGGTCGTAAGCCCGCGGCGTTCGACGCGTCGATGGACAACTTGATGAAGGGCGGTTTCGCGATCGTCGGGATGACGTATCGCGCGCTCGGGTTCGGCGCCTCCGAAGGTTTCTCGGAGCTCGGCGACACGAAGGCCGTTCCGCTCCTCGTGAAATTCGCGGACGACGGCAAGCAGAACGAAGCCGCGCGCGTCGAAGCGTGCAAAGCGGCGGGTTGGCTCGCGGATGCGCGCGCGCGCACGGACATGGTCTCGAAGGTGCGTGCGGCTGCGACCGATCGCAAGCGCGAGCTCTCGCGCGGGTGCTGGCTCGAAGGCCTCGCGCAGAAGCCGAGCGCTCACGAAGACGCTGCGCTCGCCCTTGTGCTCTCGCCGAAGGTCGTCCCCGAGTCGCGCCATCAGATCGCGCGCATCCTCGGCGAAGGCGCGCTCGACGCCGCGACTCGCGCGAAGCTCGTCGATCTCCTCAAGGACAAGGCGCTCGTGCACGACGCGGCGCTCGCGCTGCTCTTCGGCGGTGACGATGCGGCGCTCGCTTCGGTGTTCGCCGCGTACACGCCGAAGGCCGAAGAAGACGCGCCTCCTCCTCCTCCGCTCGCGTCGCTACGCCAGCTCTACGCGCTGAGCGTCCCGGTCGTCACCGAAGAGCTCTACGACTCGGGCGCGCTCGCGAGGATGGCCCACAACGCGCTCGCCGCGCGCGCGATCACGATCGCCGGCGCGAAGCAGGATTGGGTGCTCCAGGGCCTGTCGTACCAGCTGCGGCAGAACGAGTTCGACAACGGCCCGCACACGCTGACGCGCGTTCGCCTTCGCGCGCGCCTCGTCGCGGACGCCAAGGGCCAGGACGCTCGCAAGCGTGACGACGCCGTCTTGCTCTTGTGGGCGCTCGGCGAGCGCGCGACGCTCGAGTCCCTCGGTGACGTCGCGAAGGCGCGCCTCGCGGAGCCCTTGCCTTGAAGAAATACGCGCTCGTCCTCCTCCTCGTCGTCTTCGCTTGCGGCGGCCCGACCGCCACGACGAAGAGCGCCGCGAACATCGCGGTGTCTCACATCGAGGCGCCGTACGGCGTCACGCTCGTGGAGGCGTGCACGCCCACCGGCCCGGAGATCTGCTTCAACGCGGTGGACGACAACTGCAACGGCGTCATCGACGAGGGCTGCGGCATCGCGACGGGCCCGCTCCAGTTCACGATCGCGTGGGGCGACAACCCCGCCGACGTCGACTTGCGCGTGACGGATCCGAGCGGCGAGTTCGTCGACTCCACGCACCCGACGAACGGCGCCGAGCGCCTCCGCCTCGATCGCGATTGCCCGAAGGACACGTGCTACGGCCAGAACATCGACAACGTCTTGTGGGCTGGCCTCGACCCGCCGCGCGGCGGCTACACCGTCGACGTCATCTTGTCCGATCTCCACGGCGCCACGCTCCCCATCAACGTCCGCTTCGGGGCGCGCATCGGAAGCCGCAGCTACGGCGCCGACGTCACGCTCGACACGAAAGACGACAAAAAACACTTCGTCTTCACGCTGTGATGCGTTCGTCGTCGACGCGTATATCCGTAATGGGATAATCTGGGTGGATGACGAATTCGCTCGTTCGGCGCGGCTTGGTTGCGGTCGTGATCATTGGCAGCGCGGCGCTCTGGGCTGCAGGATGCACCACGGCGGCATGTCACGCCGTCGGGCAGTCGTGCGCGTCGACGAGCGATTGCTGCTCGGGCCTGACGTGCGTCGCGGGAGTTTGCGCAGGTGGCGCGACCGGATCGAACTGCATCGCACCGGGCAAGCCGTGCGCGACGAACGCGGGCTGTTGCGGCGCGAGCCCGACCTGCGTGGCCGTGTGCAGCGCGTCTTCTTGCCAAGCAGTGGGCGCGGCGTGCAGCTCGGACGACCAGTGCTGCAGCGGCCTCACGTGCAACGCGAACACCTGCAACTGAGCCCGAAAGGGCGTGATAGCGTCTTGTCGTACATGGCCGAGGGGAGCGCGAAGACGAAAGGGGTCGGCTTCACGAACGTGCGCGCCTTCACGCAGGGCCGCTTCGGCGGCGACGATGGGTGGAAGGCCGTCGTCGAGAAGCTCGACGACCATGACCGCGACGAGCTCGCGTCGGTCATCCCCGTCGGGTGGTACTCGCTCGAGATGTACGTGCGCCTCATTCGCGCGCTCGACAAGGTGCACGGCAAGGGCGACCTGTCGTTGATGAAAGAGCTCGGGCGCTTCGAGGCCGAGAACGACATCAAGATGATCCACCGGTTTTTCCTGCGTTTCACGAACCCGGCGTTCATCATCGAGAAGACGAGCGACTACTGGAAACGCTTCCACGACACCGGCACCTGGGTCGTGACGCGCGACGATCACGGTGTCTCTGCGGTGCTCGATGGATGGGGCTGTGTAGACGCCGCTCTGTGCAAAGAGCTCGTCGCGTACCTCACGCGGACGCTGGAGCTCGCGGGCGCGAAGAACGTGCTGGTCGAGCACCCGAAGTGCCGCGGGCGCGCCGACCCGCAGTGCATCTTCAAGGGCCGTTGGGGCTTTACCTGACAGTGCCAAGTTGGGTATCCCATCGCCCATGGGAAATCCGTTCGTTCACATCGAGCTCGCGTCGAGCGACATCGGCGCGGCCAAGAAATTCTACAAGGCGCTCTTCGACTGGAAACTGCAGGACACGCCCATGGGCGAAGGCATGGTCTACACGATGCTCGGCGTCGGGACGGGGACGGGCGGCGGGATGATGCAAGCGCACGGCGCGCAGCCGACGGCGTGGCTGCCGTACGTCGAGGTCGCGGACGTCGCCAAGACCCTCGAAAAGGCGCGCGCCAACGGCGCCCAGGTCATCATCGACCGCAAAGCGATCGGCGAGAACATGGGAGCGTTCGGCGTGATCACGGATCCTCAGGGCGCGGCGCTGGGGCTCTGGGAAGCAGCGAAAAAAGCTCCCGCGAAGCGCGCGGCGGCCGCGAAAAAGCCGGCGAAGAAGGCCGCGAAGAAAGCCGCGAAGAAGAAGGGCAAGCGCTGACAGCACTTTGACGCGGGCCGTCAGGGCTCTATATAGCGTTCCGACGCCTATGAGCCCCTACGCCATGCTCGCGCTGCTCGTGGTCGCATGGTCCGCCTTCGGGTGGTCCGCGATGCGCCGCTGGAGCCTCCTGCGCGCCGGACAGCCGGCCTCTCGTTTCGATCGCATCGGCGAGCGCCTCATCGGCACTTGGCGATGGGCCTTCAAGCAAGAGCGGATGGACTACTACCAGCCGTCCGGAATCGCTCACAAGCTCATCTTCCTGGGCTTCGCGGTGCTCCTGCTCCGCACGCTCGTCTTGTGGGGCCGCGGCTTCTCGCCGGCGTTCAACTTGTTCGTCCTCGCGCCGTGGATGCCCGCGGGCCGCGTGTACGAGTTCGCGAAGGACTGCGTCGCTGCGCTCGTCGTCGGCGGCGTGTGCGTCTTCTTCTATTACCGCCTCGTCAAGCCGCTCAAGCGCACCACGCTGAGCCTCGAGGCGCTGCTCATCCTCGGCATCATCGGCACGATGATGATCGCCGACATGACGTACGACGGCGCGTCGCACGTGCTGCTCGTTCGCAAGGTCGAATTCTGCGGCATGGGCAAGGCCTCGCTCGCGACGGCCGCGCAGTGCGACGCGATTCGTACGATCGTGGCGCCGCTCGGCGAGCAGATCGAACCGGGGGCCGTCTCGAAGATCGAATGGTCGCCGTATCCAGGGCCCGCGGGCACGCTCTTCGCGGTCTTCTTCCGCAACCTCGGGCCCGGCGCGCTCGTGTGGCTCGCGCGCATCGGCTTCTGGACGCACTCGACGTTGGTTCTTCTGTTCTTGAACCTGCTCCCGCACTCGAAGCACTTCCACGTCATCACGGCGATCCCGAACGTCTTCTTCCGCAACCTCGACAAGCCGGGGCGCCTGCGTCCGATCGCGACGAGCACCGAGAAGTTCATGGAGACGCTCGAGGCGGAGACGAACAAGTTTCCCGAAGATCCGGCCGCTGCGGCGATCGGCATCTCGCGCATGGAGCACTTCTCGTGGAAGGCGATCCTCGACTTCTACACGTGCACCGAGTGCGGTCGCTGTTCGGACAACTGCCCCGCGCACAAGACGGGAAAAATCCTCAGCCCGAAGCACCTCACGCTCGACATCCGCAACAACCTCTACGAGCGCGAGCAAGAGTTCGTGAAGGGTGAGAAGCACCCGGCGATCAACATCGCGCCGGACGTGATGCACCCCGACGTCTTGTGGGCGTGCACGACATGCCGGGCGTGTGAAGAGCAGTGCCCCGTCTTCATCTCGTACGTCGACAAGATCGTCGACATGCGGCGCAACCTGATGATGATCAGGAACGAGTTCCCGAACGAGCTCGGCAAAGTCTTCCAGGCGATGGAGACGAACGGGAACCCGTGGAACGTCTCGCGAATGGATCGCGCGGCGTGGACCGAAGGCCTCGACGTTCCGCTCATGGCCGACAAGCCGAACGCGGAGGTCCTCTATTGGGTCGGTTGCGCAGCGGCGACGGATCCGCGCGCGAAGAAGATCGCACGTGCGGTCGCGAAGCTCCTGAAGCAAGCGGGTGTCGACTTCGCCATCCTCGGGACCGAAGAGACGTGCACCGGCGATCCGGCGCGTCGCGCAGGAAACGAGACCGTGTTCATGATGCTCGCCGAGGAGAACGTCGGCACGCTCAACGGGTACAAAGAAAAGGGCGGCATGAAGACGGTGGTGACGGCTTGCCCGCACTGCTTCAACACGCTCAAGAACGAGTACCCGGACTTCGGCGCGAAGCTCGAGGTCGTTCACCACACGGATTTCTTGCTGGGTTTGCTCGCCGAGAAGAAGCTCGTGCCGACGAACGCGGTCAGCGGGCGCGTCACGTATCACGACAGCTGCTACCTCGGCCGCTACAACGGCGTCTACGATTCACCGCGCGAGATCTTGAAGCGCATCCCGGGCGTCGAGCTCGTCGAGCCGGCGTACTGGACGAAGCAGCGCGGCCTCTGCTGCGGCGCGGGCGGCGCGCAGATGTTCATGGAGGAGCAGAACAAGAACCGCGTGAACATCAAGCGGACGCTGCAGCTCGTCGACACGCAAGCGAGCACGATCGCGAGCGCGTGCCCGTTCTGCATGACGATGCTCACCGACGGTTTGAAGAGCCAGAGCCTCGAAGACGAGATCAAGCAGATGGACGTCGCCGAGCTCCTCGAGCAAGCCTGCGCGGAGAAACGCGAAGACAAGGTTGTAGCGGCGCCGGTGGTCGGGCAAGATGCCCCAGCTGCGGAAGAGCAGCCTGCTGCAGGAGAGTGACCGCGTGAAGAATTTCTGGATCGTGTTGGGCTTGGCGCTCGCGCTCGGCGCGTGCAAGTTCCTCGACAAGGGCGACGAAGCGTCCGCGCGCGCGAAGCTCGAGAAGTTCCTCAAACCGGGCGCCGACTACAGCTCGCTGACGAAAGATCTCCGTCCGTCGAAATCGGACTACGAAGATCTCTTCGACTCGGAGACCGCCTCGAAGATCCAGACCACGTACGACGCGGAGTGGGACAAGGAACCGCCGTCGATCCAACCGAAGCCGGATCAGACGGAGCTGCTCCTCTACTCGGCGAGCGTCGACGACTTGAAGAACGGCACCGGCAACTCGAACGAGTTTCCCGGTGGCTACGCGAAGGTCGCGCCGCACATGAAGCCGGGGCACACGTGGTACCGCTTCAAGTTCGTGAAGAGCGGCGAACGTCTCGGCATGGCCTACGACGGGTTCACGTTCGTGAACCACCACTGGGTCATCGTGCCGAAGCCGTGGCGTGCGCTGAAGGAGTAGTCTCGCTCGGCCTCGACGCGAGGCACTTCGCGAGCTCGGGTCGAACGGCGGCGAGCGCCGTCGGAAGGATCGGCGTGGAGAGGTCGATGCCGAAGTGCGCGTCGTCATCGGGGCTCGTGCGCGCCCACACGAAGAGCGCGTGACCTCGAAGCGCACTCGTGTGGACGTTGCCGTCGCGTCCGGCGAACCACGATCGCGAGTCGGCGCTGTTGTTGCGGTTGTCGCCGAGGACGAGGACGCCGTCCTTCGCGGCGTAGAGTGGGCCCGCGTGCATGGGCGTCGGCGTGGAGTCGTAGAAGACGAGATACGACGCGTCGCCGAGGAACTCGACCTCGAGCGCGCCGGTCGATCCGCCGAGCGTGACGGTGCCGAGCGCGCACGAAGGGACCACCCAGCCGTCGATGAAGGGATGTCCGTTGCGAACCTCGAGCGAGTCGCCGGGCAATGCGATGACGCGCTTCACGAGGAGCTGATCGGCGTGCTCGGGCGACTCGAAGACGACGACCTCGCCGTATCGCGGCGCGCGGCTGCTCTTGCCGGCGAAGATGTGATCGCCCACGAGCACCGTCGGCTCCATCGAGCTCGTCGGGATGACGAACGAGTCGAGCACCGCCGCGCGCACGACGACGCTGATCGCGAGCGGGAGCGCGAAGCCCGCAACGCCGAACGCGAGGATCTGCCAGACGGGCGTCTCGAGCTCGTCGCGGATCTGAAGCAGATCGATGAACGACGCCATCCACGCGATGAGCATCGCGAACGAGACGGCGCCGAGGGCCTTCGTCCAACCGATGGCCGCGCCGAGGGAAGGGAAGGCGAAACCGAACACCAGAAGCGCGAGCATCGGCACGGCCAGCCAGACGATCCCTCGGAGGCGCCGCCCGAGGACGAACTGCCCGATCCCGGGCGGCCCGAAGAACGAAAGGACGATGGCCGCGACCCTGCGCAAGGGGGCCATGCTATACCCTTGAACATGTCGGCGACGTGCCCCATCTGCGGGAAATCCGCGGCGCCGCGTGCTTCCAACCCTGCGGCTCCGTTCTGCTCGCCGCGTTGCAAACAGGTCGACCTCGGCAAGTGGCTTACCGAGGGTTATCGAATATCGACGGACGAAGAGCCGTCCAATGAAGAATCCTTTGCGGCCGGGAACCGCAAGGAGCCCCTTTCGTGAAACGTACGTTCGCGCTTTTTTCAATCCTCCTTTTCTCGTCCGTTGCAGCTGCTCAAGATCTCGCGCCTCCGCCGCCGATGACGCAGCAGCAGACGCAACCGCAGCCGCAGGCGCAACAAACGCAGCCGCAGCAGACGCAGCCGGCGCCCCAGGCGACGACGCAGCAGCTCGCGCCTCCGCCGCCGATGCAGCAAGCCGCGCCGCCACCTCCTCAGGCGACCGAGCAGAAGCTCGACGACTCGAAGAAAGAGGACAGCGGTCGCGGCATCGAATTCGTCTACGTGAACGCGCAAGTCGGCGTGGTCTTCGACGCGCTCGGCACGTTCGACAACACGCTCACCATCAAGCAGACGAACGCGGGTGGCGCGATGTTCGGCGGCGAGGTCGGCGTCCGCTTCGTGTGGCTCACGCTCGGCGCGCGCTTTCGCTACGACACGCTGCCGACGGCGTTCAACATCTGGCAGCTCGACGGCGTGCTCGGCTTCCACATCCCGCTCGGTCGCTGGGATCCGTACGTGTCGATCCACGGCGGCTACTCGGCGATCGGCACGCTCGACCCGAGCAACTTCGACGTGAGCCAGCTCTGCAACAAATGCACGCAGCAAGACGCGGCGAACGGCTTCTCGTCCAAGGGCGCGAACGTCGGCTTCTCCGTGGGCGTCGACTACTACCTCGCGAAGTTCTTCTCGATCGGCGTCGATGGCGGCTTCGAGTTCCTCTTCTTGCACCGCGATCCGCTGCCGATTCCCGCGGCCTGCAGCCAGGACCCGACCGGCTCGTGCCAAGCCGCCGTCACGAGCAACAAGCTCTACCAAGAGTCCGGCGATGCGGCCGGCGTCAGCGTCATGGCGTCGGCGCACCTCGCGTTGCATCTATAAGTCCCGCTACCGCTTTCTTGGCGTAGTGCCGTCCCGTC
>Ga0068868_100002082_pt1 | contig 13767 bp, 15 predicted proteins | sample KBSMisM42_FD_64660 | JGI IMG/M metagenome (GOLD analysis project Ga0068868, IMG submission 64660) | Miscanthus rhizosphere microbial communities from Kellogg Biological Station, Michigan, USA - KBS Miscanthus M4-2 | ecosystem: Host-associated > Plants > Roots > Rhizosphere > Soil ...
GCGCTCTTCGGCGGGAGCGTCTCGGTGCTCGCCATCGCGAAGATCATGCTCGTCACGGTGCTCGCACCGCTCACGATCGGCCTCGCGGTCCGGCGCTTCGCGGCCGGATTCGCGCAACGCTGGGCGAAGACGGTGGCCACCGCCGGGCTCGTCGTGCTCGTCCTCGCGCTCATCCCGATCGCGATCGTCGCGATGCCGATCGCGACCGCGCGCGTCGTCGGCGAAGGCACGCTCCTCGCGCTCGCGGCGTTCGTGGGCGTCGGCTTGCTCGTCGGTCACGTCCTCGGCGGGCCGAGGCGCTCCGAGAGAACCGTCCTCGCGCTCACCACGTCGTCACGACACCCGGGCGTGGCGTTCGCCGTCGCGAGCGCGACCTCCGTGGATGACGACAAAGTCGTCCTCGCGACGGTGTTCCTCTACCTGCTCGTGTGCGTTTTCGTTTCGCTTCCATATTCCCTCTGGTCTCGCATCTCTAGAGGCGGAGCTTCTCCGGCCTCTCGAGGCCAACGAGGCGAAACCCACGTCGCGGTCCGAGATCGTACAAGTGCGCGACGAGCGGTCCGCGCGCGACCGAGTCCTCGACGATCACGCGTACATACCGAGATCGAGCGTCGTCGCTCGCCCCGTCGTCCCGAGCGACATGCGGCATGGCGATACAGATGGCGCCGCCGGGCCGACGAGCGACAGTGAGCGGCGCGCCGTCCGACCAGCGCGCGGCGTAGTGAAAGCGCTCGGCCGGCAGCACGCCGCGTCGCTCGGCGAGGTCGACGCCGCAGAGGCGATTGCCGTCCTCGACGCGCACGTCGCCGATCGGCGAAAGCCGCGTGAGGTAACGCTCGAGGACGCGCTCGAGCCGCTTCTCGACGACGCTCTGGAAGTAATCCGTCGTGGCGGGCGCGGTGAAATCGCCCATCAGCGCGAGGACGCGGACCATCTCCGGTGTGAAGCGCGCGAGGATGCGCGCCATCCACGCGCCATCGCGCTCGGTCATGCGCGAGAACGCCGGATTCGGATACATCGGCTTCCATTTCTCGGCGTCGAAATGATCGGCGTTGTAATAGCCGAACATCTCGTGCCCGGGCGCGACGTAGGCGTGCTCCCACGGTCGCACCGCGAGCCCGAGGGTGGCGAAGTCGCGCGCGAGGTCGCCCCAATCCACGAAGTACGAGCGATTCAGACGACGATCGACCGGGTCCCAGCTCAAGCCGTTCGCCGCGTTGGTGCCCTGCGCGAACGCGAGCGAGCCGAATGTCTCGCTGACGTCGAGCTGGTAGTGCACCACGTGCCCGGGCGACGAATCGGAGCCGTGATCTGCGATCCACGTGTCGAACCCGTTCGCTTCGCGCGAGTCGTAGCGCGCGAGCCAGGCGGCGAGGACGCGCATGCCGCGGAGCTCGCGGCGATCCTCGTGCGGGATGACGTCGTTCGGATCGTCGTCACGCACGCCGTGGTAGCGCGCGGGCCCGATGGGATGGCCCGGAAGCCATGCCGAAGCGTTGATTCGCACGAGCCCGTTGCGCTTCGTCGCGCTCGCGATCTCCGCGTCGAAGGCGCGTTGATCGAACGGCTTGTCTGGTTGGAAGTTCTCTTTCGTGACGAGCCCGGGCAAGAGCTTGAACACCGACGGGCGCACGTAGACGATGCGCTCGCACGAGATGAAGTAGCCGACGGCGTGGAAGATCGCCGCGCTGATCGTGCTCGCGGCCGCCGTGCGCTCGGCCTGATTGTCCGTGGGCGTGTCGAGCTTGAACAAGAATTTCCCCTTGCCGGGGACGACGACGCGAAAGCCAGGAGAGGAGCCTTCGGTCTTTCCCTTGTCGATGATCCAAGAACCATCCGCCGCGCCGTCGGGGTCGAGGATCTGCTCGGACGTGCATGCGCCTTGTCGCAGCTCCGCGATGCTCATCGAGCGCGCGCCGATTCGATTCACGAACCACGCGGAATCGGGGACCTCGTCGAGGCTGTTCACGTCGACGGACTCGCCGCTCGTGACGACGCCGAGCCCCTCGCTGAGCGGCCTGAACACGATGTTGTCGACGCCGTCCCAGTAAAGCGGCGACGCGTACGCGACCGGCGCGCACGAGCGATGCCGAGGATCCGTCTTCGTAGGCTCGTCGTGGCATTTCACGCGCACCGACGCGCTGTCGTTGTCGTGGCGCACCGGCTCGCGCAGCGGGAAGCGACGATCGCCGGCCGCGCACGCGGCGAGACAAGAGCCGAGGACGATGATCGTGACGCGATTCGCACGCATGGCGTTCTCCTCAAAAGCTGTGGGGCACACCCACGGTGACGCGCACCGAGTCCACCGACGCGCCGCTCGCGAACGTTTCGGTGCCGATGCCGACGAGAAAATCGAGCGGAACGTTCGTAGCCGTCGAGAGGCCGAGCGCCGCGGAGACGCGCAGGAGCTTGGCGTCGAATCCCTGGAGGTGCTCGCCGTAGACGTTGCCGACGGCGGTCTGGATCGTGGCGTCGAGCCAAGGCGCGACCGGCCAGTCGTAGCGAAGCTGTGCGACCGCCGCGCTGCGATCCATGAGGCGCCCTGGGAAATATCCGCGCATCCACTTGTCGCCTCCGAGCATCGCGAGCTCGGTGAACGGGACCTCGTTCGTTCCGAGCGGATCGGCGAAGCTCGTCGCGACGGAGAGCGAGAGGTTTCGGCCTCGATCGTTCAGATCGATCGTGACGGTCGCCGCGCCTCCCCAGCGCACCCAGCCCGTCGTGGCTCCGTGCTGGAAATCGCTGCCGCTCTCCGCCTCCGATTCGACACGAAAGCCCGAGCCGGTGTTCACGTTGTGGCGGCGCGTGTCGATCGAAGCGGCGGCGCGTCCGTACGGGCCCATGTAGCCGCGGGCGAATCCGTAAGGGATCGGAAACGCGCCGGTCGCCGCCTCGACCTCGAGGCTCGGATCTTTTCCGTATTCGCCCGACGAGGTGTCGACTTTGCGCACGCCGCCGTCGAGCTCGACGGTGCTCCTTCGCCAGAACCGCGACTCGAACCCGGCGCGCGCGTCGAAGCGGTTGATCGCGTATCGGCTCTGATGCCACTGCGGCGTCTCGGGGCCGATGCCGTAGAAGACTTGGTCGGGACGGTGGACCCCGTTCGCGCGCACTTCGAACGAGCTGTGGTCGTCGAAGCGATAACGATCGCGTACCGAGCCGGCGAGCCACATGTCGTCCGGCCACATCTCGAGGTGAACGCGCACGTCGTTGCGCGGGACGAAGAACGCGTCGTTCCAGAACCCGTACGCGCCGACGCTGGGCACGAAGCCGAACTCGACGAACGCGATCGGCACGATGCCGGCCTTGTGATCGGGACCGAAGATGAAAAAGTCGTAGATCTTGCGGAAGCCGTCGTTGTGCTCGACGGTCTTCGTCATCGCGCCGATGGGGCGGCGGAAAATGTACTCGCTCGTGAAATAGAGCGGAGAGAGCAAGACGCGCCCGACCCAGACGCCGGCGCCGTCTTCTTTCGGATCGCCTCCGCGCCCGTCGTAATCGGGAGGGACGCGCTTGGGCGATTCTTCTTCCGCGTCGGCGTTCGCTCCGAGCGACCAAAGGCTCGCCGCGATGAGCAAACACACGAACGAGCGAGCACGCATCGCGCCGCTTCGTGCATGAGCCATACCGCGAGATGGCCGTGCGATTGCACTCCCAAGGTGCATGTATGCGGTCTGCGATCGGCGTCAGAAGGTCATGGGTCGCGCCGGGCCCATGGGGCTTTTTCAGCCATGATCGCGCCGCTTCCGTTCGCGGTGCTCTTGTTCGTGGGCATCACGATCAGCTTCATGATCGGACGCCGGCTCGGCATAGGGGCGTCCGAACGAGACCCGAAGGGTTTCACGAAAGGAAACGGCGCGGTCAACGCTGCCGTGTACGGGCTCTTCGGGCTGCTCCTCGCGTTCACGTTCTCTGGCGCAGCGACGCGCTTCGACGGACGGCGCGAGCTGATGGGCCGTGAAGCGAACGCCATCGGCACCGCGTATCTGCGCCTCGATCTCTTGCCGGACGACGTGCGCGCGAGCGTGAAGAAGAAGATGCGCGCGTACCTCGATGCGCGGATCGAGATGTTCGCGAAGGTCGACGATCCCCGGATCTCCTTCGCTGCGTTCGAGCGAGGACAAGCGCTCCAATCCGAGATCTGGACCGCGGCCGTCGCCGCGACGCGCATGCCGGGCGGTCCGGACGCGATCGCGCTCTTGCCGCCGCTGAACGAGATGATCGACATCACGACGACGCAGCGCGTGGCGTCGGAGACGCATCCGCCGAAGATCGTCTACGTGATGCTGGGCATCCTCGCGATCATCGCCGCGCTGATCGGCGGACACGCGATGGGCGGCGCGAGACGGAGCCACCTGATGCACATCCTCGTCTACGCACTGGTGCTCGCGAGCACGAGCTACGTCATCCTCGACCTCGAATACCCGCGGCTCGGTCTCATTCGCGTCAACTCGGCGGATCGGGTGCTCGTCGATCTGCGCGCCAGCATGGGAGGCTCGCCATGAAGTTCCTTCGCGTCCTCTTGTTCGCGTCGTTGATGATCGGCGCGGTGAGCATCAGCCCTCGACCGTTCAGCGGCGTGTCCATCGTCGTGAGCTCGACCGCGTTCATCGATCGCTCGCAAATCCCGGCGAGCTACACGTGCGACGGCGGCGGGCGAAGCCCTGATCTCCTCTGGACGTGGATCCCCGACAACGCGCGATCGCTCGCGATCGTCCTCGACGACTTCACGGAGCCGGCGCGCGAAAAAACCGTGCACTGGATGGTGTGGAACATCGACCCGAGGCTTCGGCACATTCCCGCGGGGAGCAGCGGCGGCGGCGTCGTCGGCATGAACGACTTCGAGCGCTTCGGCTACGAGCCGCCGTGCCCGCCGAGGGGCGAGATGCACGTCTACGGGTTCAGGCTCTTCGGGCTCGACAACGTGCTGTCGCTCGATCCGGAGAAGACGACGCCGGCCGAGCTCGAGCGCGCGATGGACATGCACGTCGTCGCCGGCGGCACCCTCATGGGCATGTACACGCGACCCTTCGAGTGACGGACCTTCACATGAAAAGACGCAAGGCGGGCTCGATGAACATCGGCGAGAGCGCGAGCATCCACGCGATCGTCCACACATGTCCGGCTGCTGGAGACCAGCGACGAACGCGGGCGGCCTGTTCGATCGACATCACGATCGCTTGCGCGACGAAATAGCCAAACGTGAGCGCCATCATCGTGAGACCGGAGAAGAAGCCGAGCCCGACCCAAATCGCGTAAGCGTGGAACGCAGCGCTCACCACGAACGCGAGGAGCACGCCCACGAGCGGACGGCGGCGGCGCGCCCAAGGCCGGAAGAACGTCGCGCCGAGCCAGTCGCTGATCGGCCGCGCCCAGCGCTCGCCCCACAGCTCTTGCACGGAGCGCGATCGCGCGGGCATGACGTGGAGCGGCGGACACTCGAAGCCGAGCGCGCCGTACACGACGACCATGAAACGATAGAGACCGGAGACCGCGGCGTAGATGGCGATGATGCCCGCGCTCCATCGAACGATCCAGTGGAGGGCGCCCGTCTCCGGCGTGCGCGTGAGGAGAACGTAAAGGCACGCCGCGAAGAGCAGCTGCCAACCGACGAAGCCAGCGAGCGCGGCGCCTTCGAGACGGGGCGCGCGACGAACGATGCGGCGAGAGTCGACGACCGAGGCGACGTGGAGCGCGCGCCTGCCGAACGACCACTGCGCGCGAGAGAGCGCGAGGTCGACGATGCGCATCACGTTCACGAAGTAGACGAGCGCGAGGATCGCTCGATAGAGCGCGGGCCGCGGCGGCAGGAGCCACGGCACGAGCATGGCCGAGATCGCGATCGCGACGCCGATGGCTCGTCGAGCGCGCGAGCCTGTGGTGCACCACGCAGCGATGAGCGTGATGGACGAGGCGACGAGCGGAACGAGGATCAGTGCGGGAACGGACACTTCGCGATCACGTCGGATCCGAGGGTACACGAGGGACACCCTTGGAAGCCGAACGCGAGCATCTTCTTCCCGTTGCCGTAGCACTCGCACGTCTGCGACCAGCAGTTGCACTGGACCTCGTACAAATCGCCGGTGCACGTCCACGTCTCGGTGGTGGAGCATTTGCCGTTCGAGTCGGTGGAGATCTCGGGCGTGGTGTAGCTGCAGGTGCCTTGTGGAGGCGGCGGTTGGGCGTCGTAGACAGGTGGTCCCGTCTCTGCCCAGCCGAGGCCGACGTCTTTGGTCGCATCCGCCGACGCGTCGTCGTCGTCTTGCGTCGCCGTGTCGTCCGCGATTTTCCCACCGCAAGCCAAGGAAGCGCACGAGATCGCCGCGTACGCGGCTCGGCGCCATCCGTTCATGAATGGCTCATGGCCGCGCGCGACGAAATCTCGTCACAATTCGTTCGGCCAATTCGTCATCGCCGTATGAGCACGAAAATCGGCAGCTTCGTCATCCCCGTCTCCGACATCTCCGCCGCGAAGGCCGTCTACGGCGTCCTCTTCGGCGCGCCCCATACGGACTCTCCTTATTACGTCGGGTACAAAGCCGACGGCCTCGAGATCGGTCTAACGCCGCAGGCGGACCGCGATCTCGGCCCCGTCGCCTATGTCGCGGTCGACGATCTCGACGGCGCGAGGGACAAGCTCGTCTCCGCGGGCGCGAAGGAGCGCGTCGCGCCGAATCGAGTCGCGCCGGGCATGCGCGTCTGCATCCTCGAGGACAAAGACGGCAACCCGATCGGCCTCAGCGGCAAGTAATCAGTGATCGCCTTCGGGCGGCGTCGCGGAGTCGCCGCACGTCGCGACTTGGGTCTTCAGCGTGTTCTTCCAACCGTCTTGGGAGATGTACGCGACGAGCACTTTGTTGCCGGCGAGCGGCGCGACCTTCGCTTCGAGGACCGTCTCGCCTTCCGCGCCGACGTGCGTGCGGCCGACGAGCGTGCCCGCCGCGTCGTAGCGGAAGAGATCGACGGAGCGCTGCTTGTCGCCCGTCTTTGCCGTCGTCGCGACGATCGTGTCCGTGTCGCGTCGCGTGACGGAGAGCCAACCGCGTTCGTCTGCCGCGGGTGCGTCACCGAGGGAAGCCGTGCCGGGTGTGCCGGGCTTCTTCGCGTCGATCGCGAATCGAAGCGCGTAGAGATCCGGCTTGCCGGCGAGCGTGTGCCAGAGCTCCACCGTGTCGTTCGAGCCGAGCGCGACGACGGGAGCGGTGACCGCCGTTCCGAGCCACGCGTCGAAGTCGCTCGTCTCCTTCGCCGTCTTTCGCGCCACGACGAGGAGGCCGTTCCACCTCGCAGCGACGACATCGCCTGCGCTGCCGTGCGTGGCGTTGATCATCGTGAATCCCCATCGTTCGCTCGGCGCTTCGTTCTTGTCGCGTTTCGCCATGACTACGCCCCCGAGCGAGAGCGTCGCCGTGAGCGCGGCGCCGTTCTTCGCGAGCGTGCTCTCGAGCGCGACGACCTTGTCCGTCATCACGGTGCGACAATCGATCGTCTCGGTCGTCGCGGCCGCGTCGCCCTCGGTCATGCTCGGCCCGTCGAAATTGACGAGCCACGCGTCCGGCGGTCCGCAGCGCAAGACGCGGTGCTTGATCGTGCGTGCGATTTCGACGTAATCAATCGCGACGCGCACCTTGCCGTCTTTCATCTCGATCGGAATGACGCGCTTGATCACGCGCGGCGTGGTTTTGTCGCTGCTTGCCTCGAGCGCCGCGGACGCGTTCGCGACCTCGGCCTTCGTCACGACACCGTCGTCACCGTAGGTCGCGGCGTTCGCCGTCCCTTCTCTCGTCGACCAGCCGAGCGCCTTCGTCGCGAGCCCGAAGGAGATGCCCGAGTCGGCACGTACGAGCGTTCCGACCACCACGGGCGCGCCTTCGAGCGCGCACGCGCCGACCGGAGGACCTGCGGGAGTCGAAGGCGTCTTCGCGGTCGAGCTCGGGATGGTGCTGCTCGAGAGCGCGACCTTCGCCGACGACGTCGCCGAGGACGATGTCACAGGTGCGGCGTCCGATCCCGAAACGTTGTCCTTGTTGCACCCGTCGCACGCCGAAAGCGCGAGCGCACACCCCACGAGCGTCCATCTCATGCGGCGTGGATACCATTTCGTGGACGCGCACAGTTACGCACGGTCATCGAGCGGCCGCATGTCCGGCATGGCGTACGAAATCGCAGTCAGCCTGGACGGTCACATCTACCGCTGCCATCAGTCCGGCAGCGCACGCGAAAGGCTCGAGACGTGCCGCTTCATCGTGCACGGCCTCGGCACGGTCACGCTCGCGCGCAAGGACGGTCGCGTCTTGCTCGTGCAACCGATCGAAGACAACGTCACCGAGCTCCTCGCTGCGATCGGCGACCGGCTCTACGAGTGCTGGCGCGTGATGCTGAGCTGAGCTGATCAGCTGCGGCCGGCGCGAACGTCCTCGACGAACATCGCGATGCGATCGGCGTGCGTGCGAAACGAAAGAATGCACGCGCGGATCACGAAACGGCCGCGCACGATCGTGCCCGTGATGAAGACGCGCTGGCGCCGATTGACCTCGTTCATGAGCTCGCGCGTGGCCTCGTCGGTCTCGCAGCGAAACGCGAAGAGCGAGAGATCGGGCTCCGCGACGATCTCGATCCCGGGCATCGCGCGGATCGCGTCGCACGCCTGACGCGCGAGATCGAGCTTCTCGTCGAGCTGCTCGCGGAAGACGCCGATGCCGTGCATCTTGATCGGGAGCCAGACGCGAAGGCCGCGAAAGTCGCGCGAGAGCTCCGGGCCGAGGTCCGCGAAATCGGTGCAATCGACGTCATCGGGCGAAGGCGGCAGATACGTCGCGCGCATCGCGTGGGCACGTCGAAGCTCGTTCGCGTCGCGGACGACGAGCGCACCGGTTCCGTAAGGCAAAAATAGGCTCTTGTGCGGATCGAGCGTGATCGAGTCGGCGCGATCGATCCCCGCGAGCGTGCGCCGTCCTCGATCGGTGAGCGCGAAGAATCCGCCGTACGCTCCATCGACGTGGAGCCAGAGCCCGCGCTCTTTCGCGACGTCCGCGATCGATTCGAGCGGATCGACCGCGCCGGTGTTCGTCGTTCCCGCCGCGGCGATCAACATGAAAGGTGAAAGACCCGCTGCGACGTCTTTGGCGATCGCTTCACGCAGCTCGGGGACGTTCATGCGAAGTCGTTCGTCGCTCGCGATGACACGGACCTGGGCCTCGCGAAGACCGGCGAAGCGCGCGGCCTTCAGGACGGAGTGATGCGCTTGATCCGAGACGTAGACGACGCCGCGCGAGAAGTCCTCGCCGAGCCGATTCTCGCGCGCCGTGACGAGCGCGACGAGGTTCGCGAGCGAGCCACCCGTCGTGAGGAGCCCGCCGGGACGCGGCGTCTTTCCGTAACCGACGATCTCGCAGAACCAATCGACGACGTTGGACTCGATCTGCGCCAGACCCGGCGCGGCGACCCAGACGCCGACGTACCGATTGACTGCGTCCGCGACGAGATCCGCGACCGCGCTGTGAAGGAGCCCGCCGCCCGGAATGTACGCGAGGTAACCCGGCGAGGCCGTGTTGAGCGATCGCGGCGCGACCCTCCGCACGAAATCCGAAATGAGCTTGTCGAACGGCGCGCCTTTCTGCGGCAAGCCTTCGCGAAGCACTCGCGCGAGCTTCTTCGCGCCTCGCGTGCCATGCAGCGGCTGCGTTGGGAGCGAGGCGACGTGACGAAGGATCTCGCGCGTGGCGTGCTCGACCATCGCGCGGAACTGATCCTCGGAGAGCTCGAGCGGCCAGGTCATTGTGGATCGGAGCAGCAGCGCCCGCCGACCTCGTAGAAGAACCAGACGCTCGGGTTGGACTCGAACACGGCGTTGCACTCCGCGTAGCTTTCGTACGGATAACCGAGGCCTGGCGTGCGCGCCGTGCAACACGGCATACACCCCGCGTCGGGATCGTACGTGCACTCGTCGGTCCACTCCGCAACGTTGCCGCTCATGTCGAAGATTCCGGGGTAACCGCCGACGCACGCGGGAAAGCTCGCGACGGGATAAGCCGTCATCGCGTCTTGTGGAGCGCACGCGCCGGAGTCGTACGTCGGACCGTACGCCCACGTGTGGAGCTTGTCGTCGCCGTGCGAGCACACGTTGAACCATTCGCTCACGGTCGCGTTGTTCCGCTGCGCGTAGTCGCCGCTGCCGGTTTTCCCGATGTCGCGACACATGCGCTTGCCGGCCCACGTGCAATACGCATGAACGGCGCAGTAGTTCAGATCCCCCGCGGCGGCCGATCCGAGCGGCGGTCCTCCGTCGAACGGGTTCGGTTGCTGGCCCCAACCCGGCGAGACCGGATTGATCGTGTCGCAGAGCCCGGTCTCGGGAAGATACGGCGCGAAGTTGCCCTTCACCGCGTTGAGGAACTCCTGGAACTGATCGATCGTGATCTCGGTCGTGTCGATGCAGTACTTGCCGTCGATGAGGACGCTCGTCGCGCCGTGCGTGCCTTTGCACGGTGAAGCTTCCGAAAGCGCGTCGCTCGGAGAGGCGTCCTTCGTGGACGCTTCGAACGCGTCGGGCGGTCCGCCTTCGAGGTCCGACAAATCGGTGAGAAGCGTGCACCCGATCATCGTGGCGACGACGCCGAGCGCGATGAATCTTCGCACGATCACATTCTACCGAAGCCGACGCCGAATCCCATCGAGTAGCGCGCGTTGATCTCGCTCCTCGCGCGCACGACGACGCGTCCGTCGTCTTCGTATGCGAACGCATCGACGTTGAACGGGCCGAAATACCGTGCGTTCGCGAGCGCTCGCCCCGCACGTTCGGCTTCATGCGCGATCGCGCCGGCGATCTCGGATGGCGCGTTTTGCACCAACTTTGTCGCGATCCACGCTCCGCTCGCGTCGGTCGTTTGCTCCGTGAGCGCGCCGAGCTTCACGTCTCCATTCGCGACGAGCCCATGGAGCGCCCATTCCTGGACGACGCGCACGTTCGGCTCGATCTGAACGCCCGCTTCGTCGATCCACTTCGAGAGGAACGCGACGTCCTCGTCGCGCGGATCGCGATCGACGACACGGTGCCCTCGACCGGCCATCCCCCACGCGCGCTTGATGCGCCATCCGCTTCCCGGCGAAGGATCAGCTCGCAGAATTTCGCGCGCTTCGGCGAGCGTCTTCACGAACGCGGCCTTCGGCATCGTCTGTCCCACCGAAGCGGCGAACGCACGCGAAGCCACGCGACGAAGGAGCTCGAACGATGGATGGGCCTCGGGCTCGGCACCCACGCGAACGAGCGTGGCGATCGCGCGCGGTGTCGGGCAGAACGCACGGCCGATGAATCCTCGCGCGGAGCCTTCGCGCGAATTCGTGTCGACGACGACGTCATCTGGAGAGAGGAGCAATTCTCGAAGCTGCTCCGCGAACGCAGCGGTGGCGCGCGCGACGTTCGCTTTCGGCGTGTAGCCTTCGCCGTGCGCGAGCTCGAGGTCCGCGTCGAGGTTCAGGACCCAGGCGTATCGGGCTGCCATGACTCGAGCTCGTCCAGGAATCGATCGGGCTGACCAGCTTTGCGGCGCGCGTCTCTTTGCAGCGGCGTCCCGCGCATAAGCATGGGCGAGAGTGGCGGCGGAAGCGCGCGGCGCCACGTGTCGAAGTCGAGTGCCGTCTTCGCGAGCGCCTCGAACCACGTCACGCCGAATCGAACGTGCGCGATCTCTTCGCGCCCGACGATCTCTTGTGCTCGCGCTCCCTCTTCGTCACCGGCTTCGCGAAAGCGAGCGGCGAACGACGCGGCGTGCTCGAGGTTCGCGCTCTCGAGGCCGAGGCCCATGACGGCGACGAACGCGGCGGGTGTCGACACGCGCGGCACGCGCTCCCAGAACCAATCGCGCACCACGAAGCTGCCCACGCGAAAACCGAGGCGCTCGATCTGCTCGGCGTAGATCTTCATGTGTCGGATCTCGTCGCGCGCGATGCGAAGGAGGCCCTCGCGAAACTCGAGCGGCGTCTCCGGGAACGCCAAGATCGCCCACGCCATGAGCTCCGCGGCTTGCAGCTCGTGGTGCCAGAACGAGTGGAGCGCGCGCGCACGTCCTTCTTCGCCTTGGAGGCCGCGCGTTTTCTTCGCCTTGCTGACGACGCGCAGCTCGGGCGGGCGACCGGGAAGAATCCGAAGCGGCGCGAGCTCATCCCATCGATCCGGCGGAGGTGGAGGCGACGTTTTTTCGGCGAGCGTCGTCGCGCGCACGTAATCGAGCGCCCATCGCTCCACTGTGCCTTCGCGCGGCTCCATCACCCGCACGGTAGTCGCACGCTTTGCCGCGCGGAAGAGCACTGGTCACTCGCCCGACCGGCGCTACATGAAATGAACGGCCCCGCTCACGAAGCCCCTATTCGGCCGCGAAGGGATGGTCTATCCTGAATGGGATACATGGACGATCGGCGAAAGCAGACGCGCACCGTGGTCTCCGAGCCCGTCATCATCGTGTGGGATCGCGGCAACGCCGTGGGCGAGGTCCGCGACGTGTCCTCCGAGGGCATGTACATCGCGCTCGCGCACGTCGGCGACGTGACAGGGACGGAGCTCGTCGTTCAAGTCTTGCCGGCGCACCCGCGCCAAAGTGTGGAGCTTCCGGGCATCGTCAAGTGGAGCGACGCGCGCGGCATGGGCATTCAGCTCGCGCCCGGCTCGCGCGGCCTCGCCGTGCTCGAAGGCCTCATCGCCACCCGTCGTCTGGATTGACGTCGGTCTTCACGCACGCGTCGGCCGGATCGCAATCGAATCCGAACCGAGGCTGCGCCTTCACGTTCACCGTGACGTGCGTGACCGAATCGACGCGCACGCGCTCGCATCCGGCGCGCCAAAAATAGCGGACGCTGCTCCCGGATTTGCACGTGCACTCGGGCGTGCGCGGATCGCAGCTCTCGACGCGCTGCGCGTGTCCGTTCGTCTCGAGCGTGCAGGTGGTGCTCGCGTCTCCGCCCCAACACACGTCGTAGCTTCGCCCTGCGAGGAGCTCGACGGCGTGCCGGCCGTGCTCGGTCTTGAAGATCGTGATCGCGCGCTTGTTCTGACTGGCCGGGAAGATCGCGAACGAGAAGTCGTCGCTGTCGAGGACGATGCCTTGCGCGATTCCCCACGGGCGCGGCTGACGATCGGGCTGTGCCTGCGCCGCGAGCACCGGCGGCGGAACCTTCGCTACGCTCGGCGGCGGCGACGCGCTTTTGTGATCCCTGCGCTCGAAGACGTACACGCCGATCGCCACGACCGCGATCAGCCCCGCGACGCCACCCGCGATCATGAGGATGATACGCATCGCGTCCGGCGGCGGCCCAGGAAGCGACTGCGGCGCGCGATACGGGTCCACATGCGCATCATAGACGGCCTGTAAGGAGGCTGGCACATGCCGCGTTGGGTACATGACCACATGCGATCCATCGTTCTTTTGGCCCTAATCGCGGCTTGTACGCCTTCACAGGCCGGCGAAAACATTCAGCCTCTCGTTCCCACCAGCGCGGACGCGCGCTCGGCAGCCGTGTCGATCGACGCCTTCGCGGGCGATCTCCACGCGGCGCTGCCCAAAGAAGGAAACCTCTTCTATTCGCCGGCGAGCATCGCGCTCGCGCTTTCGCTCGCGGAGCAAGGCGCGCGCGGCGCGACGAAAGACGAAATGGACAAGGTGCTCCACGCGCCTCCTTCGGCCCAAACCTATGCGGCGCTCGCCGCGCGTTACACGACGAGCAAGAGCCCCGAGGTCGCCATCGCGAATCGCTCGTACGTCGAGCGCACGCTCG
>Ga0068868_100002084_pt1 | contig 13764 bp, 6 predicted proteins | sample KBSMisM42_FD_64660 | JGI IMG/M metagenome (GOLD analysis project Ga0068868, IMG submission 64660) | Miscanthus rhizosphere microbial communities from Kellogg Biological Station, Michigan, USA - KBS Miscanthus M4-2 | ecosystem: Host-associated > Plants > Roots > Rhizosphere > Soil ...
CAACGTATGATTGAGAAGGTACATATCCAACCTGCCGTCTTTGTCATAATCAAAGAAAACCGCCTGTGTTGAATAAGCGGTATCCGCCAGTCCATAGGCCGCAGCCTCCTCTGTAAAACTGGTATTGTGCTGGTTAATGAACAGCAGGTTTTTTCTCGCTGTTCCCGGCACTTTTCCTGAAACGGAAACATAGATATCGGGCCATCCATCATTGTTGATATCAACCACGCTTACACCGGTGCACCATGCGGTGGTAGCAAGGCCTGCTTTTTTTGTCACCTCTTCAAACCGGAAATTTCCTTTGTTGATGTATAGTTGCGAGCTAACCTGGTTGCCTGCAAAAAAAATATCCTGCAATCCATCATTGTTAAAATCGCCTATACCCACGCCAGCACCCATATAGGTATACTCGTTGATGAACATGTTCAACGAGTCGCTTTCGGTGATGGTATTATTAAAATGAACGCCGGTTTCAGCAGCAGGCAATATAGTGAGATGCAGACCTGCTTTCTGTTCCGGTCCCCTGCAGGAACATATAAACAGTATAATAAAGCAGGTACCCAGCAGTTGTTTCATCATAACAAGTCATTGTTTAACCCAGATGCAAAAGCAGGGGCATGAATCCCCTGCTTTGCAAAAATGATGACTGAATATACTATTTTTTATCTGCCACCAGGTATACGACACCTAATGGCGGAACGGTTACTTTTATAGTGCCGTTCAATGCTGCACTATATGATTTTAATGAGGCATAGCCAAGCGGCCCGCCCGTTGCGCCGGACGGACCGTTTCCGTTCACAAATACCTGCCCTGAGAAATTACCATTATCAGTTCCACCCGTTAACACGTACCAGTAATATTTATTCCCTGCGGGGAAATGCTGAAAATCGATTGATACAACATGTGATAAATTACCGGAATTGATCAACACCGTTCCTGCCTGCCCGGATGAAAAGGTAGAGGAATAGCTGGTGATATCAGCGTTAATCGCTTTAAGTGAATCTGACACCATGCGGTCACCGAAAAAACGCTGGAAATAATACAAATAATAAAATGCCGGTCTTGGGTTCCATTGCGTGGCATTGGGTTCATCACCGCTATTAAACATGCCCATATCATCGCCATTGCTCCAACCATTTGCAAAATCCCAGCGGCTGGCCTCGCCATACTTGTTTTTGATAATGGCGCCAATTGTTTTTGCTGCATGCACACCGGCGATATAAGATGTATTTTGTTTGGAGCCGACTGCCTGTATATTCCATTCTGTAAGAGCAATGGGTTTAACAGTTAAACCGGCCGCCGTAATCTGGCTCTGCTCATAGCTAATAACAGCGGCTGGCACGGTTGTTCCTGTTGCCAGGATATCGGCTACAGATGAATTGCTGTTATAGGCGGTGAAATAACTATGCACGATATAATAATCCGGCGAATTACCCGCTTTTGCTAACACCCCCTGGTTCCAGGTTTTAACAGTGTTGTTGTCGAAGCTGGCAGCCGGTTTATCGTATAGTGTAGCACCAATATAAATGGTAGCGCCCGTTTCTTTTGCTGCAGCCCGCATCGAGTCAGCAAACACATTAAAATGCTGGCCATACAAGGCACCGGTAACAATGGCCGGTTGACCGTCTTTGTTTTTGCTTACATCTATATTATATCCGGCTTCCCAGTTGCCATAGGTCTCGTTGCCAATCTCCCAGAATTTGGTTCGCCCTTTATCGTAGCGCACCCAGTCAGCTGCCAAATGAGCGGCGGCCGCTACGGGGTTGACGCTGGTACCATACCGCGCATAGCCATAGTTGATAGTAATGATGCCGGTACTGTTGGTCTGTGCAAGCAACTGGTAATAATTATCCAGTGAAAAGGTCCATGATTGCGTATTACCGCCATACCAGTACCCTGCTGCACCGGATACACCGCTTGCATCCAGCAAACTGGAAGGCGCATCAGAGGGTGCGTTACTGGCAGCAGTCCCGTTAAAAAAATAAACATCGCTTACACTGCCCGCAGGAGCACGGATAATATTGGGCGACAAATCTTTGATGTATTGCATTAAAGATGGTTGTGTTACCATTTGCCCCGACCACAGGTTTGAATTATTACCGAATACATACGGCGGCACTTTTACCAATACCTTATTTACGTTAATGGTCAGTGTATCTGAAACACTACCTGCTGGTATGCTTCCTGCAGTCGTTGCAGGAGCAGTAAATGTTCTGCCTGTCCAGCCAGTCTGAAAAAATCCAATGGTTGCGGGTACGGCCGGATCAACAGGACTGTAAATGGAATCCGTAACAGGTTTAATACCTCCGCCCCCACCATTGCCGGTGCTATCGGCGGCTTTTTTACAGGACATTAAAATCACCAATAACATCAGCATCATGCAGGGTACTTTCGTTTCCGGTTTTATTTTCATATTGTACTTGTTGTTCAGCGTTGTCTTGTTTATTGTCCTTTAACGATCCTTATATTATCAATAGCAATGTTCAGCGTATTGGCCGGAATACTGGGCGATGCCTGGTCGTTTACAATTGTAAAACACAGCGCGGTAGACGAGAAATCACTAAATAAATTTGGATGAGAACCCGAGGGAAATGATTTCAAATCCCAGGCATTACCCGATATGGAAACAAACTGGTTTAACGGGATTGTTGCCGTTACCCAACCACCCGGTTGAAATTTACCGGAAGGATCGGTGCTCCATGGCGCATAGCGTGCCAGGTAATTATGCCAGCCATACCAGCCGCCCATCATCACCCAAATTTCTCCTGCCGCCCATGGATTAGCGGTATACACCTCAAACTTCAACGAATAACCACTGACAGGCGTTGCCGTATTAGACACCCAGGGCACTTCATTTAACTGAACAAAACCGGGATTGCCTTGCGAACCGGGATTTGTGTTCGGAGGCATAGGGCTGCCCTGTGCAAGAAAGCTTACCGCGCCATTTCCGCCGGGGTACTTTATCACTGCGGTAGGTGAATCTGCATAACCTCCCGTCCAGCCCACAAAACCGGTATTATCACTTGCATATTGAACTTCAAAGGTTGACAGGTAACCAGGAGAAGTATGCGTAATATAAGTATCAAACAACTGCGGTGCTGCCACTTTACCAAGAATGCCTGAAACTCTTAATGAATCTGGTGCGGTAATACCTGCAGGCACGGTAACACTTAATTTGTTTACGCTGATCGTTTGCAGGTTGGTACCTGCTATGCCGCCGGGGAAAGTAACTTTATTAACGCCTATAAAGTTGGATCCATTAATAAAGATAGTGGTACCTGCAGTGCCATTCTCATTGGAAACAGAAGAAATGGTCATCGGTGGTGGAAAGGAAAAAGCAGCTGTACCAAAAGTGCAATAGACCCTTAGTGAGTCAGCGAAAGGCGTTCCTGCGGGAACAACCGCGCTAATCTGCGTAAAGGTCTTGTTGACTGTATAAGAAATTGCGGTATCGCCTTTCGGTCCGCCGGTAACCGGGAAGGTTATTTTTTTGATGCCCTGGAAATTACCCCCGTTAATAGTTACCACAGTACCGGTATTATCCAATGCAATGGAACTGATATACGGTGGTGGTAAGTACAATTGGAACGCATACGTAACGGTTCCATGACTGGTTACCAGTTTTATTACGTCGGGCACCGATGGATTGGTGGCTTTTGTCTGCGCCGTAGACGGAATGGTAATAATTATATGTGTGCTGGTAGCATATACAGGATTGAAATAAGCAAGCGTATCGTTAAAAAATACGGCCTGCAACCCACCCAGGTTATTTCCCTGGATAACGATCATGGTACCAGGCACCGCTTTCACAAACAAACTATCCCGCTTGGTGCTGTCGATGGTTCGTACACTGGTAATGCTGGGCGGCCCATCGTTATCATTTTTTTTGCAGGCGTACAGAAGAACGCCTGTTATGATTAAAAGAAACAATATTTTATTTTTCATACAAGTTTTTTTAAAAACAACAATCATTATTTGGGTAGTTTGCTAAAATCAAATGGTACAGCCGGTGCGCTTTTGCTGAGCGAAGGTGTCACCAGCAGGTCTGCTTCCGGGTAAGGGAGGTCGGCGGTAGCCGCGGTGATTTGATAACTTACTGTACCGGGTTTACCATCCGAACCGAAGAAGGTTACAAACGGGTTGCCTTTATTATAGGAAATATTATAATTGCCGCGGTTTTGCGTGCTGAAATAATTCAGTGCAGCGGTGGGATTAAAATAGTACCAGGTTTTCCAGTCATACCAGGCATGACCTTCATAAGCAAATTCTATTTTTCTTTCCTGCAATATATCGGTATAGGTAATACTGGTTTTGGGTGCTACGCCGGCGCGGATTCTTACCGCATTGAAGTATTTCAACGCTTCCGCGTCTGAGGTAGATGCGTTGTTACCCAATATTGCGTCAGCATAGATAAGATACACATCTGCCAGCCTTAACATATAGGTACTGATGTTTTCGTTCTGTTGTCCGCCAAGGCCACCGTTATCGGCCGGTGATCCGATAACATATTTTTTTACATAGGCATGATCAATGCCATAGCCGTTTCCTGTTTCCCCGGGATTGTAAATTTTCGCATTGTTGAACAGCGTAGTATCTACATGCCAGCCGCCGGCTGCCACGCTGATATCGGGATAATAATCACCGGGCATAAAGAAAGTTGCCCGACGGCGAACAGAATCGGCTTTATTTGCCGGATCGGTATAGTACTGCATCAGGCTGGCCGAAGCGCCAAAAGAACCACCCCAACCATCACCTGTTTGCGTAATCTTTGAATCATAGGCCAGGTTGGCCTGCATATGGTTTTGAACAAACCAGCTACCGCTGGGCACCCACAACAATCCAAACAGGCATTCAGACGGAACCGTTGTACCGCTAAAGGCCTTGCTGGTGAAAAGATCATAGTAGTTGGGCAGCAAGCTGAGTCCGCTTTTATTTACTACTTCACCAGCATAAAATTTAGCGCTGTCCAAATCAGCTTTCAGCCGTTGGCCACCTGATTGACCCAGTCCCGATCTCACGAGGTAGGCTCTTGCAAGCATACCCTCCGCGCTCCATTTGGTAATACGGCCCGGCTGCAACGGGGAGGTTCCGAGATTGTCTTTGGCCCAGTTAAGATCTATAATGATAAACTTCCATACATCCGCCAGGGTGTTTTTGCGAACACTATCGCTTAACTGGGATATATTATCATAAATGATCGGCACATCACCCCAGTTTAGCGCCAGGTAATAATAGGCTGCTGCACGCATAAAACGGCATTCTGCCAGCCCGCTGTTTTTCGCTGATGCACTGGCTCCCGGTGCCGCATTTTTTATATTGTAGGCAACTACATTGGCGTTGGCAATAACAGACCACAAGGCACTGTAGGCTCCCTGTAAACTGCCACTTCCGTCGGTAGAGGAGACAGAGAAATTCAGGTAAGCTGCCCTTCCATTGTAGTTGTCTGTAAGACTGTTACCGCCAAGTACATCACCAATGGCCTGAAGGGCAGAACCATTGTAAGGGCCCCAGGAAGCATTGTACAAAGGGCCTGTTCCGGATAACACATCTGCATCGTTGGCATAAAACGTTCCCGCCGTGGGTGCAGATAGCGGTGGGCGGTTAAGAAAATCCTTTTTGCATGATTGCATCAGCAGCACTGAAAGGATCCCCGCAAACATGAATATTTTTTGTCGCATAGCGTATATTTTGACTGGTTATAACTTTTTTATTTATCAGAAATCAAGGTTCAGGCTGATGGAATAAGAACGGGTGGAGGGATAACGACCTTCATCTACTCCTACCAGGTTGGCCACTCCTTTATAATTATACATACCCACTTCCGGATCGAAGCCGGTATATTTTGTCACCGTAAAAACATTCTGCGCCTGTACCATAATCAGTGCGCCCCTGAAGATTTTTGCATACGACAGGTATTTTTGTGGTACACGATAACCAAGCCTTACATTTTTCAATTTGAAGTAAGAGCCATCCTCTACTGACCACTGTGATAGACGCACATTCTGGTTGGGATCGCCGGGTGCAACACGTGGAATCACCGCGTTTGGATTCAGCAATGTTGCAGTAAGCGCGTCGGCCGCATTATTGCTGCTGGGCGTCGCAAAGCCAGCCACCACTTTATAATGATTGCTGTAAGGGCCTGTTCCCAGTGGCATTTCATTCTGATACCGGGTCAGGTTCAGCAACTGGTTTCCATTTACACCGGTGAAGAAAAGATTCAATTCAAATCCTTTGTAGCTAAAATTGCTGTTGAAATTATAGGTAAACTTTGGCCAGGGATTGCCAATGACAGTACGGTCATTATTATCAATCACATTATCAGGAACTCCTTTCGGGCCACTGATGTCTTTGAACTTTGTATCACCAACCCAGGAACCCTGCACCGGATCAATCTTGCCGGTGGCCGATTGTATCGCATGCCCCGATATATCTTTATAGTTCTGGAATAATCCCTCTGCGATATATCCTGTATACATTGCCAGCGGCTGACCTACTTCCGTAAGAAATTGCGCCTGGCTATTATTGGTAGACGAATAATATTGGGTCAGGATGGGCGAAACCAGTTTGGTCACTTTGTTCCTGTCAACAGAAAAATTGCCACCCAGTCTCCATTGAAAATCTTTATTGCTCACCGGGACTGTATTAACGGTGATGCCAAAACCTTTGTTCTCCATGCCACCATAGTTCTCGGTTGGCCAGCTTAGCAACCCGCCATAACCGCCGCTAAGATTACCACCCAATACGCCCGGGCCGGAAGCCACTAATATCAGGTTGGATATTTTCTTGATATAGGCATCTGCAATTACTTCCACCCTGTTATTAAACATATGCATATCGATGCCTACGTTGGTTGACCTATCTTCTTCCCATTTAAGATTCGGGTTAGGAAAATTAGCGGGTAAAAAACCACCGCCCCATACGGTTGGAGCGGCATATAAATTTGAATAGATCGCCCCACCTGTATTACCGGAATTACCGGAAATACCATATTCAGCGCGCAGTTTAAGATCGTTGATGAAAGTGATGCCCTTCATGAAACCTTCTTCGGATATCTTCCACGCAACCGATGCAGCAGGAAAAGTACCAAAACGGTTACTGGGCCCGAAATTGGAATTACCATCTCTCCTTACTACAAACTGCGCTATGTATTTATTATCAAACGTGTAATTGAGGCGACCAAAATAAGATTCGCTGGCACCGTTACCACGATAACTGGAAGTCTGTTGCGTCAATGGATCTGCCACGCTGAGTTCCTGCACCGAATTGGTGGAATAATGTTGTCCTGAACCACTCAATCCCTGGTAGGCATAATGCGATCCTTCATGACCCACCATAATCGTTCCTGCGTGTTTCTTTATTTTAAGCTCATACTGAAGCCTTGTATTCAGTGATAACCACGAATTATTGCCGCTCGCCCGGCTACCCTGCGTATTGGGATTTACAAAACTGCCAATAGTATAAGATGGATTGAATGTAAAATTGTTAGTAGTCGAATACGTCCCATTGCCTTCTGTGCGCCATAGCAATCCTTTAATGGGTGTGATATCAACAAAGATGTTACCGATGCTACCAAAGGAGGTATTGTAATTATTGTTGATAGATGCAATGGCTACTGGATTGGTTTGGGAATATTGCGCTGTAGCAGGTGTAGGACCGCCCCATGAACCATCAGGATTTTTTACCGGTATGGTGGGGTTTTGCGTAATGGCGATATTGATAATATTGCCATTGGTGATATTCACTTTTTCTTTGGTCGTATACCCGCTCAGGTTAATGCCAAATTTCAACCACTTATTGGCCTGGTTATCCAGGTTAACCCTAACCGATCCCCTGTTAAAACCAGAACCAATGGCTACACCATCCTGCGATAAATAATCACCTGAAACATAAAAAGTAGATTTATCGGTCCCCCCGCTGACAGACAGTGAATGTTTTTGCATCAGCGTATTGCGGAAAAGTTCGTGCTGCCAGTCCGTACCAGGCCCCAGAATGGATGGATCTGCTAATTCGGGTGGTTCCGTTCCAACTGCGCCTACCGCCTGCAGTTTCTTAATATATTTCGCATATTCCTGCAGGTTCATTACTGGCCTCGGGGTAGGTCTTTGCTGGCTGGTAAACAAAGTGCTGGCGCTTACTTTGGTGACGCCCGCCTTGCCGCGTTTGGTAGTTATCATTAATACTCCGTTGGCGCCGGCAGCGCCATAAATAGAAGTGGCGGCAGCGCCTTCCAGTACACTGATATTTTCAATATCATCAGGATTGATACCGGCTAACTCATTGGCATAGCCGGAGGGCTGATTGTATGCGCCGCCCGTAGGAGTACTGGGTCTTATCTGCACGCCGTCAATCACGTATAAAGGCTGGTAATTGCCGGTTACAGTGCTCACACCTCTTATAATTACGGAAGCGGCTGCACCTGGCTGACCGCTATTGGCCGCTACATATACATTGGCAGCTCTTCCCTGTAAGGCTTCGTCCAGGGTCGTGTTGACTGTTTTCTGAATATCTGCGGCTGTAACGGTGGCAACCGCGCTGCTGAGATCGGATTTTTTTGTCTTACCATAACCCACCACTACCACATCGTTCAGGCTATTGTAGTCTTCGGTCAGCACTACATTTACGGTGGCTGAACTGCCTACTTTTACCTCTTGTGCGGTATGTCCAACGGCAGAGATAACCAGTGTTTCGCCGGTCGCTGCCATAATGCTGTATTCGCCATTATCATTACCGGCCACCAGGTTTTTCGTTCCCTTTACCAGCACGGTGGCTCCCGGAACGCTTAGGCCGGAAACTTTGGCGGTAATTCTGCCAGAGATCCTTTTGGCCCCGGCCCCGTTTTGGGCATACGCTGTTACTGCCAGCAGCAGAACAGCCACGAAAGCACAGGCGCCTGCTCTCCATACCCGATTATTGACTTTTTTCATATGCATCTTTGCGTTGTTTTGGTTATCCTATAATAATTATGTCTCTTTATGTTATGCGGAATGTTAACATGTATACAGCGAAGGTGTACGCAGGCGTATCCGCCCGTTTGACGGCGGCGGCTGATAGCGTTGTATTAATACTAATTGAAGAAATTGCGGAAGAACAGTTCCCGTAGGAATAATAAAAGAAAGGAGAGAATGCAAGTCCATTTTCAGCATAGCAATCGTTATTTCAGCTCCGTTAGCCTTGAGTTAGTCAGGGGTGATAATAAATAGCAAGTGCAATTTGTAAGCGCTGCTAAATGTAGCATGCAATTGCAGAAGGCAGGGGATCGATATGTTTCTGATTATGGGTTGAATTGTTAACCCATAGGCTGAATTAAAATAAAAAAAGGGCTATAAATGTTAAGTCCTGTCCGGCAACAAGAGCTCATTGGGTTATTTATGATAACTCCCCGGTTTTTTGATCCTTCTTTTTACCCGCGGGATAGGAGGAAGGCGACAGGTTAAACTCTGTTTTAAAATATTTGGAGAAAGATTTAGGACTGTTAAAGCCCACTTCATAAGCCACCTCTGCAATGGTCAACTGGCTTTTTTCAAGCAATTGGGCAGCACGTTTCAACCGGAACGACCGGATAAATTCAATGGGGGTTTTGCCGGTAAGTGCCAGCAATTTTTTATAAAGCGTTACACGGCTCATAAACAATGCCCGGCTCATATCTTCTACGGAAAAATCCGGGTTGGAAATATTCTTTTCCAGTATTTCCATGGCCTGGTAAATAAATTGTTCGTCGGGCGATGCCACAGTAATATCCGCCGGTTTCACATCCACCTGTTTCTGGTAGGTTTTCCGCAGTCTTGACTGTTCATCCAATATATTTTTCACCCTCGATAACAATATTTCGAAATTAAAAGGCTTCGTCATGTAATCATTGGCGCCAGTTTCCAGGCCTTTTATTTGTTGCTCCTCACCAGCCAGCGCAGTTAACAATATAACCGGTATATGCGAAGTCCGTTGATCACGTTTTATTTTTTTACACAGTTCGATACCGTTCATCTCGGGCATACTGATATCAGCCACCACCAAATCAGGATGTTCACCCAATGCTTTCTGCCAGCCTGTTTTGCCGTTTTCCGCTTCCAGCACGGTAAACTGTTCCCTTAAATTATCTTTCAGGTAAAAAAGAAAGTCTTCGTTGTCTTCTACTATCAACAATGTTGGTTTTTTACGGCTACCAGGTGGAGCAGAAAGCAAGGCAATCGGCTCAGCAACCGGTTCAGGCATGATTGGTTCCGGCCCTGCTACCAATGCAGGGATTTCTATCACCGGCAGCAATACAGTAAAACAACTTCCCTTTCCAGGCTCACTTTCTACCCCAACCGTACCATTGTGAAGCTTTACAAATTCTTTGGTGATGGACAGGCCGATTCCGCTACCCTGGTTTACCATACTACCTGGTATATCGCTCTGGAAAAACCGCTCAAATATTTTTTCCTGCTTTTCCCTGGAGATGCCGATGCCGGTATCAATTACTTTAATGGCCAGCAACTGCCGGTTATTTTCCATTTCCATCTGTAATTGCACAGCCACTTTACCATTTTCGCCGGTGAACTTAAATGCATTTGAGAGCAGGTTAAACAGGATGCGTTCCAGTTTATCATAATCGAAGGGCATCAGCAGACTTTCAACGGTTGAGTAACAGGAAAACTGGATATTCTTTTTTTCGGCAATATCGGTGAACGATTGCGAGATATCCCGGATAAATTTGATGATATCGCCCTGCGCAGGACTTAATTTCAATTCCTGCACTTCCATTTTCCTGAAATCGAGTAATTGATTTACCAGGTTCAGCAGGCGGCGGGCATTGCGATGTACCAATTGTAACTGTTTGCGCTGTGCAACATCTTTTGCTTCCCGGATAATCTTATCCATCGGCGATAAGATCAGCGATAGCGGCGTTCTGAACTCATGACTAACGTTGGTGAAGAACCGGATTTTAAGCATATCCAGTTCATGCATGCGCTGTGCTTCCTGTTTTTGCTGTTCGATTTCAAAACGCATTCTTGCCCTTTGCAATACCAACCGGCGTGCAAACCATAACAGCGCCGACAGGAAAATAATATAAGCTCCGTAAGCCAATGGCGTTTTCCAGAACGGCGGCAAAATTTCTACCCGTAGCGCAATCGCGTTATCGTTCCATACGCCATCTGTGCTGGCAGCTTTTACGTAAAAAGTATAGCCCCCCGGATCGAGGTTGGTATAGTTTGCCTTGCGTGTTTTACCATCAGTGATTATCCATTCCTTGTTAAATCCTTCCAGCTTATACGCGTATTTATTTTTTTCCGGGTGTAAAAAATTCAACGCTGCAAATTCAAAAGACAGCACGTCTTCATTATATTTCAAGGTAATTTCGTCTGTTTGGGAAATGGCGCGCGGAAGTATTACCCGTCCATTTATTTTTTCGCCAATGGCAACGCTTTTATTAAATACCTGAAGATCGGTTAGCACCACAGAGGGTACGTTTTTATCGGCCAGTATGGTTTCGGGATCAAACAGATTAAATCCGCTGGCACCGCCAAAAGCCAGTTCTCCCCTGCGGGTTTTCAGGGATGCATTTTCATTAAAAGCGATGCCCTGCAACCCGTCCAGTTCGTCATAATTCTTGCAACTGATGCTGAGATCACTGATATTTCCATTTGGCTGTTGAACGTGTATGCATGATAAACCGTTGGGTGTGCTGACCCACAGGCGCTGCTGTTTATCCTCCACAATAGTAAGAATGGCATTTCCCGGCAACCCATTTTCTATTCGGAATGATTTAAAAGAACCATCCTTTTTATCAAATACATTCAGGCCGTCGCTGGTACCTGCCCAAATAAGGCCCCGGCTGTCCTGCAACAAAGAAATGATATTGTTATTACTGAGACCTGTTGGGTTATTGGTGTAGTTGGAATAATAAACAAATTTGCCCGTTTTCTTTTGCAGCACATCGATACCATTGGCCGATCCCACCCAGAGATTTCCTTCCCGATCTTCCATCAATTCAGAGATATAAAAGGCATGCACAGAGTTTGGCGCATATCCTTTATAATGGTAAAAAATATTTTTGTCCCTGTCAAGCCGGTCAAGACCGCCGGACAATGTGCCTACCCACAGATTGTTATTGGAATCTTCCAGTAATTCGTAAATACGATCGTCTGCCACACTGTTACTGTCTGCAATATTATGCCGGTAATGGGTAAACGTCTTTCCGTCGTAGCAATCAAGACCTCCGAAGTAAGTGCCAATCCACAGCCGCTGGCGCCGGTCCATATACAGACATACAATTACATCGTTGCACAGACTGTTATTGTTGCCCGGCCGATGCGAGTATTGGGTAAATTTTCCCGTGCTTTTGTCATAATAAATCAAGCCGCCGCCGTTGCTGCCAATCCAGATATTTCCTTTCGCATCTTCTGCAAAGTCATTGATGTCATCGTATTGCAAACTGCCGGCATCGGAAGGGATATGCCTGAACAGGGGAAACTTAATAATATCTGCATGGTAAAAACTGACGCCCTGCTTAAACGTACCTATCCATATAATGCCCGTATTGTCAAGGTAGGCCGAAGCAACGCTGTTCTCGCTTAAACTTTTGTGATCATTAATATTGTTAAGCAGATAATGAATGCTGCGTGTATTTTTATTCAGTACGTTGATACCCCCATGATCGGTGCCTATCCAGATATTACCATTGTTATCCTGCAACAGTCCTACCACAATATTATTGTTCAGGTGCCAGGGCCGGCTGTCTTTGTTAATCTGTTCCAGTACACCCGTAGACGGCATGTAATGAAAAACGCCGCGGGCATCTGCGGAAGCAAACAGCCAAATCTCGTCCTGTCCATCTACAAAAATGAAATAGTTCAGCGGCTCATTTTTAAAAACGGTGGTCAATGCAGTTATCTCCTGTGTAATTTTGCCCGATTGATTATCTATTTTCTCAATCTTTCCACTGCTATGCACCATCCAGATATCTGCATGTTTGTCCTGCGTAAAAAAAGTAAGCGGCGAGCCTGCCGGCGGCAGTTCATAAATATGATTTGTTGTTCCGGTGCGTGTATTGTATTTGTAGACCGACTGCCGCCCCATTAAAAACCAAAAATCACCATTCCGGTCTTTAAGCATATGTGTAAGGGGCACATTGGGAAGACCCATTTTTTTTAAATACCCGGCAAAGTCACGATCTACGCTTTCGGTAAGCGGATCAAACACATTGTATCCGCTGTGGGTATCGATCCAGATTTTATCATGGGGCCCTTCAAATATCCGGGTAACGTTATCATCGCTCAGCGAACTGGAATCTCTCAGGTTATGTCTGAATATTTTAAACTGGTAACCGTCGAAACGGTTCAGACCCGACAGGGTGGCAAACCACAAAAAGCCTTTGCCATCTTTTAAAATACTCCTTACCTGGTTATTGGAAAGTCCCTGGGTGATATCAAGGCGGTTAAATTCAAAGATACCGGCCTGTGCAGAAATATTTTCCGCAGGGAAATATGCCATTATCCCGGAGAGAAAAAAAGGGAAGACAATTTTTTTTAGGCAGTTGCTCATATATACGCACTCATCTTTACCGGCAATCTTAAAGAGCATAATAATACCACAAAAATATAAATGAAAAAAATTGGGATAAGTGTGAAAACCTCTATCGGCAGGTGTGAAAATGTGGAAATGAAGACTGGACAGCTAATCTTCAACATTCAGGCAAACTCAGCGGGATGTTAATAGCCAACCCGCCATCGCTGGTTTCCTTGTATTTACTATCCATATCAAGCGCGGTATCCCACATGGTTTTGA
>Ga0068868_100002089_pt1 | contig 13758 bp, 14 predicted proteins | sample KBSMisM42_FD_64660 | JGI IMG/M metagenome (GOLD analysis project Ga0068868, IMG submission 64660) | Miscanthus rhizosphere microbial communities from Kellogg Biological Station, Michigan, USA - KBS Miscanthus M4-2 | ecosystem: Host-associated > Plants > Roots > Rhizosphere > Soil ...
CTCGACGCGAAAGAGACCACGATGCGCACGAGCGAACGGCTCGACGAGCGCCGCCGCCTCGGCCGACAGGTCAGGCAAAATCTCGCGCCCGAAGCCGCCGCTCGTCAGGGCGTCGTCCCAAAAGGCCGCGCTTCGAGGCTCGAAGAACGAATCGCGCGGCGAAAACGAGCCCGTTCGCGCCTCGAACGACGCACGCATCGCGAGCACGCGCGGTGCCCGCTTCTCGTCCGCGGCGCGGGTGAGCATCTCGTCCATCGCTCGGGGCGCATCCACCGTGATAAACGTAAAGCTCAGAACGTGCAGAATCGCATCTTCTTTCCGCAAGCAGCGCTCGATCATTGGGTGGTCGAAGGCCAGGTCGAGCTCGCGGGCAACCAGCTCACGATCGTCGGAGAGGGCCGCCGCTATCGCATCGCGGAGGCGGTTCACGTGCTCAAAGAAGTCACGGGCATGTCCGATACCCACGAGGTCGTCGGCAAGGTGAAGTCGCGCGTCTACTTCGAGGAGCTCGGCGCGGAGATCCTCGAGGACTCGATGATCATCGGAGAGAACGCCTACGAAGTGAAGACGGGCTGGCTGGGCGCCCCGACGAGCACGTTCGCCGAGTTCCGAACGAACAAGGGCGGCGCGTTCACAGAAGAAGCGAAGACGGACGAGGATCTCCTCGCGCGCTTCTTGCTCAAGAACCTTTGATCCAATCCAGCGCGGCGGCGAATGCGTCCGTGCCGGGCGCGAGCGCGGCGTCGGGCTCGAAGCCGATTTTGTCGTAGAGCTTTCCGTTCGGGAATTCGTCGTACTTCGTCGGGATGTTCACGCGCACGTGGCTGTGCGGAAGCGTGAAGCGCCCGACGTTTCCGAAATGGATGAAGCCCGCTGTGCGCTCACCGAAGACGCGCGCCTTCGCAGCTCGAGGCGCACGCCGCATCGACGAGGATCGCGATGGGCCCGTGAAATGCGTGCGATCCGAGATCGATCGACCGCTTCGCGTTCTCCGTCACTTTCCACTCGGGCGCGCCATGCGCAACGGACGCGTCGCGCTTGGTCTTCGTTTCGTTCAACCGCGCATACGAGAGCAGATCGAGATCCGCATCGACATCGGCCGCCGAAATCGACGTCTCGGGCGGAAGCGGAGTCGGCTCGTTCGGTTGCTCGAGCTCGCGATAATCGTGGCCGGGACGCGCAGCATGCGCAGTTTCGGGAGGGTGCGCGCCGCAACGGACGAGCGCCAACGCGGCGAAAAGGAGCGTCCGCATGGCGTGCGCACTATACTACGGACACCTTTGGTCACCGCGCTCCTCTACCTCACGGCTGCGACGTATGCGGCCGCTGCGTTCGCGTTTCTCGTGCACCTCGCAGGGCGCGCGAAGAGCGTCGGCACGCTGCGCGCGGGCGTGTGGCTCATCGGCGGGGGCGCTGTGCTTCACGCCACGCACATCATCGTCTCGTCGATGATCCTCAACATCTGCCCCATCAAAGGCATCCACTTCGCGCTGAGCGTCGTCTCCGTCCTCGCGTGTGCTGCGTTTCTCGTGATGCGTGCGCGTTATCGCATCGACGCCGTCGGCGTCATCGTCGCGCCTCTCGCGCTGACGTTCCTCGTTGGCTCGCAAGCCGCGCACGCCGAGAGCGGTGCGTCGCTGAAGAGCGCGGTCTTACCGGTGCACATCCTCGCGAATCTATTTGGAGAGGCGCTCTTCGTTCTCGCGTTCGCCGCTGCCGTCGCATACCTCGTCGCCGACAAACAGCTGAAGAAGAAGAACGTCGTGGGCGTGGGCTCGCGTCTTCCGCCGCTCGACGTGCTCGATCGCGCGGAGCATGCCTTCTTGCTCGCGGGCTTTCCGCTTCTCACGGTCGGCATCATCACGGGCGCGCTCTGGGCGAGCCGTGTCGAATCCGGATCCGCCTCGGACATCGCGCGATCGCTCTTCGGATACGCGACGTGGGCGCTCTTCGCGGGCGTCCTTCTCCTTCGCGCGTGGCGCGGCTGGCGCGGAAAGCGCGCGGCGTACGGAACGATCGCAGGCTTCGCGTTCGCGTTCGTCGTCCTCGTCATCTACCTCGTGAGGAGCTTCACGGTCGCATGATCGCGGAGCGCCCATGATCGTCGTCGTTGGGCTCTCGTTTCGCACCGCGCCGGTCGAAGTGCGCGAGCGCTTCGCGAGCGACGGCACCGCGCTCGAGCAGGTCCTCGCGCGCCTCGCGTCGCGTGAAGAGCTCGACGAGGTCATGTTCCTGTCGACGTGCAATCGCGTCGAAGTGATGGCCCGCCCGAAGGGCAACACCGACGCCGATCGCGCGCGCGCGCTCAAGGCGATCCGCGAGGTGCTCGCCGATCACGGAAAGATCGGGACGCCCGATCTCGAGCCCGTCCTCTACGAAAAGGAAGCCGAAGAGGCCGTGCGCCACGTCTTCCGCGTGACGGCGTCGCTCGACTCGATGGTGCTCGGCGAGCCGCAAATCCTCGGTCAGGTGAAAGGCGCGTACGACGCTGCCGTCGCCGCGGGATCGCTCCGGAGCTTCCTCGGGCGAGCCGTGCATCGCGCGTTCTCCGTCGCGAAGCGCGTCCGCACCGAGACCGCGCTCGGCGCCGGCACGGTCAGCATCTCGAGCGTCGCCGTCGAGCTCTCGCGCCGCGTCTTCGGCGAGCTCGACGAGCGCACGGTCTTGTTGCTCGGCGCCGGTGAAATGGCCGAAGCCGCCGCGCGCAGCATCGGAAAGACCGCGAAGGAAATCCGCGTCTGCAACCGCAGCATGGAGCGCGCCGCGACGCTCGCCCAACGCTTCGGCGGCGCCGCCTCGCCGCTCACCGATCTCGAGACCGAGCTCTGCGTCGCCGACGTCGTCGTCGCGAGCACGGGCTCGCCTTCGTTCGTCGTCACGCGCGATCTCGTCAAGCGCGTCATGAAGCGCCGCCGCGGCCGCGCGCTCTTGTTCGTCGACATCGCCGTGCCACGCAACGTCGAGCCCAACGTCCACACGATCGACAACGTCTACGTCTTCGACATCGACGATCTCCAACAGCAAGTCGCCCTCGGCCTCGAAGCCCGCAAAGCCGAGGTCACGTCCGCCGAAAAAATCGTCGAGCACGAGGTCGGCCAATTCCTCGTGTGGGCCCGCGGCCTCGACGTCCAGCCCGCGATCGTCGCCCTGCGCGCGAAGACGAAAGGCACGCTCGTCGCCGAGCTCGAACGCACGCTCCAAGGCCGCTTGAAACACCTTCCGGAAGGCGACCGCGCCGCGCTTCTTCAAATGGTCGAGAGCGCTACGAACAAGCTTCTTCACGCTCCGACGACGCGATTGCGCCGCGCCGCCGGCGATGGCGACGCGCAAGAGCTCGCGGCGGTGATCAAGGAGCTTTTCGAATTACCGACGCTCGAGGCCACCGACGACTCGGAGGAGACCGAGCCGCCGCCGCTTCAGTAATGAAGGAATTAGAAATGGGAATGGGAATGGGAATGAAGAGGCCGTTCCCATTCCCATTCCCATCCCCTGTTTCCACATTCTCTTTGAACAAGCGCGGCGCTATTTGCAGCTCCCGCCGCCCTTCGTGACCGCGTCCAGCGAAATCCCAGCGCCGCTGGGGGTCCCGTGAGGCGTCATGTCGCCCGAGCCTGCCTTCGTGGAGATGAAGTCGGCAGGAAGGAAGCGACCAAAGGAACCCATGGCGGTGACGCTCCAGCCTTGCGCGCCGGCGGGCATCGTGAGGACGTGCTCGTCGTCGCCGGGGATGTGCATTCCGCCGATGCGCTGGAGCGAGACATCGCCGGATTTTGCGCCGTAGAACGGGCTCTGCGCGCCGAGCGACGCGAGCGAAGGCATGCACGATCCGTCGTCTGCGACGACGCCGCTGGAGAAGTTCTCCACCGTGCCGTGCACCACGTAATAGTCGCCGTCCTTGAGCGACGTGCCGCCTTGCCATGACGCGAAGTGCGCCGCGCTCTTGTCGACCGTGGAGAACTTGATGCGCACCGCGACGCGCTTGTTCGGGTCGAACGAGCTCGCGTCCTTGCGCGCCGCGACGGTGCCTTCCCACGCGCCGAACGTCTGCGCCGTGTCGATCGCCTTGCCGCTGATGAGGATGACCGGCTTGATGCTCGTCGCCTTGATGACGTCGATCTTCGTCTTGAAGATCGGATCCGTCCCCGTGCCGACCTCGCCGCTCACTTTGTAGAGCGTGTAGAGGTTGCGGTTCGACGGCATGTGGATCGACTTCACGATCGCGTTCGTCGTCGACTGGGTGAAGCTGAGGACCTTGCCGTTCGAATCGGCGAGCGCGTACTCGTGGCCGTCGCGCGTCACCATGCGACCGCCTTCCATCATGTCGCTGATGCCGACGTAGAACGTCTTCGTCGTGTCCTTCGGCGGACGAACGAACGGGAGCGCCTGATACGTCTGATCGCACACGACGACGGCTTCACCGTCTGCCGACTTCCCCTCGTGCTGAGTGGCGCAGACCGCGGTCGTCTTCACTTCGTCGTCGATGCTGTCGACATCGCCCGTATCGAGCGCACAAGCCGAGAGCGAAACCGCAGCCGCGAGCAAAAGAAGCCGTTTCATCGGCCGCGGCTATAGCATACTTTGGACCACGATATCCCACACTGTACGCGTCAATAATTCCAATGACTTGGCGCGTTCGGCGCGGATCTCCGGTGGTCCAAGCTGAGCCCGGAGAGATCCAGGCCTCGAAAATCAGACAAATCGTTCGGATCCGAACGATCTGTACGATTTTTACCGCGTGAGCACCGTCACGTCGACCGACAGGCCCGCTTGGAGCGGGACGTCGGCGGGGGCGTCCGTGAACACGAGCTTCACGGGGACGCGCTGGACGACCTTCACGAAGTTGCCCGACGCGTTGTCCGGCGGAAGGAGCGAGAACTGGGCGCCCGTGCCGAACGAAATGCTCTCGACCTTCGCGTGGAAGGTGCGACCGGGCAGCGCGTCGATCGAGACGTGCGCGACCTGACCAGGACGCATGTCGCCGACTTGCGTTTCTTTGAAGTTCGCGACGACGTACGTGGCGTTCGGAAGGACGTTCGTCACGACCTGACCCGGGTTCACGAGCTGACCGAGGTGCACGCCGAGCTTCGAGATGTGCCCGTCGAACGGCGCGGTGATCACCGTGTACGTGAGCTGCTGCTTCGCGAGATCGAGCGCCGCCGCGGCGCTGTCCGCCCGCGCGTGAGCGAGCGCGGCTTGTGCTCGAGCGACGGCGAGCTGCGCGTCCACCGGCGCGGATTGCTCGACGCGACCTTGCGCCTCCGCCACGCGCGACTGCGCGCCGGCCTTCGCCTCTTGCGCGCTCGAGAGCTGCGCGCGAGCTTGCGCGACCGCGGCTTGCGCCGACGACGCGTTCGAACGGTAGTTGTCGAGCTGCGCCTGCGGGATCGCGTCGTCTTTTCGGAGCTGCTCGCCTCGCTTCAGATCCGTCTCCGCCTTCGTCGCGTCGGACTGCGCGCGATCGAGCGCGGCTTGCGCCGCTGCGATCTGCGCGTCTGCTCCGAGCGCGGAAGCCGCCGTTCCGGAGAGCGCCGCCTTCGCGGCGGAGAGCCCGCCCCTCGATCCGGACTCGACGATCTTCACCTGCGCATCCGCCGCGTCTGCCTGTGCTTTCGCCGCGGCGACCTCCGCCTCGGCTTGCTTCTCGCGGCTCTGGTAATCGCTCTGGTCGATCTTCGCGATCACCTCGCCCTTCTTCACGACTTGGTTGTCGGTGACGGGGAGCTCGACGATGTTGCCCGACACGCGCGCGGAGAGCGGCACCATGTCGGTCGAGATCTGCGCGTCGTCCGTGCTCTCTTTGCCGGCCGTGAACGCTCGGTACGCCAAGTACGCGACGAGGCCGACGCCCACGATGATCGCGAGGATCAAATAGGGACGCGCGCTCTTCTTCTTGGGCGCTGCAGTTGCGGGCTCGCGAGCCTCTTCGGCGGGCTTCTCCGGCAGGTCGGCTTTGGACAATTGCTTGGCCGTGCTCATTCGATGCTCATCTCGATGTGGCTATGGGTCTTTTGTTCTGACACACGAAGAAAAAACAGCAGCGGAAGGACGATGACGAACGCCACCGCCTGAAGCAAAAACGTCTTCTCGAAGGCGAGAACCGCGGCTTGCAGTCTCACCGAGCCGCTCACTGCGGCGAGCGCGGTGTGCTGGGCGGCGAGCGCGTCCTGTCCGCGCGCCATCATCGCGTGGGCGATCATCGAGAGGCGATCGGTGGCCTCCGGCCGCACGTTCGAGACGTGCTCGGCGAGCGTGGCGCTGGCGCGCGTCTGGTAGCGGCCGAGCATCGTCGCGAAGATCGTGAGCCCGAGCGAGCCGCCGATTTGCCTCACGAACGAGTTGAGCCCGCTCGCGTCCGCGAGCTTGTCGCGCGGGATGAACGTGAGCGCCGCGGTGGTGAGCGGCACGAAGAGGCACGCGAGGCCCGCGCCCGTCACGATCATCGGAATCATGATGTCGCCCGACGACGAGGCGAGCGTGATGTGGCTCAGCTCATAGCTGCCGATCACGAAGAGCAGCGCGCCCACCGCGACGACGATCGCGGGCGGGACGTGGTTGTAGATGCGCCCGATGATCGGCGTCACCACCATCATCGCGAGCGTGCGCGGCATGAGCACGAGCCCCGACTGCATCGCATCGAAGCCGAGGAGCTCCTGCATGAAGACCGGGAGCAAGAACATCGAGCCCATCAGCATCGCGAACATCACGCCCGCGATCGCCGTGCCTGCAGCGAACGTGCGATCGCGAAAGAGGCGCAAATCCACGACGGGAACGGGCGCGGTGAGCTCGCGGATGACGAACAGGGCGAGCGACACGACCGCGATCGCCGAGAGCGCCGTGATCATCTTCGACTCGAACCAGTCGTTCCGCTGCCCCTCTTCGAGCACGTACTGAAGGAGACAAACGCCGACGCACATCAAGACGATGCCCGCCACGTCGAGGTTCTTCCGCATCGCCTCCGCTCGCTCGCGATTCGCGCGCAAGACGTCTTCGGGCTCGATGACGTAGCGCCACGTCATGAAGACGCCGAGCACGCCGACGGGCACGTTGATGTAGAAAATCCACGGCCAGCTGTAGTTGTCCACGATCCACCCGCCGAGCGTCGGACCGATCGCCGGGCCGACCATGATGATCATCGAGAAGACGGCCATCGCCATCCCCTGCTCTTTCGCGGGGAACGTCTGCCTCAAGATCGCCTGCTGCGTCGGTTGAAGCGAGCCCGCGCCGAGGCCTTGGATGATTCGATAGAACACGAGCATCGGCAGCGTGCGCGCGACGCCGCACAGCATCGAGCCGAGCACGAAGAGCACGAGGCTCGCGAGGTAGACGCGCTTCTGCCCGAAGAACGCGCCGAGAAATCCCGTGAGCGGCATCACGATGACCATCGCGATGATGTAGGCCGTCGAGATCCACGTGATCTCTTCGATGGTCGCCCCGACGGTGCCGCGAATGTTCGGCAGCGCCACGTTGACGATCGACGAGTCGATCGTCGCCATGAGCGAGCCGAAGCCGATCGAGAGCGCGACGATCCATTTGTTGGGCATCGCCAGCGAGGGACGGATTGGAATCACCGCAGCGCTCAACGCATCACTCCGTGGCAGAAGATCTCGACCGCGCGCGGAGCGGCGTCGGCGAGCTTCTGCTTGTCGTCGATGCGAGCGATGAGCATGCCGCGAAGGATGCTCAAGAAGAGAATGGCCGCGAGCTCCACGTCCTCCTCGCGCATCTTCTTTTCGCGCACGCCGGCGCGCATGACCTTCTCGACGCGGGCCTGGAGCTCGTTGTTCATCGAACGGACGCGCCCGCTCTTGTCGCACATCATCTGCAAGCGGAGCGGCTCCGACGCCATCACCACGCGCATGAACTCGCGCCGCGCGTCGTAATGGGTGAGAAGGAGGTGCGCGAACGTCTCGAGCTGCGCCGTGAACGCTTCGGACCCCGCAGCCTTCATGCCGGCGTCCATGTTCGTGACGAGATCGCTCTTTCGCTGGGTGAAGAGCTCGTAGAAGAGCTCTTGCCGATCGCCGAAGTAGTTGTAGATCGTCCCGACGGCGACGCCCGCGCGCCGGGCGATGGAGGCCAAGCTCGCACCTTCTACGCCGTCCTCCACGATGGCGCGCTCGGCGGCCTCGAGCAGCGAATCGCGCACCGTGGCACGCAATTTTTCACGCAGTTTGAAGGGCGCTACCACTTGATGAATCTCGATTCACTTTCTATATAGCTTCTATCTGTTACTGAATCCAGAGGTCAAAATGCGATTTGTCAGTGCGGGGGTCGTGCTGATCGGGCTGCTTTCTTCGAGCTTGGCGTTCGCGGAGGAGGCGCCGCGGAAGATGACGCTCGCCGACTGCGTGAGCGAGGCGCTCGTGCGAAACCCCGACGTTCAAACCGCCCACGACGAGATCGCGGTGGCCGCCGCGCAGCGATGGGAGGTCGGCGGGCAGATGTTCCCGAGGCTCCGCGTCGAAGCGTCGGTGCAGGAGTGGGGCGCGCCTTACGTGATTCAGTTCACGCCGCCGCCGGCGCCGGGGCTCACCTTCCACGATCAATTCACGTGGACGTTCACCGCGCAGATGATCCAGCCGCTCACGCCGCTGATTCCGCTGCTCGAGCAGTACCACGTGCGCGACGTGGGCGTGGACATCGCCCACATCCGTCAGGACGTCGCGCATCGCGACACCGCGTATCGTGTCATCGACACGTATTACCGGCTCCTCGAGTCGGAGCGCCTCGCCGAGGTCGCCGTGACGTCGACGGACCAACTGACGGCGCAGCTCAAACAGGCGAACTCGTTCCACGACTCGGGCGTCGTCTCGAAGGACGACGTGCTGCGCGCCGAGCTCGCGCTCGCGAACGCGAAGCAGCGCGCGATCCAGACGCGCGGGCAAGTCACGCTGTGGCGCTCGCGGCTCGCAACCATCATCGGGCTCTCACCGGCGACGACGATCGACATCGTGCCGCTCGCGTCGGAGCCGAACCCCGTGAGCGAGACGACGCTCGAGCGCGCGGTCGCGTCTTCGCGCAACGGGCGCGTGGAAATCCGCGAGCTCGACGAGCGCATCGATCAATCGAAGGTCGGCGTGCGGCTCGCCTGGTACAAGATGCTCCCGGCCGTGAATTTGGTGGGCGCGTACATGCACAACCAGCAGCTCGAGAACCCGACCAACCCTGCGAACCCGCAGTTCGTCGAGCTCAACTCGGTGTACATCGGCGGCGCGCTGTCGTGGGACGTCTGGGATTTCGGCTCGTCGCTCGCAGGCGTGAAAGAAGCAAACGCGAAGCTGCGCGAAGCGAAGACCGCGCGCGACAAGGTTCGCGATCAGCTCGAATTAGAAGTGCGCGAGGCCTTCTTGAACGAAGGCACCGCGATCGAAGCGATGAACGTCGCCAAAGCAGCCGTGGCCTCGGCCGAGGAGCATTATCGGCTCGTGACGAAGCGTTACGAAGCCAACACGACGACGTCGTTCGACGTGGTGGACGCCGAGAGCCTGCTCACGCAAGCGCGCGCCCAGCTCCAAACGACGACATACGATTTCTTGATCGCGCGCGCGGCGCTCCGAAGGGCGATGGGTGAGTCGCCCGCGCAGCAGCAACGGCCGTAAGATGAGCGGATGAAGCCGTTCGAGAGGGGGCGGTTCGAAGATTTGCCGGAGAAGCCTCGGCTTCCGCATGACTTCGACCGGACGCGCGGCAAGGGCGTGAAGGTGACGTCGCGCGTCTTCGGCGAGATGAAGGCGCACTATCGCGAGCTCGGCGAAGGGCCACCGCTTCTCTTGATTCACGGGCTCATGACGTCGAGCTATTCGTGGCGTTACGTCTACGGGCCGCTCTCGAAATCGTGGCGCGTGATCGCTCCGGATTTGCCGGGCGCGGGAAGGAGCGACGCGCCCCACGCGAAGTACACGGCGGCGGCGCTCGCGGAGTGGGTCGGCGAATTCCAGCGCGCGGTGGGCGTCGAAGGGTGTCACTGCGTGGGGAATTCGCTCGGCGGATATGTGTGCATGTTGCACGCGATCGCGGAGCCGACGGATTTCGCGAAGCTCGTGAACATTCACTCGCCCGCGTCGCCGGACTTCAAATATCGGGCGCTCGGCGCGGCGCTCTCGATTCCGGGCACGACGTCGCTGCTCGGCGCGCTCGTCGGGAAAGACGGGCGGCGGTGGACGCACAAGAACGTCCACTACTGGGACGAGTCGCTGAAGTCGCTCGAAGAGGCAGAGGAGTACGCGAAGCCGCTTCGCACGGCGGAAGGGCTCGCCGCGTTCAAGTCGTATTTGAAGGACGCGGTCTCGGCGTCGGGGCTCGAGGCGTTTGGTCGAGCACTCTCGGAGAAGCCGTTTCCGATCCCGCTGCTGCTCCTCTACGCGAAGACGGATCCGCTCGTCTCGCCGAAGAACTGCGATTACCTCGCGAAGCTCGTGCCCGACGCGAAGGTGAAGTGGATCGACGAGTCTTCCCACTTCGCGCACGTCGACACGCCGGGAGCGGTCGTGGATGCGGTCAGCGACTTCTTCGCGCAAACGCCGCGAGACGGCGCTTCTTCGCGATGAGGTGCTCCTTCTCATCGCGCGTGAGGGCTTTGATCGCGAGCTCGAGACGCAGCGCATCACCCTTCGACGTGCACCTTCGAACGGCGCACACGGCGAGCGGGCCGCGACCTCGCGTGTAGCGCGCGCCTTTTCCGGCGTCGTGCTCGGCGATGCGCACGGAGACGTCGCGCGCGATGCCCGTGTAGAGCGACGCGTCCGCGCATCGAGCGATGTAGACGAACCACACGTCGGACTTCATGGGCTGGAGCGCTGCGATTCGACAAAGTCGATGATCTCGTCGGCCGACATGCCGATCGACGGCGACAACCAACGAGCGCCTTCGCGCACGCTGCCCGCGATGCGACGTCGAGGACCTCGGAAGAGGGCGCGCGCGAGCGTGCGCTTGAGCGCGACGGCCGTCCCCGCGCCCTCGAAGACGATGCAGACGTGGATGCGCTCGTCCTCCGTGAAGCTGCCGACCAGCTCGCGCTGCTTCTTCGCGACCTCGCCCGACGGCGCGGGCGCGTCCGCCTCGATGACGAGCAACGCACCGAACGCGGTGCCGCGTATCTGCGCCCGCATCAGCCGCAATCCGTTCTCGTGGGCTCGAAGCGCGTCGAGCGTGAGCGGCTCGCCGCGGACCTGCACGACGAGGTTCCCGCGACGCACGAAGACGTGCCTCGGCGTCTTCCACATCACCTGGAGATCGCTCACGGCGACTCCTTGCCGAAGACGGCCCAGCGCGAATGCGCGCCGCCGCATTGCTGGAATTTGATTTCGCGCATGTGGCGACCGTCGTCTTCGTAGAGCACGACGCTCGTCGTGTCGAAGCCGATGGGCACGGCGGTCGTCTTTCCGTGCTCGTCCGTGACGTTCTTCCAGCGCTTCTCGTAGCCGATTTCGAATCGCTTCGGCGGCAGCGGCAAATGCGCGCACGTCCAGAGCGCGCGTCCGAGCGCGTCTTTCGTCTTCGGCGGCGCCTTCATCGTGGGGCACGATTTCTCGAGCTCCAGCATCTCGTCGCGCTTCCGATCCCAGGCCGCGACGCCCTTCAGCGCGCGCGACCACGCGGCGAGCTCGGCCGACCATCGCCGCTCCGCCCAGCAACCTGCGCGGCACGCGGAGCGCACGCGCTCGTCCGCGGCGCGCGTGGACGCCTCGTCGCACTCCTTCGCGAGCGTCTCGTCTTCGAGATCGCTGCCGTCGTCGATCGGACGCAGCGCCGCGCGCACGGGATCGCAGCGGTTCGATTTCCACGCCTCGCGATCGTCGGCGAACAGCGACTCGCGCGGGTCGCGTCTCACGTACGACGCCGGATCGAGCGGCGCAGCGACGAGAAGATCGCATGTCTCGCGCGGGTATTCGGGCTGCGACGTCGACGGTCCGCACGCCGCGAGGAGCGCGAGCACCGCGAGCCTCACCATCGGTTCACGCCCCACGCCGTGACGTCGCATCCCGCGTCCTCTTCGAGGAGCTGCAGTCGGAGCATCGGGCCGCCCGGGTAATAGGCGCCGGCGGCGCTCATCGTCGGCGTCTCCGTGGTGCCGAGCACGAACCGCTTCGGCGGAAGCGGCAGGCGCGCGTCGCGCCACATACGGCGCACCTCCGCGTCGCCGAGCTTCGTCTTCGTCAGCTTGCCGTCGAACGCCCAGAGCCCTCGCATCACGCGCGCGAAGATCGCCTTCGACGCTCGCTCACGCCGCAAAACGAGACACACATGGCGACACCCCGAGCGAATCTTCTCGTCGAGCTTCGTCACGGCGGCGGTGCACTCGCGCTGGAGCGTCTCGTCCTCGAGATCGTGCGCGGGGTCGATCCTCGGGAGCGCCTGCTCCATCGGGTGGCACTCGCCCGAGCACTCCTCGGGCTGCATCGATTCACTCTCGACCTGGTCCATCACCCGATCGATGCCGAACACCGTGTCGAGCCTGCGGCGCGAGCACGTCCCGCGGAGCGCGATCTCGTCCGGGAGCAGCTCGCGATCGAGGTCGGGCTGCTCTCGATACTGCGCGATGTCCGCGCCCTTCGGATCGCACGGGCGCCGCTCGCGCGGGTATTCGGCCTCCCCGTCGTGGTGATTGCCGCAAGCCATCGTCAGCGCGAGGAGCGCCAGTCGCTTCATGTCTTCGTGAATACGAACTCGTCGCCTTTGACGTCGACCTTCACCGTCGAGCCCGTGGCGTAGCCACCCGCGAGGATCTCTTCGGCGAGCGGGTCTTGCAGCTTCTTCAAGATCGCGCGCTTGAGCGGACGCGCGCCGAACGCGGGCTCGTACGAGATCTCGACGAGCGCGCTCTTCGCGTTCTCGGACAAATCGAGCTTGAGCTCGCGGTCGGCGACGAGCTTCTCGAGCTTTCGGAGCTGGATGTCGACGATGCCGCGCAGATCTTTCTTCGAGAGCGGCCGGAAGATGATGATGTCGTCGATGCGGTTCAAGAACTCCGGGCGGAGGAAATTGCGGAGCTCCTCGCGCAGCACGTCGCGCAAGGCTTCGCGGCCTTCCGCGCTCTCGAACATCTTCACGTCCGTCTCGAGGATGCGCTGCGAGCCGATGTTGCTCGTCATGATGACGACGGTGTTCGAAAAATCCGCCGTGCGCCCGCGACCGTCCGTCAATCGTCCGTCGTCGAGCACTTGAAGGAGAAGGTTGAAGACGTCGGAGTGCGCCTTCTCGACCTCGTCGAACAGGAGAACGCTGTACGGCCGGCGGCGAACCGCTTCGGTCAGGAAGCCGCCTTCTTCGCTGTCGACGTAACCAGGAGGCGCGCCCACGAGGCGCTGCGCCATGTGCTTTTCCATGAACTCGCTCATGTCGAGGCGAGTCATCGATTGCTCGTCGTCGAAGAGGAACTCGGCGAGCGCCTTCGCGAGCTCGGTCTTTCCGACGCCGCTGGGTCCCAAGTAAAGGAACGATCCGATCGGGCGGCCGGGATCGCGCAAGCCGACACGGCCGCGGCGAACGGCGCGCGACACGGCACGAACGGCTTCGTCTTGTCCGACGACGCGCTTCGCGAGGCGCTCTTCCATCTTGAGGAGCTTGTCGGCGTCGCTCTCGAGCATCTTCGCGACGGGGATGCCGGTCCAATCTCCGAGCACCACCGCGACGTCACCTTCGTCGACGATGTTCGGCAATTGCGTGATGCCTTCTTTCGTCGCCGCGGCATCTGCCGCATCGAGACGGCGCTTCACGTCCGGGAGCGTCACGTGCTCGAGCTCGCCGAGCTTGGCGAAG
>Ga0068868_100002100_pt1 | contig 13724 bp, 17 predicted proteins | sample KBSMisM42_FD_64660 | JGI IMG/M metagenome (GOLD analysis project Ga0068868, IMG submission 64660) | Miscanthus rhizosphere microbial communities from Kellogg Biological Station, Michigan, USA - KBS Miscanthus M4-2 | ecosystem: Host-associated > Plants > Roots > Rhizosphere > Soil ...
GCGCACCTCAGCGCTAAGACGCCGTCGGAGATGCTGGCCCGGATCGACCTGCGATAGCCTCCAGCTCGATACGGATCTGTCGCCCTATTCGGACGTGTGGCCACTCGCCCGAGGTCACGCGGCGGCGGATCGTTTTGGTCGAGACCTTGAAGAGGCGGGCCGCCTCTTCGACCGTGAGGAAGGTGCGGCCGGTCATGGCGTCGTCGTCCTTCGGTAGGCTACGGGCACGTCCTTCCAGGTCTTCCCGATCACGGCGTTCCGAATCGTCGACCCCGAGACGTCGAACGCGCGCCCGAGCGCCGCGAAGCTCTCACCGCGCGCATGGCGCGTGCGGGCCTCCTGTACCTGCGCGCTCGTGAGCTTGGCGCGCGTCGGCGGCTTCCGGGGCACGACCTCGGCGGCGGGGCTCAATGCAGCACCCGCGCGATCGCCGCCTTGCGCTCGATCTCCCATCGCAGCTTCCCGCGGCGCCGGATAGCCTCCGACACCTCGCCGACGCTATAGCCGGTGAACCATTCGCCCGGCGCACCATCGTCCCGCGGCCTCTCGATCACAAGCCAGCCGCCGGAAGGTCCGGAGCCGGGCGCGACGGGCTTGCCGAGCGGCTCCCACTCGACGGATTCGATCTCGATCTCCACGTCTGCGGCCGCGGCGCGGATCTGGCGTTCGGCTCGGGTCATGGCCGCGTCTCCATGTAGGCTCGGATCACTTCGGAGGCGACCGGCGCGACGATCGCGTTTCCGTAGGCGCGCAGCTTCCCCACTCGCGAGGAAGGCCCATAAGCCAGCGGGAATGTTCCGGGTTCAGCCGCCCTGTACTTTTCGTCTCGACAGTAGAGCCATTCGGCGTCGCCCCAGAATCCGTTGGTGGGGCCTGGACCGTCCACACTTGACGGCCCAGAAGTCCGTTGATCGGCGCCGTCCCGTCGCTCGCTCCGTCCTTCCAATCGCGTGACGTCGGAGTCAACCACGATGCCGGCGCTATCGACTTCGCCTGCGTCCTCAGCCGTTGTTGACAAAACGGTATCGGGCCCTTGGCCCATGCCTCGGCCCAGGCGTCGCTCCCGTTCCGGGCCGCGTCCTCCACGGTCGGGCTCAACCACGTAGCCATCACCAACCGAGCCGCTCCGGGCAACTTCAAGAATTTTTGATCGTGCGTTTTCCCGTAGCAATGGGTCGATCCCGTCGCGTCGTTCGCGATCGGAGTCGGCCACCCACCACAACCGTTGGCGGAGATGCGGAGCGCCGAACCCCGCAGCGCAGAGATCGAACGCCCCGACGGCGTAGTCCGCTCTTTCCAAGTCAGATTGAACAACGTCGAGCCAAGCAAGCGCGTCCGCGCTCGCAACCTGCTCTCCAAAGATGACTGAAGGGCGGCGCTCCGAGATGAGCCGGAACCAGACGGGCCACAGGTGACGTTCGTCGGCGAAGCCGAGTCGTTTGCCGGCGCCGCTGAAAGGCTGACACGGACACGATCCTGTCCAGACTGGGCGATCGTCTGTCCAGCCTGCGCTTCGGAGGGCGTGCGACCACACGCCGATTCCGGCGAAGAAGTGGCATTGAGTGAAGCTAGCCAACTCATCCACCTTGACGTCCTCAATGCTTCGTCCATCGACCTCTCCGGGCGCAATGTGTCCGGCCTTGATCAGGTTTCGCAGCCACTCGGCCGCGTACGGGTTGATCTCGTTGTAGTAAGCGGCCACCGATCACCCGCCTAACCCCGCCGCCAGCGCGGCTAGCGACATCAGAACCGACCGCGGGCGCCGGAGCACGGCTCCGTTGCGCAGCCGGCGGCGGTACTCTTCGAGCCACATCTCCCGCGCCACGACCCAATACCAGCGCGGCACGTCGCCGTAGTCGTTCGTCCAAGTCTTCATGGAGGCCCCGGTATCACGTCCACTTCGCCCGGATGAATCGGAGCGATCGGAATCTTCATCGCCTCGCCCATAGCGAAGTAGACGCCGACCACTAGGGCGATGGCGATTGCTATTTCGGCCAAGGCGCGCCTCACGCCGGCACCGTCGTCCAGATCAGCGGGAGATCCGCTCCAATGCAGCCGTATTTCTCCGAGACGTGGATCGCGTCCAGTCGTCGGGCCTCCTCACGCGCTTCTTCCATCGTCCAGAAGCCGAGCCTAGGATCCCGATCGTTGTCGATCGTGAGCGTGGCAAGCGTACGGTATCCTCCGCCCGCGACCTCGTATGAGCGCCCGGCGCGCCCCGTCGCGATCTGGCGGGTCACAGCGCGACCCCTGTGATCTCTTTGAACCGCTTCCGGAAGAGCTTCTCTGCGTCGCGCGGGCGGAGCCCTACCACCTTCCACGACGCCGGCTGAATCCCGCTCTCGTCCTTGCGAGGTGGGCTGTAGAGGTCTCGCCGCTCCGTCTGAAGGGCGCGCATGTCGGCGATCTTTACGTCGACGGGTAGGTGCACGAGCGCGTCTCCCACCCCGAGCGCGATCCCGATCGCGAGCATCCATCGCTCCTCGATGTCATAGTACGCCGGAAGTTGAGACTTCAGCGGCGTAACCACGTCTCCGATGAAAGCCTCGGAGGCGTCGTGCATGAGCCCTAGCAACGCGTTCTTCGGGGAGCACAGACGCGACACGAGCACGCTGTGATCAGCCACAGAATAGAACTCCGAATGGGCCTGTCCGCCGAACCGCTGGACGCGGGCTAGCCCATGGGCGATGTCGTTGAAGTCGACGTCATAGACGCGCGGGCGAAGGACGTCGACGACGCGGCCGGAGGAAAGCCAAAGCCGGGACGACGGCGCGGCCGCCGCGCTCACGCGTTCACCACCCTCGCGGACCCGTAGGAGGCGGCCGCCTCATACTGCGCGATCAGAATCGGCCCCAGGTCCGGCTTGCGCCAGCCCGGCGGCTTGATCGTCTTGACGTCGATCCGGCCGCTCGGGACCTTGGCCATGTTGCTCCGCTGGACCTCTTTCCAGAACGGCCGAAGGTTGATCCCCCACGCGCGGACCGCGTCTCGGATCAGGACGACCTCCGCCGCCAGCGCCGCGGATACCGCCTTGATGTCGCCGCTCGCGATCTCCTGCTCGCACCGTTTCGCCCCGTACCGGAAGCGCTCGATCCATTCGTCGGCGTGGTCGATCAGCGCCATGTCCGGATCGGGGCGTTGGGTGTCGACGAACTCCGCGACGATCTTCGTCATGTCGATCCCGAACTCGATGCCGCTTCCGATCGTCACGTAGTGGAGATCACAGAGCGCGTCGACCATCTCGATCGCGTCGTCGTCTTTCAACGCGCGCACGAACTCGCGGGTCTCTTCGTGGATGAAGTCGGAGCGAAACTTGCCGTTGTGCACGGCCGGGCGTTTCACGTTTCCGATTCCCGATCCGAACTTGACGTGAAAAGCGAGCACGTCACGCTGATAGGCCCACATCGTCGCCGATCCTTTCTTTCGAGATCGTAATCACCGGACCGAATTCCCGCGCGAAGCGCTCGGCGAAGCGCGCCGACTTCGTACGTCGGCCCTTCACCCATATCTCGCTTTGGATCGAGCCGCGGGCGCAGCGCCCTTCATTCGCGGCTCGCTCTCCGACGAGGTGCAGACACACGAGCTGATAGGTACGCTGAGAGAAGGCCGCGATCTCGCCCTTTCGCCTCAGAGCTTCCCGCACGGCCGTAACCGCGTTGCCGTTGGCGAACTTGTCGCCGTCGAATATAACGAGCTTGTAGGTAGTGAGTCGCTCCTCGTAGAACCCGATCGCCGGCTTTATGTCCGACGGAGGTACGGAGTCACCGCCGTCGAAGTTGTGGCCGTTCCAGTGTCCGACGGCGGCGCACACGTCGAGCCGCGATATGTGTTCGACCGAGCCGCGTGGTGGTCCGAATATCGTCCACTTCGGTTTCGCGATCCTAGCCAGCTCCGGCCCGTAGCTCGTGAAGAGCTTCCGGCAAAATGTCGTCTTGCCGATCCCGGGCTCGCCCACGACCCACAGGACGGTGTGCGCGGCCGCGCTCACTTCGCCCCCATTCCGAAAGTCACCGTCGCCGTGAGGCCGACCGCGAAGGCCCAATATCCGGCCTGAGCCCAAGAGCCGGCCGCGACGTAGCGGACCGAGGCCAGAACTTGAAGGCCCATCATCACCGACGGGAAGAACCGGGGCGACCGAACCGCCGAGATCACCATCGAAGCCACAAGAGACAGCATACCCTAAGCGCTTAGCTCTTGCCTCTTAAAAGCGTAAAATTTTACGCTTCCAGGTGCCAATAGCTAGGTACGTCGGCCGCCCACACGGTGCGCTTCTTGCCGTCCTTCTCGGTCGTGACCGGCTTCGACGGCACGAGCAACCCCTTGACCTTCACCGGCTCCGCGCCTTTATACCAACGCGCACACATAATCGGCTTGCAACTGACCGGAATGTCGGGAATGTAGGTTCGCATCGCCTCGATCATGACGTCGGATAGCCGCTGGGCGGCCGCCGAGGAGCGTTCCGGTCCAAAGGCTTTCGCCGGACATTCGAGGCCGATCTCGTCGTGGATGAAGAAGATAGGCCGGCACCCGTGAAGAGGGCTGGGCTCGTTCGTAGGCTCTGCGCGCTTCTCGGTCCCTGAGGTCTCGTCCGATACCGTGATCAACCTCGTCCCGATGTAACACTCCCACGCCACGCGCCACACAGCTTCCTTCGCCCCGTCGGCCGCGAGCCCTTGGAAGAACCCGTTAGCCGCCGCGCAGAACGAGGCGCCGCCCCTCACGCGCCCGGAAAAGACTTGACGGATCGGTAGCTCGGCTTCGGTCATGCTTGCTACGCGCTCGAAATATTCGCGCATCTCCGGCCAGCGGCGGAACCAAAGATCCTTCATTTCGTGAGCCTTCTCCGGAGTCACTACTACATCGTAGCCGGCGGCGTAGTCGACGAACGAATCAGCGCCGAGCCCACCCGGGAAGCCAAAGTTTGGGATCTTGCAGAACTGGCGATCGTCCTTGATCTTCTTCTCGCCCGCGTCGAACTGAGCCTTAGCTTCGGCGTAGGGCATGCCGTTCATTTCCGCAGCGAGAGAAAGGTGTAGATCTTCGCCTCGCCGAAGAGCCTCCGCCATCTCGGACCGCCCGAGCATGTGGAGGCAGACTTGCGAGAGGGCGCGCAGCTCCAAAGTATCGTAATCCGAAAACACGAATTGCCAACCCGGCCGCGGGATAAAGCATTCGCGCACGCCTCCCTTGCGCGGCGGGTTCTGAATGTTGGGCTTGCTGCACGACGTACGGCCCGTCTCGACCAGCACGTTATAGCGGGGGTTGATCGGCCAGCGGGTGCCGGACTCCAGCACGGGAACGTAGGTCGTCAAAAGCTTCTGCGTCGCGCCCGCCTCGGACAGCTTTTTCAGATCCGGATCGCCCGACTCCACGAGCGTCTTTTTAGCCGTCGAGACGCCGCCCTTTTCGGTCTGTGGGTAGGCCTCGCCCTTCTTCTCGTACGCCGCGACGACGCGATTGTAAATCACGCTCATGGACTTCGAGATCTTCTCCGGCACGAACACGCCTTTGCGGTTAGTGCGCGCGGGCTGGACCTTGAGCAAGCCCGTGGGCTTCAGCTCCTCCATCATCTCGGCGTAGTCCTTCGCCAGCTCCTCGTGTAGCTTCTTCACCGCCGCGCCGTCGGTGCGAATCCCCCATGCGCTCATGAGGTGGAGCCCCCACGCCGCTCGGTGCTGCTCGGCCGAATTCGGGATCGGGCCGCCCGCGACCTCGTCTTGTTTTGCGTGGATCTGCGCCGTCACCACGGCATCACCGATCGCGTACTCCTTCGCCTCCGGCTCCCATTGCGAGAGCGGCACGCCGTCGAGGAGGGCGTATTTCAACCGCCACGTGTCCTTCTTCTGGACGCGCTTGTCCAGCAGCCGAAGTGAAAGCGCCGCAAGATCGTAGGACGTCTTTTTCGGCTCGCCGTCCTCGTCCGTATGGAATTTCATTTGTCCGGTGGCGATATCTAGGAGTTGCTGGCGCGTCATAGTATCGTGCACCAGCCCGGCTTTGAACTTCTCGAACACGGGCCGAAGCAGCGTCGGATCTGCGGCGACCGCAACGCCGAGATCGAAACAAACGTTGTGCCCGACGATCGTGACGCTAGGATCTTCGAGCATGGGACGGAGCCACGAGACCGCGCGGTCGCGTAGCATGAGCCCCTGGACAAACTGCCCTCGACTTGCGCCGGTCGTCTTACTCACGTCCTCGTACAATTCAACGATAGCGTCGGCGCTCGGCACTAGGGCGCGGTGCAAGTCTGAGACTCGCTCGGGCTCACCGAGCCCGTCAGCTTCGACTTTCTCCGCAAAAGAAAGACATACCATCCGCGGCGTGAGCATGCCGCTACGGATCAAGTGCGTTTCGAGATCGAAGGTCACAAATCTAGACATCTAGCCACGTCCTCACATTCTTTGTGCTCTTTGAACTGTTGCAGCTTCGGCACGCCGGCACGCAGTTCTCGATCGCGTTTGAACCGCCGCGCTCCAACGCCACAACGTGATCTAGCGTCTGTCGGCATACGTCGAAGCAATAGGCGCAGCGCCCGTCAAAAGCCCGCTTCTTGGCTTCCCACTCCTCCGCGGTGTGGTGCGGTCCGGGAGCGTTCAGCCTCCGCGCTCTAGCCCGCTGCTTCTCCGCGCGAACCATCTCCGGATTGTTCGCCCGCCAGCGCTGAACAGTCGCCCGAGATGATTCCCGGTACGCTTCCGGGTTCTCCGCGCGCCAACTCGCGACCTCCGCTAGCGTCTTTTCAGGAGCGCTTTTACGCCGCGCCCTCGCTCGCTCTTTAGCCCGCGTCGGGTTGGCCAGGTATCGGGCCCGATCATAGGCCTTCTTTGCCTCGATGCTGATCAAGTGCCCAACCCAACCGCGGGTAACTCGGTCCGAGCCGGAGCCGCCTCCGCCCCCGGCGCCGCGACCGCCCCCGGCGCCGCGACCGCCCCGCTTTGCAACTCGGCCAGCTTCGCTACCAGCTCCAGGCCCGAAGCCCCCGCCGCCATCGCGTCCAGGGCCTCCAGTTGGGCCGCTGTGACCCCGAGGGCCGCGAGGAGCTGGATAGCCGTCTCCCCGAGGTCCGCGCGCGCCGCGCGCTCGCTGGCGCTCGTGGTGTAGGTCAGATGGTTGTGGACGAGGATCGCGCCCCACGGCAAGCGTCGGCGTCCCACTTTCGTTAGGTACGCGGACGCGCGTTCGGCGTAGTCGGGCGCTTCTTCCGCGAGGGTCATCGGCTCCCGAGCACCTTCCGAAGGTCGTCGCGCCGCTCCAGAGCCGCCGGAGACAGATCTTCCGTGGCGATCTTCTCCAGGCGCGACCAGTCCGCATAGAGGGTGGAGGCCAGGTGATCCAGCGCCTCACGGAGGCTAGCCCCCTCGCCCGTGTGACCGAGCCGAACTAGTTTCAACTTGAACTCGCGGCCTGGCGCCGTCGTAAATCCGCGCTCGAATACGATCTCCAAGGTTCCAGTCGTGGGCATGGACATAAGCATCGGGGACCTACCTTTCTTCGCTATCGGGACCGACAAACATTCCGCAACTCGCCTGCACGTCGAAGCCGACCCGCGGGATCGCCTGAACCTTGCGCCCGCCAAACCGTTTGGCGATATGCTTCAAGTGCCGTTCCAGAACCTCGGGCGGGCTCTCCTCACCTTGATCCGGCGAGGCCGGGTTGTAGCGAACGAGATTGAACTCGCACACCAGTCCGCGATCTTCGATCGCGTCGCACATGTGCATGACGTCTAGAAAATCGTCGTTGACGCCTTTGATGAACGGAAAATGGATCTTGACGATCTTCTTGCTGAAGTCCTGATAGTCCTTCAGCATGTCCAGCGCCTCGCCCACGGGCATCGCGGCGGGCATCCACTGGCGCCGAAACTCCTCGGAGACACTGTAAAGCGAGTAGTAAATCGTCGGCGTGATGAAACGGAACACGTCGCGCAACGACCGCTTAAACGTGGTCGGCATGATCGTCGAGATGTTGAATTTGGAAGGGAGCCGCTCAGCGATCGCGAGCTGGCCCAGCTTGTTCAACAGCTCGTCCGCAGAATCCAGGAAGTGCCGGTTAGCCAGCGGCTCGCCGCGCGCCATGAAGTTGAAGTGAACGAGGTCCGCGGGCGCGTTGTCCCGTTCGCGCTCGCGGCGGTAGTGCCGGAAGACCTGGAGGGCCTGGCTCAAGAAGTCGTTGTGATCGGAGTCCGTGAAGCTCGTTTGGCCCGTGGCGGTGAGGTGGCAGAACGTGCACCCTCGATTGCACCCGGTCTGCGACGACAAGTAGCAGATGAAATACTCTCGGCACTTCCGAACGTATCGGCTTTCCAGGAACCCGACGAGCTGGTTTTCGACGAAGTTGACTGAGCGATCTTCCGTCGAATTCAGGACCTTCAAGCCGTTCACGTTAGGCGCCTCGTCTCTTGGTTGGGTAGGAGGTCGGCGCGCCTCGGTCTCGGATTCACACCGCGGAGACCGAGACGCGCCGGAAGATCGTTAGCCCTTCGCCGCCTCGGCGTGAGCCGCGGCCGCGCCCTCGCCGTCGACGATATATTTGACCTTCGTGAACGGCCGGTTGGCCTTGGTCATGATGTTGACCGCGCACGCGCGGACCATCTTGCCCTTGCACGGGTTCGCCGACGACACCATGAACTCGATCACCTCCTCGGTGATCTTGTCCTCGGTCACGGCGAGGACCGATTGCGCGAACTGCTTGATGTTGCCGAGCGCCGGCTCTTTGTCGAGAGTCACCATCCAGGAGACCAGCGAACCCACGGCGCAGTCGACGTTGTTCGACTCCAGGATCTTGAATTCGGCTACGAAAGCGTCCTTCTTGGTCCGGGTCTGAAGGGACTTAACCGCCTCGATCTCCAGGCGATAAACGCCCGGTTTGAGGTAGTTGCCGCCCTCGCTATACTTCGCCTCGTTGATCTTGCCAAACAGACCCATAGCATTGCTCCTTTGTCTTCCGTTCGTTTTCTTGCAACGGGCTTAGCCCTCAAAGGAGCCGAGGCCCTCAACGGACCGGCTACAGCGCCGGTCCCAACACTTTAGAGCTTAACTCTGCGGCCGCTCGCGTGGGGCCTATTTTTAAAGGAAAAGAGAGCCCGAATCGCGAGGGGCCGCGACGAGCAACGGGCCCGAACGCAGCGACGCCCGCGAGGGTTAGGCGCGGGCGTTGAACGAACGTAGCGGCTGGCGGCGTTCTCAGATCTCGCAAACCCCCGAGCGACACCGGCCCTCGGACGCTTCCGCCTTGGCCTCTTTGGCGAGCTTGACGGCCTCATCCAAGGAGATCGGCGTGAGTGGCTGATCCTCCCGGCTACCATCGGGGTAGACCGTGATTCCTTTCAGCTCGGGGAAGAACTCCATGTAGAGATCGGACAGCTCCTCGGCCGACGTACCTTGCGGCAAGTTGATCGTCTTGCTGCAAGCGTTGTCGAGGTGCTTTTGCGCCGCCGCCTGGATCTCGAAGTGGTTCCGCAGCGACAGATCGAAGGCACCTTGGAAGTGCTTCACCGAGCGGCCCTCGTCAATGAACCGCTTCAACAGCGGGTGGATCACGATCTCTTCCCGAAGCGCGTCGCCGTCGCGGAACTTGCGCCGATAGGCGGGCGCAAACATAGGCTCGATCCCGGACGTCACGCCGGAAACCATAGACGTGGTCCCCGTGGGCGCGATCGTGAGGAGGGCGCAGTTTCGGATCCCGTGCTCGCGGATCTGGGCCCGGAGCGTTGGCTTCAGGGTCTTCGCGAAGCCTCCGCGGAGGAACGGCTCGGCCTGGAACCTCGGGAAGGCGCCCTTCTCCTTGGACAGTTCGATCGACGCCTCGTAAGCGGCGACCTTGATAAAGCTCATCACCTTCTCCACCATCTCTAGGCCGCGTGCGGAGCTGTACTTGAGACCCAGCAACAACAGCATGTCGTGGAGACCCATCACGCCGAGACCGATCCGGCGGATGTCGTTCGCCGTCGCCTGAATCGCCGGCAACGGGTAGTTGTTGACGGAGATGACGTTGTCCAGGAAGCGGACGGCCAGGCGCACAGCCGCGCGGAGCATCGGGAAATCCAGATCGCCGCCGTCAACCGGGTCCACGAACCGGGGGAGCACCAGCGCGCCCAGACAACACACGTCGTTCGCGATCAGCCCGATCTCGCCGCAGTTCGCTACGTGCAAACCACCGGTCCAATAGGTGTGCTCTGGATCGTCCACCGTGATCGAGTAGACCGGCATATCGCCCCGTTCTTCGACGTCGACGATTTCGTAGGACAGCTTCGGCGGCTTGCAGGACGGACCCCGAGAGAGAGTTTCGTCCAGACGCTCGGTCTTGTACTTCTGCACGAACCCTATGAGGTCGCGGAAGATCTTGCGGCACTCCGCCGTTCCGATGTTCAGATCGTAGCTCTCACGACATTCGTAAGAGCCGTTGGAGAAATCGACGACGTTCGCTTGATTCACGGTGTAGTAGGAGCGAATTCCCAGCGACGATAGCATGTGCTGCACGGTCTCAATGATCGGTAAGCTCGCCGCTTTCAGGGTCACGCGGCCGCCGGTGACCGATCCGTTTGCCGAATATAGACCCCGCAAAAACCCCCGTACCTCACGCGCGCAGCCGCGCGCGAAGCGCTCCGGCACTCGACGCTCGAACGTCTTCGGCAACGGTCCCAGGGTCGTTCGAACTTCCCACGCCTTGGGCTTGAGCCCGTCTCTGTTAGCGCCGATCAGGTGCTTGATTTCGCTCGCATGGTAATCTTCGTCATTTTGCCCGATGATCAACACGGTCAAGTCATTGCTGGCCCAGTGCGTGGTTCCATCGCCCAGCACCATTCCATCCATGATGTCCTGAGGATCGAGCGCCGTTGCCTCCGGAGTCGGGCCGACGGCCCAATCGATCGTGGTCGCCTCGCCTACCGGGATCTTCGCGCCGTTCTGGAGCACCTTGTGATTCTCAGTCCCGAGGAACTGTCCGGCACGGGTTCGGTACAGCTTGACCGGCTTGATCCCGGTCATCTCCTTACGGATGACCCTTGTCCATCGGCGCCCGGACCAAATCGTAGAGCCGACATCGATGTCCGCGAATCGTCGGACGCCTTCCGGTGTCAGGACGGTGGCGGTCGCCGGCTGACACGGGTTCGTGCACACGATCGGCGCGTGATAGGAAATGTTGCTCATCTTGTTGAAGAGGTACCCGTTCAGCATTCCGGGCTCGCCGCTCTTCAGCGCGTTGGCTATGATCTTGTCCCAGATCTTCCGAGCCGGGACCGATCCGATGATCTTGCCCCGGAACTTGAGATGGAGGTCCTCGCCCGCCTTGACCGCCGCGAAAAAGATCTCTGGGTTCTCGTCGAACCACACCGACACGTTCGCGTTCGTGAGTTGCTTCAAGTCGAGTTTCTTGTCGAGGAACTCCTCAATGTCGCCGTGCGAGAGCCCGAGCGCGAACATCAGGGCCGTCCTTCGCCCACCGCCGGCCTTGATGACCTCGCCGGCCGCGTTGAGGATCTCGAAGAGGCTGACGGAGCCCGTCGCGTGGCCTCCGGTCCCCGAAATCGGCGTCCCGCGGGGACGGATCGGGGAGGCATTGACGCCGAGCCCTCCGCCGGTTCCGCAGATGACGATCATGTCGGAGGTCGTCTTGCCCCAGCCCTCGCGACTGTCGTCGGTGCCGATCACGAAACAATTCATGAGCTGCCCCTTCGGACGCCCCGAGCCGTACATGATGCGGCCGCCGGGCACGAAGAGATTCTTTCGGAGCAGCCCCGAGAACTCCTCGCGGTAGCGGATCACCAGCTCGCCGGATTCAGCGGTCGCGACGTGGGACCCGACGCGCTCGCACGCCTCCGTCCACGACTCGTCTCGGTGAAGGGCGTAGCGTTTCGAGAAGATCTCGGCCGCGAGGCCGGCCGGCGCGTAGTCGGGGACGGAGGCGAACGGATCGGGGCCGAGAGAGGCGGGAGTTTGCACGGTTAGGCTCGTTTGGTGAAGGGTGGGAAAGGCGGGCTACGAGGCCGCCAGGGCGGCGGCCTTCTTCTTGGCCTTCAGGATCTTCGGATTCAGGTGCGGGTAACGTGCACGCGCGGCCTTGTTCCACGCCGCGATCTCGGCGGCCGGCGTGAGCGCCAAGGGCTCCCAGCGGCCGCGATACGCATTGTCGCCGTAAACGAACCACGCGTATTCCGTGGCGTCGCCGCCCCATCCGGTGAAGCTCGGACGATTCGGCGACGTGAACAAACCCGGCCGCGTGCGATCCGTGAACTCCGCGCGCTCTGTCGCGCCTAGGAAGTTCTGCCGCAAGAGCCAGATCGATACCTTCGCGATCCGCTCGGCCGTCTCGATGAACTCTTGCGCGAGCGAATAGGGCGGGTTGCTGATGACGAAGCCAACCTCATGATCGCCGATCGACTTCGCCAGATCCATGAACGAGCCGATCGCGAAGCCCTTCAGCACGCCAGCCCCTACGAGCTTTTCCAGCGCGGGCCGGCACTCCTCGCGCAGCTCGAAACCGATCAGGATCAGATCGGGCCGGAGCTTGTGCAACTCCGTCAGAAGCTCGCCCTCAGCGCAGCACGGATCCAAAACGACCGCTCCCTTATCTATCGAGAGCGTATAGCGTTCCACAAACCGATCGACGGTCCACGTCGGGGTGATATACGCGTCTTCGGGTTCCCGCTCTGTGCCGCGGCCGGTTGCGCTCATGCCTAAGAGCTTAACAAAAACTTATGCGCTTAGGTCTCCTTTTTCGTCAAACCTCCACGTGACCCCACGCGCGACCGGATCGAATCATGCGGACAAGCTTTCGCGAGACGCCGAAATGTTCCGCGATTCCGGACACGGTACCAACACCGGCGACGGCCAATCGCTTTAGTCTTGTCGCTTGGCGCAAGGTTAGCTTGTTGCTCCAATGCGCTTCGCCGCGAACCGTGCGGCCGTTTCGTACTTTGTCGGCGCCGTTATCTTTGGGCGTTCCCCACGCCACGTTTTCCGGCTTGTTGTTCGTCGGGTCGTCGTCAAGGTGTCGAACTAGGGAAGCGCCGTCGGGCCTGGGGCCGTGGAACGCTGCCGCTATCAATGCGTGGACGGAGCAGTAGACCGGCCGTCCGCGATTCCACAGAGCGACGCGAAGATACCGGCCACGTTTCGAAGGGGACAAAGCTCGAAGAGGTCCGTCAGTTCCTCCGCTTTGGGTGCGCGTCGAATATATCCGTCCATCGGCGCCGGCCAGATATCCAGGGACGTCGAGCGGTCGAAAATCCATCGTCATCGCTTGAACAAGTCGCGCGTGCTTTTCCACTCGATACCTTCGGACTCGATGTTGATCGACTCGCGACCGGCGAAGTCGAACGCCTTGTCTCCAAAGCCCAGCTTCTCGGCGAAGTTCAGCTTTTGGCGCTGACCCGTGGTGCTTTCGATATAGCAGGCGTCGCGCACCGAGTTCCTAAACGCGGCCTCGGTCTCCGTGGTGTGCACGAACACATCCACCGTCACCTCGTCCGCAAGCTGGCCCGGACGGTGCGTGCGGGCGATCAACTGTTCCATGTCGGCACCGCCCGGGATCGGGGTCGTGAGCAAGTTTTGGCAGAACGGTTGCAAATTCTTGCCAACCCCGTGGGCTTTGGCTGAGCAAATGATCACGGGCGTCGCCTGCGCGTCGACCTGGGTGAGCGCCTCGTTGGCCTTCGTGCCGGGGCCGAAGAACGGCCAACCCGTTGCGGCCGCCAGCCTCTCGCCAACCGTCGTGTGCAGGTACCAGAC
>Ga0068868_100002116_pt1 | contig 13683 bp, 27 predicted proteins | sample KBSMisM42_FD_64660 | JGI IMG/M metagenome (GOLD analysis project Ga0068868, IMG submission 64660) | Miscanthus rhizosphere microbial communities from Kellogg Biological Station, Michigan, USA - KBS Miscanthus M4-2 | ecosystem: Host-associated > Plants > Roots > Rhizosphere > Soil ...
AACCTCAACGGCCTTATGTCGTGGGAATGACCAGTCAGGATTGGCCGTGTGGACCGCGAGGATGTGGCAGTCCGGGTTCAGCAGTGAAACAACATGGCACCATTGCCGCGTCAGCCAGGCCCTCTCCTCTGAGCCGATATAGGATATGCCGAAGATCAGCGTCATCAGGCTGCGGCGCGTCGCTCCATCAGCCAGCCCGCCAGATCGCCGATGACGCAATCTATGGTGGCGGTCCAGTTAAACAGCTCGGTCTGCCGATATATTTTCATTGACGGATACCAAGGCGAGGTCCGCCGGTAGTCGAAGAACCAGCGCCAACAGCCATCATACCGCGACAGCAGCCACACCGGCTTGCCATAAGACGCAGCGAGATGAGCAACTGCCGTGTCCACGGTGATCACCAGATCAAGTTGGTCGACGACCGCTGCGGTGTCCAGAAAGTCAAAGTCATCGGCGATCGGTTCCTCAACCCATCGGCGATAATAATTTGGCACGCGATGTTCCGCCGTCCGCTGCAGGCTGACGAAGGCGACTTGGTGGCTGAATGACGCGATGAGGTGCCCAATGCCGTCGGCGAAATCGACGCTCCTGGCGGCATCGGTTGACACCCACGTTACGTTCTCCTTGCGGCTCATGCCTCGCCAGCACAGGCCGACGCGCGGGCGCACGGTATACCGCAGGCGTCGTGTTTCCAGGATCTCGGCGGGAACCGGACCGAAGCAACGATGGCTCGGTATTGTCGCGACCGTCGTGTTGAACAGCGCCGGTAGGTCCATCATGCCAACGGCTACGTCGCAGGCCTTGCCCACATCCTCGGTCACATACGCCGTTACCGAAGGGTTCTCGCCCAACACCATCGTCTCAGCCAGTCGCACCAAGGGCGTAGGGACCCAGATCACCAAGTCCTTTGCCAGCTCGCGTAGCTGGGGGGCGTAGCGCAGAAACTGGATCGAATCTCCCATCCCCTGCTCGTGGCAGAGCAACACCGACTTGTTCCGCAAGTCATCCAAGGTGGCGGCCCTTGGCAACGGAACCTGCGGCATAGGATACGCACCATTGAGGTGCAATCCATGGCGCGCACGATACGTGTGCCAAGCTTGCGGCCAATCCCCGCGTCCGAGGCGGACGATAGCCTTATAGAACAGCGTGCGATCGTTGGTCGTGTCGGGATAAGCGTCGTCTAAGATCGCTAGGGCTTGGTCAGGCATGCCCTTGAGCATGTAGACGCAGGCTAGGTTATTCGTCGTGTTTTCGCGATCCGTTGGCGAGAGGGTGTCAGCTGAAAGCACCTCGCGGCAGCCTTCTATCGACTCATCATTCCGCCCGAGCACCGCAAGCACCAAGGCCCGCGAGAGCTTGGGCTCGTAGGCTTCTGGCGCTGCGGCAATTGCCCGCGAGAACAACTCCAACGCCTCTTCGTGGCGTTGTGCGGAGAATAGCCCGACTGCGGCGGTATAATTCAGAAAGGCGTTATCTGCCTCAATGCCCAGCCCCTCGCTGGCGAACGGCAACGCCCGCTCAAAGTCCTGCAGCGTGAAAAAGGCGTGGGTAAAGGCCACACAGCCGTCCAGGCTCGGCGAAAGCAGCATCGACGCCAGGCACAGCTTGTATCCCCGTTCAACATCCCCTTTGCCGACCAGAGCAAGGCCTTCCTTCGCCAGCGCTTTGGCGGAACGCGCGTGGGCATTCCTCATGCGGCGGGCGGCAGATCCGGATGTTCTGATGGATTGTCGAGATGTTTGTTATCCGGGTGGCGGATTATCTCGATCTTGGTATCGTCGATATTAAGACTGACGAAGCCGCCCATGGGTGGCGGCGCTGGTTGCTCGGTCGGTTTGTCGCTCACATTATCCTCCGTTAAGGCCTCTGGGGATGGTGGCGTCTGGCCGGCAACCCATTCCTCCAATAGGTCTTGGGTATGGCGCGGCACGATCGCGATCATGTTGTAGGCGACAGCAAAGGCACGGTCATTGCGATCGGCCAGCGCCTGTAACTGCTCCAGCGATGGGAAGGATTTATACCGACCGCTCGAAAAGCTGGATGCGTCGTCGATCAGGATGGCGCTATCACGCAGCGATATCGTGGCCTGCAGTTCGGACAATGCGGGACAATCATCCTGGCCGTTGCCGAATAGGCCGTCTTGATTATGCGCATCAAGATAGAACAGGGCGGGCGCATCGAGCCCGGCGACAACAATGGGCAGAATATCGCGGCTGTCGCCAAGCAGAAAGCGCACGTTCGCCGGTGTCTCTGACGCCGCTGAATTGTGGAATGTCGGATTGATCTCGATCGACGTCGCAGTGTCGAAGTGCTGTGCCGCCCATCGGGATGTGCCGCCCATGAACGTACCAGTCTCAACGAAATGGCGCAGGCCGAGGCGATAGCGCAGAGCCAGGGCAAGTTTTTGCACGCCCAAATATACGAATTTCGACGTGATGCTGATCGAGAAGGTTTCCTTCATGAAACCTACGTCGGTTACTGGTATTTCTTCCATGCATTGACTTTCACGGCTGGCTGACCTCTATCCGCGCATCGGTGCCGCAGACCGAGATAATGAGCGGGCCATGCAGGACCGCGCCCTCGCGGATGGTGAACTGCAAAGGATTGTCGGGCGGCGTGTTGGTTGTCGTCGGCCCGCGGATTTCTTCGCCCTCACGCAGCGTCAACGTCAGGTTCGCCGGACAGCCGCGCATGGTGGAGATGGTATCGCCTGATGCGGCGGCCGCGAGACCGAGGACTACGACCAGCAATGCGAGGCGGGCGATCATGGCCATACGCCGAACAGCAGCCACCACAGCACCAAGGCCGGCGCGATAGCCCACAGGGTTGCCAGCAGTATGCCGAACGCGAGGAGGAAGAACGTCAGCCAGTAATCGCCTCGAACAGCTTGCCTTCGCGCCCGCATACCTGTTGGTCTCCTCGGGCGTTCTCGCACTTCCAAGCCAGCGGCTCTCCGGTAACGACGTGGAACACCGCGTTGCAGCGATAGTCGCTGGTCAGCGGCTTGACCGCAGGTGTCGCGCCCGGCCTGAGCGAGTGGTGTTTGCAGTCGACGCAGAACGGCGGCTGTTTGGTCATTAGCAGGTCCCATTGGCCTGGAAGGAAATGGCTTCGTGGTAGACGTTCTTTCGTCCGGCGGTCGGGATGAATGTGTCCTGCTGCCAGACGATGACCTGGTAGGGCTCGTAGGTCTGCGGCACCGTGATGACGCCCAGCACGGTCCGCTGGTCACGCGAAAGCAGCGTGATCTTGGTCATCGGCGATTTCATCATAACCCCTATCGCGGCGCGATTGCCGATGGATTGAGCGGCGCGACAGCGATGGCGCCCGGCGATTCTGCGCGTTGCGATGTGCCAGGATGGGCGGCCACCCACAGCCCGAAGATCGTCACGACCAGCGCCAAAAAGCCGACTACGCCACCGATGATTGCCGTCATCAGCGCCGTGCTGGCGCGATGGTCCTCGACCTGCGTGCGGGCACCCTGTTGCCCGCCTTCGCCCCGGTCCAGGCGACCCGTCAGGTTCGCCACGTTGGCCGAGATGGTATCGCGGGTTGCGTTGATAAGCGCCTTGAGGCCGTCGATCTCTTTGGTAAAGCTCACTTCGGACTTGGCGAATGTCGCGGCGATTGTTTCGGCCTGCGTGCGTGACGCGTCTTTCTGCGACCGCAACGCAGCGTCGATCGCCAGTGCTACCGCCGCCTTGTCCTGGTTGAAGCGAATATCTCGCTCATTGAACCTGGTTGCGACGTTATCGAAGTGGATGTGGATGTTGGCGATCTTTTCCGAGAGCAGGTTTTCCAGGCGGCTGGTCTCGCGATCCAACAGAGTGGGAACGCGGTTGACGTGGTTCTCTAAGACGCTCGCCGCTTTGTCCATAGCGTCCAACCGGACGGTGAAGGCGCTGATGTAGCCTTCACGAGCGGCGACCAAAGTATCGCGCAGACCCGAGAGCGCTAGCCTAAATTCATTCCGCAGTTCGTCCCGCGCTTTGGCGATTTCCTGCGCGGTTATGACGCTCGGATCTGGTATGGGGATATTCTGTGGATGATCGTATCTGCCAGATCCGGCCATTATATACCTCCGTCCAGATTGAGCCGACGGAGTCTCAGCCATCAGCGGCAGACTTCATCCGGTAAAGTCTGCGCCGCATCCATCCACGTTGTTCAGTGGACTCAGGCACTCGGCTCGTCAGTCGTCCGTCGTCCTCCATGCGCTGTAGTGCTGGGAATAGCACCAGCATGGGGATGTTCGTCTTGTGGTGCAGATCGAACGCGGATAATTCCTCGGTCGTGGTCATAAATTCCACCAGAATGCGCATTTCGTATTTCTCGCGCGTCCTGGTGAACGGCCACATCAGTCTGGCTTAGCCAGATCCATGTTCACCAGCGTCGCATGGTCAGCAACCCCGGTGACGGGCAGCGAGTTCTGCTGCTGGTAGGTCCGCATGGCGGCGGCCGTCTTCGGCCCCCACCGGCCGTCCATCGGGCCGCGATACAGGCCGACGTCGGTTAGCTTCTGCTGCACGTTGATGATGTCAGCCACCGAATGTGGGGATGCGGCAATGCCTGACTGCATTGGAACAGCATCACGAGCGGGCGGCGCCTTGGCGGTCTCGTGTCCGCCGATTGATGCCGAGCAGCCGGCAAGAGCCAGCGCGCCGATTAGAGCGACGTAACGCATGGAAGAAACCTCCATCACCAATGGTGGTAGTAGCCGAAGCCACCACCGAACAGGAGAAACAGCAGGAGGATGATCAGGATGAGCGTGACCGGGTTCATGAGCGTTTCCGTTTCGCTGCTTTGCGTTTCACAACGGTGGCAAGTTTGCCAACGGGTGTGATGATGGTGAGCGGCTTGGGCGGCGGATCCTTCACCAGCGGCGTGACGACAACCAGCGCCGGTATTTCTTCGCCATATCCAGCTAGAAACCTTTTGAGCCGCTTCCAAACGTTGGCCATTACCCGATCACCTTCACTCTAGTTGAAACGACGGCGATCGCTACGACAGCGAGCGCGAATAGCGCCACATAGATAAACGTGCGCTTCATCAGCTCAGCGCCCATATGCCGAGCGCTGCCAGCCCGACGATCCAGGCGGCGATGCCGGTGGCGATAATGAGCAGCGGATCAGACAAAAAGATATCCAACCAAGGCGGCCATGATGCCGATGGCCATACCCACGACAAACTTATCGAACCGGAAGAACCTGCCAACCTGCCACACGGGCGCCGGCTCAGGCGGCGGGTGCTGGAGGATGATACGGACATGATGAATGGTCATGATTTCCCGGCTATCCGCTTCAGTGCCTCGTCCGCGCCCGGACGACCGGTCAGCGCGCTGTCCGCTTTGTCCAGCGATTTTCGTATGTTCTCCCGTATGGGTTGCGGCACGATGCGCTTGTCCAGGTTCTCGATGACCTTGTCGTAGACCGAGCGGTCATCGGCGCCCTCGGACGGCGCTGGCGGATCGGACGGCATGAACGCGCCGTTCTGGCGAATCTGCGCAATCCAGTGCTCCAGCGCGGCCAGGCGAGACAGCAGTCGGTGGTGTTCGGCCATCGGGACGGATGGCTGGGTGTAGTAACCCAATACGATTTCGGTCGAGGTCATCAGCCAAGAATCCTTTTCTGTTGACGGCAGCGCTTGGCCGAATAATCTCTCCGCGTCGCTCGGCGACCCCGAGCGGGCGTTTCGCTCATCATCCACGTGAACCTCCCGGCTTGCGCTCTTGGGCCAAGGAACGAACCCCCAAACAGCCAACGCAGGCCGGTCCTTTTTGGCTCTTAGTCGTCAGTATCCACGTCGCCCTGGTGCACCTTGCCCGTGGGCGTGACGGTCACCGGCACCACGGCGGTGGTCCCGCCAGGAGCAACGCCCATGCCGTGCCAGGCGCCCTTGCCCTTCTGCGCAAGGCCAGTGACGTTGGTCCAGCCTGCGGCGGTCGCAGCGGCCAGCGCTTCGGCTGCCGAGGTGATCTTGGTCGGGCCGTGAGAGGTCGTTGTCGTGGTGGTCTGCGACCGCTGCTGCTGCGCATCAACCGCCGGGGCGGCGAGCAGCAAGAGGGACGCGAAGGAGACGGAGGTGACGAGATAGCGCATGCTGTTTCCTTTCAGGTTGGTTGAGAAACGCGCCATTATATCTGCGGCGCGCGAAAGGAACACGCCGCTGACTACTGCAGTAATTGCCACAACTTACCGTTGATAAGTTCCGCTTCGTCATACTGACTATACGCGAGACTGTTTAGCCAAGGCTGCCGATCGGGATAAACCGGGCGCTCGATATCCTTCAGGCTGGTGCGCCCGACCAGAGCGGCGGCAGACGACGGATCGACGAACACTGGATAGCCGAGAACGACAGCTTCGACAGCGGCGATGCTGCCGTGCGTCACCAAGCAATGCGCACCCTTCAGATCTTTCTGCAGCGCACGATTGCGCACGTGCTCTTTGTCGCGAATGACCAACTGTCGATCGGTTACACGTGCCAACGCGTCAATGGTGTCAGCAATCCAACTCTCAATGCGATGAAACCGCGCATACGTCCGCGACGGCGCGGCGATGACGATGTGGCCACCGCCCTTTTGCCAATCAGCGACAGAAAGCCGTAGCGCCTTCCAACGATCATCGGGAACATCGCTGATTTTGTTCATCTGGAAAGCGTTTCGGGTCCATCTATAGAATCCCGAGCCAGACGTGGCGCGATTAAAATCGGCGGCAGCGAAGATCCTCCTCAGGGCCCCGCGGTCCCAGTACACGAAGTCCTTCTTGGTGGTGCGCCATTGAATGATGTGGTCAGTCAGTTCTGGCATGCAGCCAATGACAGGAATAAGTCCATCATCGGCATGCTTGGTGAGAAGACCGATATCCGCGCGGATCATCTTGCCGCCGCGCGCGACGATATGGCCACCAACGCGATCGAATAGCTCTGACTTGAAGCGAGAAAGTTTCTCTGGCTTGAAAAAGGCGACCTTAGCTGGATCGATCATTGTTTGATCATCGTGACGCGTAACATTGATTCTGCCGCGAGTCCGACGGTGTCAATTACCGGCCGACCGTATTGCCACAGCGCTTGGCTGACATCGTAGCGCACGCCTGGCCGCCACAAATAGAACCGGTCATCCCGCACCTGGAAGTTCCACTGATGCAGACCAGCGTAATTGCCGCTCTGGCCCTCGTCGGGATGGGTCGCGATATAGAGCAAGCCCTTCGGCTTCAATGCGGCGCACATGGCGAGGATGACGCGGTAGGGATCCAGACAATGATCCAGCGAGTTCTGCGCGTGGACAACGTCGAACGTCGCGCCACCAAACCGCTTGCCAATATCCTCGGCATGGCATTGGAACGACCGAACCGGAACCTTGACCTGATGAACCGTTAGCAACTTGCGATATTCGTCGGCCAAGGCGTCAATCGGCGTCAGGTTGATCGTGTATTTCTGGCTGACGTAGCCGAGTGAGGTAATCGGTCCAGCGCCGACATCGAGCACATTGATCGTGCTGTTGGCGGGCGCCCGAATAAGCGCTTCGACCTCTGGATCGAATGGGGCTCGTGGGTTGAGCCGCGCCTTCAGATCGGGCTTAGGCTTACGTCCCTGCATCCACCCGCGCCACCAGCCCAGCTCATGCGCGGTGCCATCGAGCCAAATCGACGCCAGATCATCCATGCCTCAGACCCAGTTCTTCCGCGCCCAGGGGATATGGGTCATATCAGGCGGCTTCGGTCGGCCGTGCGTATATACGATCCGCGTATCGGGATCGATCCCGCCGACCTGTTGCACCTGCGCCTTGTAACTTAGCACCAACCGTCGCTTGGGCCAGATGTCCTCGATGCACGCGGTATTCTGCCTTCTCATATGCGTGAGGTCCGTCGCACCGGTCCAGCTGTCGTACACATGCCGATGCCCAGCCGGCACCAACGCAACCCCGGTGACCGTCCTGGCGGGCACATAGGGATCACGGTTCAGCGCGATTTTCTCGCTGGTCAGGCAATACTCGGCGAACAGATCGCAATTACCGACGATGATGCTGTCGAGTTGGCAAAAGATCATCGGCTCGTTCAGCCGAAAGCATTCGATCTGCGCCCCGTAGTCTGGATCCTGGGTGACCAGGATCTCCTGCTCGATGGCAGGTTCCTTGAATTGTCGCTCGGTGTCGACGAAGGCAACGAAGCGAAACGGCTCGGTCAGATTGCGGCGAAACCCACGATAGAGTTTTTCTACCCAGCTTTCGTCGTAACTGGTCGAGAACGGCGCGCTGTGCAAATTCGGCGCCCATAGGGCCGTGGTGACATGCAGCATCAGCGCCAGAATTCCTTAACCCAATCGAGATGCGTGAATAACGACGGATCACGGTGCCGGCCTGGGAAGGCGACAATGCGCGCCCCCGGTGGTAGAGCGTCGTTCGTGTCACGCGGCCAACCCGCCTTGCCGAAACAATAGATCCCGCTTTCGCCAACCTGCCAGCCCGCAAAGTCTGGCATCATCTGACACATCCACACATCGTCGTGGATCGCAGTGTCATCCAGCGCAGACCATACATCGGGCCGATACCCTGCCAGCAACATCCACAGCGACGCGTTCAGCGGACACGGATGCACACTGCCCTGGTTGGCGCCTTTGACTGCGACGAACGGCTCTGGGCGGTCGAACAGGGGGAAAATATCGCCCGTGACGATCAGGTCGAGATCAAAGGTGACCACCCGGTCGCCCAACTCAATGCCCTGCGCCGCCTGCCAGGCGGGATCGAAGGCCTGAAGGCGGCAGGTGGTCGGACGCAGCGGGTCAACGTAAGGCGGCTCAAACACCGCCCAGCGATACGGATGGTCGTGCATCCCGCGCGCCACGCCGCTGGCCAGGCGGTCAACATACGTCTGGGTGTATTTCGTGCCCCAGATCCAGCACGTCAGCCAGAGCATCAATCAGGCAATGGATACGCCATGTCGGCGACGACCTGGGCAGCGATCTGCGACTCCAGCGGCGCGCGGCAGAACGGGCAGCGGTCAATCGCGGGACGTTCGTCCTTCGGCAGCACAATCCAGCAGTCCAGGCTTGCGACAACGGCAAGGCCATCGCTGCGACGGCCGTCCAACCAATGGTGCATTGCCATTTGCTATTCCACTAATCAGCGCTGCCAAGCGGCCAGCGCGTGAATGAGATCCACGTCCATCGCTTTGGCGAAGCGTTGGATGGCGAGGACAGCGGCTTCTTCCAATCGCCGAATGTCCGCGCCGGGCATGTCGCCGCCGAGGCGGCAAGCTTCCATCACCGGGCTCGGAATGCCCAGCCAATGGCAAAGCGCAACGTGCAGCAGTTCGTGGTCGCGGCAGAGCGAGAGCGTGTCGTCGCCATAGCCATGCTCATGCGCCGTCTTGCGATATTCGTTATTGTCCTCGGGCATACCGACAACGTGCGTGCCATCAGGCCAGGCGATCACCGTGCCCCATTCGTGGATGGCGACGAGGACATTGCCGAAGCACAGGGTCACGCGATCCCGAGCCATTCTTTTCTAACCCAAGGCAAGTGAACGAACTGCGCTGGGTCGCGGCTACCGGGGAAGGCGACAACCCTGGCGCCCTCAGGCAGGCCAAGACATCCCTCTGGCCACGGCCCCTTGCGGAAGGCCCACACGCCGTCCTGGTCGGTGTAAGCGCCCGCGTTCGGCAGCTTGTGATGCATCCAGCCTTGATCGTCTGGAAACGCATAGCGCGGCAGCTTCTCGGCAGCTTCGAGGGAAAAGTCCGACCACACATCAGGCCGATAGCCTGCCGTCGTGAGCCAAATTGTCCCAGTGTACAAACAGGGATGTTTGGGATTGTTAACGCCCTGCAGAATAACGAACGGCTCGGGTCGCTCGATCAAAGGGGCAAGCTTACCCGTGAGGATCAGATCCAGGTCCAGCACCAGGATGCGGTCGCCGGGCAGACACCCAAGCTTGCGCTGAAAGGTCGGATCGAACAGCCGCAGGCGCGCAAAGCAGCCTTTGATCCGCGTCAGCTCAATATCCTGCAGACGAACCTGATAGGACATCGTCGGGCCGAAGGTCTGCGGTCGCTCGGTCACCACGACAAAGCGATACGGCATGTTCATGTGCCGCAGCAGCCCCTCGCCCAGGCGGTCGACATAGCCAGGGTGGTATTTCGTGCCCCAGAGGAAGGTGACCACGCTCAGCATCAGAGCAGGATAATCCCGATGCCCATGGCCTCTCCCGTCGACTGAGAATTGACGATTTCGCGGTGCTTATGCTCGTGCTTGATCTCATCCCAGAACATTGGCACGCCGCTGGTGATCAACTTGATGTCGTGGATCGCAACCGCCTTGCTGGCCATCGGCGCATAATTGGCGAAATCGCGGGTGATAAAGGAATAGTCGTGATTGGCGTCGATGAACACCAAATCGAACGGCGCCCGCTGCTGCGCCTGTTGGACCGCCTTGTGGCTGGTCGAATCCATCCAGATGAAGCCGCATGAGCGATGCTGGCCTTCCAACCAACGCTGCACACCATGCATTGAGCGCCAGGATGCCGTCTCACGGGCGCGCGGCAGATCGATCGAGATACAGCGCGAGCCCTCTGGCATGGCCATGCCGATGCGAAACAGCGTGCCACCAAATTTGCTGCCGATTTCCAGATAGGACCGCGCGCCGATTGTGCGAACGAAGTCAATGAACTGCGCGAACTCCAGGGCGTCCTGGATCATCCTGGGCGGGAACACTAGGTCCGTTCCAACATCGCGACCCACTCATTGGTCTCTGAGTGAGGCCAGACCCGGCGCACCGTGAACCCGCGTTGTTCCAACTGCTCGCGCCACCATGGTCCAGATTGGATGAGCACATGCGCGTTTCGGCCGTCGCTCAGTTGGCGCTTGGCCTCACGCATTGAAATGGCGACGAACAGGATCTTCTTGGTGAGCTTTGCCAGATGACCCAGCACGCCATCAAGACATGCGGGCTCAATGTGCTCCAGCACATCGACGCAGACGACGAGGTCGGCGGGCGATGGTTGGGCGGCGAATTCATTGACCGCAGGGTCATAAGCCTGCACCAGGTGGTTCGATCGTGTCAGCGTCTTGGTCAGCGTGCCCTTGCCAGCGCCGTAGTCGAGAATGCTTCGGCATTCCTCAATGCGGGCGATGCCAGCGACCATATAGCCCCAGTTGTATCCCCTGGAACCGTAGGCAGGTTGCTGATGCAAGCGCTGCTGTTCGGCTAAATAGCCGGCACTGATTCTAATAGTCACGGGCCCAGACGGCGCATACGCCAAGCGTCTTGGACAAGTAGCTGGTGTGAATGCGGCGTAACTGTTCGGTGCCGAGTTCCCGATCCATCATCATCATCTCGACCTGATTGTCTTGGAATTTCTCAGTGGTCGCGCGCCAGGCGAAATATTCTCTGGTATGGCGTCCGAGGTAGCGGACCAGTTCGGCTAGCTTGGCCGACGGCATGATGCGGCTCAGCTTATGAATGACCGCTATGCACAGCACGATGTCATATGTCCGATCGCCGAATACGTCGAACGCACGCGGACCATGGGTTAGGTCAACCACTTCGAATTGGCTTTCGACGCTACGCAGATCGGCGAAGATGTGCTTCGCCGTCCAGATGCCATCCTCGAAGTTATCGCAGCCATGCACCAGCTTGGCGCCATTGTTGGCCATCTCGAACCCAACCATGCCGCGATTGCAGCCGATGTCGAGCACGCTAGCTCCCTTGGCCCGCAACACGATATCCAGCATGCCGTCGAGACGAATATCATGAACGCCTGCGACGCGGCGTTGCAGGTTGCGTTCGTCAAACATTATTGTCCCGCCATAATACGCCGATGCCGTAGTAGTTGCGCTTGCTGTAAAGCCTGATCTCCCGGTGCCGATGATCGCCCTTGATTTCGTCCCACAGGCGGGGAACACCCATCGGGCGGGTGACGCGTCCAGGGACTTTGCTCACCCAGGTTTCATTCCAACTGATATCATGGAAGGCGATCATGCGACCCATATCGCGGTAATTGTCCCAGTCCGCCTTGACCGCGTCATAGTCGTGACACCCGTCGATAAAGATGCAATCGAAGGGCGATAGGGCCCGCGCTTTAGCGATTATCAGGGGGTCGGTGCTGTTGCCGGCAATGAGATGCGTATCATAGCCTCGTCCGATGAGGCGGGATACGCCGTCCTCTATGTTGGCTCGGTTCTTGTGGGCGCTGACGATATGCAGATCAAGGCCGACGACGCGGGAGCCCGATGGCAGGCTGTTGGCAATGCGCCAGAGAGAACCACCCGAGCCAAGACCTAGTTCCAGGTACGAGCGAACATTTTCCGCACGCAGCAGCGCCATGAAAGCGTCGTGCTCCGCGAGGTCCTGTAGAACGCGCGTTTCGTAGTCATGCGCCACTCAGGCACCTCTCAGAGTATGAATAGCTGCATGACTGCGACAACAATGAAGGCCACTACGCACAATGCAGCAAAAATCCAGTAGTCCAGACTACGGTTTCCAGATCAGTCGGGCCGACCGATCGATTTCAACCATTTCGGGCATTTGGCCACCGAAGTAAGTGTCAACCGCCTTCTTGGCCCCGAGCCACCAGCCGTAATCGTCAATCACCAAGGCGCCGCCGCGCACCAGCATGGGATACAGCACCTGCAGTTCGACCATCGTTGAGGAGTAGAAGTCGGTATCAAGCCGCAGATAAGAAATCCGGTCGGGTATTGCGTGGGTCCGCAATGTCTGTTCGACCATACCTTCGACGAAGATCACACTGTCATCCAGCAATCCGCGTTCGCTGAACGCGCGCTCCACGTCAGCGCGTGAGCATAGCAACCAATCGTTTGGCTTACTGAGCGGTCGCCCGCCCCGATGGTTGATATCCTCTGGTCCAGACGGCGGCATGCCCGCGAACGTGTCGAACAACCAGTAGCGCCTGGTCTGATAGCCGTTGGCCTCAATGTAGGCTTTGGCGGTAATCGGTTGCGCGCCTTGCCATACGCCACACTCGACGAAGTCGCCCGCAATCCCCAGGATCTCCAGGCGGTCGAGGATGTGGATCGTCCATTCAATGCATGGCGTCCGTGAGCCAAGCGTCCGCGCGTCCTGCGTCAGCCGTTGCAGCAAGGGGGCCCTCAATCGCCGGCCAAGGCCGGAACGGCCGATATCACCCAGCGTTTCTCCTGCTTGTGGCTCCAATAGCCGTATTCGAGACCGCTTTCGTCGACATAGAACAGGATGCCGACGCGCTCTGGCTTATCACGCACCACCGGCATGTCGGGACCTTCAATCAGATACTCGTCGAAGCTCGCTGTTGGTTCGATATGATACGCAATGATCTTATGACCGACGGGCAGATGGAGTTCCAACAGTGCCCGGTGGAAGTCCTTGTGCATCGCCATGACGCCCCAGCGGCGTTCGGCTGACTCGCTCATCGCTGCCTCCGCTTAGAACAAGCGGTAATGATAGGGGTAGGGCGTCAGCAACGAAACCAGCAACAGGATGACCAGGACCACCAAGATGACACCGACCGCATCGGCACCGACATTACGATAGCGAACGCCACCAAAGATCATTAAAATCAGCACGATGAGTATAAGAAGCATGAGCATCGGATTTTTCCCCCCATGCATCGATTTCTGATAACCGGCGGCAGCGGCTTCATCGGCTCGCATCTTCGCGACGCGTTACGCAGCAGCAGCGCTGAGGTGCGCCTGTTCGAAG
>Ga0068868_100002121_pt1 | contig 13674 bp, 12 predicted proteins | sample KBSMisM42_FD_64660 | JGI IMG/M metagenome (GOLD analysis project Ga0068868, IMG submission 64660) | Miscanthus rhizosphere microbial communities from Kellogg Biological Station, Michigan, USA - KBS Miscanthus M4-2 | ecosystem: Host-associated > Plants > Roots > Rhizosphere > Soil ...
GCGCGCAGAAGGGCGAGGTCGTGATGGTCGCCGAGCGCTTCGGAGAGGCGGTGGGCCTCTCCGGCGGTCGGCTCGATCAGCTCCGGCCAGGCCCCGGCGAGCAGAAGGTGCGCGTACCAGAGGTCCTTGGCGCTTTTGCGCCACTCGTGCCAGGCCTCCTCGCCGCCCTGCTCGCGAGCCTTCCGCATCCGGCGGCGGCCGCGGCGGTAGGACCGTTCGAGCCCCGGACCGATCGCCTTCCAGGAGTCGCGGACCGTCCAGGCGTCGATCCCCGCCCGGCCGGCTTCGATCAGCGCGATCGCCTCCGCCTCGGCGGCCCGGTCGGGGGCGCTGTCGCCGGCTGCTTCGCCATCGCGCTCGAGGATCCGCCGCCAGGACTCCACCGCGCCGGCAGGAAGCGCGGACCCGCCTTCCGCCAGCGCCTCCAGCGTCCCCAGCTTCACCTCGGCATCGCGCAGCGGCGAGAGCAGCCGGCCCGCCTCGCGGTAGCGCCGGGATTCCTCGCGGTAGACCTTCTTCGGCAGCTCGTCGCGAAGCAGGCGCAGCAGCGTCCGCAGCTTCTTCAGGTCCTTGCGGGCACCATGGATCGCCTCGCTCGCCTCCAGCTCGCCGGCTTCGATCCGCCGCAGCCGCTGGATTGCCTTCTCGCCCCGGCCGGCAGCGATCCGCCGCAGACCCTCGCCGAGGGCCTCCTTCTGCCCGAGCGCGTAGGAGCGATCCGAGGACGACACCGCCATGGCCTCATCGTAGGACGCCGGGGAGAAGGGGTCGGTTCTCCCCGGCAGTGAGGCTGATGGTCATCGACCCTGAACTAAGCCGCCCAGATGGGCGTGGACCCTTTCTCAACCCCGCCTTCATCCACGTAGCCGGTCATCGTGGTGGTGCCGGCTGTGTAGTTGCCGTCATTCAACGGGCCGCCTTTGGAACAGCCCATCCCGACAGCCTGGTAAGCAATCCCCGTTACTGTCGGTGTAACGACGATGGTTCCGTTCGGTGTCGTACTACCGGCATACGTTATCGTCGTGAGCCCGGTCTGCTCGCCGATGATAACTTCGCACCACACCCCGAGAAAGGAGGCTTTGTAGTTGATTGTTTTGCCTTCGGTACCGCAGTTCACCCCGGCTTGGTCGATGATCGCGACGGTACCGTTGGCGTTGAATTCAAACTCACAATTCCCCATATTCACGGTCACCGGGACCCCGAAAAAGGTGCAGTTCCCGTAGGTCGGTGTGACTTTGACTGCCGATACTGTTTTACCTGACGCTGTGCCTTTGAACGAGGCGGTCGTGCAGGTAATCGCGGTGCCGGCCGCATCGAATTTATGACTTGTGCCGGTAGTCGTTGTATTTGTCGTCCAGGTGTTACCTGAGGACGAGTCCGAATGAAATTCGACCGCCGAGGCACTCGACGTGCCGAGCACTCCGGCCATCGTCATGGACGTGCAGAGCAGGCAGAGGGTAAGGACGTGACGTTTCATGTTTTCTCCTTTGTTTCCCGGCCCCTCCTCTCCTGTCGCCCCCAGCCGAAGGCACAGGTTGTTCGAGGACCAGCGGCGAGGTCAAAAATCCGACCGCCTGCAGCCATCAGCCGGTACGCCGGTCGATCGCGCGTCTGAAAATGCCTGCGTAACGCGACCGTCTTGGATTCACGCGCGCGGATCGGCGCAAGCGCTAAAGCGCGTAGAAAGGCCTCGACTTAGGATGCCTCTCTTGCGCGAGCCACGAGTAATCCTTGCCTTGCTCTTGCTGCTCCTGGCTGTGCTCGCACCACCCCCGGCGAGCGCTGCGGGCGAACCCTTCTTCCCCCACGCCGGCAGCCGCGCCTACGACGTCAAGAGCTACGACGTCGGTATCGGCTACAGCCGCAACGGCCGGGTCCGTGGCACGGCCCGGATCACCCTCATCCCCCGGCAACGGCTGCGGCAGGTCTCGCTCGACTTCCGCGGGCCACGGGTGGAGAAGGCCTTCGTCGGCCCGCCGGCGAAGTTCCGGCGGCGCGGCGGCAAGCTGGTCCTCACCCCGCACCGGCCGATCCCGCGCGGCGAGCTGACGACGCTGGAGGTCCATTACGCGGGAGTGCCGCCGAAGATCATCGACCCGGACGGGACGACCGAGGGCTGGGTCCCGACCGACGACGGTGCCCTCGCGGTCGGCGAGCCGCAGGGGACCGCAGCCTGGATCCCGTGCAACAACATCCCCGCCGACAAGGCCAGGTTCCGGATCTCGATCTCGGTTCCCCCTGGCTTGAAGGCGATCGCCAACGGGCGGCTCGCGAACGTGACCCGGCGGCATCGGCTGCGCGATGAAGTCTCCTACTCCTGGCACGAACCCGACCCGATGAGCCCCTACCTCGCGGTCCTCGACATCGGCCGCGGCAAGCTCTGGAAGCAGCGGTTCGGCGGTCGCCCCTACTGGACGCTGATCGATCCGCGCCTTGCCGCCGACTCCCGGCTGGTGGTCGAATCCCTGCCCGAGGTGATCCACTTCGAGGGGCGGCTGTTCGGCGGCTACCCGTTCGACGCCGCCGGCTCGATCGTCGACCACGCCCCCGGCCTCGGCTACGCACTGGAGACCCAGAGCCGACCGATCTACCCCTACGTCCCGGACCTGACGACGCTCGTCCACGAGACCGCCCACCAGTGGTTCGGCGACTCGGTCGGGCTGAAGCGGTGGCCGAACATCTGGCTCAACGAGGGCTTTGCGACCTGGACCGAGTGGTACTACGCCGAGCGCCACGGCCGCCGCAGCGCCCACGCGATCTTCAACCGCCTCTACCGGGTCCCGGCCTCGAACCGCAGGTTCTGGAACCCGCCCTCCGGCCACCCCGGCAGCCCCGTCCACATGTTCGGACCCTCCGTCTACATAAGGGGGGCGATGGCGCTACAGGCGCTGCGGATGCAGATCGGCACCAGGAAGTTCCTGCGGATCCTTGAGACCTGGGCCACCGACCACCGTCACGGCAGCGCCGACATCGCCGAATTCATCGCCCTCGCCGAGGAGATCTCGGGGCGCAGCCTTGACAGTTTCTTCCAGCGATGGGTGTATTCACCGGGAAAGCCCTGACGACCCGAGAAATAAGCTCCGCCGGTGTGGTTCCTGATCGCGCCCGATTCGTTCAAGGGGACCTTCGACGCGTTCGAGGTCGCCGAGGCGATCGCGGCAGGCATCGAGGAGGGCGGCGCCGAAGCCGACCGCTGCCCGATTGCCGACGGCGGCGAAGGGACGATGGAGGTGCTGCTGGGGGCGCTCGGTGGGGAACGGCGAGTGGTCCAGGTTCACGACCCGCTGCGACGGCCGATCCGCGCCGAGTTCGCCCTGCTCGGCGACGGCGACACCGCGGTGGTCGAGACCGCGCAGGCCTCCGGCCTCACCCTGGTCGCGGCCGAGGAGCGCGACCCGGAGCGGGCCGACACCTACGGGACCGGCGAGCTGATCGCCGCCGCGCTCGCGGCGGGAGCGCGGAGCGTGCTCGTCGCCGTCGGCGGCAGCGCCACCACCGACGGTGGCCGGGGAGCGATCGAGGCGCTGAGCGAGCACGGGGCGCTGGAGGCGGCGGCGCGGATCGAGGTCCTCTGCGACGTCGAGACCCCCTTCGAGGACGCCGCCCGCCTCTTCGCGCCCCAGAAGGGAGCGGACGGGGCGGCGGTGGCGCGGCTGTCGGCGCGGCTCGAGGCGATGGCCGCGCAGCTCCCCCGCGACCCCCGCGGCGTCGCGATGAGCGGCTGCGCCGGCGGCCTCTCCGGTGGGCTCTGGGCGCATGGCGCCCGCCTCCGCTCCGGCGCCGCCTTCGTGCTCGACGCGGTTTCCTTCGACGCTCGCCTCGCCGCCGCCGATGCCGTGATCAGCGGCGAGGGGCGCTTCGACTCCCAGAGCCTGGCGGGCAAGATCACCGGCGAGATCGCGAGCCGCTGCGCCGCGGCCGGCAAGCCGCTGCACCTGATCGTCGGCGAGGACGCCCTCGACGGCGAGGCCCCGGCCGCCCTCGCATCTGTAAGCCGGGCCGGATCGCCGCAGCAGATGGCGGAAAAAGCGCTTGGGATAGCCGGAAGACGGTGATGTTCGCGAATCCGTCTTTTGCTGTGAATAAGGTTGAACGATCGCAATGCCTGATGGGAATCGACAGCAGCAGAGCAAAGGTCCGGGGGTCGGCAACGGGGAGGCTGCCGTCTTCCTCAAGGCCATTGCCCATCCCGTCCGCGCCCGCGCCCTCACCGTCCTCAACCAGCGCGCCGCCAGCCCCAGCGAACTCGCGGCCGAACAGAACGCGGCGGTAGGCGACGTCGCTTACCACGTGCGGGTCCTGCGCGAGCTGGGGATGATCAAGCTGGTCAGCACCCGCCAGGTCCGCGGCGCCACCCAGCACTTCTACCGCAGCGTCGCCCAGCCTTACCTGGACGACGAGGTCTGGGGCAAGCTGCTCGCGACCTGCGGCTGAGACGTCGAGGCCGAGGCCGGTGAGGATGCTGCCGAGGCTGGGTGGCCATGCGGGGATTATCCGACCGCCCCCGGCGTAAGGGGGGCGGTCGGACCAACTCAGGTGCCGAACTCAGTCTGTTGTGATCCCACGCTGGATGGTATGCGCTGCGTCCGCGTACGCCCTCAGTGTCAGACTGGCGTTGAAGGTCGCGTTGGTCCCGCTGGTGCCGCAGGCGCCACCCGTGCCGGTATAACTAATTTCGGTGAATGTGTAGTCGAGTGTCACGTCCATCGTGTTCCCAGAGCCTCCGGTGTTTGTGGCGATTATGTGCGGACCGTGTGTCTGGGCCGCGATGGACTGCGTGCAGACACTGACCCCGAAAGATGTAGGTGTGATTTCAATCTTGTTGGAACCCGGGCAGACCAGATGAACTTGTTCTTTACCCCATGTCACTTCGCCCACTTTAATTTTGGTGGCTGTTGTGAATGTTTCAGTACAGCCGTTCGTTTTGATATCGGCGCTAGCGAACCCGAAGGCGGTGCAGCCGCTGAAGGATGTACTCGCCGTCAGCTCGTTCACCGTTTCTCCCGTCGAAGATCCCGTGAAAGTTGCCGTTTTACATCTGACTTCCGCAGTTGAGGTGAACACAGCTTCGCCACCGTGCAGAGAGTATGTGTAAAAGGTGGTGCCCGAACTTCCTCCGGTAACTGTCATCGGCGACGCTGAAGCGACCGACGCGAGTATGAGTATGGCCGTTAGAACGGCGGCTGACGAGCTGAACTTGCGAAGTATGACTCCTCCTTTGTGGACGAGCCTTTGGGATACCGCTGTTTCCAGCCTGCATCAAGTTCTCGGCAGGGATCTGCAATCCGTGGGTGAGATCAAGAGCCCGTAAGCGGTTGGACTGCCTGCAAGGAGCAGCAACTCCGAGTAGCGCGTGACCCAATCCACACGTTCCCCCTACGCGCTGAGGACGGCCTCCAGCTCGGCCAGCTGGAACTCGATGCCGGCGGTTACGCCGTCGCAGAGTTCGTGGACGCCGGGGTCGGCGATCCGGTAGAGCGAGCTGGTGCCGCGTTTGCGGCGGGCGACGAAGCCCTCGGCGTGCAGGGCCGAGAGGTGCTTGGAGACGTTCTGCTGCGAGGCCCCGAGCGCCTCGGTGATCTCACCGACCGAGGCCTCGTCGTGGTTGCGCAGGTGGTCGAGGATCCGCAGCCGGGTCGGGTCGGCGAGGGCGCGGAAGCGCCTGGCGATCAGCTCTGCCGCCTCGGGGTTGAGGGGGCTCTGGACTTTCTTACTGGACCGGCGTGCCATTCCCTGTTATTGTACCTTGTACAACTGTGAAGTTGTGTAGCTGTAAACGGGTAGATAGGAGAAATCGTGACTGCTGACACCGTAGCGCCGGGCTCACTCGGACCGATCGGGCGACTGGGGCGCCTCGCCGCCACCCACCGCGGAGCCGTCTTCGCGATCTGGGCGCTGCTGGCAGTCGGGCTCGGGTTCCTGGCGCCGCGGGTGGAGACGGCGCTCTCCGGTGCGGGCTGGGAAGACACCGGCTCGGAGTCGGTCGCGGTCCGCCACCAGATCGACCGCGCCTTCGCCGGCACCGGCGCCTACGGGCTGCAGGTCGCGGTCCACTCGGATGGGCAGACCACCTCCGGCCCCGCCTTCCGGCGCTCGCTGGCCGAGGTCGAGCGCACCCTCGCCGCCGACCCCGCCGTCGGCCGGGTCGTGCCGCCGCAGCCCGGGGTCTCGATCTCACGGGACGGCCACACCGCCGTCGTCCGCGCCACCGCGGCCGCCGACCCGAACGAGATGGTCGCCGCCGCCGGCGACCTCAAGACCGCGCTCGCCGGGGTCACCGCGCCAGGAGTCGAAGCCAACCTCACCGGCGCCGCCGGCATGTGGTCGGACTTCAACGAGGCGAACAAAGAGGCGATGCTGAAGTCCGAGCTCTTCTCCTGGCCGGTGACGCTGCTGATCCTCGTCCTCGCCTTCGGCTCGCTCGTCGCCGCCGGCCTGCCGCTGATGCTGACGATCGCCGGCCTCGTCCTCTCCGCCGGCGTCCTCTACCTCGGCACGCTGATCTCGCCGATCTCGATCTGGGCGATGAACTTCGCGCTGATGTTCGCCCTAGCGTTGGGGATCGACTACGCCCTCTTCGTCGTCATGCGCTTCCGCGGCGCCCTCTTCGGCGGCCGGCTCTCCCCCACCGAGGCGGTGGCGACGACGATGGACACCGCCGGCAAGGCGGTGCTCTTTTCCGGCCTCACGGTGATCGTCTCCCTCGCCGCGGTGATGCTCGTCCCCAGCCCCGCCTTCCGCTCGGTCGCGCTCGGGATCATGATCTCCGTCGGCTTCGTCCTCGCCGCCACCCTCACGCTGCTGCCGGCGGTCCTGGCCAAGCTCGGCCCGCGGGTGGACAGAGTGTCGCTCCCCTGGGCGCACTCGGGTGAGCACCGCTCGCCGCGCTTCGCCCGCTGGGGGGAGCTGCTCTGGCGGCGGCCGCTCCTCTTCGGCGGCCTCGGCCTGCTCGCGCTCGTCCTCCTCGCCCTACCGGTACTCGGCGCCCGCACGGGGATGCCCTCGATCAAGGTGGTGCCGCCGAGCGACCACTCGCGAATCGGCTACGAGCAGCTCACCGCCGCCTTCGGCCCCGGGGCGCCGGGACTGCTGCAGGTGACGGCGCCCCGCGCCGAGGCCCGTCAGGTCGCCGCCCAGTTGCAGGCGGACGGCGGCGTGGCGACGGCGCTCCCGCCCCAGGCCGGACGGGGTGGCCTGGCGCTGATCGAAGCGATGCCGACCGTGCCCCCGGCGACCACCGCCTTCAACGACACCGTCGACCGGCTGCGCGCCGAGCTGCCCCCCGGCGCCCAGGTCGGCGGCCCCGCGGCCGAGAACCGCGACCTCGAGGCGGCGCTGGCGGCGAAGACGCCGCTGGTCATCGGCGTCGTCCTCGCGCTCGGCTTCCTGCTCCTGCTGATCGCCTTCCAGGCGCCGCTGGTCGCCGCCCTCGGCGTCCTCACCAACCTGCTCTCGACCGCGGCCGCCTTCGGCGTCGCCAAGCTCGTCTTCCAGGACGGCCACCTGGCCAACCTGCTCGGCTTCGAATCGCAGGGCTTCCTCGACGCCTGGGCGCCGGTCTTCTTCTTCGCGATGGTCTTCGCGATCGCGATGGACTACACCGTCTTCTTGCTCTCCTCGGCACGCGAGCACTGGGAGCGGACCGGAGACGCCCACGAGGCGATGATCGGCGGCCTCGCCCACTCCGGCCGCGTCATCCTCGCCGCCGGCGGCGTCATGGTCGCCGTCTTCTTCACCTTCGCCCTCTCCGGCCCCCTGCCGCCGAAGGAAATGGGCGCGATCCTCGGCGTCGCCGTCCTCCTCGACGCCTTTCTCGTACGTCTGCTGCTGGTGCCGGTCCTGCTGCGCCTGACCGGCAGCGCCGCCTGGTGGATTCCGGGCTGGCTGCGGCGCAAAAAAAACGCGCGGCGCACCTCAGGTGCGCCGCGCGTTCATGAGGAATGGTCAGCTCAGGGGTAGACCCTGCTGGATGCGACCACTTCCTGATCGAGGATCTGTCGCGTCTCATTCCGGCCGGCCGGCGAAGGCAGACCGGACTGAGTGTTGACGAGACCGTTGATGCTGATCGGGATGAACCCGAAGAGGGTGAGCACACAGCCGCTCGCCCCGGGGGCGGCAAACGCGTTGTCAACCGCTTCGGCGTTCAGCAGTGTAAGGACACCCGTGCCTTCATCGAAGCCGAATTCCGCCTGTTTGCCGGTGATCGGCACGTTCGGCGGCGGCGGGCTGGTGGTCCCTTCGGTCAGGCTGAGGGCGATCGGGTTGGACGGCGACCCGACGTAACAGTTGTTCCCCAGCGTCGGGTTGATCAGGTGCACGCGGATCGGCAGTTTCAGCGTCGCTCCCAATTCAGGAGGCCCGACCAGTTCCGTCACCGCGTAGAGCTTCAGCCCTTCGAGGTTGAGGAAGTTGACCAGCCAGTCGAGACCGGTGAGGCCGATAACGCCGCCGGGGACTTCCTGTTTAACCGGGGTAAGTCCGCCGGCCGAATTAGCAGCGAACCCGCCGAGGTTTCCGTTCGTGCCACCGGTGAGGGTCATCGGTTTTTTGAGCGGCACGTCCTTGCTGCCCATCTGGAAGTGACCACCCTTGATGACCGCACGGAGGCAGGCTTCGATCGAGGGGTTTTCAGCTGGGCTCGGGCAACCCGCGAAGCGCTCGTAGCCTGGCGCGGGGGTCGCGGCCTGCGCAAGCGGGGCCGCCATAGCCATGGCGGCCAGCGCAACCAGCGCAGCCGTACCAAGGCGGAAGAGGTGCTTTGACTTCATATCTATCTCCCTGTCGTTGACTGGATAGCGTCCTGGTGGACGAAGGGTCCAAACTCCCTGACTTAAAAGGGGTCGTCAAGCGCCGCAGGGGTGACTGATTGCGCAGCGCGGGTGACTCACTGCGAAGCCAGGCGTGGGCGGAGCGAGTGCGAGACTGGGCCGATGCGAGTCCTGGCGATCGTCCACCAGCGCGATGCGGGGCCCGGGGTGTTCGCCGAGGCGATCCGGGAGGCCGGTGCCACGCTCGACGAGTGGACGCTGGCCGAGCGGCCGGAACCGCCCGCCGACCCGCTCGGCTACGACGCGGTCCTCGTCCTCGGCGGGGCGATGAACGTCGACGAAGGTGAGCGGCACGGATGGATCGCAGAGGAGGAGGCGCTGCTGCGGGAACTACTGGCGCAGGAGGTGCCGCTGATGGGCCTCTGCCTCGGCGGCCAGTTGCTGGCCCGGGCCGCGGGAGCGGAGCCGCGCCGGGCCTCGGAGCCGGAGATCGGCTGGCACCCGGTCGAAGTGACCGCCGAGGGCAAAGACGACCCGCTGATCGGCCCCCTCGCCCCCGCCTTCGAGGCCTTCCAGTGGCACAGCTACGAGTTCCCGCTGCCGCCGGATGCCGTTCCACTCGCCCGCAGCGAGGTCTGCCTACAGGCCGCCCGCCTCGGCGAGCGCGCATGGGCGCTGCAGTTCCACCCCGAGGTCAGCCGCGCCGACGCCCTGCACTGGGTCGAGGACTACGAGGCCGACCCCGATGCCGTCCGGATCGGCATCGACCCGGCCGTGCTGGGCCCCGAGACCGCAGCGAAGATCGACACCTTCAACGAGCTCGGCCGCGACCTCTGCCGGCGCTGGCTCGAAGTCAGTCGACCTGGATCGGGGTGAGGTAGGCGGCGGAGAGGCCGCCGTCGACCAAGAAGGTGCTGGCGGTGACGAAGGTCGAGTCGTCGCCGGCGAGGAAGAGGGCGGCTTTGGCGATCTCCTCGGGCTCGCCGAAGCGGCCCATCGGGATGTGGACGAGGCGCTTCGCGGCGCGCTCGGGGTCCTTGGCGAAGAGCTCCTTCAACAGCGGCGTGTTGACCGGGCCCGGGCAGAGGGCGTTGACGCGGACGCCGCGGTCGGCGAACTCGACGCCGAGCTCACGGGAGAGGGCGAGGACGCCGCCCTTGGAGGCGGTGTAGGAGCTCTGCGAGACGGCGGCGCCCATCGTCGCGACGAAGGAGGCGACGTTGATCACCGAGCCGCCACCGGCCTCGAGCAGGTGCGGGATCCCGTGCTTGCAGCAGAGGAAGACGCTGCGCAGGTTGACGTCCTGGACCCGCTGCCAGGACTCGAGCGAGGTCTCCAGGACCGAGCCGTCGTCGGTGGGGTTGATGCCGGCGTTGTTCATCAGCACGTCGATGCGGCCGAACTCGTCGGCGACGCGCCGGAAGGCTTCGACGACCTGGCCCTCGTCGGAGACGTCTGCCTCGATCGTCAGAGCGCCCTCGGCCTCCGTCGACAGGTCGACGCCGACGACGGTCGCCCCCTCCTCGGCGAACAGACGCGCCGACTCGGCGCCGATCCCGCTCGCGGTCCCGGTGATGACGCAAACCTTGCCCGTCAGCCTCGCCATGCTCAGCCTCCCTCGGTCGCGTAGTAGACGTTCTTGACGTCGGTGTAGTGCTCGAGCGCGTCGGGCCCGAGCTCACGGCCGACGCCCGACTGCTTGAAGCCGCCGAACGGGGTCGAGACCCGGACCGAGGTGTTCGAGTTGATCGAGATGACGCCGGTGTCGATCGCCCGCGCCATCCGCAGCGCGCGCGCCCCGTCCCGCGTCCAGACCGAGCCGGAGAGCCCGTAGATCGTCTCGTTGGCGAGCCGCACCGCCTCCTCCTCGCCGTCGAAGGGAATGACACAGGCGACCGGGCCGAAGATCTCCTCGGCGGCGGCGCGGTCGTCGTTGGCGACCGGCGCCAGGACGGTCGGCGGGAACCAGTAGCCGGGACCCATCGGAGCGCTGCCGCGAATCGCGACCGGAGCGTCCTTGGGTACGTACGAAGAGACGGCGTCGCGCTGGCCGGCTGAGATCAGCGGGCCCATCTGGGTCTCCTCCGAGAGCGGCTCGCCGACCCGCAGCGATTCGACGTGTGGGGCCATCGCCGCCAGAAAATCATCAAGCGCCGAGCGCTCGACGAGGATCCGTGAGCGCGCGCAGCAGTCCTGGCCGGCGTTGCCGAATACCGCCATCGGTGCCGCGGCCGCGGCTGCCTCGATGTCGGCGTCGGCGAAGACGACGTTGGCCGACTTGCCACCCAGCTCCAGGGTCACCCGCTTGATCGTCTGCGCGGCGCCGGCGGCGATCCCGCGGCCGACCTCGGTCGAGCCGGTGAAGGCGACCTTGGCGACGTCGGGGTGCTCGACGAGGCGCTGCCCGCAGACGCTGCCCGGCCCCGCGACGACGTTCAGCACTCCCTCGGGGAGACCGGCATCGAGGGCGAGCGCCTCCAGCTCGAGCGCGGTCAGCGGCGTCAGTTCCGCCGGCTTCAAGACGACGCAGTTGCCCGCGGCGAGGGCGGGGGCGACCTTCCAGGAGGCGATCGTCAGCGGGAAGTTCCAGGGGACGATCAGGCCGACGACCCCGAGCGGCTCGCGGAAGGTCATGTCGACGCCCCCGGCCACGGGGATCGTCTGCCCGAGCAGCCGCTCCGGCGCGCCGGCGTAGTAGCGGAAGGTCTCGACCACCATCCCCATCTCGCCGCGGGCATCGCCGATCGGCTTGCCGGCGTTCCGCGCCTCCAGTGTCGCCAGGACCTCGCGGCGATTCTCGATCGTCGCCGCAAGATCAAGCAGCAGTTCCGCCCGCTCGCCCGGCGCCACCGCCCGCCAGTCCGGGAAGGCCGCCTTCGCCCGCGCCACCGCCGCGTCAACATCCTCGACCCCGGCGCGCGGAATCTCCGCCAGCACCTCCTCCGTCGCTGGCTCGATCACCTCGATCATCGCGCCACCACCGTGCGCGCCGCCTCGACCAGCGAGGCGATCACCCTGCTCTCCTCGTCCTCCTCGGGGTGCCAGACGACGCCGAGGGCGAAGCGCTTGCCGGGGAGCTCGATCGCCTCGGGCAGGTCGTCCTCGGCCGACCATCCCGTCACCTCCAGCCCCTCCCCGAGGCGCTCGACGCCCTGGTGGTGATGGGACCAGACGACGAAGCTCTCCACACCCGCCGCCGTGCAGGCGAGCGATTCCGGCTCGAGGCGGATGTGATGCTTGCTGAAGGTCCCGGCCGTGGTCCGGTGCGTCTCCGCGCCGAGGCTCTCCGGCAGGTGCTGGACCAGACTCCCGCCGAGCGCCACGTTCAGCAGCTGCATGCCGCGGCAGATCCCCAGCACCGGCATGTCGCGCTCCAGCGCCCGCCGCGCCAGCGCCAGCTCGAAGGCGTCGCGGTCGGGCCAGGTCCCCTTCGTCTCCGGATGCGGCTCAGCGCCGTAGCTCGCCGGGTCGACGTCGGCGCCGCCGGCCAGCATCAGCGCATCGACGCGGTCGAGCAGGATGTCCGGCTCGGCGACCGCAGCCTCGTCGGGCGGCAGCACGATCGCGATCCCGCCCGCCCGCTGCACGCAGCGCACGTAGGCCCGCGGCGCCAGCGTCACCTCGTAGCCGTCCCAGACGCCCCAGGAGACCCGCTCGACCGCCGCGCAGATCCCGATCGTCGCTCGTCTGTTCCTTCTCGTTGCTACGCCCCCAAAAGGAACAGACGAATGGGGGTCCCCTTCGCTCATAGCCGCTCGAAGCCCCGGTAGCGCTCCCAGTCGGTGACGGCTGCCTCGAAGGCCTCGATCTCGATCCCGGCCCGGTTCAGATAGTGGTCGACGACCTCGACGCCGAAGGCCTCCTTCGCCACCTCGCTGGCGGCGAAGGCATCGCGGGCCAGGTAGATGTTCGACGGCACCCGCGGTTTGTCGGACTCGTACGCGTTGCCCTCGAAGGCCTCCTCCAGCGGCAGCTCCTTGTCGATCCCGTGCAGGCCGGCGGCGATCATCGCGCTCAGCGCCAGGTAGGGATTGACGTCGGCGCCCGGCAGCCGGTTCTCCACCCGCAGCCCCTCGCCGTGGCCGACCACCCGCAGCGAGCAGGTGCGATTGTCGCGCCCCCAGGCGATCGCGGTCGGCGCGAAGGAGCCCTTGGCGAAGCGCTTGTAGCTGTTGACGTGCGGCGCGTACATCAGCGTCAGCTCCTCCATGCAGGCGAGCTGGCCGGCGACGAAGGACTCGAACATCTCCTCGTCGGCGGCGAAGGCGTTGGAGTCGTCGTCCCGCGCCAGCGAGCAGTGGATGTGGCACGAGTTGCCCTCGCGCTCGTTGAACTTCGCCATGAAGGTGATCGCGTGCCCCTCCTGGGCGGCGATCTCCTTGGCGCCGTTCTTGTAGATGGCGTGGTTGTCGGCGCTGCGCAGCGCGTCCTCGTAGCGGAAGTTGATCTCGTGCTGGCCGAGGTTGCACTCGCCCTTCGAGTTCTCGACCTCCATCCCCGCCGCGGACATCTCATTGCGGATGCGGCGGATCAACGGCTCAACCCGCGCCGTCCCCAGCAGCGAGTAATCGATGTTGTAGAGGTTGGCCGGCTCGAGGTCGTGGAAGCCCTTCTTCCAGGCCTCCTCGTAGGTGTTGCGGAAGACGATGAACTCGAGCTCGGTCGCGGCCTTGGCGCTGACGCCCCGGTCGGCCAGCCGGGTCAGCTGCCGGCGCAGGATCTGCCGCGGCGAGGCGGCGACTTCGCGGCCGTCGTCCCACTGCACGTCGGCCATCACCATCGCCGTCCCCGGCAGCCACGGCACCATCCGCAGCGTCTCCAGGTCGGGCACCATCTCGAAGTCGCCGTAGCCGGTGTCCCAGGAGGACATCGCGTAGCCGCCGACCGTTTCCATGTCGACGTCGAC
>Ga0068868_100002132_pt1 | contig 13651 bp, 16 predicted proteins | sample KBSMisM42_FD_64660 | JGI IMG/M metagenome (GOLD analysis project Ga0068868, IMG submission 64660) | Miscanthus rhizosphere microbial communities from Kellogg Biological Station, Michigan, USA - KBS Miscanthus M4-2 | ecosystem: Host-associated > Plants > Roots > Rhizosphere > Soil ...
GGCGAGATCGGCAAGGGCTTCTACCACATCAGCTGGGAGCTTCAGAGCGAGCGCATGGTCGCGGCCGCAGGCTGCGTCGCGGGGGCCGAGCGGATGTTCGAGAAGACGCTCGAATACGCGAAGGAGCGCGAAGCTTTCGGACGGCCGATCGGCAAGTTCCAGGCGATCCGGCACAAGTTCGCCGAGATGGCGACCAAGATCGAGGCCGCCAAGCAGTTCACCCATTCGACCGCCTGGCGGTTCGCAAACGGCGAGTACCCGGTGCGCGAGATCACCGAGGCGAAGCTATTCGCCTCCCGGATGTGCTGCGAGGTCGCCGACGAGTGCGTCCAGATCCTCGGCGGCTACGGCTACATGAAGGAGTACGAGATCGAGCGCGCCTACCGCGACGTGCGCCTCAACCGGATCGGCGCCGGCACCGACGAGGTGATGCTCGACGTGATCGGCAAGAGCTACGGCCTGTAGGGGGGACGCCCGACATGGGCTCCCGTGTCGATCACATCCGCTCCTACTACGCGGCGCTGAACACCGGGAATGCCGAGGCGGTCGCCCGGCATTTCACCGATGACGCGACTCACTACTACACGCGTCTCGGCCCGCACGAGGGGGCCGAGACGATCGGACGGATGACGGACTTCGCAGTCAAGAGCATCGAGGCCCAGTGGTTCCTCGAGAACGCGATCGAGGGCGAGGACGGGGACGAAGCGGCGATCGAGTGGACGATGGCTTGGCGCGACCCCAAGAGCGGCGAGAAGCGGCTCGACCGCGGCACCGAGTGGTTCGTCTTCCGTGACGGCCTGATCGCCGAGGTGCGCGCCTACCACCACGGCGGCCCCAAGAACCCGAGCGGCGACCTGCTCGGCTTCGACCACGCCGGTCGCGGCCACACGATGCTGGAGGGGTAGCGCGTCGGCCGCAGGGATCGCCGTTTATATGACGATCAACACGGCACTCATTCGATCGGTAGGCAGATCGCGCAGAAGTCCTCGCCGAAGGGGGTGAGGACGATGCTGCGGCGGACGGTACGCGCCGTGCGCCCACCCTGCCCCAGGGCCTCGGTCACCTGTGGCTGGGCCTCCAGCACCTGGTAGCGGCGCGGGTCGCGCAGCGGCTCGCGCGAGAACCAGACCAGGCCGAGGCGGTGCAGGTTGTTGAGGTAGGCGTAGACGCGTTCGGCGTGACGACAGCCGGCCTCCTCGGCGACCATCGTGCGGCCCTGGTCGACCAGCCGCGAGGCGAGGGGCAGGCCGGCGCGCACGTCGACCGAGGGCTGGGCCCCATGCCCGGCGAGGAAGCGGAGGATGCGGGCCTCGTCGGGCGCCAGCGCGTCGAGGATCCGCATGTAGGCGGGGTGGGAGTCGACGTCGGCGCTGACGTCGGCCGACTGGCGCAGCAGCTCCTCGCCGCGGCGGCGCAGGGCCTCGGTCGAGGCGTCGTCGGAGTGGCGGGGCCGCGAGCCTTCCCGCACGCCGATCAGCTCGCGCAGGTAGGCGCGCAGCTCCGCCGTCGTCTCCTGCACGGCCTCCGCCGTCGACTCGCCCTGGGAGGCGGCGCGGATCGCCCGGGAGGCGCCCTCCGCGTAGGCGTTGACGATCTCCGCCGCGCTCTGTCGGGCGATGCCGGCGGCGATCCGCGCCAGCCCGGGCGCGGCCTGGACCAGCTCCTCTAGGGAGGGCTGGCGCGACGGCCCGGCGCCGCCGGGGTCGGACCCCTCCCCCCTCTCGCGTTCGTCTTCGTGCTCGCCCGTCATCCGAAGATCGCCAGGTGTAGCAGGCCGGCGCCGAATCCGAGCACGGCGCCGTGCAGGTAGAGCAACCACTCGTCGTCGTGGACGGCCGTGCGCAGCATCTCGGAGAATTCGGTCGGCCCCAGCGCCCGCACCCGTTCGGCGACGAACTCGCGCACGCCGTCGCGCTGACGGGCGGCGAACTCGGCATCCGCGAGGGGCGCGACCGCGTAGTCGGCCGCCTCGACCGCGAGCGAGGCGCGGATCGACTCGTACTCGCGGCTGCCGACGGCAACCCGCACGGCGGGCCGCGCCCGGCCGAGGGCGCGATCGACGGTGGGACGCAGCGAGTCCTCGATCAGCCGCCGCGTCCGGTCCGAGTTCGGCCCGTGCATGAGGTCGTCGGCGACGTTGCCCATCGTCACCACGTCGTCGGCGATGATGTCGGCGTAGACTCCGGCGACCTCGGGCTGGCGCTTGAGGAAGAGGCCCTGGACGGTGAACGGGCCGAGGCGGCGCGGTCGCACCGGCTCGAAGATCATCCGGATGCCCAGCAGATTCGTGGTGTAGCCGATCAGGACGCCGGCGATCGGCAGCACCCACCACCAGGTGAGGACGTACTGGGTGAGAAAGGCGACCGGTACGCCGAGCAGCAGGCCGAAGAAGAAGCCGAAGTTGACGATGAAGCGCAGCTCCCTGCGCCCGACCTCGAGGAAGATCCGGTTGGCGAGCGCCGGCTTGGCCTCGAGCCGGCGGATCACCATCAGCTTGACGTCGATCAGGTCGTCGGCATGGGCGCCGATCTCCTCGGTGACGGTGTGGACCAGCTCGGGCAGCTGCTCGCGGACCCGGGCGTGGACGGCGGCGCGGACGCGCGGCGGCAGGTCGTGCCAGAGCCGCGGCCGCTCGCGCTCCATGATCCGCTCGACCACATCGTGGATCTCGCCGTCGGCCGTGGCGAGGATCTGCTCGGCGATCGCCTCCGGATCGAGCTGGCGGTAGAAGTCGCCGGCCCCGCCGAGCCGGGCGAGGCCCTTGTCGACCGCGATCGAGCCCATCTTGGCGGCGCGCGAGGGGACGATCCCCTGCCAGCCGAGTCCGCCCTGGCCGAGCCCGGGGATCTGCTGGATGCGCCGCGGCATCACGTTGGCGAGCGCGGCGAGACCGGGAATCCGGACCCCGGCGAAGCGCACCGGGTAGAAGAGCATCCATACCCCGGACCAGTTGGTGACGTAGCCAATTGCCCCGGTGAAGAGCGGAATCGTGATCAGGCTGAGCGTGGTGCCGTCCATCGGAATCGGGGATGATGCCCGGCGGGAGGATGACCGTCATCAAGGACACCGGCTCGCGCGCGATCCTGCCCCCGTTCGGCGAGGAGCACGAGGAGCTGCGCGAGACCGTCAACCGCTTCGTGACGAAGGAGATCGCCCCCAACGTCACCGAGTGGGAGGACGCGCGCGGATTTCCCCGTGAGCTCTACGGGCGCTGCGCCGAGCTCGGCTTCCTCGGGCTGAAGTTCCCCGAGCGCTACGGCGGCCAGGGCGGGACGCACCTGCACGACGCGGTCTGGGTCGAGGAGCTGGCGCGCAGCGGCGGCTCGGGCGGCGTCGCGGCGAGCCTCAACGCGCACACCTCGATCGCGATGCCGCCGGTGTTCAACTTCGGCAGCGAGGAGCAGCGCCAGCGCTGGGTCGTGCCGGGGATCGCCGGCGAGAAGATCGGGGCGCTGGGGATCACCGAGCCCGGCGCGGGGTCCGACGTGGCCGGGATCTCGACCTTCGCGCGCAAGGTCGACGGCGGCTACGTCGTCAACGGCTCGAAGACCTTCATCACCAACGGCGTGCGCGCCGACTTCCTCGTCTGCGCCTGCAAGACGACGCAGGAGGGCGGCCACGGCGGGATCTCCTTCCTCGTCCTGGAGCGCGAGATGCCGGGGTACGAGGTGGCGCGGAAGCTGGAGAAGATGGGTTGGCACGCCTCCGACACGGGCGAAATCTCCTTCACCGACGTCGAGGTGCCGGACGAGCACCTGCTCGGCGGGGAGAACGAGGGCTTCAAGCTGATCATGGCCAACTTCGCCTGGGAGCGGCTGCTGATGTCGATCGGCGCCGTCGGCGCGATGCAGCGCCTGATCGAGGTCACCGTCAACTACGCCCAAGAGCGCGAAGCCTTCGGCCGCCCGATCGGCAAGTTCCAGGCCATCCGCCACCACGTCGCCGAGATGGCGACCAAGGCCGAGGCCGCCCGCGCCCTCACCTACAACGCCCTCCGCCTCTTCCACGAAGGCCAGGACTGCATCAAAGACGTGACCATGGCCAAGCTCGTCACCCAGCGCGCCGTCCTAGAGATCGCCGACCAGTCCCTCCAGATCCACGGCGGCTACGGCTACATGAAGGAGTACGGCATAGAGCGCGCCGTCCGCGACGCCCGCCTCGGCCCAATCGGCGGCGGGACGGACGAGGTCATGAAGGAGATCTTGGGGAAGTTGATGGGGTTGTAGCGAGCTTTAGTCGATCAGCGTGAGCAGCTTGCAGGCTGTCCGGGGATCGATCGCCGGGGGATTCAGTGCGTCGTGGTCGAGCAGGTCGCGATCGCTGGTGACTATCGCCTCGGCACCGACTCCCTGGGCGAGCGCAACCAGATAGTCGTCGGTCGAGTCTCGCAAGACGGCCGGAGGATCGGCAGGATCGTCGAGCATGGTCCCGGCGTCGCGGATGATCGCGGCGGCTTCGGCGATCTCCTCATCCTCGATCAGCTCTTGGAAATAAGGCTTTCGCAGCGCGTGCTCAACCTCGGCCAGCAGGCGCGGGCAGATGATCGCCTCGATGCTCATCTCCGAAACCGCGTCGTAGATCAGGCAAGGAGGACTCTCAGGTCGCGAACCCGTAATTCCAGACACCAGCGTGCTGGCGTCGATGACGAGCCGTTTCAACCGGCGGCGCGTTCGCGGCGAGCTTCGTGCACCGCTTTGACGGCCTCGCGTTCGATCTCCTCCATCGGCACGCCGGCAAAGCGCTTCCTCACGCGGGCAATTGCCTCGCGACCCAGCTGGATACGAACGGCGCTTTCGAGCAACTCGCGATCGCTCCGCGCGGGGCGGCGCTTGCGCAGGCGGTCGAGCAGATCGGTGTCGATTTCGACGCGGGTGGTTGGCGATGCGGCCACGTCAGGAATGGTAGCGCCGCCTCATGAGGCACCGATTAGCTCAGTGCGCTCCAGATCGTCGCGACAATGCCGCCAACCCCGAGAACGCTCAGCACAACCCGTCAGCCGAACCAGCCAGTGGGTCATCCGCTCGATGCCTGCCCGTAGCTGAACGAGTTGTTCCTCGCGTTCGGTCCCTTCGCGCCATCGCTCTCCAAGTAGCTGACCAAGTTCTGAGCTTCGCTCCCCAAACTCATCGATGGCCCTGATTCGTTCCCCTCTGTCTCCACCAAAGGCCGATCAGGATGACCCACAACATGCCACGCAGCACTTGGACGTCTGACAGCCTCTCCCAGCCGAACTTGTCGCGCCGTTGTGCGGGAGTCACGGTCGGCGACCACCGACGTCCCTGTTGACGGCGTCGAGAAAGGCTGCCTCGACCGGCTTGAGTGCCTGTAGCTGATGACAAGCGAGTCGGCGGGGACTTCGGGGCCGGACGGAGGCGATGAACCCCCCGCCCGGCCCAAGCGAAACGAGGACGACATCAGGAGTTCTATTGATCGTGGTTGACAGACCCGCCGATCACGGCGGATCATCGGGCTCATCCCCCAAACAGCCTCATTTGCGGGAATCCGTGTCCTCGGAAGACCGCGCGTGCCCGCACGTCCCCCCTCGGAACTCATGAAGGAGATCCTCGGGAAGCTGATGGGTCGTGACAAGGCCGGGCTCGCGGTGCTGCATCGACAGCCGACTCGGCTAATACGTTTCGTCGATGGAGGAGTCTTTCATTCGCCCACTTGCCGCCGACGCTCGCCTCCTTGTCGAGCTTGATGGGCGCCCGCTGGAGCACTATGCCGTCATGCTCCAGCTGCGGATAGAAGGGCGCTGGCAGACCATTCGCTTGGTCGACAACACTCATGGTCATCACGATCTGCACCGTTACACTGGATCGAAGAAGCAGCCGGCAGAGCGGTTTGCCGAAGGCACGGTCAACGAGGTTGCGCCGGTGGCCATCCGCTATCTGATCGATCATTGGGAAGCAATCGCGGAAGCATGGAAGAGCTAGAGCACAGCCAATTCACCGCAGCCGGTGAGATCGCGAATGAGCGGCTGATCGAAGCCGCGACTGACCCTGATCGCTATCCGGAGGGGACCGCTTTCATCGCGGCCGACCAAGAGGGGCTGGGGGCGATCCTGGCCGAGGCAGTAGCGGAGCATCGGCCGCTCGCAATCGTCTATCCCGATGGTCGGGAGATAGTCGCCGCGCCGCGAGGCGGTGCCTTGGCCTTCTTCGAGCACCTTCTGACACGGCGACGCGAGCCGCACGGCGAACGGCCGTCCGTGCCGTTGCCGGCGGACTACCAGGTCGAGATCAGGGAGCTCGCAGTCGGCTAACGTCAGCCTGCCGTGCTTCATGCGCTGTCCGTACGCCAAGGGCCATCGCTTGGGCACGATCACGGCGGCAAGGAGAATCGCCGCGAGACCGCCTTCGCCGAGGTGGCGCAAAGCGAAGCCGCCACTGCGGCCGAAGCCGCGCACCGGAAGCAACTAGAACCGCTTCGCTGTCTGGCGGGACAGCACGAAGCCGTGGCCGGTGTCGCGGTTGAGGCAGCGCATCGCGCCTTCTAGCGACTTGCACTTGTAGGGGCCGAGCCCGATCGCCTGGCCGACGGGCAGGGCTTTGCCCTGGTGCAGGGTCGTGTCGCCGGCGCAGACGAAGGCGGCCTTGCGGCGGGGGCCGACGAAGAGGCCGTTGCCGTAGTCGAGCTCGCATGACTTCGGGGTCGGCGGGGTCGGCCATTCGTGCTTGGCGATGTCGCAGCGAGCCTCGCCACCTCGCGTGTCCCGCCCGAAGATCACCGCGCAGCCGATGTTGCCGTCGGGCGAGTGGAAGGTGCGCACCTGGAAGGCGGAGGCGGAGGCTGAGTCGGGGCCGGCCAGCGCGGCGACGAGGAAGACGAGGAGGAGAACCCTCTTCACACGACCAGGATAGCCCGGAGGAGCGCCGACGCCACGCGGGGCGGCGGCGCTACCGTTTGACGCTTGATCCGGCGCGCAGGGATCGGCATCGCGGTTGTGCTCGGCTCGCTGGCGATCGCGGCCGCGGCCGCCCATGCGGACGGCCCCGCCGACCACGTCGACGTCGTCGCCGGCACGGAGCCGGGCGGCGGGACGTTCGGCGGCGGGCACAACTTCCCGGGCGCCGCGATGCCCTTCGGGATGGTGCAGTGGAGCCCCGACACGACCCCGGCCGACAGCGACGGGCGCGGCGGCTACGACTACGGCGACACGCACGTCAAAGGATTCGGCCTCACCCACCTCGCGGGCGCCGGCTGCGAGCTCTACGAGGACTTCCCCTTCCTGCCGACGACCGAGCCACTCGAATCCTCGCCGGCGGCCAGCGACTCCTCCTCACTCGATGGCCGGTTCCAGCCGGGCTTCTCCCACGCGCACGAGAGCGGCCGCCCGGGCTACTACTCGGTCTCGCTCAACCCCGTCCACGGCGGCAGCATCGGGGTCGAGCTGAGCGCCACGACGAGGACCGGCGTGGCGCGCTTCACCTTCCCGCGCAGCCCCCACTCGAGCGTCCTGATCAACGCCGGGGGCAGCGCCAAACCCGACGACTTCGCCTCGGTGCGGATCGACCCGGCCCACGAGGAGATCGACGGCACCGCCTCCAGCGGCCTCTTCTGCGCCCAGCGGCCCCGCTACCGGGTCTACGTCGCGGCCGTCTTCGACCGCCCTTTCGACGCCTACGGCGCCTGGGAAGGCGACAAGCAGCTCCCCGGCGCCACCGCGGCCAGCGCCAGCGCCTCCCCGCCCACGCGCCCCCGCACCACCGCCGACGCCGGCGCCTACGCGACCTTCGACACCCGTCGCCACCGGACGGTCCTCGCCCGCGTCGGCGTCTCCTTCGTCAGCGTCGAGGACGCCCGCGCGAACCTCGCCGCCGAAGACCCGGGCCTCGGCTTCGGCACGATCGCCCGCCGCGCCGAACGCGCCTGGAACGCGTGGCTCGGCCGCATCCGCGTCTCGGGCGGCCCCCCTCGCGCGATCGACACCTTCTACACGGCGCTCTACCACGCCGGTCTCGCGCCGCGCACCTTCAGCGACGTCGGCGGCGCCTACATCGGAATGGACGGCCTCGTGCACCGCGCCCGCGGCCGGGTCCAGTACGCCGACTTCTCGACCTGGGACACCTACCGCACCCAGATCCAGCTGCTCTCCATCCTCGCCCCGCGTCGCGCCAGCCAGATGGTCCGCTCGCTGCTCGCCGACGCCGCCGAGAGCGGCTGCCTGCCGCGCTGGTCCTACGCCAACGGCCAGAGCATGACGATGGTCGGCGACTCGGCCGACCCGCTGATCGCCTCCGCCGCGGCCTTCGGCGCGACCGGGTTCGACGCTCGCGCCGCGCTCGCCGCGATGCTCGCGGGCGCCGATCGCGAATGCCGCGGCGCCAACGGCGAATACGTCGAGCGCCAGGGCCTCGCTGCCTACCTCGCCCACGGCTACGTCCCCTACGACCTCGACACGAACGAAGCCAACGCCGACTCGATCGACGGCAGCCCCGACTCGGTATGGGGCTCGGCCTCGACCACGCTCGAGTACGCGACCGACGACTTCGCGATCGCCCAGCTCGCCGCCCGCGCGCTCCACGACGAGCCCACCTACCGGCGCTTTATGCGGCGTTCAGACAACTGGCGCAATCTCTTCGACCGGCAGAGCGGAGCGATTGAGCCGCGCTACGAAAATGGCTCCTTTCCAGCCGAATACGACACTCTCAGCGGCGCCGGCTTCGTCGAGGGCGACGCCGCCCAGTACAGCTGGATGGTGCCGCAGGACCCGGCCGGCCTCTTCGCCGCGATGGGAGGCCGGGTGAGGGCCGTGGCCCGCCTGCGGCGCTTCCTGGGCCGGCTCAACGCCGGCGGAGCGGGGGTCCACGCGGATCACGCGCTGCTCGGCAACGAGCCGACGCTGCTCACACCCTGGCTCTACGACTGGGCGGGCCAGCCGTTCCTCACGCAGGCGACGGTGCGGCGTGCACTTCGCCTCTACGGCCCCACCCCCGACGGCTACCCCGGCAACGACGACCTCGGCACGCTGTCTTCCTGGTACGTCTTCGGCACCCTCGGCCTCTACCCGGAGGTCCCCGGCACCGGCCTGCTGGCGATCGGCAGCCCGCTCTTCCGGCACGCCGCGGTCACCCTGCCGCACGGCCGCCGCCTGACGATCTCGGCGAGCGCTCGGACGCCGGGTTCCCCCTACGTAAGGAGCCTGCGAATCGACGGCCGCGGCCACGCCCGCCCCTGGACCACCTGGTGCGCGCTGCGCCGCGGCGCCCGCCTCGATTTCTCGCTCTCACCCCGCCCTGACCGGGGCTGGGGCTCCGCCGCCGGCGCCACGCCTCCCTCGTTCGGCCCGGGCCGGTCGATGCCCAAGGACGCCTGCTCACCTTGAGCCTTGGCCCGTCGCGCGACCGCGACGCTCTCTGGATCCTCGCCTTCGTCGTCGCCGTGGGCGCGGCGATGCGCTTCGCCAGCCTCGGCGTGCAGGGCTTCCACCACGACGAGGTGATCACCGCGATGCGGGTCATCCCCGGCAGCTTCTCCGACATGCTGCGGGCGGTCCGCGACAGCGAGTCGAACCCGCCCCTCTACTACGTGCTCGCCTGGGTCTGGGCGAAGGCCTTCGGCACCGGCGAATTCGGCCTGCGCTCGCTCTCGGCCCTCTTCGGCCTCGCCACGGTGCCGGTCGCCTACCGCATCGGGGCCGAGCTCTCCAGCCGGCGAGCCGGCCTGATCGCGGCCGCGCTGGTCGCCGTCAACCCGATGCTGATCTGGTACTCGCAGGAGGCGCGCTCCTACGCGCTGCTCGTCTTCTTCTGCGCCGTCTCGCTGCTCTTCTTCGTGCGCGCCCTGCGGACCGAAGACGGGAGGGACCTCGCCCTCTGGGCGCTCGCCTCGGCCCTGGCCCTCTGCAGTCATTACTTCGCCTTCTTCCTCGTCGCGATCGAGGCGGCGTGGCTGCTGCTCGCCCTGCGTCACGACTGGCGCGCGGTGGCGCCCGCCGTGGTGGGGGTCGGCGCGGTCGGGCTGGCGCTGGTGCCGCTGATCGCGGCCCAGGTCAACCCGACCCACATCGGCTGGATCGACCACAGCCCGCTCTCCACCCGCTTCCTGCAAACCGGCGTCAGCTTCCTCGCCGGCGAGACGGGCCACGTGATCGCCGAGCCTCCGCGCGAGCGCTACGCGCTCGCACCGGCGATCCTCGTCGGCGCCGGCTGGCTGCTCGTCGCCGTGCGCGGCACCGACCGCGAGCGCCGCGGCGCTCTGCTCGCGGCGACCCTTGGCGCCGGCGTGGCGCTGCTCGTCCTGGTCGCGGCGCTGGTCGGCAAGGACTACGTGGTCGAGCGCAACCTGCTGCCGGCGCTCCTGCCGCTCGGGGTCGCCGCGGCGATCGGGTTCGGGGCCGAGCGGGCGGCGCGCCTCGGCCTCGTGCTCGCCGCCGTCCTCTGCGCCTGCTGGATCGCCCTCGGGGTGCGAGTCACCGAGACGCCAAACCTGCAGCGTCCCGACTTCCGCGCGATCGTCGACGAGCTGGGGCCGCCGCGCCGACCGCGCGCGATCGTCAGCTGGAAGCTGGCCGCAAACCCGGTGCGCTTCTACTTGCACGACCGGTCCGAACGCATCTACAGCGGCGTCACGCCGCTGCGCGAGATAGACGTGATCGCCAAGTCGCGCGTCGGCAACGCCCCCGCCCGCCTGCCGCCGGGGTTCCGCGCGGTCCGGCGGATAAGGTTCGAGCGTCTCACCTCGACCCGCTACACCTCCCGACGAGTGCGCGAAATTCCCTACTACAAGCTGCGCCGCATTCACACAGGCTTCGGCGAAGACGCCGTGGTCGTCGACGGCCTGCCGTCGGGGGCGCGGCGGTGAGCCCCAGTGAACTCGCCTACCGCCTCAGCGCCGCCGCCCGCCGCCCGGCGAGCTGGTGGCAGCTGGGCAAGTTCGGGCTGGTTGGGGTCTCGGGCTACGTGATCAACCTCGGCGTCTTCGCGCTGCTCACCGGGCTCGACCTCCACCACGTGCTCGCCGCGATCGGCGCCTTCCTCGTCGCCGTCTCCAGCAACTTCTTCTGGAACCGGCACTGGACCTTCACCGCCGGCCACGGCCACGCCGGCTTCCAGGCCGTTCGCTTCTTCACGGTGAGTGTCGCGGCGCTGGCGATCAACCTCTTGGTGCTCGAAGCGCTGGTCTCGGGTGCGGCGCTCGGCACGCTCGCCGCTCAGGCGATCGCGGTCGCGGTCGCGATGCCGTTCAACTTCCTCGGCAACAAGCTCTGGTCCTTCGCGTAGGACCGTCGAGACAGGCGCTAAGGTCGAAACCGTGGAGGAGATCCTCGACGGCGTCTACCACTGGAAGGCGAGACACCCGAACATCGGGATCGAGGTCGGGTGTCACTTCGTCGCCGGCTCCGGGACCGCGATCGACCCGCTGCTGCCGGCCGAGGGAATCGAGTGGTTCGACGAGCACCGGCCGCAACGGATCGTGCTCTCCACCCGCCACCACCTGCGCCACGCGCCGGAGCTGACCGAGCGCTTCGGTTGCCCGATCCTCTGTCACGAGTCGGGCCTCTACGAGTTCGAGAACGGCCCCGCCGTAGAGGGCTTCGCCTTCGGCGACCGCCTCGCAGAGGACGTGGTCGCGCTCGAGATGGACTCGATCTCCCCCGACGACACGACGCTGCTGATCGAAGCCGGTGGCGGCGTGCTGCTCTTCGCCGACGCCTTGATCGACTACGGCGGGCTCGGCTTCGTCCCCGACAAACTGATCGGCGACGACCCCGAGGGAGTCAAGGCGCGCGTCCGCGAGCGCTGCGCCGCCCTCCTCGACTGGGACTTCGCCCACCTTCTCTTTGCCCATGGCGAGCCGCTCCTCGACGACGGTCAGGAGGCGCTGGGGGCCTTCGCCGCCGGGCCTTGATCTACCTGCCACGCCCTCCACACCGCTCGCCTGGCCCGCGATCGTCGACGGCGGCACCCTGGTCGCGTTCCTGCGGCCGAAGGGACCTCACCGCGATCGCGAACGGCTAGGCATTCCTGGCACGGTCGGCTAGGGTCGGTTGCGACCCCAGTCAACCGGCGGGGAGAAACGAGGGCCAATGGCTTACGAAATGCAGCTCCGGCAAAGCCCGGCGCGGGTCAAGATCAGGAGCCCGTGGGCGGTGGCGCTGCTGCCGATCGTCACGCTCGGCATCTACCACCTGGTCTGGTGGTACCGGATCAACCGCGAGCTGCGCGACTACGGCGCCGCCAAGGGCTACGACCTCGGCCAGAACCCGACCAACTCGCTGCTCGCACTCTTCCCCGGCGGTCTGATCCTCATCCCTGCGCTGGTCACCTACTGGCGCGGGACGAAGCGCGCGATGGGCGCCTCGCGCGTCGCCGGGCAGGAGCCGCTCAACGGCTGGATCGCCCTCCTCCTCTACCTGTTCATCGCCCCCGCGCTCTGGGCCTACGTCCAGGTCTCGCTCAACAAGGTCTGGGAAGCGGAAGCGGACGCGGTCCCGGGCGGGCCCGTCCCACCCGAACCCTCGGACCCGATGCCGCCGCCGGCGCCCGCGGCGGAGCAGCCACCGGCACCGGCGTCGGAGCCGGCGCCTCCCCCACCCCCCTCCGAGCCCACCGCCTGACCGAGCCGTGAAGCAGCGCGTCAGCCTGATCACGCTCGGCGTGGCGGACGTCGGGCGGGCGCGCGGCTTCTACGAGGCGCTCGGCTGGACGACGCGAGCGAAGCCCGGCGACGACGTCGTCTTCTTCCAGGCGGGCGGCATGGTCGTCGCGCTCTGGGACCGGGCGCGGCTGGCCGAGGACAGCCGCGTGGAGGACCGCGGCGGCTGGGGCGGAATCACGCTGGCGCTCAACCTCGGCTCGCCGGCCGAGGTCGACGCCGTGACCGAGGAGGCGCGCGCCGCCGGCGCGACGATCGGCCGCGAGCCGGCCGAGACCTTCTGGGGCGGCTACAGCGCGCTCTTCCTCGACCCCGACGGCCACCCCTGGGAGGTCGCCCACAACCCGCGCTGGACGATCGACGCGGAGGGCGGCGTCCACCTGCCCTGAAATGGAGCCCCGTCGGCGCGCCAGTCCTCGACTGGCCAATCAGCCAGCGCTCGTTCCAGATAGCCTCCCGGGCCGAAATTTCTCGAACGGAGAAGGAGAACGGAGAGAGCATGGGACTTCTTGATGGCAAAGCGGCGATCGTCACCGGGTCGGCGCGCGGGATCGGGCGGGCCACCGCCGAGATGTTCGTCCGCGAGGGCGCCAAGGTGCTGATCAACGACCTCGACGCCGACGTCGCCGAGCAGGCCTCGAGCGAGATCGACGGCGAGACGGCCGTCTTCTCGGGCGACCTGACCAAGCCCGACGCCGCCGACCAGCTGGTCGCCGCCGGCGTCGACGCCTTCGGCGCCGTCGACATCGTCGTCAACAACGCCGGCTACACCTGGGACAGCGTCGCCCACAAGATGACCGACGAGCAGTTCCAGGCGATGCTCGACATCCACACGATCGTGCCCTTCCGCGTCGCCCGGGCGCTCGCCCCGCACTGGCGCGAGGCGGCCAAGGCCGAGCGGGGCGAAGGCAAGGAGGTCTTCCGCAAGATCGTCAACGTCTCCTCCACCTCCGGGACGATGGGCAACGCCGGCCAGGTCAACTACTCGGCAGCGAAGATGGCCGTCGTCGGCCTGACCAAAACGCTGGCCAAGGAGTGGGGCCAGTTCAAG
>Ga0068868_100002133_pt1 | contig 13648 bp, 10 predicted proteins | sample KBSMisM42_FD_64660 | JGI IMG/M metagenome (GOLD analysis project Ga0068868, IMG submission 64660) | Miscanthus rhizosphere microbial communities from Kellogg Biological Station, Michigan, USA - KBS Miscanthus M4-2 | ecosystem: Host-associated > Plants > Roots > Rhizosphere > Soil ...
ACCTGGCTCTTCATGTACTCGATCAGCTGCGTTCGGTAGTGGTCGTTCAGCGCGTTGACGGCGCGCTCCGGATGCGGCCACTCCTTGTCGATGCGCAGCGCGGGCAGGATGCCGTCACTGCCGGGGTAGAAGATCAGGAAGCGGAACCAGCGCGCGTAGTAGGGCACGTGCTGCACCAGCCAGCGGAACTGCGGGCTCACCGCCTCGTGGTACAGCGGGTTGGGCAGCATCCACGGCGCGGAACGCTGGAATACGTAGAGCTTGGCGGCGACCTTGGCCACCTCGGGCACCAGCTGAAAGGCACTGGCACCCGAGCCGATCACCGCGACGCGCTGGCCTGCGAGGTCCAGCTCCGGGTCCCACTGCGCCGAGTGCACCTGCCTGCCCTGAAACGTCTCGCGGTCGGCGATCTCAGGAATGCGCGGACGGTTCAGCTGTCCCACCGCGCTGATGATGGCGTTGGCACGCAGCTTGCGCGGCGCACCCCCGCTGTTGCTCTTCAGGTCGACGTCCCAGGTGGCGGTCTTCTCGTCGTAGTGCGCCGCGGTCATCTCGGTGTTGTAGCGGATGTGCGCTTCCAGACCGTGCCGCTTGACGAAGTGCCGGAAGTACGCCAGCAGTTCATCGCGGCGCGAGAAGTATTCGCTCCATGCATAGGGCTCGAACGAGTAAGAGTAGAAGTGGTTGGCGATGTCCACGCGGCAGCCCGGATAGCGGTTCTCGTACCAGGTGCCCCCGACCGAGTCATTCTTTTCCACCAGCGTGAAGGGGATGCCCGCTTCCTTCAGGCGCAGCGCTTGCAGCAGCCCGGACATTCCGGCGCCGACGATGAGCACGTGGAACTTCTCGCGCATACTGGCGGGGATTTCACGCGACCAGCGCGGGGCACGCGAATCGTTGCCGTCGAGCGCGAGCTCCTCGAGCATCATCGGTACGTATTCATCGCCGACGCGCTCGCCGACCATGAAGTTCATCATCGCCTGTACCTGCGCGGCGGAGGGCTGCGCCGGCAACGTGCAGCCGCGATCGCGGTAATCCTTGAGCGCCTGCAGGGCCAGCGCGCGCACCCGCGCCTGGTCCTCCTCACCCAGGCCGCCCTGGAAACCCCCCATCATCACCACCTTCGGGCGAATCGCACCGTCCAGCAGCGCGCTATCCCCGGTGAGATGGATGAGCGACATCATCAGGGTCGGAATGCTGGCGCCTTCGAGCTGCCGGGCGATGAACTCATCGCTCTCCGTGATCGGCTTCTCGGCAGGCAGCAGGTGCTCACTCATCGTTCGTGCTCACGCGGGGCAGGGTAGATGCGGGCAAAGATACTCGCTAAACCGGCAAGCGCCCATCGGCGGTTGCTCCTAGTCCGGTATGACGATGGCGGCGCTTGTGCGGATGGGCTACTCCGCGACGTCACCGCTTTCAATGCGCGGGGCGCCCGTGAGCGCGGCCCGTCCCTGCGCGCGCAGCGCGGCGAGCGGTAACAGGTACGCGCTCACCGTCGGCGGCGGCGCCTCGGTGAGGATGAGGCGCAGGCTCATGCCGCCGTGAACGTGTCCGGCCGGGTCGATCCAGTTGCCGCCGACTCCGGGATCTGAGTCCGCAATCACTACCCACACGGACCCGTCCGGCTCGAAGTTGCAGCGGTACTTGGTGACGTGCCCCTGGCCGTCTTCGTAGTTATCGAGGTTCTCCTGCCACAGGTTGCACAGCTGGAAGATCCAGTAGTCGCACGGCGGTGGCGTGAAACTCACCACCAGGGCTTGATCCTGCGCCCTGCGCCAGGTCCCGAAGCCATGGTGCCGATCCGGCACCCCGCCGTTACTGAGGTACAGCGCGCGGCTGAAGCGGATGCTGTTGGGGCGCCTGGAGAGATTGTCCTGCCACCAGGAACGCACCAGCTCCAGGTACGCGAGCACCAACTGCCCGCTCTTTGCGAGCTGCGTGCTCAGGTGCGCGGGGTCCAGTGGCGGCGCGGCCGGATGGTCGAGGCGTTCAATCTGCATCGTGGGGGCGACTTCGGCAGTGCGGTCGTGGTAGACGACGCGGATGAGCAGCCCCACACAGTCGGGCTCGATCTTCAGCCAGTTGCGTGCCCCGGCCGGCGCTTCGCGACTGACCAGCACCTCGAAGTTGCCGTCCGGATCGAATTCGATCGCTTGGCTTTGCAGCATCCCGGTGGTGCGCAGCATTGCCGGGTTGCAGTCCTTGAGGCCGGCGAAGCCGCGCGGCGCCCAGTCGCTGGCTCCGGCATCCCGAGGTTGGACCGCCGACCAGGAAGCCATGACGAAGTAGGGAGCCGTGCCACGTTTGCCGCGAATCACATAGGCGTGGCTGCCGTCGATGAATTCGGCCAGCAGGTGATCCTGATCCGGGGACTGGAAATTGATCGACTGACGCCACGGCGCGTCGCGCAGGCGCGGGCGCTCGGGCTCGCAGTTCTCCACGAAACGCTCGAGTCCGTTACGCGTCAGGCGCGTGAGGAAGCGGTACCACTCGGCACGGTCCAGCGCGGTTGGTTCGTCGCCGAAGCGCTCGATGGCGCGGCCCGCGAGCTTCAGAACGTCGCAGTAGTCCTCCCAGGCGCGCCCGCTGAGCAGGCGCTGCGCGCTTTCCTCACGGGCGGATGGCTTCTCGCTCATGCTTGCAACATCCTCTATCGGTGGAGCGCACCGGCGTCCCCCATGCTACCCCGTATCGGGGATGCGGGAGATGGGGGCCCCCGGTTCACAATGAGCTCATGAGTGCTATCAGAGCGGCGCCCGGCGCCGTGGTCGTGGGTACTGGTTTCGGCGTGTTCACGCACCTGCGCGCACTGCGCAACGCCGGCATCGAGGTGCGTGCGTTGGTGGGCCGTGACGCAGCCAAGACCGCCGCACGCGCCAAGCTCCTCGGGGTCCCACGCGCGAGCACGTCGCTGCGTGAAGCGCTGGAGGATGCGGCCGTGCAGATCGTCACGATCGCCACGCCGCCCGCCACGCATGCGGCGCTCGTGCACGAAGCCGTGGGCGCGGGCATGCACGTGCTGTGCGAGAAGCCCTTTGCCATGAATGTCGCGGAAGCGCGCGGCATGCTGGCTGCCGCCGAGCGCGCCAAGATCGTGCACGTGCTGGGCGTCGAGTTCCGTTTCGCCACGCCGCATGAACTGCTGCGCCGGACCATTGCCGCCGGCGCCATCGGACAGCCGCGTCAGGCGCTGTTCGCCTGGCTCGTGCCGTTCCTGTCTCATCCGGCGGCGCAGACGCCCGACTGGTGGGAAGACGCCGCGCGCGGTGGCGGCTTCCTTGGCGCCTGGGGTTCGCATCTGATTGATCAGGTACGCGTGACCCTCGGGGAGTTCAGTGCCGTCAGTGCGCGCCTGCAAACGCTCTCGGGCAAGCCCGGCATGAGCGCTGACGACACGTTCTCCGCGCAGTTCAAGCTCGCGAACGGCGTGCAGGGTGTGTTCGTGGAATCGATGGCTGCGCCCGGAGACATGTTCGGCATCGTGCGCATCTCCGGAACGGAAGGTGCAGCGTGGATCGAGGGGGTGGGGGGCGAGGAGCTCTGGGTCGCCGACCGCCAGGGCAACAAGAAGCGCATCGCCGTGCCGCCGGACCTGGTGCTGCCAGCGCCGGTGCCCTTCCCGCATGGCGAGCTCATGCAGACCGCCTATGAGCAGGCCCACGCCTTCGGCACCGACCTGGCTCCCTACACGCGCTTGGTGGAGCGGATGCGGGCGCGCATCGAGGGGCGCGACGCCGAGGAGTCCCCGCCGCTCGCGACCTTTGCAGATGGCGTTGCCGGTCAGGCAGTCATCGATGCCATGCGACTGTCGTCGCAGCAAGAGCGCTGGGTTGACGTAACCGGCTAGCGGCCGACCGCGCCCCGCGTAACCGCGCTGTCACCACTTTCGTCCGTTCGAACTAGATGCGCGACGCGCGTTCAACCCGCCTGAGATCCGAGGTAGAGTGACAGCGCGGTGCGCGCGCCTGTTATCGCGCGCGTCCCTTGGATGTGCGCGAGCGCGGGAGTGAGCATGGCAGAGGAAGATGTGGTCGGCCGAGTCATCAGTGGCGCCTCGTGGGCACAGTTCTGCGACGCGCTCAAGGCTGCGGGCGCGGAGGTGTTGCGTCCGGAGACGCCGGCGACCGAGCTGGACCGCGCCGAAGGCTGGCGCTACCTGACGCGTCTTACGCGCGTGGGCCTGGAGATGATGCTGGAGTTTGGTAACCCCGACTTCCCGGTCTTCTACCAGGCCTCGAACACCACCCTCAAGATCGGCGGCGATAACCCCGACAACGTCTACTGGAACGCCACCATCGCGGGCGACCGGGACTACAGGTTGCGCGGCACGCGCGGCACGGTGCGTTATCTGTCCTTTGCCACCAAGGCCAATCGCTACGCCATTGACGGCACACTCGCCTCGACGGGCGAACTCGACGCCCCCAGCCTCGAGGTCAACCCGGACGGTACCTTCGAGGTACTGGTCAGCCGCAACCGGCAGCCGGGCAATTGGCTGCCGATGTCCGCGGACTCCACGATGCTGTTGGTGCGCAACACCATTCTCGACCGTGAGCGCGAAACCCCTGCCATCATGACCATCGAGCGCATCGGCGGGCCGGCAAAGCCCGCGCCCCTCACCGCCGCACGCATCGAGCGCTCGCTGCTGGCGACGGCAGCGTTCGTGAAGGGTACGGCGCACACCTTCGCCGACTGGGTACAGGGGTTCAAGGCCAATCCAAACCAGCTGGCCACCGTCGATCAGACGATGTTCTTCCGCGCCGGCGGCGACCCCAACATCTTCTACCTGCACGGCTACTGGGCACTCCAGACCGATGAGGCCCTGGTGATCGAGGTGCGGCCGCCGGAGTGCGAGTTCTGGAACTTCCAGCTCGATAACTACTGGATGGAATCGCTCGACTACCGTTACGCGCCGGTGTGGGTGAACAGCCACACCGCCAAATACAACGCCGATGGCTCGGCCACCATCACCATCGCACGCGAGAATCGCGGCTTCGCCAACTGGATGGACACCGACGGGCACGGCAGCGGCAGCATGCTGCTGCGCTGGACGCGCGCGAGCTCGCATCCGGTGCCGCAGTGCCGGGTAGTGAAGCTTGACAAGGCGGCGGCGGCCTAGCATGGCCGCGGCCGTACTGCGTACCGATGAGGCGCGCTTTGCGGCACTTGAGGACTTTCCTTTCACGCCGCGCTACGTAAGCCTCGGCGATGCACGGTTCGGGCCGCTGCGCATGGCGGCCATCGATGAGGGTCCGCGTGAGGCCCCGGTCGCGCTGTTGCTGCACGGCGAGCCCACCTGGAGCTATCTGTATCGCAGCATCATTCCGCGTGTGACTGCGGCCGGCTTTCGGGCGGTTGCCCCGGACTTCATCGGCTTCGGCCGCTCCGACAAGCTCGCCGCCCGCGGCGACTATAGTTATGACGCCTTCGTCGCCTGGCTGCGCGGCTTCGTCGAGGCGCTCGACCTCACGCGCGTGACGCTCGTATGCCAGGACTGGGGCGGACCGATCGGGTTGCGAGTACTCGCCGAACAACCGCAGCGCTTCGCGGCGGTGCTGGCCGCCAACACCATCCTTCCCAATTGCGAAGCACCGCCGCGCGGCATCGCTGTATGGCCAGGGACGCTGATCGAGAACTGGGTGGCCACGGCCACCGCAGCCACCGATCTGCCGGTGAGTGGCATCATCGCGTCGGTGTGCCGGCGGGCGCCGCCGGCGCAGGCGCTACGCGCCTACGACGCGCCCTTTCCGGACGCCTCCTATAAGAGCGGCGTGCTTGCCTTCCCCGGTCTGATACCGATCCGTGCCGACATGCCCGGCATCGCGGAGAACCGGCGCGCCTGGGCGGTGCTGGAGAGGTTCAACAAGCCCTTCGTGACCGCCTTCAGCGATGGGGACCCGACGACCGCGCCGTGGGCCGAGGTCTTCCGCGCTCGGATACCGGGAGCCGCGGGGCAGCCGCATCCGACCATCCGTGACGCCGGTCATTTCCTCCAGGAAGAGCAGGGCGCTGCTTTCGCGGGGGTGCTCATCGAGCTGTTGCGCCGCGCTGCCGGCCGGTAGAAGCGCCGCGACCCGACGCCGGCTATGGGATGTAGAACTGACTGAAGTACTTGCGCCACTTCAGGATTTCGCCGTCGCCGTCACACAGCAGTGGCTGCTCCCGATAGCGCTTGTTGTTCCACACGATCATGTCGACCGATTCGAAGCCGGCCTCGGCGCCGCTCCCCTGGCCGACCTGCTCCTTGAGCATCTCCGCAGCGACATGGGCCTCCGGCGAGCCTTCCGGGTACTTACGGTGCGTGAACCCCATGCGCATGATGGTGCGGGACTTGCTGACCGGCGTCGGGTAGCTGACCATGGTGGTCACCACCGGACCCTTGGTAAAGCGCACCACCTGCAGGCCCGGTCCGGTCTGCTCGATCACGATGTAGCCATTGGCCATGTTCACGTGCCAGTGAATGCCGTCGGCGCGGCATTCGCCCGTCGGGATGATGGGCACATGGTGCAGGAACTTCAGATGCGCGAAGTCGACGCCGTTCTCACCGAGCTCCTGGATGAAGGTGTTCACCGGCCACTCCCCGCGGGCGGGGGCAATGTAGTTGGCGTCCGCGAGCTCGGGAACTTGCGGGACCTCCCACTGCGGTGCAGCGCCCTGCGGGTGATACCAGGCCCAGACGATGCCGTTCTTCTCGGTCACCGGCAGCGCCTTCAGGATCGGCTGCCGCTTGGTGACCGGGGGCATGATCTTGGCGTAGGGGATTCTCGTGCACCACCCTTTGGGACTGTAGGCCCAGTGATGGAACGGGCAGCGCAGCGAGTCGCCGTCGACCGTGCCGCCGTGCCCCAGGTGCGCGCCGAGATGCGGGCAATACGGATCGACGACCCCGGCCTCGCCGGTCTCGGCGCGGAACAGCACCCACTCCTGGCCGAAGTACTGGATGTTCCTTACATCCCCCACCTTGAGCTGTTCGCTGTAGCTGACGAAGAACCAGCCGAACGGCACGGGCAGCGGACAGCGCTCAACCGGTAGGTCGCCGGAGGTCTCGGTGCGGTTGCTCGGAACCTGGCTCAATACGCTACTCATAATCTGCTCCTGAAGGGCATGGCGCGTCACGTGATCACGGGGGCGCCGGGCTGACTCATGTAATAGGGGCCGATGCTCATGCCGCCGTCCACCGCAATCTCCGCTCCACATACGTAGGAGGCATCCTCGCTCGCGAGGAACAGCGTCACGCGCGCCACTTCCTCGGCTTGGCCGACGCGCCCGAGTGGCACACCCTTGTAGAACTTCGCCGTCGCCGCCTGGGCCGCCGCGCCCGGCCGCATGGTCATCGGCGTACTGATGCCGCCGGGGTGGATCGAGTTCACCCGTACACCGCGAGGGCCGAGTTCCATGGCCGCGACCTTGGTGAGCCCGCGTACACCCCATTTGCTGGCCGAGTAGGCGGCGGTCGCGTTCGAGCCCTTCAGGCCGTCGATCGAGGAGATGTTGACGATTGCGCCCCCGCCCCGCTCGATGATGCTCGGTGCCACGGTCTTGATCCCGAGGAACGTCCCGACCAGGTTGATGCCCAGCACGCGCTCGAAGTCCTGCTTGGTAATGTCCAGAAGGCCGCGCATCAGCAGGACCCCCGCGTTGTTGACGAGGACGTCGATGCCACCGAAGCGTGACACGGCCTCCTGCGCCACGCGCCGCCACTGCTCCTCGTCGGCTACGTCGTGATGCCGGAATAGCGCAGCGTCCCCGAGTTCCCGGGCCAGCGCCTCGCCTTCGGCATCCAGTACGTCGGTGATGAGGAGGCGCGCCCCCTCGGCGGCAAAGAGCCGCGCCGTGGCGGCGCCCATGCCGCGCGCGGCGCCGGTAATTAGGACGATCTTATTTTCCAGTCTTTTCATCGTGCATCCCCCGCCCCGATGCACCGGTAACAACGGTACCGACGGTTCCCAAATTACCACGGTGTCCTGTGGTCCGCGAGTGGGGCGCGAAAGATTCCGCCTCCGCGAGGGCCGCGGAATCCGCAAGCTGGCCGGCGGCAGCGAGCCTGCGGCAGCCCCTGGGACAAAATCGATACCGATAGTACGTTAATTGACCCTCGCGGCAGCGGCGGGCAGAATGACCTGCCGCGCCGAACAGATCGCGGTATCGCCACCCGGCTCCCGCCACGCCACGCCAGGAGATGCACCTCATGAATGCCGTCGTTACGGAGCGCCTCGTATCGGCCGACTCGCACGTGCACTTTACCGATGAGTGGGTCAAGGCGCGGTTGCCGTCGCGTTTGCACTCGGTATGGGATGAAGCGGGCAAGAAGCAGGCGGCATTTGAGGCGACCGAGCTCCGCCGTGGCCAGCGGCAACTGCAGCTTGAAGATTTCGTGGATCCGGAGGCCGCCAAGGACCCGGGCCACTTCGAGCCGCATGCCAAGTTGCTGGCGATGGACCGTGACGGGGTGCAGGCCGAGGTGATCTTTCCGGAGGTGGGGGGTGCCAAGTATTGCACCCCGCACCTCATGGGCAATGACTGGAAAGAGGCGCTGCAGGGTTACAACGACGGCATGGCGGACTTTGCCTCCGTTGATCCACTGCGCTTACTCACCGCCTACCAGATCCAGTTGTTCGACATCGACTTCGCCGTGAGCGAAGTGCACCGCCTTGCCACCCGCGGCGCGCGCTGCGTGCAGATCACCCCCTTTCCCACCGAGTTCGGGCTGCCCGACGTCTACGACTCCCGTTACGACCCGCTATGGTCGGTGCTCTCGGAAACCGGGATCACGATCCTCAATCACCTCGACGTCAAAGCCTCGCTGTGGGATGTTTTTCGCCGCGACCCGACGCCCCAGAAGGGCATCTTCACCGCGATGCCGGCGGTGGCGCTCGCCGAGCCGCTGGCATTCTGGATTCTTACGGGCACGCTCGAGCGTTTTCCGAAGCTCAAGGTGGTACTGGTCGAACCCGGTCTGGGCTGGCTGCCGTTTTTCTTCGAGGTGGTACTCGATGCGCGCATGCACCAGCACTACGAGTTCCCGAACGTCAAGCTGCTCCCGAGTGAGTACTTCAAGCGCCAGATGGGCGCGACTTTCATGTACGAGCCGAGCGGGCTGGCGGCCGCATACAAGTTCTTCGGTCCCGACTGCCTGTATTGGTCGACCGACTTCCCGCACCCCGCCACCTGCTGGCCCAACTCACGCAGGGTGGTCGCCGAGCAGTTCGATAAGGCGGGGATCCCGGCGCACGACCGCAAGAAGATCGTGAGCGGCAACGCGCTGCGGCTGTTCGGCCTGCCGGCCTAGGTGCACCATGGCTGGCGCGCTCGAGGGGCTTCGGGTACTTGATCTGTCCTGGGGAATCGCAGGCCCGATGAGCACCATGCTGCTCGCCGATCACGGCGCGCAGGTGACCAAGATCGAACCCCCGGGGGGTGACCCGTTTCGCGCTCAGCTCGGCTACCGCGTCTGGCAGCGCGGCAAGAAAAGCGCCGTGCTCGACCTGAAGGACCGGCAGGACCTCAAGAGCTTTCTCGCCCTGGCCGCGCACGCGGATGTACTCGTGGAGAGCTTCTCGCCGGGTGTGACGCAGCGGCTCGGCATCGACTACGCGACCTTGGGTACGCTGAACCCGCGACTGGTGTATTGCTCCATCACGGGCTACGGCCGCGGCAACAGCCACTCCGGGCGCCCCGGCTACGATGCACTGGTGGCCGCACGCGCCGGACTGCAATGGGAGCAGCGCGGCTGGCCCGAAGGCGCCATCAATCACATGTCGGGCGTCGAGGACCCGTTCGCCGAGGTGGAGATTCCCTATGAGTGGCTGCAGGGCGCCGCGCGCCCGGGGCCGCTCTATCCAGCCTCCTCCTGGCCGAGCCTGGGGGCGTTTTTTGCGGCGACCACGGCCGTCAGCGCGGCGCTGCGCGCCCGCGAGATCACCGGACGCGGTCAGTGGGTGGAGACCTCCCTGCTGCAGGGTGCCTTCGCCTGCGCCAGCGGCGTGTGGCAGCGCGCCGAGAAGATCGACGCGCCCATGTTCAACAGCTGGATCCTCGGCTCACGCTCGCCCAAGGGACACTTCGAATGCGCCGACGGGCGCTGGATCCATAACTGGGTTCCCAATCCGCGCTTCCTGCTCACGGCCTCCGCGGGCAAGGAGCTCAATGCCACGCCAGATCTTAAGGCGCGTAACGACCCGGATCGCTTCGGCACGGGACCGGAGGAACTCCTGGTGATGATGCACTACCAGCCGCAGCTGGCCGAGGCGGTGCACAAATTCCCCGCGCGCGCCTGGGTGGAGGCGGCGGCGGTCGCGGGCATGACGATCCAGGAGGTACGCCCGCCGGAGGAAGCGCTGGCCGATCCGCTCTTCGTCAAGGACGGCTGCGTCACCGAGATCAACGACCCGGAGCTCGGCGCGATCCGCCAGGTGGGCGTCACCTACCGCCTTGCAGCGAACCCGAGCGCGATTACGCGTCCCGCGGCGCGGGTGGGCGAGCACACCGCGTCCGTCAAGGCCGAGGCCGCGGCACTGGCGGCCAAGCCAGCGCCCGCAGCAAAGAGCGGACGCAAGCTCGCTGCGCCGCTGGACGGGGTGACCGTACTGGATCTGGGGCTGGCGATCGCAGGTCCGTATGGCACGCAGATCCTCTCCGACCTGGGTGCCCAGGTCATCAAGATCAACGCGCTTTACGACACCTACTGGCATTCGAACCACATCGCCTACATGGCCAACCGCGGCAAGCGCAGCATCGCGCTGGATCTGAAGGATCCGCGCGCCATGCAGGTGCTGCGGCAATTGGTCCAGAAGGCGGACGTCGTGCAGCACAACATGCGCTACGACGCTGCCGAACGCCTCAAGATCGATTACGAGAGCCTGAAGGCCATCAACCCGAAGCTCATCTACTGTCACACGCGCGGCTTTGAAAGCGGGCCGCGCGAGGGTTTGCCGGGCAACGATCAGACCGGCGCCTGCCTGGCGGGTGTGCAGTACGAGGACGGTGGCATGGCCGGCGGTGGCAAGCCGCTGTGGTCGTTGACCAGCCTCGGTGACACCGGCAATGGATTTCTCTCCGCCATCGCGATCATCCAGGCGCTCTATCAGCGCGAGCGCACCGGCCAAGGTCAGTTCTGCGACACCTCGATCGTGAACGCCCACCTGCTCAACAGCTCCTATGCCATCGCACGCGCCGACGGCAGCGGCTTCGAGCGCCCGCGGATCGACGCGCAGCAGCTGGGCTTTGGCGCCACCAATCGCCTCTACGAGACCCGGGACGGCTGGCTGTGCATCGTGCTGGCGACGGCGGAAGACTGGGACCGCTTCTGCATCGCCACGGGGCTGCACGGTCTTGCGGCCGATGCGCGCTTTGCGACCGCGGCGCTGCGTTCGCGGAACAATGCCGCGCTCGCACCGATCCTCGAGTCAAAGCTGCGCGAGCGTACTGCGGCTGAGTGGTTCGCCTTGCTGGATGCGGCGCAGGTACCGTGCGAGGTATCGGATCCGAAGTTCGCCCTGGGGTTGCACGACGATGCGGAGTTCAAGGCCCGCGGCTGGGTGGCCGCCTACGAGCATCCTTTCGTCGGCCGGCTCAATCAGGTCGGGCTGCTGTTCGATCTTTCCGAGACTCCGGGACGCGTACAGGGTCCGCCCTTGATCGTCGGGCAGCACAGCCGTGAGATACTCGCGGAGCTCGGCTATTCCGCCGAGCAAATCGAGGCGCTGTGCAAGGACTGCGTGCTCGCCTGGAGCCTGAAGGAGGGCCACCGCAAGGTCCGCAGCCCCTGGCAGCCGCAAGCCCCGGCGCCCGCGCCGGCAGAGCAGAAGACGTGAGTCAGCCCGACACACCGCCGCCCGGCCCGCCCACCCGGCCCGATCCGGTATTCACCCCCGACGCGGCGTTCTTCTGGGAGGGCGTGGCGCGCGGCGAACTGCTCGGTCAGCGCTGCGCGGATTGCTCGCGCTTGGTGCACCCGCCGCGCCCGATGTGCCCGTCCTGCCAGAGCCTCAAGCGTGAGACCGTCAAGCTCAGCGGGCGTGGAACGGTGTGCAGCTGGGTCATCCCCCGGCACCCGCCGGCGGTGGGGTTCGCCGAACCACCGATCGTGGCGCTCATCGAACTCGAGGAGGGCATCCGCCTGGTGTCCAATGTGGTCGAGGTGAGTCCTGCGGCTGTGCGCGCTGGACTTGCAGTGGAGGTTTGTTTCGCCCCCACCCGCGGCGGACGTGCGGTGCCGGTGTTCCGTCCCCGTGAAGGCACTCCAAGTGCCTAAGTACGCAGCCATCGCCGGGATCGGCCAGACGGAATTCTCCAAGAACTCGGGCCGCAGCGAGCTGCAGCTGGCGGCGGAGGCCTCCAAGGCCGCACTCGACGACGCGGGTATCCATCCCGCCGAGGTCGACGGCATGATCACCTTCACCCTCGATCCGAGTGATGAGATCGGCTTGAGCCGCTGCCTCGGGGTCAAGGATCTCGCCTACACGACGCGCATCCCCGGCGGCGGAGCGGCTTCGGTGGCGACCCTTTGCCAGGCCATGGCGGCCGTGACCTCCGGCATCGCCGAGGTCGTGCTGATCTGGCGCGCCATGAATGAGCGCTCGGCCTACCGCTTCGGGCAGCCACTGGTGCCCCCGAGCGGCGGCGTGGTCAACGTCGCCGGCAACGGCACCGGCTCGCTGCTGTGGTGCATGCCCTTTGGGGCGCAAACGCCTGCGAGCTGGGAGGCGCTCGCCGCCCAGCACTATATGGAGACCTTCGGCGTCACCAACCGTGACCTTGGCCAGGTGTCGGTCACGCAGCGCAAGCACGCGGCTAGCAACCCGCTGGCATGGTTTTACGGCAAACCGCTCACGCTCGAAGAGCATCAGCAGTCGCGCTGGATCGTCGAGCCGGTACTGCGGCTGCTCGATTGCTGCCAGGAAAGCGACGGGGGTGTCGCGGTGGTCGTTACCAGCCTTGAGCGCGCCCGTGATCTTAAGCAGCGGCCGGTGCGGATCGTGTCCTCGGCCCAGTCGATCCCCGCCGAGGTCGAGGTGATCTCCAACTACTACCACGCCGACCTCACCATCATGCCCGAAGCGCACGGCGTGGCGCGGCGCCTCTACGCGCGCTCCGGGCTCGCCCCGCAGGACCTGCAGCTGGCGATGCTCTATGACGCATTCACGCCGCAGGTGTTGCGGCAGCTGGAGGCCTTTGGCTTCTGCGCGCGCGGGGAGGCGAAGGACTTCGTCAGGGACGGCAATATCGAGCTAGGCGGCAGGCTGCCGGTGAACACCAACGGCGGCCTGATTGGCGAGGCCTACATTCACGGCATGAACAACATTACCGAGGCCGTGCGCCAGCTGCGTGGCTCGGCCAGCAACCAGGTCAAGAACCTGACCCACGCGCTCGTGTCCTGTGGCATGGCCGGCGCGATTCTCTCGAACGCGTAAGCGGAGCGCCCATGAGAGTGATCAAACCGGGCCTGCGCCTGAAGAGCGCAGTATGTTCCACCGAGGTGATGGTGATCCGTGCGCCCGCCGGGGAGGCGCAACTCAGCTGCGGAGGTGTGGAGATGCTCGCCATCGGCGAATCGCCGTCGGCGGGGACGCCGCCTGACCCGGCGCACGCCCAGGGCTCGCTCATCGGCAAACGTTACGTGGACGCCGAGGAGCGTTTTGAACTGCTGTGC
>Ga0068868_100002136_pt1 | contig 13643 bp, 9 predicted proteins | sample KBSMisM42_FD_64660 | JGI IMG/M metagenome (GOLD analysis project Ga0068868, IMG submission 64660) | Miscanthus rhizosphere microbial communities from Kellogg Biological Station, Michigan, USA - KBS Miscanthus M4-2 | ecosystem: Host-associated > Plants > Roots > Rhizosphere > Soil ...
CCGCGCTCTTCCAGCGATTTGCGCAGCAATCCGCCGGCAACCTGATCGAGCTGGCGCTCCATCAGCGTGTCGAGCAGATGCACGACGGTGACGTTCATGCCGCGCTTCATCAGGCCGTTGGCGGCTTCGAGGCCGAGCAGGCCGCCGCCGATCACGACCGCGTTCTTGTAGCTGGTCGAGGCCTGAACCATGCGCTCGACGTCCTGAATGTCGCGGAAGCCGATGACGCCCGGGAGGTCCTTGCCCGGAAGCGGCAACATGATCGGGTTCGAGCCGGTGGCGATCAGCAGGCGATCGTAAGGTACGCGCGCGCCTTCCGCGGTAACGACTTCGCAGGTACGCCGATCGATCATCTCGATCATTTCGCCCTTGCGCAGCGTGATCCCGTTATCCTCGTACCACTGCTCCGTGTTGAGCATGATGTCGTTGACGGTCTTCTCGCCGGCGAGCACAGGCGACAGCAGAATTCGATTGTAGTTGCCGTATGGCTCCGAGCCGAAGACGGTGATGTCGTAGAGATCTGGCGCACGGTCCAGCAGCACTTCGACCGTGCGGATACCGGCCATGCCGTTGCCGATCACCACCAACTTTTGCTTGTTCACTTTGTCGAGCATGCTCTGCCTTCTAATCCAGGTTCCGATGGTCGCGCTCAACGACGCAGCTCTGCATCGTCGATTGGCAAGAATTATTGATTGATTGGGAGCGCCCATCGGCGGGCAGAGGATCATCGACTATGACGATCGAGGATTTCTCATATTCAAGACACGTGCCAACATCGGACCCGTATTTTTTCGGGCGCGACGCTCGGCCTCAGCGGATGAATCGTTATTTGGCGGCACTTGCGCGCGCACGGATGCCCAAAAAATCACCCGTTTGGGCCATCCATTGTGCACAACACGAATGCTTAACCATCGCCCGGCGTCAATTTGCCCGCGGAGATGGCACTACGCCGATAAGCGGCCTTTCAGGCGCGCTTCACCGCTAATATTCGGCACCGCACAATAAAACACCATACTGCACGTTCGAGCGGCTGTTTTTGCCAACAAACGGAGCATCAGCCGCGTTCGCGGCAGCTTGTTCGCGCGCTGCAAGGTACTGCAACTATTCGCAAAGTGACGCGCTCGGCTTTCTGGCACACGAATTGCTGACGTTGCGACACCAGAGTGTGTCTCAACGACGAGACGACCTCTCGCTTTCAAAAATTCAATCTCTTGTGCCGAGATCACCGCGCTTGCGCGGTGTCACGCGCCGATGTTCGAGGCTGCTCGATGAAGTTTGCTGAATTCAAGAAGGCTGGTCACTGGCCCACGCTGCTCGCGGCCTTCCTCTATTTCGACATAAGCTTCATGGCTTGGGTCGCGCTCGGTCCGTTGATCGTCTACATCGTGCGCGACATGAACCTTGCCGTCGACGAGAAGTTCACGCTTGTCGCGATCCCGGTTCTGGCCGGCGCGTTGCTGCGGGTGCCGATGGGCTTTCTCGCCGATCTGTTCGGCGCCAAACGAACCGGAATTATCGCGCAACTCGTCGTCATCGCGGCGACGGCGTGGGTTTGCTACTTCGGCCTCCCGACCAAGCTGTCGGTAGAGGTCTTTGGTCTCGCGCTCGGCATCGGCGGCGCCTCGTTCGCGGTGGCACTGCCCCAGGCGAGCCGCTGGTATCCGCCGCAATATCAGGGCGTGGTGATGGGGATCGCCGGCGCCGGCAATATGGGTGTCGTGCTCGACACGATGTTCGCGCCGTCGATTGCCGAACACTGGGGCTGGCAAGCCGTGTTCGGCGTGCTGCTCGTTCCGATGTTGCTGATCCTCGCCTACTACGCCTACGCCGCCAAGGATGCGCCCGGAGAACGGAAACCGATTTCGCTAAAGGCTTATGGTACGTTGCTGCGCGATCCCGACAGCCGCTGGTTCATGTTCTTCTACTTCATCACCTTCGGTGGTTTCGTCGGATTGGCCAACGCGTTGCCGCTGTATTTCAGCGTGCAGTATCACGTATCAGGCGTTGCGGCCGGCCTGCTGGTTTCCCTGATCGTCGCCTTCGGTTCGGGTTTCCGCCCGGTCGGTGGCCTGCTCGCCGACCGCATCGGCGGCATCCGCTCGTTGTCGATGTTTTTTGGGGTCGTCGTGGCGGCTTATCTCGTCATCGCCTTCATGCCGGAGGGACCGGCTGCTCCGGCGCCTGCGGGTTGGGCGCTCACCGAGATGCCGCGGATCGCCTGGGTGTCGGTGTTGCTGTTCTCGATCGGAGTTCTCGCGCTCGGCATGGGTAACGGGGCGGTGTTTCAGCTCATCCCGCTGCGCTTCCGCCAGGAGATCGGCCTGATGACCGGCATGGTCGGCTGCGCCGGCGGCATCGGCGGTTTCTTCCTTGCCAAGGCGCTCGGCGTCGCCAAGGGAATGACCGGCGGTTTCGGCGCGGGCTTCCTGTTTTTCGGCCTGCTGGCGTTGCTTGGTTTCCTGGGACTTGCCATGGTCAAGGTGCGCTGGCGCACCACATGGGGCGCCGCATCGGGAGCGCGGGTCTGACGACGCGCGCTGCCATAGCGTTTTCGAGCGAAGTGGTTGCCGGTTCGCGTGAAGAAAACGCGTCAATAGTAAAGGCTTGACAGGCCGCGCGGGTGACGATCGGTTCGCAACGAAATCTCGGGGTTCGCGTCGGCTTCGTCAGCGAGACCGGCAAGCGCTCAGCCAATGAGGATTACGTCGGGACCTGCCTCGGCCGGTCCGGTGTGACCAACCGCGACATTGTCGCTGCGGTCGCCGACGGCGTCGGCGGACACAAGGGCGGACGGGAAGCCGCCGAGCTCGCGGTTCGATGCTTCATCGACGCCTATTATTCCCTCCCCGAAACGCTCGGCGTGCGCCGCCGCGCCTCGCGTTCGCTGGAAGCCGCCAATAGCTGGATCTACACGCAAGGCCGCACCGATCAGCAGCTCAGCGGTATGAGCTGCGCCTTTTCCTCGATCATCCTGTCGCAGCGGCAGTGCCACGTCATTCATATCGGCGACACCCGCGCCTATCGCCTGAGCGAGGGCCGCCTGGAGCGGCTGACCACGGACCACATCGCCGGCCGCGGCGATCTCGCCCATCTGCTCAACCGCGCCATCGGGTTCGAGGATTTTGCCCGCTTCGACTACGCGACCGTCGGGCTGCGCCAGCACGACAGGCTCCTGATCTGCAGCGACGGCGTTCATGGCGTGCTGGCCGATCATCGGCTCCAGGTGTTGTTGAGCGAGCGCACCTCCCCGGAAGAATCCGCGCGCGCCCTCGTCGACGCCGCGCTGGATGCCGGCTCCAGCGACAACATGACTGCGCTGGTGCTGGACGTCGTCGACCTGCCGCCCGCCGACCGCGACGAACTCACCCACTCGATCGCGACGCTTCCGATTCTTGATTTGCCCGAAACCGGCGCCGTCATCGACGATTTCACGCTCGGCGAAATATTATCGGACGGCCGCTACAGCCGGCTGTTCAAGGCGATCGACAAGCGGCAGGGCCGCGAGCTCGTGCTGAAGTTTCCGCATCCGCGCGTGGCCAGCGAGGGCTCCTATCGCCTCGCCTTTGTCCGCGAGGCGTGGGTCGCGGCCCGCGTGCGAAGCCTGTGGATCGGAGAAATCATCGAACTGCCTGCCGAACGGCAGACCCGCCTCTATTCGGTGATGCCGCTTTACGAAGGGGAGACGCTGGAACAACGGCTCAACCGTTCTCCGCAGCTTTCGCTGTCCGAAGGTATCGGGATTGCGACCAAGCTGGCGCGCGCGGTTGCGACCCTGCACCGCGCCGGCATCATCCACCGCGACATCAAGCCCGACAACGTGATCCTGCTGAAGGCCGGTGGATTGCGGCTGGTTGACCTCGGCGTTGCGCGCGTGCCGCTGCTCGAGGATTTTCCGGCCGAGGATATTCCGGGCACGGCGAGCTACATGGCGCCGGAGCTGTTCGGCGGGCGGCCCGGCGACGAGTTTTCCGATCTCTATGCGCTCGGCGTCACCGTGTACCGGACGTTCACCGCCGCCTACCCCTATGGCGAGATCGAGCCATTCTCGCGGCCCCGCTTCGGCAAGCCCGCTTCCCTCTCCCGCTATCGCCCCGACCTGCCGGCCTGGCTGGACGCGGTGGTCGGCAAGGCGCTCAACGTCGATCCGGCGCAACGCTACGGCGATGTCATCGAGTTCTCGCACGAGCTCGAGAACGGCGCGATGTGGGCTAAGCCAGCCATCGCGTCACGGCGCTCACTCTATGAGCGCGATCCGCTCGTTTTCTGGAAGAGCCTGTCCGCAGGCCTGATCGTGCTCGTCATCCTGCTTCTGGCATGGTCGGTACATCATTAGCCCGACGCTCCGGTGGGAGCGTCGGGCCATGTCACGTCAGCGAAGCAAACTGTGTTGGCTTCGCGATCTGGCTCACACGCCGGTCTGGGTGATGAACTTGGTGTTGAAATACCCGTCCATCGCCTCGGTGCCGCCCTCCGAGCCGTAGCCGGAATCCTTCACGCCACCGAACGGCACTTCCGGCAAGGCAAGACCAAAGCTGTTGATCGAGACCATGCCGGCTTCGATCGCGGCGCCGATCGCGGTCGCGGTCTTGGTCGAACTGGTGAAGGCGTAGGACGCCAAGCCGAACGGCAAGCGATTGGCTTCCTCGGCCACCTCGTCGAAGGTCGAGAAGCGCGAGATCAGCGCCAGCGGGCCGAACGGCTCCTCGTTCATGGCGCGTGCATCCTTCGGCACGTCGCTGACTACCGTCGGCTCGTAGAAATAGCCCTTGTTGCCGACGCGGTGGCCGCCGGTCTCGAGTTTTGCGCCTTTGCCCACGGCATCCTGCACCATGCCTTCGATGGCGGTGACGCGGCGCGGATTGGCGAGCGAACCCATCTTCGAATCCGGATCGAGGCCGTTGCCGACCTTCATCGACTTGGCTCCCTCGACGAACTTGTCGACGAACTCGCGGAACACGTCGTCCTGCACCAGCATGCGGGTCGGCGAGATGCAGACCTGGCCGGCATTGCGGTACTTCGCCGCCGCCAGAATCTTCGCCGCCGAGGATACGTCGGCGTCCTTGAACACGATGGCCGGCGCATGGCCGCCCAGCTCCATCGTGGCGCGCTTCATGTGCAGGCCCGCCAGTGCGGAGAGCTGCTTGCCCACAATCGTGGAGCCAGTGAAGGAGATCTTCCGGATCACCGGATGCGGAATGAGATATTCCGAAATCTCCGATGGCACGCCATAGACCAGGTTGATGACGCCGTCGGGCACGCCCGCATCGACGAACGCCCTGATCAGTTGCGCAGGCGACGCCGGCGTTTCCTCGGGCGCCTTGACGATGATCGAGCAGCCCGCAGCAAGGCCCGCAGAGAGTTTTCTGACGACCTGGTTGATCGGGAAATTCCACGGCGTGAACGCCGCGACCGGGCCGACCGGCTCCTTGACCGCGATCTGGTAGATGCCGGGGCCGCGCGCCGGGATGACCCGGCCATAGGCGCGCTTGGCTTCCTCGGCGAACCACTCGATGACGTCGGCGGCGGCCATGGCTTCCATCTTGGCTTCCGCCAGCGTCTTGCCCTGCTCCATGGTCAAGAGCGGCGCGATCTCGTCATTGCGCTCGCGCATGATTTGGGCCGCCTTGCGCATGATCCTGCAGCGCTCGAACGGCGCCACTGCGCGCCAGACCTTGAAACCCTTGGCGGCCGCTTCCAGCGCCTCGTCGAGATCGGCGCGGTCCGCATGCGCGACGGTGCCGATGGTTTCCTCTGTCGCCGGATTGAGCACGGCGATCGTCCTGCCCGATTGGCTCGGCCGCCATTTGCCGTTGATGAACAATTGCGTATCGGAATATGCCACGAGACTTGCTCCCTCTTTTATTGTCGCCGGACGGCGAAATCGGCCGGCTGAAAGTCAGGCGCCTTTATGATCGAAGCCCGGCCAGATTGCAAAGCCGATTCAACCGGGTACGGCCCTGCGATTGGCGCAGAGATGGCAGCAACTATCCAGATCTGACAATTGGCCCCACTTGGTAGCGTTCGTGGCTTGCTGAACGAGATCACCCTGATCGACGGTGACGTGCCTTCAGCAGGAACCTGCTCGCATCGGTAGCGCCTGCCGCCATCACCATGATGGCAGTCTTTGCAACTGCTGCTCAGACCGTCCTTCTGACGTAAGGTCGGGAGAACTGATCGTCGGCAGAGCCGGACTACCCTGACTGCCATCATTCAAGGGAGACGGTTCGCGCTCCGTTCCGATCGTCGCGCGCGACCGGCGCACCGTGCTCTCAATCTCGCCTCGGGTAATCCCGAGGTCGCGAAGCATGTGATCGTTCATGCCGGCGAGTTCTTCGATGGCGTGACGAGCTGCCCATTCGGCTTCGATCGCCGTCTTCACTGTTTTCAGGATCGCGAGGAATCGATTGATGGCACGTCGTGCGATCCGGCCCGGTTGCGACCGGCGCCGCACCGGAGCGCTGATGCCACGGGCCGCATGGAACGATCGTTGCGGATGCATTTCCATTGACTTTTCTCCCTGGTCCTTCGGGCTGATACAGAACGCTGTTAGCGCGAGACCCGTCTCGTAAAGGCAGCCGGCAACCCTGCGTCGCCATCCCCGCGCAGCATGAGGGTCGGCCAGCCTTTCGGCCGCGGCGAGTGGATGGAATGCGCTGTCCCATGCAGAGGCGGCCCGACGAGCTTCGTGCCGTAGCGGGCCGCGATGGCCGTGATCTTGTCGACGTCGTCGACACCCGCCGCCGTTCTGAATAGTCCTTCGATCTGTCCTGGTGAAAAAATCACCAACATGCGGAGCGGCGTATCCGATGAATTGCACCAGGCATGCGGCACTCCCCTCCTGACGGTAACGCTTGTGCCGGCGGGTGCGTCCCATCTCCGGTCGCCGTTGGCGATGTCAAGCATGCCTTCGACCACGATGAAATGCTCCTCCTCCTTGCTGTGAATGTGCAACGGCACGCCATTGCCGGGATCCGCAACGATCTCAAGCACCGAATAAGCCCCCATGGTCTGCGCGGAAGAGACGCGGATCTTGAACCGTTCGCCAGGCGTGACTTGCTGCCACTCACCACGGTCCTGATTGGGGGTGAGGCGAACTTCAGTGAATTTCGATGTCGTCATTTGGAGTCTCTTTCCTGTTGGTGAAGTCGATGAGCGGCGACCGCTCGCCTGGCGGTTACTCTGCAGCCATCGCGCGTCGCGCAGATCGGAAGCGGAAAGGCCGAGAGTTGGCTGCTGGGCCCACGCAAGGTGCTTTCGATAGGAACGACGAAGCTTCCATGGCAGCCGGTACTGATTGACTCGGGTTCGGCCTGGCTTCGTGCTGCCTCAACTCAGGCGAATGACGGCCATCCACGGTCGCAACAGTCATACGAGAGATGTGCGCGGCATCGAACGCCGCCGCCGAATTCGTGCACGTCGCGGCGATTGCCAGTCTGGCGAGTAAATGGACAGCTGTCCGGCGCACGGTGATCCGGGACGAGGCCACCGAACGCCCGCGTATCGAGGCGAGGTCAAACACCGGTCGCGGCGGCAGGCGTGATATCGGATATGCAGGCAAGTTGAAATTCTCCGCGAGTTGATGCGGAGAATTTGCCGGCGATCCACTACAGCATTATCTCTGACACGAGCAATGGGATTACCGCTGTAGTCCCGACCGCCGCACTTTTGTCATCTTTGGACTGGCAGGGCCGAAGTTGCAAAGACGTATCCGCTCGCGCGCTCGGTTCGGATCACGTGCGGCGCACTCGGATCAATCAGGGCACCGAGAACCGATTTACGACAGCAGTCGCGGCCTTACCGGGCTGGTAAGGCAACGTGACAAGGCGCCGGCCAATTCTGAGGACGTCAACGGATGATGGACGACTTCGGAAACGCCGGAAGTTGCCAGCAATTGCGCGTCGAGATCCCGTGCCGAAGTCGTCGCCAGAACGATCGGCAGGTTGGGGACGAGCTCACGCAACGTGGTCGCAAAATCGAGCGCCAGGCTCGCGCCGGGTTGGTGGCACAGGAGCGCAGCGTCGAAGCGCGCGCGCACGGCACAGGCTTCCGCGGCTTCCTCCGCCCCCGTGAAACCGACCGGCTCATAACCAAGAGCGGCAAGAATTTCCTCATGCCGCAGCAGGCGTCCGCGGTCGGTTTCAAGCACCAGTACCGTTTCGCCAACGCCGCGACCGGACGTACCTGATGCATGTTGAACAAGGATCGGCTGATGCGACGAGACAGACGGAAGCCAGATGTCGAAACGTGTCCCTGCCCCGACGGTGCTGTTGACCTGCAAAGCGCCGCCATGTTCCCGGACGATCTCGCGCGCGGTCGCAAGCCCAAGACCGTTTCCGTGATAACGCGTCGTAAAGAACGGCTCGAAGATCCGCTCCAGCGTTCCTTCGTCCATCCCCCGCCCGGAATCGGATATTGAAACCACGACGAAGCGGCCGGGATTGATTTCGAACTGGGTAATCCTCCTGGCCTCCCTGATCTCGCATGTCTTGATCTCGATCTGGATGACGCCTGGTTTGTCCATCGCCTGGGCTGCATTGTTGCAAATGTTCAGGATGACCTGATGCAGCTGCGCTGGCTCGGCTGAAACCACCGCTGGTTCCGCGGATTCGCTCACCTTGACTTCGACATGGGCCGGCAACGAAGGCGCGAGCAGCGATTTCACTTCCGCGACCAGCGTCTTGATGCAGACGTGCTCCCGCCTTCCCTCGCGGCGGCGTCCGAATGTAAGGATTTGATCGACCAGATCCCGCGCCCGCTCCGCGCCGCGCCGGATCGCGGTCAGATTGTGCTGCGGCCGGGCTTCGGCGTCGAGATGCTCTTCCACCATCTCGGTATGGCCGAGGATGCCGGCCAGTATATTGTTGAAGTTGTGGGCAATACCGCTGCTGAAGGTGCCCACCGTTTCCATGCGGCGAGCCCGTTGCAGATGCATTTCCAGCCGTGCGCGTTCCTGTTCCATGGAGTCGCGCTCCAGCGCATAGACGATCGTATCGAGCGCCATTCGCAGCAGGCTGAGTTCGCCGGCGGCGGTCATACGACAGGGTCGACTGATCGCGTCGAACCCGAGGGCGACGGTGGCACCGTCCTTGTTGACATTCGTCGCGCATGCCCATCCACCCAGACCAAGGGCGACGCAAATCTCCTTGCTCTCTCCAACCGGCAGGCGATCGACGCGCGGAACATGGATCGTTCCATCGACGCTGGGGTTGAACCGGGCCGCAAGCGCAGGCGCACGGTTCGGCCAGCCGGGCGAAAAGCGCGTGCCCGGTTTGCACCAGACGTGTTGCCGCGGCGCTGCGCCGGTCGATACAAAATAGGCGCGATCACAGCCGATGCATTCAGCCATATCGGCGAGAGCCTGTGCAATCTCGTCATCTATATTATGCGGCTGCGCGTTGATGAAGCGCATCGATATACCCGCAATCACATGCTCGAACGCGGCACGCCGCTGCAGGGCGATCGCGCGTGCCCGCAATTGCAGCCCGAGAAATACCAGCGCACCGAGCAGCAGCAGTGACGTGGCGTAAAGCAGAACACGATAGTGCCGCGCCGACGCGCGCGCGGCGAACTGACGCTTCATGATCAACGCGCGCACCGCATCCTGCTCATGCGTGGTCGCCGCGGCCATCAGCGCCTTTAGCGCGGCATCGGTTAGCGGCAACAGGTCATGCAGCAGCCCACCATGCGCGATCGCCGCCTGTATCGAGGCGGTATCGCCACCAGGGTCCGGCAAGGCCGCCAACTGCTCCAGTCGATCCTTGACCTCGCGCGCGGCGGCCGGCGACGTATCGAGCGTGAGGTGCAGCATGGCGGCGGAGAGCGTGGTGGCGGCCGCAACCACCTGCGTGCGGTCCGAGGCGGCCAGACGAGCGCTGAATATGCCGAAATAGAGGAAGGAATTCCTTAGCAGCGCGTTCCGGCTCTTGAATTGTTCGACCAGAGTTTGCTGCCGATTCGCCCCTGCAGCGAGAATTTCGATTGCGGCGCTCTCCTCGGCGTCCGAACCCGCGGCTCTGCGCAACCGATGGACGGACCCATCATACGCGTCGGTCAGGCGTGCCAGCGCATCGTAGTTTCGCGACAAGCCGGCGCGCGCCGTCAATACTTCGCGATTCAAGGCACGCTCGAACCTGGAAAACTGATCAAGCGCCTCGATCTGCTCGTCGAAGCGTGTCGAATTCAGGTTCAAGCCGCTCAGCAGCAACCAGGTCAGCAGCAGGAGAAGAAACGACACCACAACGACGACAGGCGTCATCTTCATGGCGCACCTCCTACCGGAGCGCCGCGGTATTTTCCGGTCAAGGTCCCGAGATAGGCAACGAGTGCACTCACCTGTCGTTCGGTCAGCGTGGAATTCAACTGCGCCACGCCCATCCTGCGAACGGCCTCGTCGAGGGTTGCGGCGCTGCCGTCATGAAAATAGGGCGGCGTGGTCGCAACGTTGCGCAGGCTGGGCACGCGCAGAATTTCCGGCTTTGGCGACGCCAGCGGGTGGAATATTCCGTGCCGCTGAAAAAGATTGCCACCAATGTTCACGCCCTGGTGACAGGAGACGCAACCCAGGGATTTGAACAGGCGATACCCGTCCTGCTCTTCCGCCGACAGGGCGCCCGCGTCCCCTGCGAGCCAGCGGTCGAACCGGCTGCCTGGCGTAATCAAGGTTCGCTGGAAGGTTGCGAGGGCATCGACGACATTCTCGGCGTCGGGACGGCGGCCGTAGGCCGCCACGAATTCGCGGCGCAGTCCGGAATCGGCGTCGAGCTTTTCCGCAATCTCGGCGAGATCGGCGCCCATGATCTGAGGATTTTGCAAGGAGGCTTTGGCATCCGACTCGATATCGCGGATCTTTCCCTCCCAACCAAAGCGAAAGCTGAGTGCGGCGTTGAACACGGTCAGCGTGTTGAGCGGAAGGCTTGAGCCATCGAGACCCTTGTCGTGGCTCTCTTTGCTTGCGCCATTCGTGTTGAGGTCGTGGCACGAGGCGCAACTGCGCAAATTGTTGCGAGACAAGCGATGATCTCCGAACAGCCGCTCGCCAAGCCTGACTTTCAGGGCGTTGATCGGTCGAGGCTCGGGAACGGGGGTGATGGGTTCGTCGGAGATGATGCTGTTCGCTTCCTGCGGCCGCACAAGCTGCTGCGGCATTGCCGAAGAGAGCAACAGGCCGCCCGGAATCAAGATGCAGATCATCAGGATCCGGCGCCAATGGTGGGCGCGCCCAGCCATACCGCCTCTTCCGCGCAGGGTCAGGTGAGACAAAGGATTTCTGCTCAACGTAATTGCATTCAGACTGGCCCCACCGCCCCGCACCCTGAATATGGGGACTGCCTATTGATTGTGAAGTTCACGCAAAGGCGGCCCCCCGCGCCGCGAGCGACCGCCTTCGTGATCTTGCCGATGGCAAGATTAGCCGCTCCGGCCATTTCTCACGATCTGCTCGATCTGCGAACGATGAGGAAATCCCATGTCCCGCAGCATCCGGTCGTCATAATCCGCCACCGCCGTGATCGTCTCATTGATCTCGCGCTCGCGACGCCACTTTGCCCACCGGCTTGCGATGGCGCGCCAGATCATGGATAGCCAGCCGGGATGGACAAACCGGTATCGGTCGGCCGCCCGCGCCGCAGCGTCCCTCGTGGATAGTATGCCCGATCCAAATGCTATTTGATCGACGGCGCCCTCGCTCTCCAGCACCGCCGTCTCCGCACGCGCAGTGGCCGAAACGAGCGAAATGGATTTTCGTCGCTTGCGCCAGGAGCGCTCCGACGGCCGCAGAGCACCAACCTCGCTGGTGATCGCCGTGACCGCACTCGTCGCAAACCCGTGCATCGAAGCTCCGTAGAGGGCAAAACCTTCGAGGAAAAGCCAATACACCGACAGTCCGATCGCGTCCGGCTGCGCCATCGCGGGCCACGTCTCCGGGTGTAAATTTGTTTCCGCCCTGGAAATCTCCGCGACCGGCGTCAATCGTTCGACGGGAATGTCACGCCTGTCGCGTGGCGCAGCGCGCGAGACCTGTTCTTGGCTGCTCTGACGCCTGACGGCGGCGATCGCCGATTGAGAATTCAACATCGGATACTCCGACAGATTGCTGATGAAGGAAGAACATTGCTGCGGGCTCGGCCCGCACGTCGGGTGCTGCCGCCGAGTTGGTGCAGGCTGCCGTGATCGCCAGTCTGGCAACCACATAAACGAGAAGACGCACCGTCAGCCTCGAATCGGGGCCGAAGACGGCGCTCCGCGCGGACGTCCTGCAAACGATGGCGATCCGGAAAGACCGCGCAAAGCCGCCGAAAACGACAACCGGCAGGCGACCGCTGAGGACAATGGAAGGAATTTTCGTTTCGACATGAGATCCTCCGTGAACTGATACGGAGACTCTGATATCCGCCAGTTACGCGATCATCACCTGCGCGGACAATGTCGTTACAACCGTAACCTGGCGCCGCCACATTTTGATCAATGTTCAGAACGGTTCGACCGCGAGCGTGAAAATGTAGCCGACGCCGCGCTCGGTCTGGATCACCCGCGGCGCACTCGGATTGACCTCGAGCTTGCGCCGCAGCCGCAGCACCTGAACATCGATGCTTCGGTCAAAAATATCCTCGTGTATCCGCGTAGCCTGCAACAAATTCTCCCGCGACAGCGGCCGTTGCGGCGCTTCGAGAAAGGCCAGTAGCAACGCATACTCGCCTTTGCTCAGCGCTACCGGCGTCCCGTTGGGGTCCAGCAGTCTGCGGTTGCGCCGCTCAAGCTGCCAGCCGTCGAATCTGTATCCACCTCGTTCCGGCTCGTGGGCGCGGGCGACCCGCCCCATCTCCTGCCGCCTCAAAACGGCACGGACCCGGGCGAGCAGTTCTCTGAGGCTGAACGGCTTGACGATATAGTCGTCCGCGCCGAGTTCGAGGCCGACGATGCGATCGATCTCGTCGGGGCGATGGCCGGTCGTAATGATGACAGGAACATCCGAATGAGAGCGGATTTCCCGCAACATATCCAGCCCATCCTCCTGGCCGAGCCGGAGATCCAGAATAATCAGGCTGGGAATCGCCCCGGTCAGATGGCGATTAAGTTCTGTCCGGTTGGAGGCCGGCTTGGTCGGTATATTGTGATCCTCCAGATATCTGATCACCATTTGCCGCAACGAGGGATCATCATCAACGACAACGATATGGCCTACATCCGCGAGCATGAATTGATCTCTCAACTTTTCTTGTTACTAGTCGTGTTGCAATTCGCATTTCGATGGGCAAATAGTGCCCGAGGGGCCGGGGCCATGCTGGTCTTGTCTAGGACGTCCGAAATTGGACGTCGCGTGCCAAGGGCGCACTGTTTCCTGCACCAGCGCGCACAGCACTGTCACCGTTGTCCTGTCCGGCATATGCACCCGGCGAACGGCCAAACCGCTTCTGGAATCTCCGCGCGAAATGCGCATAGTCGCGAAAGCCGCAGGCGTAGGCGATCTCGCTGAGAGGCTGGCCGGAGTCCGTGAATGTCCGCCGTTGGAGAAGACGTGCCGCATGGTCCAGGCGATGCGAATAGATGAATTCGTTGCATGTCGTGCCGCGCTCGGTGAAAAGCTTCTGGACGTATCGCAGCGAAATCCCTGTTTCGCTGGCCACCTCCGCGGGCCCGAAATCCGG
>Ga0068868_100002138_pt1 | contig 13638 bp, 9 predicted proteins | sample KBSMisM42_FD_64660 | JGI IMG/M metagenome (GOLD analysis project Ga0068868, IMG submission 64660) | Miscanthus rhizosphere microbial communities from Kellogg Biological Station, Michigan, USA - KBS Miscanthus M4-2 | ecosystem: Host-associated > Plants > Roots > Rhizosphere > Soil ...
GCTCACCGTCGTCCGCGCGTACGAGACGTTCCTCCAGGAGAAGGACCGCGAGCGGGCGCAGGACTCCGTCGAGGCGGCGCCCGCCCCCGGCCCGACCGACGGACGGCGGCCCGCGCGGATCGCGGAGGTCGTTCTCCACGACGGCTCCGGGTACGCCCGCACCGAGTTCGCCTCCGGCGAGACGGTCGCCTTCGACGTCGCCGTGGAGTGCAACGATCCGCGCCTCGCTCTGCAGCTCCGTGTCGGCGTCGACCGCGAGGACGGCATCCAGGTGCTGGCGGTCGACACGCGCGAGGAGCCCTGGGCCCCGCTGACCGGAGCGCGCTCCTACCGCGTGCGCCTGACGCTGCCGCGCCTGCCGATCGCGCAGGGGGAGTTCCGCGTCTACGTGTACCTCGGGGACGAGAAGGCGCTCCACGTCCACGACGTGAAGATCCTCCGGCCGGGCTTCTCGGTCGTCGCGCCCGAATACGTCGTCGGACTCGTGAAGCCCGCGCACGCATGGACGCTTCCCGACGCGACCGCGGCGCCGGCCGTACCGCTCGACCGCGCGGCAGCGAAGTCTTGAGCCGGGCCGTCGCCTTTTTCGCGGCGTCGGCCGCCGTCACGTACGGGGAGCGGCTCGCGCGTCTGCGCTGGCGTCGCGCCGCAGGGGCCGAAACCGCGTATGACTGGCGGCCCGGTGAGCCCGCCGCGCCGCGGCTGGCCGACGCCGAGGAGTGGGTCGTCGTCGCGGACCTCGCCGCGGTCCCCGTGGGTCGCGTCCCGCCGGCGCCGGCCGGTGACGTCCTGCGGTGCCGGCCCGGCAGCCTGCCGCCCGTGCATACGCTCCGCGAGCTCGAGGCGTCGCCGATCCACGCCTTCGACGGCGCGCCCGCCGCGGTCGCGTTTCTCGCCGCGGACGCGGCGCCGCACGCTCGCGGCACCGCCGCCGAGCTCTACGCGGCGCTCGCCGCGCGCGGCCGTTCGGCGGACGGATTCGTGTCCGTTGCGGTCCCGGACGCGTCGGACGCGCCGCGGCCCGAGATCGCCCGACGGGTCCCGGATTCCGCGGTGCGCATCCTGGACGTCGGCTGCGGCTCGGCCGGCGCCCTGACCGGCCTGTCGCGGCGGAAGGAGCGACAGCTCACGGGGATCGAGCGTGAGCCTCGCCTCGTCGCCGCGGCGCGACGCCGCTGCGACCGCGTCCTCGACGCCGACCTGTGGGATGCGCTGCCGCGGCTGGCCGCCGACGGCGAACGGTTCGACGCGGTCGTCCTCGCGGACGTCCTCGAGCATCTCGAGTCCCCCGTCGAGGCGCTCGCCGCGGCCCGCCGCGTCGCCGCGCCGGGAGCGGTCCTCGTCGTCAGCGTGCCGAACGCGGGTCATCTCTCGCTCGCCCGCGACCTGCTCCTCGGCCGGTTCGACCCGGCGCCGTCCGGGCTCGCCGACGCCGGGCACCTGCGGTGGTTCTCGCGGGACTTCCTCGAGGAGGCGATTGTCGAGGCAGGCTGGTCGGCGCCGAGGATCGAGCGCGAGCGAGGTGCGCCGGCTCCGGATCCCTCGGCCTTCCTCGCACTGGCCGCCGGGTCTCCGGACGCCGACCGGGACAGCCTCGAGACGTACCAGTGGATCGCGACCGCCGTCCACGCGTGAGGAGAGCGATCGCCGTGGACCCCGGAGGCATGGCCGCGTGACGCCGGCCGTGTCCGCCGTCGTGGTGACGCACCGGAGCGCGTCGGAGGCCGGGGCCTGCGTCGCCTCGCTGCGCGCCGCCTTCGAGGCCGAGGGGATCGCCGGCGAGACCGTCGTCGTGGACTGCGGCTCGGGAGAGGAGGAGACGAATCTCCTGCGAGCCATCCCCGCCGACGAGCTCGTGCTCCTCCCGGACAACCGCGGCTACTCGGGAGGCGTCAACGCGGGACTCGATCGCGCCCGCGGCGCGACCGTCCTCCTGTGCAACGCGGATGTCGTCTTTCTACCCGGCGCCGTCCGCGAGCTCGCCGCGGCCGTGGCGGAGCGCCGTGTCGGAGCCGCGGCGCCGCTGTGCCTCTGGGACTCGGCGGGTCTCCTGCGCCTCCCGGCGGATCCTCCGTCCGGCCTCGCCTCCGAGCTCGGTTTCGTGCGCTTCGCGCCGTTCGCGCGGCGCACCCTTTCGCTCTGGCAGCGCGGCGGCGAGGCGAGGCGCCTCGTCGGCGCGGTTCTCGCGGCGCGGCGCGAGGTGTTCGACCGCGTCGGCCTGTTCGACGAGAGCTTCCCGTTCGAGTACGAGGAGACCGACTGGGAGATCCGGGTCCGCCGCGCGGGCTTCGCGCTGCGTTTCCATCCCGCGGCTCGCGTGCGCCACCTGTATGCGCGCAGCGCCGCCCGCAACCCCGAGACGGAGGCGCGCCGCGCCGCGTCGCGCCGCCTGTTCCGGTCGCGGTACTACGGCGCGCTCGGCCGCGCGGTCATCGAGACCGCGGAGCGCCGGACGATCTCGCCGCGGGCGGAGCGGGTCGCCGAGCCCTTCGTGCGCGCGCGCCCCGGCGCCTGGGTCGCCGTCTCGACGAACCCGACGCTCGTCCCGTTTGCCGGCGCTCCGCTCGATTCGGACTTCCGGCTGCCCGACGAGGTGCTCGCGTCGCTTCGACCCGGACCGCTCTACCTGCGGGCCTTCCGCGCCTCGGACGGCGCGGCGCTCGAAACGTTCGCGTGGGAGAAGCCCTGAGCGCGTTCGAGATTCGCGAGGCGACCCCCGACGACGCCGCGGGGATCCGGCGGCTCTTCGAGCGCGTCTTCGGCCACCCGCTTTCCGAGGAGCAGTGGCGCTGGAAGTTCGACCAGAATCCGGACGGCTGGCGCGCGACCGTCGGCGTCTTCGACGGCGAGATCGTCGGCCACTACGCGGGCTGGGGCGCGAGCTTCGTGCTCGCCGGCGAGCCGACGCTCCTCTACTCGGTCGGCGACGTCGCGACGGACCCGTCCGTCCGGGCCCTGGGCGGCCGTCGCGGCGTGTACCGCGAGATGACGAACGCGTTCTACGCCGGCATCGCCGGTCTCGTTCCGTTCTGCTACGGATTCCCGAACGCGCGCGCCCTGCGCGTGAGCGAACGGATCGTCGGCTCGCGCACGCTGTTTCCCGTCGAGATCGCGAGCGTCCCGGTCGAGCGCTTCGGACCGCCGCCCGCGGATGTCGAGGCCGGGGACTCGGTCGACGAGTCCTTCGATCCGCTGTGGCGCGAGGCGGCGCGCGTCCTGGACGACGCCGCGGTCCGCGATCGCGTTCGGGTCAACTGGCGCTTCCACGCCCGGCCGGACCGCTACTACCGAATGGTCTGGCGGCGCGGATCCGGCGCGATGACGGCGTGGGCGGCGCTCTCGGTGGTCGGCGAGACGGCCACGGTCGCGGACTTTCTCGGCGTCGAGCGATCCGGCTCAGACCTCCCGCCGCTGTTCGCGGCCGCGGCGGACGAGGCGCGCCGGCTCGGGGCGCGCCGGGTCGTCTTCTGGATCCCGCCGGGCGGGCCGGGGAGGGGACCGATCGAGGGTCTCGACGGCGAGCGCCTCGACGCCGGCTTCCCCGTGATCGCGCGGGTGTTCGACGAGGAGGCCGTGCTCCGCTTCGCCGGCCACGTCCACCTCGTGCCTTCGCTCTACGACCTGACGTGACCTGGCCGGAGCGGGGGCGCGGGGGGTGTCCCTGGGGGGTGGGGCGAGGGGGGGGTACCGGCGTCCGGACACGTCCGGCAAGACGCCCAACAGCGTCTAGAATGGCTCCGTAAACTCATGAGCCGACTGGAATGACCGAATCCCGCCGCAGCGATGCGTCCCCGCCGGTGGGCGTTCTGGAGCGCGACACGTTTCTGCCGTCGTCTTCGCCGGTGCCGTCTCCTTACATCCACGACCGGGGCACCGAGCTGTACAACCCCCTGTCCGGGGCGATCCTGCCGAAGGGCGGGGAGGCGCATCTCGCGCTGACTCGGATCGCCGCGGGACAGGACCCGGACGCCCACGCCGCGGTCCTGGAGCACCTCCGTTTGGCGCGTTTCCTGATCGAGGACGTCGAATCCGAAACCCGGCGAACCCGCCTCCTCTACGTCTCGCTCGAGACGTGCACGAGCTGCAACCATCGCTGCCCGTTTTGTCCCGTCTCCGTCGCCCCGCGCGAGATGGAGGTCATGAGCCAGGAGCTCTTCGCCTCCATCGTGGAGCAGGTCGCGGCGATGGGGGAGGAAGGCGTCGTCGTCTTCTTGTCCAACTACAACGAGCCGACCGTGGACCCGCTCTTCGAGGAGAGGTGCCGTCTCCTGTTCGAGAAGGGTCTGCCGGTGACGATCCTGACCAACGCATCGCACTTCACTCCCGAGCGCGCGGAGCGCCTCGAGGCCCTCGGCCGCTTCCGCTACATCGGCGTGAACCTGCCGACGCTGGACCCCGAGCGCTACTTCCAGCTCCACGGGACGAAGGACCTCGCTCGCGTCCTCGCCAACGTCGACGCGATGCACGCCCGCTCCCTGGCCGACGAGACGGCGATCGTCGTGCTCGGCGACGAGGACGACGCGCACCGGCGCGACGTCGAGGAGATCACCGCCCGGTTCGGGCCGAAGGGCTGGACGGTCAAGCCGTTCAAGATCCGCAGCCGCCCGTCGAGCGGTACGTACGTGCCGCAGCCGCCGCCCAAGAAGAAGCTGCGAGGGTGCGAGCTCATGGGCTCGCGTCCGTTCGAGCACCTCCACGTCACGGCGACCGCGAAGGCCGTGCTCTGCTGCCAGGACTACTACGAGCACCTCACGGTCGGGGACCTGAAGACGCAGACAGTCGCACAGCTCCTCGGCGGGGACACGATGGCCCGGCTGCGCAAGTGGACGTACGGCGTCGAGGAGGCGCCCGCCGACTTCCTGTGCAGGAGCTGCGAGTTCGCGCTCGGCGAGTAGCGCCGCCGGCGTCGCTTCCGACCGCCGCATGAGAATCGCGTACCTCCTCGAGTCCGGCGAGTTCTTCGGCGGCGTCAAGGTCATGCTCATGCAGGCGGAGGCGCTGGTCCGCCGGGGGCACCGCGCGACGATCGTCTCTCCCCGTCCGGCTCCGGACTGGTACGAGTTCGGCCGCGTCGCCTTCGAGCAGTCCGAGTTTCGCGACTCGCGGGCGCTGCGCGACGCCGACGTGCGGGTCGCGACCTTCTTCCGGACGGTCCGGCCGGCGCTCGAGGGAGCGCGCGGCCCCGTGTTCCACCTCTGCCAGGGATACGAGGGCGGGATCAGCTTCTACCGCGGCGTCTGGCCCGAGATCGAGGCGATCTACCGCCTGCCGACGCGCAAGCTGACGATCTCGGGCGTCCTCGCGGAGAAGCTCGAAGGGCTCGGCTACGGGCCGGTCTTCAACGTCGGCCAGGCGCTCGACCGCGAGGAGTTCCGACCCGGACCGCCGCGCCCCGCCTCGGACCCGCCGGTCGTCTTCCTGATCGGCGCGCTGGAGATCGACCTGAAGGGCGTCGACGTCGCGCTGCGGGGACTGGAGATCTTCCGGAGCCGCGGAGGGCGCTTCCGGCTGGTTCGCGCATCGTACTTTGCGCCGTCGGACGCCGAGCGGAAGATGGGCCTCGCGGACGAGTTCCACCACATGCTCCCTCCCGAGCGCATGCCGCACGCCTACCGCGCGGCCGATGCATCGGTGAATGCGGCGCGGCCCGAGGAGGGATTCGGCCTGCCGGCGCTCGAGGCGCTCGCGTGCGGGCTGCCGACGCTCCTCTCCGATACGCCGGCCCACCGCGAGATCGGCGGCGACGCGGCGTGGTACTTCGCCGACGGCGACGCCGAGGCGCTCGCCGACGAGCTTCCGGGGATCCTGACCGACGCGGCGCGCGCTCGCGCTCGCACCGCCGGTCCGGCGGCCGCCGCGCGGTGCGACACGGACCGGGTGGCGGAGAGGCTCGAGTCCGCGTTCCGAGAGGCGCTGGGCGAGGTTCCCGCCGCGGTCGCGCCCGCGAGCGCCTGAGCGGCCGAGCCGCGGACACCGCCGTGGCGGAGGACGGAAGCGGAAGCGGAAGCCGAAGCCGAAGCCGAAGCGGAAGCGGAAGCGCCGCGAGGGGAAGCCGAACCGGCGCGCCCTCCCGGTCGCGGCTCGGCGCGATCGCCCTCATGCTCCTGACGGCCGCCGCCTCGACGTGGGCCCTCCACGGCCGCGTCGTGCGCCTCTGGTGGACCAACGACGACTTCTACGCCCTGCACGTCCTGCACGGGCGGAGCCTCGCGGAGGCGTTCCTCTCGCCCGGCGTCTGGAGGCAGTCGAGGATGTTCACGCCCCTGCTCATGCTCTCCTTCGACGCGGACCTCCTCGCCTTCGGCCTCCGGCCGGAGGCCTTTTACGCCCACCAGCTCGTCGCGCTCGCCGCGGCCGCGGCCGCGATCGTCGCCGTGCTCCGACTGTGGCTTCCCTGGACGCTCGCGCTCCTCGCCTCGCTGCTGTTCCTGGCGGGTGTCCCGACGATCGCCTGGGCGCAGGAGCTCCTCGTCCGCCACTACGCCGAGGGGCTGATCCTCGCCGCCTTCGCGACGCGCCTGTTCGTTCTCTCCCTGCGCCGCGGCCGCCGCGCGCTCGCGTGGGGCTCGGCGCTCCTCTACTTCGGAGCGATGCTCGAGAAGGAGATCTACGTGCCCCTGGCCGTGCTCCTCCTCCTGCTGCCGGAGGGCGAGCCGCGAGTGCGACTGCGCCGGCTGCTGCCCCACGCCGCCGCGCTCGCGGCCTACCTCGCCGGCCGGTACGCGGTGCTCGGCGCGCTCGGCGGAGGCTACGGCTGGACGGTCGAGCCCGGAGAGCTCCCCGCGCTGGTGGCGGGGCTGCCGGCGAAGGTCGCGCGGCAATTCGTCGGCGGGCATCTCGCCTGGGACGCCCTGCTTCTCGCCGCGCTCGCCGTCGGGATCGCCGCCGCGATGCGGGACGGGGGCCGGCGCGCCGCGAGCCTCCTCGTCGCCGCGCTCGTCCTGTCGGTCGCTCCGATCGCGCCCGTGTCCAAAGCGTTCCAGCCCCGCTACGCGGCGCTCGCCTGGCTGGCGGTCGTCGTCGCCTTCTCGTTCGGCTGCGCCGGGCTGCTGCGGGCCGGCGGAGGCTCCCGCGCCCGAAGCGTGGGGGTCGCGCTCGCCGCCGCCGCGGGCCTCGCCGCCGCGGCGGTCCACGTGCGCGCCGGTGAGGCGTCGCAAGCGAGCGCGGGGCGCATGAGCGCGGAGGGAAGGTTCTTCCTCTCCATGAAGGACGGCGACTGGCTCCGGCGGCCGGCGATTCCGGCGGCCGCGATGAACGAGCTGCGCTGGCTGAAGGAGGACGCGCTCGGGCTCCCCCGGGGAGCCGGCTGGTTCGCGGACGACGTCTACCTCTGCGGCCACGCCGACCGGATCTCGCGCATGTACGAGTATCGCGACGCGCAGCGGACGGTCGTCGACGCGACGGCCGTCCTCCCCGCCCAGCGGTCCCGCTACTGCGCGTCGATTCGCGACGCGCCGCTCGAGGCGGCATTCACCTACGCCGGGGGGAACTTCTCGTGGGAGCTCGGTCCCTACGGCTCCGGCCGCTACGCGATCGTCTATGGCGACGGCATCGAGCGGTTCGACGTCGCCCGGCGCGACGGTTACCGCCACCACGCGTCCGTATTCACTCTCCGCATCCGCTACGAGTCTCCGGAGGGCTGGCGGACGTTCTCGCCGGACATTCCGCTAGACTTCCGCGCGTCGCCGCGCATCCGTTGGGAGCGCGCGGCGCGACGAGCATCGTGAACGGCCGCCTGCACCTCAACGCCGAACCCGCCGCGCTCCGGGGCGCCTACGCCTCCGCGGCGCCGTTCCCGCACGTCGCGATCGACGGGCTCTTCCCCGACGAGACGCTCGACCGCGTGCTCGAACGCTTCCCGGACGCCGCGGATGCGGCATGGGGACGCTTCGAGAACGCGAGCGAGAAGAAGCTCGGCAACTACGCGAGGCTGGAGGAGCTGGCCGAGCCGATCCGAAGCTTTCTCGCCGCGCTCAACGGGCCGCGGATGCTCGAGTTCCTCGAGACGCTGACCGGCATCGACGGCCTCGTCCCCGATCCGTACTTCGCCGGCGGCGCGCTCCACCAGATCGTCCGCGGCGGTTTCCTGAAGGTCCACGCCGACTTCAACTGGCACCCGAAGCTGCGTCTCGACCGGCGGCTGAACGTGCTGGTCTACCTGAACCGCGGCTGGCGGGTCGAGTGGGGAGGCGCGCTGGAGCTCTGGGATCGGGGGATGAACGGGCCCGCCGCCTCGATCCTGCCGTTGTTCAATCGGACCGTGGTGTTCACCACGACCGACTCCTCGTTCCACGGGCATCCGCGGCCGCTCGCGTGCCCCGACGGCGTCACGCGAAAGTCGGTCTCGCTCTACTACTACTCCAACGGCCGTCCGGACGCGGAGAGATCCGCGCCTCACGACACGATCTTTCCGCCGTCGGAGCGGCGAGGCTGACGCGAGCCGCGCCGTTGCGGAAGCCGTAGACTCCACGCCGAGCCGCCAACCGGCGATCGCATGAACACCCTGCTGCTGATCGTCCTCTACGGTCTCGTGTGCGCTGGAGTGCGCATCGTTGCGCGCGCGCTCGCGCGGCCGATCCCCGCGCGCGCGCTCGTCGTGTGCGCCGTGCTCGCCCCATTGTGCTTCGTCGAGGCGTTCCTGGCGGACCGCACGATCCTGCCCGCGGATCACCGTCAGTCGATCCCGCCGTGGGCTGTTCCGGGTGCGGCCGCGCCGCGCAATCCGAACCTGGACGACGCGATCACCCAGTTCGCGCCGTGGGAGAGCGCCGCCCGCGCCGCATGGCGAGATGGCGAGCTGCCGCTGCGCGACCGCTGGAACGGAAGCAGCACTCCTCTCGCGGCCAACGCGACCTCCGCCGCCTTCTCGCCGCTCCACCTCCTCGCCTCCGCGCTGCCGCTGGCGCGCGCATACACGCTCATCGCGGCGGCGAACGTCCTGCTGGCCGCGGCCGGGATGTGGCTGTGGGCTCGCGAGCTCGGCGTCTCCCCGGAGGCGTCGCTCGTCGCCGCGCCGGCGTGGGCGCTCTCGCTCGCGATGACTCCGTGGCTTCTGTTTCCGCAGACCGGGGTCCTCTCGCTCTGGCCCTGGCTGTTGTTTCTCGCGGAGCGGGCGCGCGAGACCGTGTTCGCGACCCGCTGCGCGGCGGCGCTGACGGTGTTGTTCGCCGTCATGGTCCTGGCGGGCCACCCGGAGAGCCTCGCGCTCGGCTGCGTCTTCTGCACGGGCTGGCTGCTCCTGCGCGCGGCGCTCGGTCGCGACCGGCGGTGCCTGACCGCCCTCGTTCGCGTCGCCGCGTGCGGCGCCGTCGCCGCCCTCCTCGTCGCGTGGCTCCTGCTTCCCACGCTCGCCGCCCTCGCGGCGTCCAACCGGCTGGCGGGGCTGTCGGCGCTGCCGTGGGCGCGGTTCCTCTCGCTCGCGCCCCACGCGCCGGCGTGGCCCGCGGGCCCGCTCCAGCTCCTCTTTCCCTTCACCTACGGCGACGGGGTGGCCTCGCCGATGCTGCTGGGATCGCCGAGCGCCTTTTCCGAGATCGCGTCCGGCTACTCCGGCCTCGCCGCGGCCGTCCTCGCGCTCCTCGTGGTCCGCCCGGGGCCGCGGAGGCGGGAGAGCGCGGTGCTGCTGCTCCTCGCGGCGACGGGCGTGCTCGTCGCCATCGGCCAGTGGCCGTTCCTCGAGGCGGCGTCGCGGATTCCGCTCATCCGGTTCATGGTGCCGCTGCGATTCCTGACCTGGGCCGCGCTGGCCGTGCCCGTCCTCGCCGCCCTGGAGCTCGATCGCTACGTTCGCGACGCCGCGGCAGGCGGCAGGCCGTGGCGCGGCCTCGCGGCGGCGGGGCTCGGCGTCGCCGCCGCCGCAGCGGCGACGTTCGCCTTCTTTCGCGGCGCCCACGTCCAGGCCGGAGGCCTCGCCTTCCAGCTCCGCGCGCTCGCGGCGGCGTGCGCGGTCGCGCTCGGCCTGGCGGCGGCGGGCCTCCTCCTGCGGCGGAGGACGGCGTCGCTCTGTGCCGCCGCCGCTGCGCTCGTCGCCGTCGAGCTGCTCGTCGACGCGCGACACCTCTACCGCGCGGCGCCGTCGGCCGGGCTCTTTCCGGAGACGCCGCTCGTCGCATTTCTGCGGTCCCGAACGGGCGTATTCCGGACCGCGGGCGCGGGGCCGGCGCTCTTCCCGAACACGAACGTCTTCGCGCGGACGCAGGACGTCCGCACGCACGATCCTCTCGAGCGCCGCGAGTACCTCGAGTTCCTCGACGAGAGCTGCGGGTATCCGCCCGACGAGTACTTCCGCATGCTGCGGCGGCTCGACTGCGCCGCCCTGGACTTCCTGAATGCGCGCTACCTCGTCGCGCCGGCCGGATCCTCGGCGCCGTCGCCGAAGTGGACGGCCGTGTACGCCGCGCCCGACGGAACCGTCTTCGAGAACGGCGCGGTGCTCCCGCGCGCCTTCGCCCCGCGCCGCGTCCGCTTCGCCCGGCAGGTCTCCGCTCGGGCCGCCGCGCGAAATCCCGACTGGAGCGATGAGGCCGTCCTGACCGCGGAGGATCAGCGCGAGCCGGCCGAGAACGCGCGCGTGCGGGTGGACGGCTACGACGAGTCCGTCAATCGCGTGACGATGACGACGTCCTCCCCGGCGGCGGGCGTCCTGGTGGCGAGCCTCGTCCAGGACGGAGGCTGGTCGGCGCGCGACGAGGCGGGGCGGCGGCTGCGGACCTGGCGCGCGAACGGCCCGTTCCTCGCGGTCGAGGCGCCCGCGGGCGAGCATCAAATCCGTCTCCGCTACGCCCCGCCGGGGTCGGCGGCGGGGCTGGCGGTCGCGGGAGCCGCGCTCGCGGCGTCCGCCTTCTGGTGCCTGCGCCGGCGGCGGATGGCGGTAAACGTCTTGCCGCATGGCACTTAGGCCTCGTCCGGGCTAAACTGGCGGACAGCCGATGCCTTCCGAACCGCTGATCCCGTTCGAGACCACGGACCTGACGGGGGCTCGAATTCTCGCCCTCGCGGCGCATCCGGACGACGAGACGCTCGGAGCCGGCGGCGTGCTCGCGCTGAACGCGGGCCGGGCGCAGGCGATTCGCGTCTGGATCGCGACGGACGGGACGGGCCAGGAGGGGGTGGCGGAGGCGCAGGCGGCCGAGTACGGCTCGCGCCGGCGCGAGGAAGCGTCCCGCGCCGCGTCGATCCTCGGCGTCGACGCTCCGGTCTACGGCGCGCTGCGCGACGGCGCGCTCGGGGAGGATCGCGCCGCGCTGAACGCGGCCGTGCGCGACGTCCTCGAGGCGTTCCGTCCGGACCTGGTCCTCTGCCCGGCGCCCTCCGAGCTCCACGCCGACCACCGCGCGCTCGCGCGCTCCCTGTACGAGATCGTCGCGTCCTCGCGCGCGGGTGATTCCGATCACGACTGGCTGCGCTTCGTGCGGATCGCCTTCTACGAGCTGTCACACCCGCTTCTGCCCAACGCGCTCGTCGACGTCTCGTCGGTGGCCGAGAAGAAGGAGGAGGCGCTCGCCGCGTTCGCCTCGCAGCAGGCGGTGCGCGACTACGCGGGCGCGATGCGGGGGCTGAACGCCTACCGGCGGCTCACGCTCGGCGGCCACGGCCCGGTCGAGGCGTTCCGAGTCGTGACGTGGGCGGAGGCGTCGACGACGTCGTTCGAGGACCTCCGCCGGAGGATCGGACCGTCGACGGTCGCGGACGGATCGCGGGGTCCGGCGCCGGTCTCCGTCGTGATCCGGACGCGCAACCGCCCGGCGCTCCTGCGCGAGGCGCTCGAGAGCCTCGCCGCGCAGACGGCGCGTCCGCGACAGGTCGTGGTCGTCAACGACGGCGGCGCGTCCCCCCGCGAGGTCACCGACGCGTTTCGTTCCGCGTTCGACGTGGTCGTCGAGGAGCCGCGGACGCGCCGCGGCCGCTCCGACGCCGCGAACCGCGGAGTCGCCGCCGCTCGCGAGGAGCTCGTGGCGTTCCTCGACGACGACGACCGCTGCTTCCCGGACCACGTGGAGCGCCTCGCCAGGGCGCAGCGCGAGGGGCCCGAGCCGGTCGTGTACTCCGACGCCGTGACCGTCGTCTACGGCCGCGACGACTCGGGATGGGTGCCGCGCGTGCGGACGCTCCAGTACTCGCTCGACTACGACCCGGACTACCTCGTCTACGCGAACTACATTCCGATCCACACGCTGCTCCTTCCGCGCGAGCTCTTCCGGAAGGTCGGCGGGTTCGACGAGGGGCTCGAGTACTCGGAGGACTGGGACTTCCTGATCCGGCTGTCCGCCGAGGCGCCGTTCCGCCACCTCCGGGCGGTCACCTGCGAGTACCGCGTCTTCGAGGCGCCGTCGAACGAGCCCACGCACGTGGCCGCCGGCGCGGCCGCGTTTCAGGACGCGCGCCGGAAGATCTTCGAGCGTTACGCGGCGCGGCGCACCGACGCGGGCCTGGGCCGCGTGCTCGACCGGATGCGGGCGCAGGTCGCCGCCTGGTACGAGCGGGACGGCATCTCGCAGGGCGAGCTGCGGTTCCTCCGCGAGTCGACGCGCCGGCTGAGCGATTCGCTCGCGAGCCTCGAGACGGAGCACAAGAGCGAGCGGGCGAGGCTCACGGGGGAGAACGAGCTTCTCCACGGCCGGCTCGCGGAGGTGTTCGCGAAGAACGAGGAGTACGACCACCTCGTCGCGGCGTCGCACGTGGAGATCGAGCGCCTGAACAGCGTCCTCCAGCAGGTCTACGCGTCTCGCACCTGGAAGCTGCATCTGTTCCTCGACAAGTTGCGGGGACGGCGATGAGCGTCGGACGGCGCATCGCCGGGTTCTGAGCCGCCCGATGTCCCTCGTCTGCGTTCTCGCCCCCGAGCCCATCCGTCCCCGCATGGCCGGCATGGGCATCCGCGCCCTCGAGCTCGCCCGTGCGCTGTCCCGCGCCTCGGACGTGCGACTCCTCGTCCCGAACGACGCCGGCGAGGCGCGCGAGGTCTCGGGCGAGATCCCGGTCGTTTCCGCGGTGCCGGGCTCGCTGCGCGAGGCAGCGCGGGGGGCATCCGCGGCGGTCGTCTCGGGACACGCGGCCAACTCCTGGTTTCACGAGGTCCCCGACGTGGCCGTCGCGGCCGATCTGTACGACCCCTTCCCGATCGAGAACCTGCACTACGCCGCGAGCCTCGGCGCGGAGACGGCGCGCCACGACCGCGCCACGCTCGAGCTCGCGCTCTCCCGCGCCGACTTCTTCCTCTGCGCGTCGCCCGAGCAGCGTCTCTTCTACGCCGGCGCGCTCTTCGCGTGCGGCCGGATCGGCGGCGAGCTCGCCGAGGACCCGTCCCTCGAGAGGCTCCTCGCGGTCGTGCCGTTCGGCGTCCCGCCGGAGCCCGCGGCCGGCGATCGCGCGGCCGGCCGCCGCGCTGCGGGCGTCCCCGCGGACGGCCCGCTCGTGCTCTTCGGAGGCATCTACGACTGGTACGACCCGGGCCCGCTGCTCGACGCGTGGCCGGCGATCCTCCGGCGGGCCTCCGACGCCCGCCTCCTGTTCTTCGACAATCCGAACCGCGATACGACCCCGCAACGCGTCTTCGAGCGGGTGCGGGGGAGAGCGCGAGAGCTCGATCCCGCCGGCGCGTCGATCGTGTTTTCGCCCTGGCTTCCGTACTCCCGTCGC
>Ga0068868_100002142_pt1 | contig 13627 bp, 17 predicted proteins | sample KBSMisM42_FD_64660 | JGI IMG/M metagenome (GOLD analysis project Ga0068868, IMG submission 64660) | Miscanthus rhizosphere microbial communities from Kellogg Biological Station, Michigan, USA - KBS Miscanthus M4-2 | ecosystem: Host-associated > Plants > Roots > Rhizosphere > Soil ...
GCCCGACATGCTGCTCCTCGACGAGCCGACCAACCACCTCGATGCCGAGTCGGTGCTCTGGCTCGAGCAGTTCCTCCACGAGTATCCGGGCACAGTCGTCGCGGTCACCCACGATCGGTACTTCCTCGACAACGTCGCCGGCTGGATCCTCGAGCTCGATCACGGCCGCGGTTACCCGTTCGAGGGCAACTACTCCGGGTGGCTCGAGCAGAAATCCGAGCGCCTCGCCCAAGAAGAGAAGCAGGAGTCGGCGCGGCGCCGCAAGCTGCGCCAAGAGCTCGAGTGGGTGCGCTCGTCGCCGCGCGCGCGCCAGGCGAAGAGCAAGGCCCGCCTCACGGCGTACGAAGATCTCCTCGCGAGCTCGCAGAAGGTCGACCGCGATCAGGCCGACATCACGATTCCTCCCGGCCCGCGCCTCGGCGACGTCGTCATCGAAGCGAGCGGTCTGGCGAAGAAGTACGCCGACAAGAAGCTCATCGACGATCTCTCGTTCATCCTTCCGCGCAGCGGAATCGTCGGCGTCATCGGGCCGAACGGCGCCGGCAAGACGACGCTCTTTCGCATGCTCGTCGGTCAAGAGAAGCCCGACGCCGGCACGATCAAGCTCGGCGAGACGGTGAAGATCTCGTACGTCGATCAGTCGCGCGACGCGCTCGATGGCGACAAGAGCGTGTGGGACGTGATCACGGGCGGCGCCCCGACGCTCTCGCTCGGAAAGCGCGAGATCAACAGCCGTGCATACTGCACGCAATTCAACTTCAAGGGCTCGGACCAGCAGAAGAAGGTGAAGGACCTGTCCGGCGGCGAGCGCAACCGCGTCCACCTCGCGCGCCTCCTCAAGGACGGCGGCAACCTGCTCCTCCTCGACGAGCCGACCAACGATCTCGACGTCGAGACGCTCCAATCGCTCGAGGACGCCCTCCTCGCCTTCCCCGGATGCGCCGTCGTCATCAGCCACGATCGCTGGTTCCTCAACCGCATCTCGACGCACATCCTCGCCTTCGAGGGCGACGGCAAGGTCACCTTCTTCGCGGGCAACTTCGACGACTACGAAGCCGACAAGACGAAGCGCCTCGGCGACGGCGTCGACAAGCCCAAGAAGTTCCGCAAGCTCCAGGGGTGAACACGCAGCGCGCGCTGCGTTCACGGCGCAGCAATCTTCAAATTTCCCTCGTTTTTGAAGATTCTTGCGCCGTGAACTTCGGCGTCCGTGATGAAGCTGGCCTCCGCGGTGGCGACATCGGCGAGGACCAACGACGCAATCGCCTGCGTCGATCGCAGTTGTGACTACATCTACGGGCCGATTTAGGAGAGCGGATCCACTGCGCCGAACAATTCGCGCAACTTCGCGACCGACCGCACGAGCCCTTGGTCGCGCAGCGTGTCCAACAATTCGGCGACGGTGCGCGGCGGATTCTTCAGAGCGCTCGCCTGCTCGCCGACCACCTTGCTCACGACGCCGGATGCGAGATCGATCGTGTGCAGGACGAAGTCATCCGGATGCTGTGCATCGATGTTGTACGGCGCGAGCTTCGCTGCGGGAAAGTCCCGCAGGTTGAACGTGATGATCGCCTGTGCGCCGGCTCGAATCGCGGCAGCGAGCACGTGGCGATCGTCCGGGTCGGGCAGCGTCAAACCGTCGATGAGCGCTTCGAAGCCCGTCACCATGCAATCAGGAACGGCGAGCTTCATGAGCGTGCGTGTTCGCTCGAGCGACTCCGCGCTCAGATCGGGGCGCTGCTCGAGAATGCTGCGGAAGCATTCGTCGAGAATCGCGTCGGACCATCGTGCTCGGACGATGCCGGTGTTGGCGAGGCGAACGAGAAGGTCGCGAAGCGGCGCAGGGTAAAGAACGCAAGCGTCGTAGACGACCACGAACGCCATGCCGTCAGTATCCCAAGCCGTGCTTCTCGGCTTCGGCGGTGAGCTCGTCCAAGACGGCCTTTCGCTCTAGCGCGTCCTTCTGTTTGTACGCGAGCAGATCGGCCACGAGGATGCGACGATGCGTGCCCACCAAACGACAGGGGATCTTTTTCTCCTCCAACAGACTTACGAGAAACGGGCGCGAGACGTTGAGAAGCTCTGCAGCCTGCTGCGTCGTCAGCTCCGCATGCACGGGGACGATCGTGACCGCGTTTCCATTGGCCATCTGCCCGAGCACTTCGAGGAACAGCTCGAACGCCTCTCGCGGGACCGTCACCGAGATTGGTTCGCCGTCGCCGTCCGGGCGCACTTGAACCGTCCGCGACGATGTCTTCCTCCGAGGTAGATCGGCGAGCGCGCGCAACGCGTCCCTCGCCTCCTCTGACGCTTTCGCAGACGGTAGTTTGACGGCAGCGGCTTGCATGAAGTCAATGTAACCCGCAATCGAAATATTCGCAACAATCGAAATATTCGAAACTGCAGAGCACGCTCAAGGCGTACGGCGACGGATTGGGGTGAGCGGCTCCGCGTCGAGCGCTAGATCGCGCGGACGGCGCTCAATGCTTGGGCGACTTTGTCCCAATCGATCCTCGCGAGACCGAGCGCTTCACCGCGCTCGATGCAGAGCGCGCGCATCGTTCGAAACGCTTCGGCGCGAGAGGGGCACCAAGCGCCCGTGACACCGAGCTGCGGCGCCTCGCGCGTGTGCGCTTCGAAGCGAGACTCGCCGCCTTCACGCTCGTTGGCGACGACCACGAGCTGCGACGTGCCGTGGCGAAGCTCGTAGACCATCCTGCCATCACGATCGCGATACTGCTGCGTGATGCGCGGCGCATCCGCGTCCGCGGTCATGCGCCTCCCAAATCGGCGAGACGCGTCGCCACGCCGACTTCGAGCTCGAGCGCGGTGGTGGCGGCCTCCGGTGCGCTCGCCGCTCCTCTTCGATACGCGACATACGCCGCATCGAGCTTCTTCATCGCCGCGCACAGCTTCGTGACGCGCTCGGCGTCTTCGGCCTTGCCTGCGAACTTGCCGCTAGCGAGTCGATTCGCCGCCGCGAGACGCTCGACGACCTTCGCGGCTGCGTCGCGCAGCGGATCGGGCACGACGTCGTCCTGGGAGCGCGAGACGCGCACGACCGCGTCGAGCGACTCGATGAGCGCAAACGTCGCCGTGCGGAAAACGTGGGTGCGCTGATCTTTCATCGCCACACCCTACACACGTTGCGCTCGTCGCCACCTGTCAATCGTCGGTGCCGCGGTCGATCTTGCGCTCGAGCTCTTCCTCCGTGACGAGATTGTGACGCGCGGCGCCGAGGTCGTGCGCACGTTGTGACGATGGATCCGTCCGACAAAGTCGACCCGAAGCTCTCGCTCGCGATCGCGCGCCGCGACCTCACGCGCGCGGAGGCGGAGGTCGACACTGCGTTGTCCGCGTTGCACAAGGCGCCGCGCGCCGAGAAGACGGGCATCACTCGCGCGGTGGAAGAGGCCTTCGAGAAGGTGCGCGCGGCCCGGCAGGCGCTCGACGCGCTCGACGCGCTCGACATCGATCTCGAGAAGACTCACTGATGCACATCGCCATTCGTCTCGCGGGTCGCCCACATCTCGTCGGCGAGTTCGACGTGACGGGGTTCGTGCCTTCGAGCTACCGATTGCGCTTCAAGCTCGACGACGACGGCGCGCCCGAACGACTGCACGACTTCCTCGGCGGCGCCGGGTACAGCTCGCGCGAGTTCGCGCTCACGACGGACGGCGGCGTGACGTTTCACGGCTGCCGCATCACGACCGAAACCGGTCGCGACATCGGCGTCGACTACCAAACGCAGTCGACGTAGAAGCGCGCGTCCCGCCCCCCCGCAGGACGGCGACTTACCGCGGTTGCCGCTCTTGCGCCTCGTTGACCTTGAGCGGGCGGCCGTCGAGCATCACGCCGTTCATTCCCGCAATCGCTGCCTCCGCTTCGGCGGACGTGCCCATCGTCACGAAGCCAAAGCCTCGCGACTTGCCGGTTTCGCGATCGGTCAGGATGTGAACGTCGGTGACGCTGCCGTGCTTGGAGAATGCCTCGCGAATCGTCTCGTTCTGGGCGTTGAACGAGAGGTTGCCGACATAAAGACGATTGGACATGGATGATGACCTGAATGCGCTTCGAAGCGCGATGAACGGCCTGAGCAAATGTTCGTGCCGTCCAATCGAAGCCGGAGAATTGGATGTTGGGCCGGCGGAGAATCCGCTCGAGGCCCACACGGCGCTGTTCTCAGCGCGTCGAGTGGACCTTAGCCCGGCGCGATGTACGGCGCAACGTCGCTCGTCAAGACGCGCGAAGCGTGTAAGGTGATTTGTTTCGTGCAACCATCTCCATCAGCGGCTCCGCCCGACGCGCTCCGCGTCTACCTGGAGCAGCTCGGCACTACGGCGCTCCTCACGCGCGAAGGAGAGCTGGATCTCGCGACACGCCTCGAACGAAGCACGCGCGACGTGCTCGAAGCGATCGTTTCGTCGCCTCGCGGCCTCGATGAAGTCGCGCGGCTCGGGGAACAAATTCGAGCCGGCGTCGTTCATCCGCGCGATCTCGTCATTCGCCGCGGCGGTGAAGACGAGGTCTCCCCCGACGAGGCCAGGCGCAGGCTGCTCCGGCTCGTGGCCGAGGTCGTGAAGCCTTCGCGTCGCGGCTCGCTCGATGCGTTCGTCGAGATGAGCCTGAATTCGGCGACGCGTCGACGCATCGCCTCCGCCATCCGCGTGCATCTGCGCGCCGCGGAGCGATCGACGACGAGCGCCGGCCGTCGCGAGCGCGCGGGCCTGCGCGAGACGTGTCGCGCCATCGCCCGGGCCGATCGCATGGGCGCGCACGCACGCTCCGCGCTGATTCAGGCCAACCTCCGACTCGTCGTGTCGATCGCCAAGCGGTATCGCAACCGCGGCCTGTCGTTCCTCGATCTCATTCAGGAGGGCAACATCGGCTTGATGCGCGCCGTCGAGAAGTTCGATTACCGGCGCGGCTACCGCTTCAGCACGTACGCGACGTGGTGGATCCGGCAGAGCGTCGGCCGCGCGCTCGGAGATCAGGCCCCGACGATTCGCGTCCCCGCGCACGTCCAGTGGGTCGCCGGTCAAGTCACGCGCGCGAACCGAAACTTCGCGCAGGAGTTCGGCCGCGACGCGACGGACCGAGAGATCGCGACGAAGCTCGACATCGACGTCGAGCGCGTGTCGGTCGCGCGCTCCAGCACGCGGCCGACCCTCAGCCTCGAGTCACCCGTCGGAAGCGATCAAGCGGCCGTCCTCGGCGACTTCGTGGAGGACACGAGCGCGGTCTCGCCCTTCGACGCCGCCGCGCAGGTCGGTGCGTCGAGCCAAACGTCCAAGCTCCTCGCGTTTCTCGAGCCGCGCGAGCGCAAGATCCTCGAGATGCGCTTCGGCATCGGCGGAGCGAGAGAGCACACGCTCGAGGAAGTCGGCGCCGAGCTCGGCGTCACGCGCGAGCGCATCCGCCAGATCGAGGCCAAGGCCCTCACGCGCCTTCGCAAGATCCGCGCGCGTGCGTGAAACGCTCGCATTCGAAGACACGTCACAATCGCGTCACGACGCGCCCCGCACTCGGCACACACAGCCCTTCCGTGCGACGGTGACCGATGCTTCACGAGATACTCCCCACGAACATCGCTGGCACGCTCTCGCAGCGCTGGAGACTCGGCGACGTCATCGCGCTCTGCCGCGACTCGGCCAAGACGTTCCGCTCGGCTTCGACGATCCCCTCCGCGCATCGCGCCGAGCTCATCGCCCTCTCGCGGCGCCGCTCCAGCTTCGCTCACCGCCTCTCCGGCTTCACGCGCGAGCCCGACACCGCCAACACGCGCGGCTCGCTCGCCGGCCTCGCCGCCCGCTCCATCTTCGACATGCGCGCGTGGCTCCTCGGCCAATCCCACCTCGGCGACTCGCTCGCCGCGTGCCTGCGCGCCGACACCGACGCCGCGACCGGCTTCTCCCGCGCGCTCGCCCTCGACTGGAACGGCGACATCGCCGACGTCCTCGAGGAGCAGCTCGACGAAATCGAGGCCACCTCGACCCGCGTCCGCGCGATCAGAGGTCAGCTCTAGCGACGCAGTGGTCGCGCTGTATCATCGCGGCATGCGCGCTCGTTCGTTCCTTCTCTTCGCGTTGTGGGTCGCGTCTTGCGGAGACGGAGGCGGCGGCGGCAATCCCGACGGTGGCACCGACGCGTCGAACGACTCGATCACGAACGGCTCCGATCCTTGCGCGGCGGACGTGAGCGGCGTGTCATCGACCACTTCGATCTCGGCGGTCTGGGCGAACGAGGGCGGTGACAAGGTGACGCGCGACGAGCTTCGCGCGACGGGGCACACGAGCGCCGTGAACAACAGCGTGTGGGATGGGAAATGCATCCGCGTGTTCGGCGCGCAGAACGAAGTGATCTCGTTCGATGTCGTTCTGGAAGCAGCGACGTCCGCAGCTTCGAAGGTGAGCGTGACGCTCGGCGATCTGACGGGCCCGAATGGCGCGGTGATCCGATCGGCGGCGCGCGACAAGACGAAGGTCTTCGACTGGACGACGACCGAGGTGGAGCTCTTCTACGTTCGCTATCTGCAAATCACGGGGCTCAGCCAGCAGGCGTACGGCACGCTCGCCGATTGGCAGGAAGCGACGTTTCCGAAACGCGCGCAGTGCGCGGGGATGACGCAAGCGACTCCCGATGTGAAGCCGACTGGATCAGGATGCGCGTGGGCGTCTCGCCCGGTCGCGAACAAGTTCTATCCCGACATCGCGGTGCCGCTCGAGCTCGTGCCGACGTTCGACATCGCGTCCGCGAACAATCAGTCGATCTGGGCCGACGTGTACATTCCGAAGTCACAGGCGCCTGGTGTCTACGGCGGCATCGTCACGGTCTCCGAGAACGGGACGGTCACGCACAAGATTCCGGTGAGCGTGCGCGTGCGAAGCTTCGCGCTGCCCGACGCGCCGAGCTCGAAGACGATGCTCTTCACTTCGCCCGGCGACATTCGCCCGCGCTACGGCACGGACGCGCTGACGCAAACCGCGACGAAGAACACGCGACTCCTCGCGCACCGGCACAAGATCTCGCTCATCGGCGACGACTCGAATCAAACGGGGACGCAGCCCGGCACGGATTACCTGCCCGTGCTCGATGGCTCGTTCTTCACGGCGGCGAATGGTTACGCAGGGCCAGGCGTGAGCACCGCGCAAGACGTGTATTCGATCGGAACGTACGGCGACATCACCGAGGGCTCGACGCAGCAAGCGTTCACGAACGCGTTCAACGGTTGGGAGACGTGGTTCGAGGCGAATTCGCCGAGCACAGAGCGCTTCATGTACTTGTGCGACGAGATCGCGTGCCAGAATTCGACGCCGACGCTCACGACGCAGCTCGGTTGGTGGGGCTCGATCTCGGGCGTGGGATCGAAGCTCCACACGCTCGCGACGCAACCGCTCGTGAGCGCACCCGCGACGCTGAGCAATCCCACGTCGAGTTGGGCATTCAGCGACGGAACGACCGCATCTGATCAACAAGCCGCCGACGCGGTCGTCGCCGCAGAGCCGAAGCGCCGCATCTTCGCGTACAACGGCCAGCGTCCCGGCTCGGGCTCGTGCGCGACCGAAGACGACGGCGTCGCGATGCGCGAGCAGCCGTGGGGCGCGTACAAGAAGAAGATCGATCGCTGGTTCTGGTGGGAGGCGACCTATTACGACGACTTTCAACAGGGGCTCGGCACGGTCGATCTCTTCACGAGCGCCAACACGTTCGGCACGACGCACGCGGATCCTTCATACGGACAAGCGGGCGGCGCGAACGGAAACGGTTTGTTCCTCTATCCCGGCACCGACGTGAAGTTCCCGAATAGCTCGTACGGGCTCGATGGTCCGATCGCGAGCCTTCGCTTGAAGCACTGGCGCCGCGGCATTCAAGACGTCGACTACCTGACGCTCGCGGCCGCGAAGGATCCGAACGCCGTCGCGACGATCGTGAATCAGCTGATACCGAAGGCGCTTTGGGAGCAGCAGTGCGTCGCCCTGAACGACTGCTCGTACACGTACGCGCCGATCACGTGGAGCGACGACCCCGACGATTGGGAAGCCGCCCGCGCCGCGCTCGCGCACATCATCGACGGTCAGTGATCGGGCGGCTCGGCTGCGAGCGGCAGCTCTCGAGGCGCGCTCTGCGCACGCTTGTACGGACGGTAGTGGTCCTCCAGGAAGCGCGCTTTGTCGTCGCGGCTCGACGCGACACCGCCGAGCAGCGCGATGAAGCGAATCAAGAGGTACGCGGTGTCGAGCTGCCACCAGAGGAACCCGGAGCGTATGCCGCCAGGATAGAGGTGGTGGTTGTTGTGCCACTCGCCGGAGACGGTCCCCGCGAAGAGCTGATTGATCGACAAGTCGCGCTGGTTGAAATCCACGCCCTTCTTGCGTTTGTCTTTTCCGCAACCGTGCGCGTCGTAGTTGAAGTCGCGGATGCCCATCGCCCAGATCGCCGACATGCCGAAGATGGCGCAAGCGAGGGCGTGACCGCCCATCAGATAGAACGCGCCGTACCAGAACGCCCAGTTGAGCGCGTAATGGAGCTGCGTGCGGAGCGGGTGGGCGATGGTCCCCCACTTTTGGTACTGCTCGTACGAGTTCGGAACGACGCCGGTGTGGCTCACGAAGAAGACGACGCGCGCGTAGTCCTTCGGCGAAAGATCGCGCGCGATGGGCTGATGGAGCTCGGCGGCGAGGAAGCAATAGAGCCGTCCGCCGAGCGAGTTGTAAGGATCGCCCGCTTGCTCGGGGAACGCGTGATGCACCATGTGCGAAACCACGTAGACCTCTTCCGGAACGATGCGCAGCGTGAGATTTCGAATCACGAAGCGATAGATCGGATGCGTGAACGTGAACGCGCGATGCGTGCAGTAGCGATGAAGCCAGACGATGTTGACGGTGCCGAGGCCGACCATCGAATAGAGCATTCCGATCGCCAGGAGCTTCCACGAGAAGAACTTCGCGAAGAAGACGATCGTGAACGGCACGAACGCGAGGTTCCACGCCCACCCGGTGACGGGCAGCCAGTTCTTGCGCGTTTTTGCGAGGTTCATCCGCGACAGCCAGTGAGACATGATCTCGCGGAGGCTCGGTGCGTAGAACTTCCCGTCGCGCTCCCAGCCGTACGCCGGGGGCTCGAGGACGCGGTGTAAGAATTCTTGCTTCATTCTGCTCGTGGCTCGTGCTTCGTGGTTACGTTGTATCGATGATGCGGAGAGGCAGAAATTCGGAACAGGCTCTGCGGTTCCAAGAGCGGCGCGAACGTGAACGAACGGCTCAGCGGTTGGCGGCCCGTGTTCCCAAATTAGAGACACTACGTCTAGACGTGGAGGATCTCCACGGCGTCATCGCGGTTGGGCCGAAATATGCGCGGATCATCACCGTAGCGACGAGCCCAGCCGTCTTTGTCCTTGCATGCGCCGACCCGTCGTGCCGTGAAGGCGGTCACGACGTGACGGACCACATCCTTCGCTGCTTGCAGCAGGGCCAGACGCACTTCGTCATCGACGAGCAGTGCCAGGGCAACACGGGAACCGCGAACTGCGAGCGGACGATGCACGTCGACGTCACGGCGACCTACCGCGACGCCTCGTAGACGCGCAAAGTCAAAGGCCTCGTCGAGTCAAGTGGCGACCACCGCCGAGTCCGTGGCCGGACGCTTCTTGGGGACGCGCACGCGAAGCAAGTCGCCCGAGCGTTCCGTTTCGACGCCATTCGCGACGACGGGACACGGCAGCGCGCAGAGTCGCATCGCGCGCGAAGGTCCCAACAGCGTGACGCTCTGATCATTGGCCTCGACCTGCACTTGGCCGTGGCTTTCGGGCACGTGGAAGATGACGGTGATCGACTGCTCGTCCTCTTCGGCGTCCACGGGCGACGCGAACCACGGCGGGCTCGCGATGCTCGAACGCGAAATCCGAAGAAGCGATTGAAAACCTTGCGTGGTGGGAGCGTAGATACTCATGACGCCTCCTCCGTGATTTCACGCAGCACGAAGTACGCACTGCCGCCACGCCTTCCAGAGCACGTCGGGGTGTTCCAGGATGGAACGAAGGCCCAGGTCTTCATCTCGATCGGCGAGGTGCCGGATCTCCGGGATCGTCTCGAGCACGTCTGGGTCAGGTAGTTCTTCCATCAAGCACAGGTCAGCTTGGTTCAGCATGGAGGTTCTCCCTTTTTGAAAATCGAAATAATCACCCGCGATCGAGCGTCAAGGGGTGCGAGTCATCGTAGAATTCATCGGTGGCACTCGGGCCGCATGTTCCGGAGTGGAAGGCGCTTCAAGACGAGCTGCGTTCGCTCGCCGGTGCGTGCCATGCGCGTCTCGTCGCGGTGATCTCGACGGGGAACGTGCTCTGGTGCGTCTCGCACTTTTTCCCGGATGTCGACGCGCTCGCGGACGGCTTCTATCACGACGAGATCGCGTCTCGTCGGAAGAGCCTTCGACGCGGAGCCGTGCTCGACTTCGCCGTTCAGCGCGGCCGGGACGCGTGCATCGCTCGCTCGTTCGCGAACATCTACGTCCTCGTCATGTGGAGCCGTGGAACCTTCGACATCACGCACGTTCGCGGAGAGATTCGCGCTGCGTTACCGAAGATCGAAGCCCTCACCCTGAATCTTCCGCCGCCGAATCCGGAGCCCGCAGAAGGAGCGGGCAAACTGCACGGATAAGAGCTGTGGCAAGATGCCTCGTGCGGGCACGCCATTTTTTGTGCAGGATCAATGGGTGGGAGCGACAATTCTCCTCGTCGAGGACGATGCGGACTCGCGCGAGGCGCTCGCCGTGATGCTGCGTGATGCGGGCTTCACGGTCGTCGAATGCGACAACGGTCGTGAGGCGCTCGCACGCCTGGTGGGTGACAACGCGCTCCCGGACGCGATCGTGCTCGACCTCGCGATGCCCGTCATGTCGGGGCAAGAGCTCTTGCGCGTGCTTCGCAACTACCTGCGATTTTCCCACGTTCCGATCATCGTCGTGACGGGCGTGTCGGAGCCGATCGATGACGACGCCGTCGTCGCGCGCCTCACGAAGCCGGTCGACCCGCGCGACCTCGTCCAGAAGGTGCAAGCCGTCACCGGCTAGCGTTCACGGTCGTGATAGCCATCCAAGGATGGACCTGAAGCGACGCGAGTTTTTGACGGGGCTGGCTGCGACGTCGGCGCTTTTGAGCTGTGACAGCGCGATTCCGACGGCGAAGGCGGCGACGCCGGCGCCGCGTGACGAGTGGGCGCGCGTGCGGACGGAGTTCGATCTCGCTTCGGATTGGATTCATCTCGGGATGTTTCTGCTCGCGTCGCATCCCCGGCGCGTGCGCGAGGCGATCGAGAAGCATCGCAAGGCGCTCGACGACAATCCGGCGCTCTATCTCGAAGACCACATGGATCCGTCGCCGACATTGAAGCCGGCGTCGGAGTACATGGGCGTGAAGCCCGACGAGATCGCGCTGACGGACAGCACGACGATGGGGCTCGGCCTCCTCTATGGAGGACTGCCGTATCGCGCGGGCGACGAGGTGCTGACGTCGACGCACGATCACTACTCGACGCACGAAGCGCTTCGGCTCGCGTCACTTCGGCATGGAGTGACGATTCGGAAGGTGCCGATGTATCCGACGCCCGCGGCGGCGACGGCGAAAGGCATGACGGATGCCATCGCGAACGCGATTCAGCCCGCGACGCGCTTCGTGGCGATCACGTGGGTGCATTCCGGAACGGGCGTGAAGACACCCGTGCGCGCGATCGCCGACGCAGTGGCGGCAGCGAACGGCAAGCGCACCGCGAAGGATCGGATTCTTCTTTGTGTCGATGGCGTGCACGGATTCGGCTGCGAAGAGGCTACGGTCGCCGATCTCGGGTGCGACTTCTTCTCGGCGGGAACCCACAAATGGATGTTCGGCCCCCGCGGAACGGGCGTCTTGTGGGGACGCGCCGAGCACTGGCCGACGATGCACCACGCGATTCCGGATTTCGGACATGCTGGCTTCGAAGCCTGGCTCTCGGGCGGAGCGCCTCCTCCGATGACGGCTGATCGCATGAGCCCGGGGGGATTTCATTCGTTCGAGCATCGATGGTCGCTCGGCGAGGCGTTCGAGTTTCACAAGTCGATCGGCCGCGCGAAGATCACCGCGCGCATCCACGAGCTCAATCGCACGATGAAGCAAGGGCTCGCCGCGATGAAGCACGTGACGCTGCACACGCCGGTCGCCGACGAGATTTCGGCGGGAATGACGTGCTTCGACGTCGCGGGATTGCCGCCGAAGGAAGTCGTGAAGCGGCTCCACGCCAAGCACATCGTCGCGACGACGACGCCGTACGTGACGAGCTACGCGCGCTTCGCGCCGGGCATCCTCAACTCACCCGAGGACGTCGAGGCGGCGCTCCGCGAAGTTCGTGCGATGACTTCGTGACGCTCGGTGTGACGCTCACGACCGCGACGGCGCTCTTCGCGGGGACGAACCTCGATGACCTCGTGGTGCTCGCGGTGCTCAACGTGTGCGCGACCACCGAAGGACGGCCGGCGCGCTGGCAGATCTGGGTCGGGCAGTACATCGGGCTCGCGTGTCTCGTTGGGCTCTCGCTGCTCGCGACGCTCGGGCTCACGCTGATACCGAAGGACCGAACGTGGCTCCTGGGAATCGTTCCGCTCGGGCTCGGAATCCACAAGCTCGCCGGCTCCATCCACGCGGCTCGCTCGCCGGAGCGCGAGACGTCTCCCGTCATGGCGAGCGGGCTCGGCGGCGTCATCGCGATCACCGTCGCGAACGGCGGCGACAACGTCGTCGCGTACACGCCCTTCTTTCGAACGAGCACGCTGATGGAGCTCGCCGTCACGCTCGCCGTCTTCGCCATCGGCGTCGCGCTCTTTTGTTCTGCGGGAGCGCTCCTCGTGTCGCATCCGCGCGTCACGGAAGCGATCAAACGATGGGGACATTGGATCGTCCCCGGCATCTTCATCGCCATCGGCGTCTACGTCTTCTACAAGGGTGGCGCGTTCGGTAACATGACGTCTCGATGAAGCTCTCTCGCGCGCTCGTCATCGCGTGTTTCGTCTCGATCGCGCCTTCGGCGTTGGCCGATGATGACGTGACTGCGCAGGCGCGCGCGGAGTTCGTGCGCGGGACCGATTTCGTCAACCACGCGCAGTGGGCGGAGGCGCTCGCGGCCTTCGAGCGATCGGCGAAGCTCAAGCCGCACGCCGTCGCGACGTACAACATCGCGGCGTGCGAGCGCGCGCTCGGTCACTACACGCGCGCGCAGAAAGAGCTTCACGACGCGCTCGCGCAGAACGACGCGGCGCAGAAGACGCAGCTCGCCGACGCGCTCGTGACGGAAGCGAAGGCGCAGCTCGCGCAGATCGACGGGCTCCTCGTCACGGTCGACGTCACGCTCGATCCGCCGAGCACCGCGGTCGCCGTCGATGGACGGCCGCTCGAAGCCGCGACGGATGGCACGCTCGTCGCGGGGATGCGCCTTCCGGGTCCGGGCGAGCCGCCGGCATCGGCGCGCTTCAAGCTCTTGATGGATCCTGGCGTTCACGTCCTGACGCTCTCGCGAAAGGGCTACACGGACGCGGTCGTGAACAAGACGTTCGCGCCGGGTACGAAGACGGCGCTCGCGCTCACGCTCGACAAGCTGCCGTCGGT
>Ga0068868_100002150_pt1 | contig 13616 bp, 6 predicted proteins | sample KBSMisM42_FD_64660 | JGI IMG/M metagenome (GOLD analysis project Ga0068868, IMG submission 64660) | Miscanthus rhizosphere microbial communities from Kellogg Biological Station, Michigan, USA - KBS Miscanthus M4-2 | ecosystem: Host-associated > Plants > Roots > Rhizosphere > Soil ...
AATGATAAAAAACTATTTCAAAACTGCCTGGCGCGCCATTGTGAGATACAAACTCTACAGCACCCTTAATATTCTTGGGCTGGCCTTGGGTATTGCATCCTGCATTATTATTTTCTTAGTAGTAAAATACGAGCTGGGTTATGATGGCTTCAATAAGAAAGCCGATCGCATCTACCGGGTTACATTAAACGCCATTGACTTCAATCCAAGTGTTTCGATGGCGATTGCACCAGCTATGCGCACCAGTTTGCCGGAGATTGAACAGGTGTCGCAGGTTTGGCACCAGGAAGATGGCCAGGTAAAGATTGGGCAGACAAGATACCAGGAAAAAAACTGGGCCTTTGCAGATGCGCAGTTTCCCAAAATATTTGATTACGAGTGGCTGAAAGGAAATCCGGCAACCGCACTCGCCGAACCCAATACAGCCGTACTTACGGAATCTGCTGCTACAAAATATTTTGGCGGTAAAAACCCGATGGGACAAGTCTTAACACTTAACAACGACAAACTGCTGAAAGTAACAGGCATTATTAAAGATGTGCCCGGCAATACCACTTTTCCGTTTACATTTTTGGTTTCATTTGAAACAATAAAGGAAGATGTGAAAGGAATGATGAACCAGTTTTATGCAATCGCCGGCGGCAATACATATATACTGGTGCCCCCTGGTTTTGATATTGAAAACATTCACAAAAAAATTCCCGCATTTATTGAAAAGCATTGGGGTAAAGACATTGCCAAAGAAGCAAGATTGCCATTGCAGCCGCTGCGGCAAATTCACTTTGACCAGCGTTATTTAAACCAGGGTATTACACCCACAACATCCAAAGACAGTTATTGGGCGCTTGCAGCAGTGGCCGTATTCATTATTATTATTGCCTGTATCAATTTTATAAATCTTGCTACGGCACAGGCCATTCGCCGCGCAAAAGAAATTGGTGTAAGAAAAGTGCTGGGCTCTGGCCGCTCTCAACTGGTTGGCCAGTTTTTGGGAGAAACTGCATTGATGGTGATATTTGGCTTAATCATCGCCATTTTATCAGTCGCTTTATTTCTTCCGCAGCTTGCAGAATGGCTCGATATGAAAATTACAGTGCGGCAACTGGCATCGCCTGGTACCATTGCGTTAATTGCCGGCATTACCATCCTCATGATTTTGCTGGCCGGCCTCTATCCTGCTTTTATTCAATCTGCTTTTAACCCCGTACAATCTTTAAAAAGCAGGCAAACTGCTTCCACGGGCAGCCTGTCATTACGCAAAGGGCTGGTGGTAGTACAGTTCGCTATTTCGCAGGCCATGATAGTTGGCACGCTGGTGATTGCCTACCAGATGGACTATTTAAAAAACCGTGATCTGGGATTCGACAAAGAAGCTGTTATTTCTGTCGGCATACCAAACAAGGCCAAGCGCGATGTATTGTTGCAGCAGTTAAAAAACAACCCGGGCGTTAAAGAGGTGAGCCTTGCACTCGGTCCGCCGGTTGTTTCCCGCGCGTGGACAGGTTACAGCGCTCCCGAACTGGGCTTTACCAAAGGCGATGTGACTGAATTGAAAATTGGCGACGAGCATTACATGAATATGTTTAAACTCGCCATGCTGGCCGGTGAACCCATTGAAAAAAAAGCTGAAAAAGATACCACCTATAAAGCGGTAGTAAACGAAACGCTGATGCATACCCTCAACATAACTGACCCGCAAAAAATAATCAATAAATACATTACCGTGAATGACTGGCACACGCTGGTGACGGGGGTTATGAAAGATTTCCAGGCTGAATCCAGGCACAAGAAAATACGGCCCTGCGTGCTGATGTATTTGTCCGACGCTTTCGTTACAGCCTGTGTTAAACTGCAGCCGGTTGGTATGTCAAACACAATTGCGCGTATTGATAAAGATTGGTCGGCGACATTCCCCGATGGTATATTTCAGTACGAATTCCTGGATGAGCATATCGCCAAATGGTATAAACAGGAAGAAAAACAATACACCGCTTTTCGCTTGTTTGCAGGTATTGCTATTTTAATTGGCTGTCTTGGTTTATATGGATTGGTGGCCTTTGCCGCTGCCCAAAGAACAAAAGAAGTGGGCGTACGCAAAGTGCTGGGTGCTTCACTCAGCAGTATTGTGTATTTGTTTTCCAAAGAATTTGCAGTATTGATTGTGATCGCCTTTTTAATAGCCGCCCCACTGGGTTATTATGTAATGCATAGCTGGTTGCAGAATTTTGCTTACCAGGTGAATATCAATGCAGGCATATTCATCATTGCCATTATTGTATCGGTTATCATTGCCGGTGCTACCATTGCTTACCAGGCCATCAGGGCGGCAAGGGTGAACCCGGTGAAGAGCCTGCGGTCGGAATGAGATCGGGAGGCGTGAGACGTCAGACGTGAGTAGTGAGTAGTGAGTAGTGAGTAGTGAGTAGTGAGTAGTGAGTAGTGAGTAGTGAGTAGTGAGTAGTGAGTAGTGAGTAGTGAGTAGTGAGTAAATTTTAGCTGCGTAAGATAATAAAAAAATCTATGGCTAACAGCTAAAAACTGAATTGCTGATATCGAATGTAGGGATATTGAGATTTCTTTTGCCTGGCGATCTGTAAATCACAAAATCCAGAAATCACAAAATCAGAAATACTAATTATGATCAAGAACTATTTCCTCCTGGCTGCCAGGAACCTGGCGAAACACAAGGGGTTTTCGTTGATCAATATCCTTGGACTATCCATGGGTCTTTGTTGCTGCATCCTGATTGCGGCGTATGTGTTTGATGAACTGAGTTACGATCGCTATCCGGAAAAAGCGGCCAGGATATACAGGCTTCAGTTAAATGTTGCAGGGAATGGGAGCATTGACAGCTACACAAACGTTGATATAGCCGTGGGAGAAGGGATGAAAGATGCGTTCGGTGAAATACAGGATTATACCAGGTTGTTGCCCGCCAGGGAAAGTTTTGTTGAATACCAGGAAAAAAAATTCAAAGAACAGAAACTGGCTTATGCAGATCCTAATTTTCTCGCGCTGTTTTCCATTCCCTTTGTCAATGGAGATCGGGCCGCCGCCTTGTCTGCTCCCAACAGTATAGTCGTTACAAGAGACTTCGCGCATAAATATTTTGCAAACGAAAATCCCATCGGCAAAATCCTGACGATGGGGATCGCTTCCTATAAGGTAACGGGTCTGATAGAAAAAATCCCTGCCAACACGCATTTTCATTTTGATGCTTTCATGAGTATGGCCAGTCTTCACCAGACCGCTCATACCTGGAGTAATCTTGGTTATTACACCTATCTTATTTTGAAACCTGGCACCGATGCGGCAAAGCTGGAGGCAAAATTCCCCGACATGGTTGCGAAGCACGTAGTGCCGGAAGTGCAGCACGATATGGGTGTTAGTTTGGCGGAAGCACAAAAATCTGTCAACAATTTCCGATTCTTCCTGCAACCGCTCCCCCGTATTCATCTGTATTCCGATACCAAGTATGAACTGGAACCCAATGGCGATATCAAATATGTTTATGTATTCAGTGCGCTCGCTGTTTTTATTCTCTTGCTGGCATGTATCAACTTCACCAATCTTTCCACGGCCCGCTCAGCGAAACGTGCGCGCGAAGTGGGTATCCGCAAAGTGATGGGTTCTGATCGAAAGCAATTGGCCGCGCAGTTCCTTGCCGAATCAGTTGTGCTGGCTTACTGCGCCGTAGCATTGGCTTTTTTAGCCGCTTATTTGCTGCTGCCCTATTTTAACCAGCTATCCGGCAAACAACTCGATTTTAGTTTTTTTACCAGGCCTGTTTCAATCACAACCGTTTTATTGCTGGGCTTGTTAACCGGAATCATAGCAGGCGCTTATCCCGCATTTTTTCTTTCGTCTTTCAACGCCATTGCCGTGCTCAAAAATACAATCCAGGCTACCGGCGGCAACAAAAGCCCTTTGCGCAGCGGGCTGGTGGTTTTTCAATTCGCGGTATCAACGGGCTTGATTGCTGCAACGATTATTATTTACCAGCAGTTGCATTTTATGCAGGATAAAAAATTGGGTTATGATAAGGAGCAGGTATTGTACCTGCAGGATACGCACCTGCTGGGTAATGGCAACTTACAGGAAGCTTTTAAACAATTCCTGCTGAAAGATGCCCGCGTGGTTAATGCAAGCATTGGCACCAATGTGCCGGGCAATCCTGATATGGATGGGACCCAGGTGTATGCAAAAGACAAAATAGCCAATGAAGGCGATGCAGAAATACACGCCAATATTTTCCGGGTGGATTACGATTATATACCAACGCTGGGAATAAAAATGAAAGCAGGCAGAAATTTCTCCAGGGATTTTCCGACGGATTCTTTTGGCGTGGTGATCAATAATGCCGCCGTGGAGGCGCTGGGTTGGAGACGCACCGATGCAACAGGAAAAACAATTATGGCCTCGGGGCAACATGCCTATAAAGTTATTGGTGTAACGGAAGACTTTCACTATGCTTCTGTAAAACAGAAAATTGCTCCGCTGTTATTGCGGCTGGGCGGTAATTATCGCTCAGGCCTGATCGTTAAAATAAAAACAACTGATGTGAGGGGTTTATTGGCGGATATCAAAAATCAATGGATGGCCATGAGCCCCGGCGCACCATTCGCCTATTACTTTTTAGATAGCAGGTTTGCAAATTTATATTCTTCAGAACAAAAGACCGGCCAGGTCATTACAAGCTTTTCATTACTTGCCATGGCCATTGCTTGTCTTGGCTTATTCGGACTGGCTATTCATATTACGCAGCAGCGGGCAAAAGAAATTGGTATCAGGAAAGTTTTTGGCGCATCTGTACAGCAGTTGCTATTCCTGGTATCCAGGGATTTTCTGTTGCTGGTATGCATATCATTCCTGATCTCGATACCGCTCACCTGGTGGGGTATGCACAGATGGCTGCAGGATTTCGCTTACAGGATCAATATCGGCTGGCAGGCATTTTTTGTTGCAGCAATAACAGCCATCTTCCTGGCAGTGGTAACAGTCGGCTTCCAGGCTATTAAATCAGCCGTTGCCAACCCGGTGAAGAGTTTGAGAACGGAATAAGGTCGTGAGGCGTGAGACGTGAATCGTGAGTGGTGAGTGGTGAGTGGTGAGTGGTGAGTAAATTTTTGGCAAGACAAGTTCGAAAAATAGGATATGATGGAACTAGAAGAAATCAGACATCATTACATCTGACATCAAAGATATTCTCTATGTTAAAAAACTATTTCAAAATCGCTTTCAGAAATATTATTCGTCATAAGGCATTTTCTGCCATCAATATTTCCGGTCTTGCTATCGGTATGGCATCCAGTATCCTGATCCTGCTCTGGGTGCAGAATGAATTGAGTTACGATCGGTTTCATAAAACTGCAGACCGGCTCTATCGTATTACCTGCAGTGCGGGCGATTTCAAAGCAGCTGTTAATTGCGCCGGTATGCCCGGGGGCTTAAAAGATCAAATGCCGGAAATAGAAAGTTTTGTCCGGCTAAGTCACCCCACTACTATTTTATTTGAAGCCGGCGGCCGCAAGTTCACGGAAGAACGAACGTTTTATGCTGATTCTAATTTCCTGCAGTTCTTTTCGTTTCCGTTGCTTAAAGGAACCATTGCTACGGCTATGCAGCGTCCGGATGCAGTATTGTTGACCGAAGAAATGGCAATAAAATATTTTGGCAAGGAAGATCCTATTGGTAAAATTCTCCGGAAAGACAATGGCAGCAATGTTACAGTAACGGGCGTACTCGCCAATATACCTTCCAACTCCCATTTGCAGTTCGATTTTATCATGCCGATGTCGGCCATCGCACAAAATAACAGTGACTTAAAAAACAATGCGTGGAACAGGTTTAACTTTTATAGTTATGTACAACTTGACAAAAGCTTTGTCCCTACAAAAGCTTCTCTGTTGAAGTTCAACCAGCGGATGGATCAAATCTATAAAAAGCACGAACCAAATGGTGTAAAGGCGGCATTCCAATTACAACCGGTAACGGATATTCACCTGCAACCTGGTTTGCAGGTAGATTTACCGGGACATGGCAATGCGCAATATGTAAACATTTTTTTTATTGTGGCCATCATTATACTCATTGTTGCCTGTATCAATTTCATGAACCTCGCTACCGCCAGATCCGCCAGGAGGGCAAAAGAAGTAGGTCTGCGCAAAGTGGTGGGCGCTGTGCGTGGCCAGTTAATAGGACAATTTATAGGAGAATCACTGCTCATTTCGTTCTTTGCATTACTGGTGGCGATTGTCATCGTTTTAATCTGTTTGCCATTGTTCAATAACCTGGCCGGAAAAAAGCTTGTTATTGATCTCCTGGATGGAAAAATCCTGCTCAGCCTGCTGGGTATTGCACTGGCAACCGGCTTTATCGCGGGAAGTTATCCCGCATTGTTTCTATCGGGCTTTACGCCCGTGAAAGTATTAAAGGGCAACATGAAATCAATGGGCGGCAACCTGTTGTTCCGGAATGGGCTGGTAATAATTCAGTTTATAGTGTCAATCGTGCTGCTTGCCGGAACGGTAGTTATCTATAATCAACTGCAGTTTATAAAACACCGCAATCCCGGCTTTGTCAAAGACAACCTGCTGTATATGCCTATGACCGGAGAATTGTGGAACCAACAACAGGCTCTCAAAACTGAACTGGAGAGGAATCCTTTAACCAATAAGTTCACCATAGTGTCGGAACTGCCGGTAAACATTGTAAGCGGCAACGTGAACATACAGTGGGAAGGAAAGGATCCCCGCACACAGCCGGTAATTCCTTCCATGGAAGTAAGTGAGAATTTTATCGGTGTTTTTCAAATGACGCTGGTGAGTGGGCGTGATTTTTCCAGGGCATTCAAAGCTGATTCCGACAACTATATTATAAATGAAAAAGCCGTGCAGGTAATGGGTATGACCGTTGCTAACGCTGTTGGCAAGCCGCTCAGTTTTAATGATCATAAAGGAATGATCATTGGTGTGGTGAAAGATTTTAATTTCAAACCTGTTCAGCAGCCCATTGAACCATTGATTTTGCACTTGAATAAATGGGGCGGCACTGTTATTGTAAGGGCAGCAGCCGGCAGTACTGAAGCAACCATTAAAGCACTTGGTAAAATCAATCTGGCGCTTAATCCGGCCTATCCGTTTACATATAATTTTCTGGATCAGGATCTCGCCAATCTTTACAAAGGCGAACAGCAAATGGGCCGCATCTTCAACCTGTTTGCGATACTGGCCATATTTATTTCATGCCTTGGTTTGTATGGTTTGTCTGCTTTTATGGCGCAACAACGCACCAAAGAAATTGGTGTGAGAAAAGTATTGGGCGCTTCTGTGTACAATATTGTGTACCTGTTATCGACTGGTTTTACAAAATTAATTTTGCTGGCAACTGTTATCGCTATTCCGCTTGCCTGGTTTGCCATCAATGGCTGGCTGCAAGGTTTCGCCTATCATGTAGATCTAAGCTGGATGGTATTTGTTTTTGCATCCATGTCGGCACTGCTGATTGCCTGGCTAACCGTTGGTTATGAATCAGTGAAAGCAGCGGTCAGCAACCCGGTGAAGAGTTTGAGAACGGAATGAGGTCGTGAGACGTGAGGCGTCAATCGTGAGTGGTGAGTAATTTTTTGGAGACGCAAGCTAATTAAAATTAGTTTCTACCAATGCTAAAGGGCCAATAGTTAATAACTGACAGCTAAATAGCCGTATAAGTGATTTTGCAAATTTCAATGCCTGCTATCTATTTTGTGCCGATGCGGGATTTCTAAAAATCAGCCTGAGTGATTGATCCCTGGTAAAGTAATTATACAACCAATTACAAAAAACAAAGAAACGGTTTTTTACACCCAGTATCAACATCAGGTGAAGGCTCATCCAGATAATCCAGGCAAAAAATCCCCCGAAATGTAATTTGGGTTTGGGCAGATCCACCACGGCCAGGTTACGACCTACCGTTGCCATGGAGCCTTTATCGTAGTATTCAAATTCATAGCGCAACGATGATTTGCTTTCGATGCGTTGTAAATTTTCCGCGAGGGTATCTGCCTGCTGCATGGCTACCTGCGCTACCTGCGGATGTCCATGGGGATAAAGCGGCGTTTCCATATAAGCAATATCTCCAATGGCATACACATTCTGTGTGCCCTGTATCAGGTTATGACGATCTGTTTTTATGCGGTTGCCCCTCACAATAATATCAGGTTGAATACCGCCCGGTACATTTCCTTTTATACCGGCCGCCCATATCACGGTTGAACTGGCAATGGTTTTACCATCTGAAAGCTCCACTGTTTTTCCGTCGTAGCCTTTTACCACGCTACTGGTCATAACGGTTACGCCCAGCTTTTCAAGGTATTTTCTTGATTGTGCGGAGGAAGCTTCAGTCATGGTGCCCAGTGTTTTCGGGGAACCTTCGAGCAGGTAAATCTTCATCTGCCTGAAATCGAGTTCGGGATAATCTTTCGGTAATACGTATGCGCGCATATCGGCTATGGCACCGGAGACTTCTACACCGGTTGGCCCGCCACCCACCACCACCACTGTGAGCAGGCTTTCACGATTGGCCGGTTCGGCTATAGAAGCATTTTCAAAATTTTGTATCAGGTGATTTCTTAGTTGCAGTGCTTCCAGTGTAGACTTCATGGGAAAAGCATATTGCTGCAATTGCTGGTTACCAAAAAAATTTGTTCCGGCGCCTGTAGCAATCACCAGTGCATCGTATGGAATGTCTCCATTATCCGTTATTACTTTATTCTCCGACATTACCACTTCACGCAGTTCACCGAGACGCACCCGCACATTTTTACTTTTATGGAATGCTTTCCGCAATGGAAAAGAAATATTGCTCGCATCCAGACCTGCTGTCGCCACCTGGTAAAACAGCGGCTGAAACTGGTGGAAATTGAACCGATCCAGTAAAACAACTTCCATCCCCGCTTTATTATTTAATTTTCTCGCGAGCCGCAAACCGCCAAATCCGCCACCTGCTATAACGACTTTCATACCATTCGTTTTGTTTCATTGCAAATTTACTATATTTTCAGTAAATATTGAAAGTTTAGTAATTTTTAGTAGCGTAACACACCCGACCAGTTATACAGCAGGAAGCTCACGCCATATAGCAGCACCAGCAGCAACGCCTGTGCCGGAAAAAACAAGACGGCCAGCAGGGAAATCAGGCCCAGGATAACCAGAATCAGGGAAAAACTATTTCTTTTATTGGCCTTTTTAAACCGGATTGGGTAATCCATTTCCCCCAGCGGCAGGGCCAGGGAAAGACAAACCAGGCCTCCTGCCAGCATAGTATCTTCGTATACAGTTCCCTTGCCGATACTGGCAAATACTGCAAGCGACAATATCGCAAAACCGGTAAGCATAGCCGTTACAACGCTGATAGCAGACCATTTTTCCGTACCGGTAAGTGCATATTTTCCATCGGGATGAAAAAGCAGGAAAAAATTGGCGATGGAATTCATCGTCCAGCTACCAATCACAAACAACAGGTAGATACCGCCTACTACATAGGCAAGTCCCATTGTTGCATCGCTTTGCCTGAACAGAGCTATCAATACACGAAAAACGATCAGTAATATAATGGGCATTGCCCTTTTAAGTTTTTTCCCCCTGTTGTTTACCCAGAAAGAATATTGCAGTAACCATTTATACGGCAGCACTTTTGATTTCAGCGCTTCTTTTAAACCGCCCTGCGCATTTTGTGCAAGTGGATTTATTCTAAGCGCCTCACGGAAATGCTTAGCTGCTTCCTGGTGCCGGCCACGTTCCAGCAGGTTCCAGCCAATAGTGGTGTGGGTAAATTCGCTATCGGGATCCTGTGCCAGGGCATTTTGCATGGTGGCAATGGCTTCATCTGTTTTTTTAAGTTTATTCAACGCCATTGACCTTGCGTTGAGACAGGTAATATTATCGGCTTCAATTGCGAGCCCCTCATTGGCTTTGCCCAATGCCTCATTAAAATTTTTTATGCCGAGTAAAACAAAGGCTGATAAGCCGTAATATTCTGCATGCCAGGGATTGAGCTGGATGGCCTTGTTGAGGTTATCGATTGCTGAAACACTGTCGTCTTTCTGGTAATGCCCAAAACCTTTCAGGTAATAGTAGAAGCTTTCTTCCGGCGCCAGGCTGATGGCGTTTCGTATAACGGCAATGCCCTCGTCAAATTGTTTTTTGTCGTACAGGCATCTTGTCAGCAGCGACAGTGCATAATCATTATCCGGTTCCTGTTGCAGGAATTGTTTTATTTTGATCTCTGCATCTTTCGGACGGCCCTGATCGAGTAGCAGCCTGGCCTGGTCGAGAATAACATTCACGCTGGGTATTTTAAATTTTAAATTATATATTTTGAATACTGCTACGCAATGTTTTCAATTCAAAATTTAAAATATACAATTCAAAATAATTATTTCTTCATCTTCATGTATTTCAAAATATCGTCGTATAAACCGGATTCGTTTGCGTACAATGCGTAGTTGCGGGCCGTGGCAAACCATTCCGCGGTGGTAGCACGGTGCTGTTTAATGGCTTTCAATAAATCTTTTGTATGGATGGGCTGAATGCTACCGGCTTCCATCGAAGCCTGTAATTTATCTTCCGTTGCAATATCTACTACGGCATTAATATCGGCGCCGGAATATTCTGGTGTGGCCTGCGCAATTTTTTTGATATCAATATCACCTACCGGTTTGCCCTGCAGGACCGATTTTATGATTTCCTCCCGACCTTTTTCGTCGGGCGGCTCTACAAATATGATCCGGTCAAAACGTCCCGGCCGCCTGAAAGCGGCATCTACGCTCCAGGGTGCATTGGTAGCCGCCAATATCAATACCCCATCATTCGCCGCACCTACGCCATCCATTTCCGCTAAAAACTGGTTGATGACATGCCGCATGGCAGATTGTTTTAAATCTGCGCGGCTGGCGCCCATGGCATCCACTTCATCAAAAAACAATACACAGGGCGCATTCTGGCGTGCCAGTTCAAAAATTTCGTGCAGGTTTTTCTCGCTGTTACCAATCCACATATCCAGAATATCATGCAGGCCGATATTGATAAATTTGGCATCTATTTCTCCTGCCGCCGCTTTTGCAATAAAAGTTTTACCACAGCCCGGAGGCCCGTACAACAGTATTCCACCTCCTGTCTTTTTTCCAAAGGCTTTATAGAGCTCCGGGTTTTTTAAAGGCTGGATGATCTTCAGGCTGATCTCATTCTTTATACGCTGCATACCGCCCACATCAGCAAATTTTATTTTGGGCTTCTCCATAAAGTAAGCACTGTCTTCACTGTCGAAATCTTCCTCATCGCCGGGCATGGCAACGCCTGTATGCGAGGGCATGCGCAGAAAACTATCTATTTCTTCATCTTTAAAAGAAGGATTGGCAGCAATCACTTTCTGGTAAATGGCAGCAGCTTCCTGCAAAGAATTTTCTTTTACCAGGCATTTTACAAACCGGATATTGTCCTCTTCATTCAACTGGTTTTGCAACTGCTCGTAAATGATAATGGCCGCTGAAAACTTCCCGGTATGATAATAGCAGGCGGCCAAACCTTTCTGTGCTTTTATATTGCCATAGCTTTTCTGCAAAGCTTCTGAAAAATGCAGCATGGCTTCTGCGTACATTTTTTCTTCCAGCATCAGTTCCGCCAGGTGCAACCGCAGGGGTACATTATCGGGTGAAACGGACAGCGCTTCTTCTAAATTTTTTATAGTATCATTCATCAGTAAGGTATAAGGCGAAAGGTATAAGGTTTAAGGCAATCTCCAAATAGACCCGGATACTTTAACTGAAAATTGATCATTGAACGTTGAAAATTGATTATTTTTTGCGCACTCCAATGATCAATAAACAATTTTCGATGTTCAATAACAAGGCACTAATACAATAACCGCACCTTGATCGTGTCTTTCAGCTCTTTCAGCAAATGCAGGGCTTGTTCGGACAGTTTTTTATCAACATCCAGCACAACATAACCCACCTCGTCATTGGTTTTCAGATACTGTGATAAAATATTAATATGGTGCTGCGACAATGCAGTATTGATAGCGGATAAGACGCCCGGCACATTGTTATGAATATGCAATATGCGATGTGTGCCTTCCAGCGGAGGCAAGCTCAGAGAAGGAATGGTATGTGAGCCGGTTGTACTTCCCATCTCCAGGTACTGAAACAATTTATTGCTTACATCCTCGCCAATATTCATTTGTGCTTCTTCTGTTGAACCACCAATATGCGGGGTTAATATCACATTGGGCAGGTTCTGCAGCGGTGTTTTGAAAGTATCGCCGTTTTTTTCCGGTTCCCAGGGAAACACGTCAATGGCGGCGCCGGAAAGTTGTTCTTCTTTAAGTGCCTTGGCAAGCGCATCCAGTTCCACCACCTCTCCCCTGGCGTAGTTTAACAGGATGGATCCTTTTTTAAAATATTTGATATTGGCTTTGTTGATAAGGTTTTTTGTCTGCGTTGTCTCCGGCACATGCAGTGTTACAATATCACTCTGGGCCAGCAGTTCCTTCAGGCTTTTTTTTGCCACCGCGTTGCCCAGCGGTAATTTGGTAATGGTATCGTAAAAAATAACTTTCATGCCCAGGCTTTCTGCCAGCACGCTTACCTGTGATCCTATATTGCCGTAGCCAATAATGCCCAGGGTTTTTCCGCGAAGTTCATAACTGCCTTTGGAGTCTTTTTTCCAGATACCCTGGTGCGCTGCGCTGTTTTTGTCGGGTATCCTTCTGATAAGCATAATGGCCAGGCCTATAACCAGTTCGGCCACAGACCGGGTATTACTATATGGCGCGTTAAAAACAACCACACCGTTTTGCCGGGCACTTTTTAGGTCTACCTGGTTTACGCCGATACAAAAACAGCCAATGGCCTGTAATTTTTTTGCAGCATCCAGTATATTTTTAGTGATCTGGGTTTTGGAACGAATGCCCAGCAGGTGCACATCTTTTACTTCTTTTATCAATTGCTCTTCAGAAAGGGCGCCCCCCAGTTTTCGCACCGACGAATAGCCCGCATCTTTGAATTGTTTTACAGCCGCATCGCTGATATTCTCTAAAAAAAGGATGTTGATTTTCTCTTTTGGATAGCTGGTGGTCTTTTTTTCTGTTGCCATGAATCAGGGTCTCTGTTTGAGCCGCAAATATCCTTTATTCACATCATACAATAAAAAACGGCTGTTAGCATTATTAGTAAGTATAGCATTATATTTGTTATACGGTATCAATTAATCGTTTATACAATGTCCCTTATAAAAACCGTCCTGCCAGTTTTAGGTATTTTAAGCCTGTTTACCGACTGTAAACAGCACCCTGCCAGCCAGCTACCCACAAAGGCAGACACCATTCCGGCCTACCAGACTGCGGTGGTTCAGCCGCTCCCCAAAGAAAAATTACAGCATTATAATAACGCCTGTTCGCATTTTTTTGATTCCCTTTTGCTTAAACGGGGCGCTTTTAATGGCAGTATCCTGGTGGCTAAAGACGGCAATATTGTGTATGAGAAATATGCAGGTTTTGTAAATCCTGCTTCCAAAAAGGATTCGCTTGGAATTGGCGACGCGTTTCACCTGGCTTCTGTTTCAAAGACTTTTACGGCGATG
>Ga0068868_100002157_pt1 | contig 13590 bp, 11 predicted proteins | sample KBSMisM42_FD_64660 | JGI IMG/M metagenome (GOLD analysis project Ga0068868, IMG submission 64660) | Miscanthus rhizosphere microbial communities from Kellogg Biological Station, Michigan, USA - KBS Miscanthus M4-2 | ecosystem: Host-associated > Plants > Roots > Rhizosphere > Soil ...
TTGAGTGGGGCTGCCGGGTAGAAATGCACAGGACACGAAGTGCAAATAGACCGTCCGATAGGATTGATTGAAAAGAGTGATACTCGCGGCGTCATTACCCACAACGCTTCCAATGTTGCTGCATCTTCCCTTATCGCAGGTAGTTCCCACGTAGGTTCCTCCCAGCTGCCCAACTGGCGGATTGATGTCGTCGCTTTGCAACGTAAGGTCCTTCGAACTGGTTGGCGTGCTGCCGTCATAGACCGTCGCAGTGGTGTTGTACTGCGTCTGGGCCAAAAGCGTCCACGGTGACGCGACCACGATAATGACAAAGCTGAGCAATAACCATTGACGAAATGATCGAGAATTCGGATTCAGTGAGTTAATTGTCATAGAGATTCTCCTGACTTGAATGACAAATTCGGCGATGTCATGTCGGCCGTTAATAAATATTTTTGTCATCACTTCAATGTTCGGTTTGTGGGGTATAAGGGTGAGCACAGACCGAGGACTGCACCGGAATGGGAATCGTTCGACGTGGATGGATACTGCTGCTCACCACCGGCAGTCTGAATTTCCTTTTGTGGCACGTTGCCATGCGGGCTCAGGTTCCTTCACGGCTCCATAGTGACGACCGTCTCTTAGCTGCGGGCAAGACGGACTCCATAGAAGTTGATCTGCATGTCGGCCAATTTCTTCAATTCTCAGTCGAGCAAACCACTGGCAGGGTATCGGCGGCACTCCATGCACCAGACGGGACGGAATCGGGATATGGCTCAGCCATGAGTCTGCCTCGGTTTCAAGTTGCAGCGATCGCCAACGCAACGGGAACATACCGCCTGGAAATCCATGCCGGCCCAGGCAATCCGATCGATGCTCATTATCGGCTGAGCGTGAATCCTCCACGCATTGCGAATCCGGAGGACGAGGAAGCGGCACGAATCTCGTCTTCGATAGGAGTTGCCAATAGGCTGACCGACGAGGCACTGGCAACAGGAGCGAAACCGGCCACGCTGCATGCTGCAATCGACAGCTATCGGAGCGCATTGGAACTCATCCGGAATTCCAGGAATCCCGAAGCGGAAGGGCGCGCCCTGCAGGGTCTCGCCAGTGCATATCTTTTGGGGAATGCGTCAAGCAGAGCTGTGGCGGATCTGGATAGCGCTGTTGAAACACTCGACCAGGCGATTCCAATCTGGCGCCGGCTTGGCGACTGGGGAGCCGAATCCGAAGCGTTATTTCTAAAAGCAGGGGCCAACAGCGGACGTGGGCACGATTATGAAGCGATGGATGCGGGCGAGTATCTTGCGGCGGAAGCAAAAAAGCACGGGGACACTCAGAAGATCACCGCCGCATGGAGTCTTGTCAGCGCCGCCGCAAACCGCGCCGGACTCATCGATCGATCCATCACAGCCGAACAGCAGCTGTTGAACCTGCAAAAGGAGCCAAAATCTGCTGCTGCCGCGGATCACATGATTCGTATCGCGGTACTGTATCTGCGGCTTCTGGATACTCGTGCCAGCCTTGCATATCGTCAAAGCGCAGCAGGCATTTATGAATCTCTTGGCAGAAAAAAAGATTTCTCCCTTGCACTGTACTGGCTAACACTGGGCCACGTCGTCCTGGGCGATAACAAAACCGCGGAACGTTACTACGACAGGATGGTGCAGGTCGATCCCACCATGTCCAACGCGACCCTGCTGTTGCAAATGGGCAGGACGAACGCCGCGTTGAAGGAGTTGCTCCAGAAGTTAGATCGGAGTCAGCAGGAACGTAAGTTCGGAGTTCTATGGACACGCGATGAGCCCGATGCCTGGTCCGCGCTTGCTGCGGTCTATATGCAACTACAGGACCCGGAGAATGCGAGCAATGCATTGGAGCAGGCACTTCAATCCTGGCCAGTTAAGAATCTTCCCGGCGCGCGAATTGAATTTCTCGCCGGTGTCGCTGGCAGATATATGGAACTGGGCCAATATTCGAGAGCGCTCGAGTTGTACCGGGAATATGAACGCCTGGTCGTCGAAAAAGGAGCAAGTGGGTTTCCGCAATATCCCGTGTTCATTGGCGCCATGGCCAACACCGAATTGAAACTGAACAGGCTGGATAGCGCCCGTGTTCATCTGGAAACTGCAATTGCATTGCGCGAAGAGGCGCGTTCCCGGATCGCAAGTCTCGAACTGGGTGCGGGATTTTTTTCGCAATCTCAGTTCATTTTTGGGACGTATGCCGAAGTGCTTCTGCATCAGCATGCCGTGGAACCGCAGCGGCATCTGGATGAGTTGGCTTTCGAGACAGTGGAGCGCGCTCGATCCCATGCATTGATCGCAAGCCTCGCGGATTCCATTGCCAGGATTCAGGATCACGTCGATCCGCAATTTCGCAACAAAGAACATCAACTTCGGGAACAACTCAACGCCACCGCACTTGAGCTGCAAACCGGCGGCAATCCGCAAAGAACCGAAGCTCTCGCTCTGAGAAGTAATCAGCTGGCCGGAGAACTGAGCAGCCTCCAGGGCGATATCCGGCGTGCCAGTCCTTCATTTGCATCCATCACCGAACCAGCGCCTCTTCGCATTCAGGAAATTCGCGACATGGTTCTGGATTCCGATACGACGCTGGTCGAGTATTCCCTCGGCAAAGTCGCCGCGAGTTACGTCTTTGTGCTGTCCAGAGACAGCCTTCGTGTGTTTCCATTGCCGCCGCGAGCAGTCATTGATGCCGCGTCGCAGCGTGTGATTCGGTCATTGACAGACAAGAAGCGTACCGACATGGAATTCGCTTCTGCTGCGGCGGAACTGAGCAGACTCATACTTGCTCCTCTTGGGCCGTTGCGTACGGGTCAGCGTCTTCTGATCGTGAGCGATGGCGCGTTGAATCTCGTGCCGTTTTCGGCTTTGCCGGATCCGGGAAAAGCGGGTGCTTACCTGTTTTCGAATCACGAAATCGTTCGCCTGCCTTCCGCATCCGCACTGGCAACAATGCGTCAATTGGTTGCGACGCGTAAGGAACGACCCCGGCAGGGAATTGCCATCCTTGCCGATCCGCTGTTTGGCAAAAATGACGTCCGTGCTGCCACGACTGCCAATCCTGAAAGTCTTCAACGGACGCTGACAGCGACAGATGTTGTTCTCTCGAGACTGCCGTTCTCTCAGGGAGAAGCACAGGCGATCCGGAAGGTCGCGCCAGCCGGCAGCAGGTTGCTGACGGGAGCCGAGGCCAATCGTGCGCTGGTGATGCGCGGTGACCTGAGCAATTACCGGATTATTCATTTTGCCACCCACGGGTTGGTGAACACGGATGAGCCTTCACTGTCGGGACTTGTTCTTTCTCTTGTGGACGACAAAGGCCGGTCCCAGGACGGATTCCTGCGTCTTCACGATATCTATAACCTTCGGCTGAATGCGGAGCTTGTGGTTTTGAGCGCCTGTCAGACTGCGGTCGGCCCGAACGTCAATGGCGAAGGCGTCATGAGTCTGAGCCGCGGATTTTTTTATGCGGGGACGCCTCGGGTGATCTCGAGCCTGTGGAAAGTGGACGATCGGGCTACCGCGGAACTCATGGGCGCATTCTATCGGAATCTGTTTGTAAATAAAGTCCCGCCTGCCGCATCGCTTCGCGCGGCGCAACTGGAGATGCAGAGCGGGAAACAATTTGCATCTCCTTACTATTGGGCTGCGTTTGAATTGCAGGGTGAATGGAAATAAAACGAAGCTGGGAGCTACAACAACCCGGTTTCGAGCGGCTCTTGCAAAGACTTTCGTCCAATCGAGAACTCGCCGCCCGGGAATACGAGCGTTTGCGCTTCCGGCTGACGAAACTCTTTCAATGGAAAGGCCGCATCGATGCGGAAGACCTTGCGGATCGAACATTGGACCGTCTCGCACGGCGCCTGGAGGATGGGGAACAGATCGATCCGGTCTACGGTTACTGTTGCGGCATCGCGCGGATGCTTCTACTCGAAGCGCACCGGGAGAGAGAACGCCAGAGCGATGCCATGGAGGAACTGGTTTCAACTCAAAACAGTTCACCTGTGCGTGATCCGGTGACTCTGGAGGCCTTGCTGCACTGTCTGGGAAAGCTGCCGGAGGAAACCCGCACCCTGGTTCTCGATTATTACCAGGGCGACAAACAACTCTTAATTGAACAGCGCAAAGGGCTGGCCGAACGGCGGGGCATTCCCCTCAATGCCTTGCGCCTGCGGGTGAACCGCATTCGCCTGCAGCTGGAACGATGTGTATCTCAAACGCAACCCGACGTGAATCGCACCAGGTCTTCATCTAAAGGTAAATGAAACGTGCAGTCAAATAGGGAGGACTTCATGATGGCCTATCTGCTCGATGAGTTGCCGGAAGCGGACGCCGTACGATGCGAAGAAGAATATCTCTCCAATGATGATGCGCTGGCAATGCTGGAGGCAATCGAGTCCGAGTTATACGACGCTTACGCCCAAAACGCCTTGTCGCCGGAGCGCAGCCGTATCTTCGAAGCGAAATTCCTGAAAACCCTGGAACAACGAAACCGGCTCGCGTTTTCACGTGCGCTTCTGCGGCAGCGGCGAGTGGAACAGTTGCCCTCGTGGCATCTGTTTCTGCGAAGGCCATTAATTATTTCTGCGGTGGCGGGTGTCGTTGTATTGATTCTGGCCGTTGTGTTCTGGAAAGGACAGCCTGCTCTGGTAAATCGGGAAACAAAACTGGAACAGCGGGCGCCAGTTGCTCCGGCCGAAGTGATTGTTTCGGTATCGCTGGACGCCACAACCACGCGAAGCGCTGGAGACGAAACCGTGTTGTCGATCGTGCCGGCAGCCACAGTCGTGCGACTCCACGCGGCGGTTGACAGCAAGGTGCTCGCTTCGGTCGCGCCTCCGTTTCAGGCGAAATTGAGCACACCGGAAGGCAGGGAAGTCTGGAAAAACTCTGCATCCGCCCCTACGGTTTCGGAACCGGGAATTATCGTTGTGGATGTACCGCCGATGGTACTCTCCAACGGGTACTACATCCTCTCGCTTTCCACAGTGAACGCAGCAGGAGCGGTGGAAGAATTCGCAGCTTATTCCTTCGTTGCTCGTAAATCCTGAACTGGCGGTCCATGGTATGCCGAACTTTCCTGCAAAGGACGCGGCGAATGGCACTCGGCGTTTAACTATCATGCTCCGGATGTGCAGATTCCTTAAAGCTGAGCCGTTAGTCCCTCAGAAGCGCTATACTCCCGCACGACTTCGATACATTGCATATTGAGGACAAGCTATGCGGACTCGGGTCTCCGTTCTTTGTTCTTTTCTGCTGCTTTTCATCGTTGCAGTGCAGCAAAGTACATCTCAGTCGAGCGGCGGCACTATTCTGTTTGAAGGTGCGCGGCTGATCTCCGGCGATAGTAGTGCACCTATCGAGAATTCCGCCTTTCTGATCGAGAACAATCGCATCAGCAAAGTTGGCAGGAAGGGACAAGTGCAGGCGCCGGCCGGTGCGACTCGCATCGATCTCACCGGCAAGACTGTCATGCCGGGCATTGTTGATGCCCATAGTCATCCCGGCTACACGAATATCAGGGCGAATCGAACTGAGAAAGAAACCTACACGCGAGAAAATCTGGTGGACCACATGAGGAGGATGGCCTACTACGGCATAGCGGCCACCATGAGTCTCGGCGTCGATCGTGGCGATATCCCATTCCAGGTTCGGGCGAACCCGACTCCAGGGGCAGCCCTGTTATTTACGTCGGGCCCCGGCATCGCGCTTCCGCTGATGGGACCCGGGGCGGAATATCGAAAAGATGCGGCCTATGGCGTGACCACCGAGGCGGAGGCGCGAAAGGTCGTGCAGGAGCTGGCATCGAAGAAAGTCGATATCGTCAAGTTCTGGGTGGATGACCGAAATGGGGCCGTGATGAAACTGCCACCCAATATCTACCGGGCCATTATCGATGAGGCACACAAACACAATTTGCGCGCGATTGCGCACATTTTTTATCTGGACGATGCAAAGGAACTCATGCGGGCCGGAGTCGACGGATTTGCCCATGGCGTTCGTGACAAGGATATCGATGATGAATTCATGGCCCAGCTTAAACAAAGGAGGGTCTTCTTCACACCAAACCTTCCCGACAGGCCAATTACGGCAGACGATCTTCCCCTGATTGCTGAGACTCTGCCGGCTGCACAGGTTCAGCAACTTCGCTCCGAGATTGCCAATCGTAAAGCGGAGGATGGCGCCGACGCGATTCGTCTGTTCAAAATTCAGGCACGAAATCTAAAGCGGATCAACGACGCTCATGTCGCCACCATTGGCTTGGGAACCGATTCGGGCGTATCGATTGGTTGGACTGTGCACACGGAACTGGCGGATATGGTCGAAGCCGGAATGACACCGGGAGAAGTCATTACTGCCGCCACCAAAACATCCGCAGAAATTGTGAAAGCGAGTTCACTCGGAACGATTGCTGCGGGCAAGAGCGCGGACTTTGTGGTTTTGGACGCAAATCCGCTGGAGAACATCCGAAACACGAGACGGATTTTCAAAGTCTACATTCGAGGCAATGAACTGGATCGTGCCGCGATGAAGCGAGAATTCACACAGTGAGTGCGGTGTCGTTCCTGATGTTTGTCGCTATGTTTGTCCAAGCGCCACAACCCGTCGATCGTTTTGTCACGGTCAGCGGCATGCGAATTCATTATCTCGACTGGGGATCGCCAGAGAAGCCGCCGCTCATCATGCTGCATGGCATCGGACGAGTCGCCCACACGTTCGACCACATAGCGCCGCACTTTGCTTCGAAGTATCACGTCATGGCCATTGATATGCGGGGTCACGGTGATTCGGGGTGGGATCCGATGGGAGCGTACCTGGTTGAAGATTATGTAAAGGACATCGAAGGCCTCGCGGACCAGCTTCGTCTCCGAAACATCGTGATTTGGGGAAACTCCACAGGCGGCCGGGTGGCGCAGGTCTTTGCGGGTTTGCATCCGGACGTTGTTGCAGCCGTGATTTCGGAGGACGTCGGGCCCGAGCGTCCGTCGCAGCTTGCAGATAACGTCGCCAGACAACTCAAGCAGGAAGACGCAACAGGATGGGCGACCGAGGAAGAACTGCTGATTCAATTGAAGAGTTCATATCCTCGCACGTCGGAAGAAATCCTCCGGTCCTACTCGCATTACGGGACAAAGAAACGCGCCGATGGCCGCGTCATCTGGAAGCGCGACCCGGCCATCGCCAATGGATTCGTCCCAACCGAACTTTGGCGATTCGTTCGTCAGATCAAACCGCCAATCATTTATATCCTCGGAGGTCGCAGCACCGTCGTGCCTGCAGCAACTCAGGAAGAGTTGAAAAAAGCGTTGCCTCAAGCTGAAATCGCAATCATCCCGGGTGCCGGCCACTATCCAAGTGAAGAGAGCCCTGCCGAATTTCTCGCCGTCGTCGATAAATTTCTCAGCCGGTAGTTGCGAACTGAAGCTTTAGTGACTATCCACCGGAGCAGTGTTTCTCTGCTTCCGACTTCACCTGAATCTTTCCGGATTGAATGGAATCGATGGTTTGCCGGACTTTGGGGACATGAGACGCGTAGACGGATTCCTTCCGGATGTATTTCTCCACATTTAGAAGATCCTGAAGCACAGCTTCCTTCTTTTTACAGGTGCAGATGTCGTAGCTGGTACCAAGCTCCCGGAACAACCCTTCTTCCAGCAGTGTTGCTTCCTTCAAATACGCGGAACTCTTCACCTGCTTTTTCACGTGTGCGATATTTTTCAGTGTGCCGGTCCAGTCGAAATCGCCGTACCGATCGCACCCTCCGTATTCCCAGGTTTTTGTGATGTAAGCAGGGAAGTCTCCCTCGAGCGACAACTGGTTCTGAAAGAATGTGCGATCTTCCGCATTTCCAAGTGCGGTGCTTTTCCTGAACGCATCGATGGAGGGAGAAAACATTTCGTGCTCTCCATAGGCGCCTTTAAATGCGGGAACAAATGTCGGGAATTTATTTGAAACCAGATCATGGATCGCAGCACTTCGCCTGGAATCGAAATTCGCTTCGTTGATAATAGATTCGTCGAAGGAATCGAAAATCTTTTTGAAGTCAGCTTCGATCTGTTTAGCCTTTTCGAAGATTTTCGCCAGTGATGGCTTCGGGCCGCCTTTGTTCGAACAAAGACTTCTCCAATCCTCCCGATACGATTCAATCAATGCACGGGTGTTTTCGGGAATCGAGAGTCCGGTGCCATAGTCGATTTTTTCAATGGCTTCTCTACAGGCGGGGTACCTGTCTTCTCCCAATGTGAATGCTGAAAAAACACCAAAAGTAACCACGCAGAACGCAATGATCCCGGTTGACGCTCTTGCGGCGCTTCTCACGGAATCACTCGGTCGGACGATAATAACCGTGCCGGTAGTCGGCATTGAGCTTGTCCTTCGAACCTGCAGGGGGGATGATTTCCACACGCACGGACCGCCACGATCCATCGTGTGCGGGATCGCTTGGGACGTATCCAATCGTGTACTGGGTTCGCAGATCGTGCGCGGCTCGTTCCATCATGGCGCGAGCCTCGTCCACATTGTCGGGAAAATAGGCGCGGCCGCCGCTGGCTTCGGCGATCTTGGTCAGCGTAGCTTCCGCCTTCTCTCCTTCGGCAGCACTCAGTAATCCGACGACAATGATCGCGACACGACTACGCTTCACAGCTTCAAGAGCCTGGGCAAAAGTCGTATGAGATACGTTATCCAGGCCGTCGGTCACCAGCAGCAGTGCTTTCTTCTGATGTTTTGCCTTCTGCATTTGGTCGAGGGCAACGATCAGTGCATCGTATATGGCGGTCTGTCCGAAGGGTTTCGATGCGGCCAGGGTTTCTTCAAGGTCGGAAATTTTGGTCGTGAAGTCGCGTTCAACTCTGGCATCGAAATCAAAATGAACCACAAAAGATTCATCGTCCGGATGGCTCTGCCGAACAAATGCCAGTGTTGCAGCGTCCAGACGAGTTTTTCGGGGTTCAATGCTTCGGCTGTTGTCGATAACCAGCCCAAGACTTACCGGAATATCCTCGTGCTTGAAAATGGTTATCGGCTGAGGGATCCCGTTTTCCTTGACTTTGAAATTCTCGATCGTCAGGCCGCCGACATTTCTGTCTTTTTCATCTACAACGGAAACATGAAGCTCCATGAAGTCCGAGTTCACGCTCATTACAAACGGAGCGGGACTGTCCTGAGCCTTCAGCGGAAACGCAAGGACGACTATAAGGATGCAACGCGCGAGATTTTTCATGTTTGTGTGCGGTGTTTGTACCATTCCAGCATTACCGGAATCAGCGACAGGACAATGACAACGCCGATTACCAGGTGCAGATATTTGTCCACGTTCGGTATCACGCTTCCAACACCATAACCCAGGAGCGTCGTGCTGAATACCCAAAGAGTTCCACCAACAATATTAAAGACGACAAAACTTCGGTAACGCATCTTTGCAGCGCCTGCCACGGCGGGAACAAAAGTCCGGATGATGGGAACGAAGCGCGCGATGACAATCGTCTTGGTCCCATGCTTTTCGTAAAATGCATGCGCGCGATCGAGTTGAGTTCTGAATTTGGGATAACGGTCCGCGAGGGCATTGCCGGCAGTTCGCCCGATGGCGTATCCGGTCTGATCGCCAATGATCGCAGCGAGCGTGGGAAATACCAGCAGCCATGCGATATTCAATTCTCCCGCAGCTGCAAGTATTCCGGCGGTGACCAGCAGGGAATCGCCCGGTAGGAAAAATCCGAAGAACAGGCCGGTTTCCACGAAAACAATTGACGTAATGCCAATGATTCCGCCCCATTGTATAAGCTCGCGAACGTCCATTAGTTGTCTTAACGCTTCAATAAAACTTCCCAAAAGGCCTCCCCAACTGCGAATCTTCGCAACGCCTGAGCGTAGCATAGGGGCTTTGGCAATTCGTTGGTTCGATTGACACTTCGTGCAAGCGAATGCTTAAATGAACTTCGTCAGGGCGGTTAGCTCAGCTGGGAGAGCGCGGCGTTCGCATCGCCGAGGCCGAGGGTTCGAGCCCCTTACCGTCCATATTCCGAGGCCATCATGAAGAAATTATCGTTCGCTGCTGGATTGCTATCGCTGCTGGCCGTTTTTGGCGGAGCTTTTCTCCTGGCTCAGTCCGGGTCTGCGAAACCTTCACCATTTATGGCAAGCCGCGCATATGCGGACATGAAAACCATGGTCGATTTGGGTCCTCGCCCGGCGGGCAGTGCAGCGATCGAGAAAACACGGACGTACATTGTGGCTGAGCTGAAGAAAGCCGGGCTGAAGCCGGAATTCGATGAGTTCGAAGCCGTCACGCCTCGCGGCCGGCGCAAGATGGTGAATATTCGGGCGATCCGTGCCGGCACAAAACCCACGACGATTGCGCTTTCAGGGCATTACGACACGAAGCTTTTTGATGAATTCAAGTTCGTTGGAGCCAGCGACGGCGCATCCAGTGCTGCCTGGCTGGTTGAAATGGCTCGGGTCACCACCAATCTGAAGCTTGAAAGCAATCTGGAATTCCTGTTCTTTGATGGTGAGGAAGCGGTCGTGGATTGGTCGGATACCGATAGCCGCTATGGAAGCCGCTTTGATGTCGATCGACGGAAGAAGGCAGGAACGCTCCAACAGCTGAAGGCGATGGTCCTCGTGGATATGATTGGTGACAAGAACCTGAATATCAAAAGGGAAGGACAGTCCACTGATTGGCTGACAACGATCATCTGGAAAAATGCTCATGCTCTCGGCTTCAACCGCGAGTTTCTTGACGAGTCCATCATTGTCGAAGACGACCACCTGCCGTATTTGAGCGCGCAAGTTCCCGCCTCGGATCTGATTGATTTTGACTATCCCGACTGGCACAAGCAAACCGATACGCTGGATAAAGTCAGCGGCGAGAGCCTCAAAAAAGTGGGGGACGCGGTTTATGCAAGCCTGCCGGAAATTGATCGTCGCGTCAGCGCTGCAACTGCGACAAAGTAGCGCCGGTTCCTACGCTTCCAGTTCCGGTTTGCGCTTCTTGCCGAACAGAAATGCCACTCCAATTCCAAGAACGTACAGGGCAAACATTGGAAGAGCGACGACCAGCATATCCGGGATATCGGTGCTTGGGGTGATGACGGCCGCGACAATAAAGATTATCAGAATCGCGTATTTCGTATTCTTCATGAAGAATCCTGCGCTCACGAGACCAAACCGGCTCAGTAGAAACATCAGAGCAGGAAGCTCAAAAACCACGCCAAGGCCCAGTTCGATTGCAATGAACTGATCAAAATACTCGAGCCCCGATATCATCGGTTTCATCCCCATGTCGTTCTGTCCAAATCGGAGCAGAAATTTCATGGCAAACGGGAAAGCGATCAGATAGCCGAATACGCCGCCCAGGATAAAAAGTACGGACGACGAAAGTATGAAAGGCAGCGCATATCGTTTTTCGCGCTTATACAGTCCCGGAGAAATGAACATCCAGACTTGCCCCATGATGAATGGGGCAGCCAGAAATATCGCGCCCATAACAGCAACTTTGATTGCCATGCTGAAGCCGTCTGTCGGTTTCAACATGTTCAACGCAATTGGCGAGTTTGCGAGTGGATTGGTGTCGTAACGAATTACGGACCATGCCTGCTGTAACTCCGCCCACGGGCTTACCTTTGCATCCGTTCCGGCGGCGGCGATAGGGATTGCAATAATGCGGTAGATCTTTCCGGAAAAGGCCCAACAAACGCCAAAAGCCACACCAACGGCAATGAGAATCCGAATCAGGCGCTTGCGCAGTTCCTCGAGGTGGTCGAGGAACGACATCTGCCCCTGGAGTTCGCCGTGCTCCTCGAGTTCTTCTTCTTCGTTATCCGTGGTATTCGCCATGAATCCTCAGTTCCCGTTGGGCTGTGATGATGGTGGAGGGTCGATCGGGTGTTCCGTAGTCGAATCGGCATTTGGGGGGGGCACGTGAGATTCGTGGTCTGCCTCCCGGGTTGTTTCATTAACGGGGTTGACCGAGTTCACCGCGGCAATTGCTTGCCGAACAGGCTCGTGAACGGTTTCCTTGGTTTCCTGGAGCTGTCTTTCGGCTTCACGGAGCTGTTCATCCCAGGTGGCTTTCAGCTCATTTTTAGCCTTATTGAACTCCCGGAGTCCCTTCCCCAGCGATTTGCCGAGTTCCGGCAGTTTCTTTGGCCCAAAAACCACCAGAGCAACGATAAATATAGCAATGATTTCGGGTATACCGAGCGGACCCATCTCGCAGCCTCCAATGGGCGTAATGATAGCATCAGACGGCTGAATCGTCCTTCGTTTTGATCCGTCTGAAATTACCGGTGCATCTGATATACTGCCCAAGCTATTCGCTTGATCCAAAGAGGAGTACGCCGATGAAGGTTACGGAGTCGCGAGTTTTCAACCTGGTAGTGATATTCGTGTTGTCCGCCATTCTGGCTGGGGTGATGCAGGCTCAGTCAAGGAGCGCAACGAAGGTCGATAGTGCCGACGAGTCGGCCCTTACCCTGTTCACCAAAGTCCTCGATAACGTTGAAGTCAATTATGCGACTCCCATTGATTCCGACAAGGCCATCTACGGCGCCATCGATGGAATGTTGCGCACACTCGACCCACATTCCAAATTTTTTGATCCAAAGGCATTCAGCCAACTGCAGGAAGATCAGACCGGCAGGTATTTTGGCCTGGGGATCATGATCACAACACGGTTTGGCAAGGTCACCGTTATTTCGCCCCCGTTTAAGGGCTCTCCTGCGGAAAAAGTCGGGCTCCGAGTGGGCGATGTGATCAGCTTTGTCGAAGGTCAGTCTACACAGAATCTGGATGTCACAGCGGTCGTCAACAAACTAAAGGGGGGACAAGGGACTCCGGTCCACATCACTGTCATTCGGCCGGGAGTGGCAGATCCTCTTCAAATGACGGTTATCCGAGATGCGATCTCCAAGTTTACGATCAACAATTTTTATATGATCCGGCCGGGCATCGGGTACATCAAACTTGACAGCTTCGCCGAGACATCGGGCAAAGAATTGCGCGAAGCTTTGCAGCAGCTGGACGCCAAGAAGCTCGACGGTATGATCTTTGACCTCCGCGGCAACCCCGGCGGATTGCTGACCCAGGCGATCGAAGTCGGAGCAACGTTTCTGCAGAAGGGCCAGGATATTTTGAAAACTGTCGGGCGCCTTCCCGGCTCGACCAAGACGTATCCTTCACAGGTTACGAATTCCGATAACACCTATCCCATCGTTGTTCTCATCAACCAGGGAAGCGCCAGCGCTTCGGAAATTGTTGCCGGCGCGCTTCAGGATCATGACAGGGCGTTGATCGTCGGAGAGACAAGCTTTGGCAAGGGGCTGGTTCAGTCGGTGTATCGTCTTGGCAACAAGGGTGAAACCGGACTCGCTTTAACGACGCAGAAGTGGCTGACTCCGAGCGGGCGCCTGATCCAGCGCGATTATTCGCAGATTTCTCAGTTCGATTATTACAACCATCGCGATACGCCAGCTAATCCGGGGACTGCAGAGACCAAGTTCTCCGATTACGGCCGGCCACTATACGGTGGCGGAGGCATCACGCCGGATCATATCGTCAAGATTCCGGAGAAGACGGATTTCCA
>Ga0068868_100002167_pt1 | contig 13546 bp, 12 predicted proteins | sample KBSMisM42_FD_64660 | JGI IMG/M metagenome (GOLD analysis project Ga0068868, IMG submission 64660) | Miscanthus rhizosphere microbial communities from Kellogg Biological Station, Michigan, USA - KBS Miscanthus M4-2 | ecosystem: Host-associated > Plants > Roots > Rhizosphere > Soil ...
GAGTACACAGCGGCGGCGATGGGCTTCGAGCTGATTGGAACCGGGAGCTACGCGCCCGGACCGCCCGTGACCAACGACCAACTCGCGAAGGTCATGCACACGTCGGACGAGTGGATTGCGAAGCGCTCCGGCATTCGCCAGCGCCACTACGCGCCCGACGGCGTCGGCGCGAGCGATCTCGCGTGCGAGGCGGCGAAGAAAGCGCTCGCGGCGGCGGGCATCACGGCGCAGGACCTCGACTACATCGTCTTCGCGACGATGACGCCGGACCACATCTTTCCGGGCCCCGGTGCGCTCCTCGCGCACAAGCTCGGCTGCGACGGCACGCCCGCGCTCGACATTCGCCAGCAGTGCGCCGCGATGATCTTCGGCCTTCAAGTGATCGACGGTTTGTTCCGCTGCGGCGTCGCGAAGACGATCCTCTTCGTTGGCGCGGAAGCGCACGCGGGCTTCATGCCGTGGACGGACTGGAGCCCGCTCGAGCCGGGCAGCACGAAGGAATTGTCCGACGAAGAAAAGTCCAAGTGCGACGCCCACCGCGCGCTCGCCGTCCTCTTCGGCGATGGCTCCGGCGCGATGATATTCCGCAAGACGGATCGCGACGCCGGTCTCGTGAAGGCGAAGATCCACACCGACGGCTCCGGCGGCGACCTCCTCTACTTGGAAGCGGGCGGCTTTCTTCGCAGGCCGTACCTCCAGAAGTCGATGATCGATCAAGAGCTCCACATCCCGCGCATGGATGGCAAGGAGGTCTTCAAGTACGCGGTGACCAAACTGCCTCAGACGGCGCGCGCGCTCCTCGAGGAGACGGGCACCAACATCGAGCAGATCGACTGGTTCCTCGCGCATCAAGCCAACAAGCGCATCAACGAGTACATCCGCGAGCACCTCGGCGTCCCCGAGGAGAAGATGCCGATGAACATCGACCGGTACGGCAACACGAGCGCCGGGACGATCCCCATCCTCGTCGACGAATTGACCCGTGCTGGCAAATTGAAGCGTGGCGAATTGAACATGCTGCTCGCCCTCGGCGCCGGCATTCACTGGGGCTGCGCGCTCGTTCGTTGGTGATACACTCGTACGCGTGAATCGCTCACGCGGGCTTCTTCTTGCGGCGGTGCTGTTCTTTGCGGCGCCCGCAGACGCGTCGGTCTCGTTCACCGTTCCGATGGACGCGCTCGTCGAAGAGAGCTCCGCGGCGTGCGTCGTGTCGCCGACCTTTGCTACGTCGGTCTGGGAGAACGGACGCATCGCGACGTACACGCGCGCGCACGTCGATCGCGTGCTCGCAGGGAGCGCGGCGAACGAAGTGTGGATCAAGACGCTCGGCGGAGCGGTCGGCGATGTCGGGCAGAACGTCGACGGCGAAGCGGTGCTTCGTCCGGGGCGGCAGTCCGTCGTCTTCTTGTCGACGTTCGAGGGCACCCTCGTCGTGACGGCGCGCGGCCAAGGTCAGTTCGCGCTCGTGAACGACCATCTGCGCAAGAACGTCTGGGCGGGCGCGCTCCTCGCGTCGAATCCGACCGTGCTCTCGCGCATTCGCGCGCGGACGACGGAAGCGGAAGCGGTCATGCCCGCGGCCGACGTGCTCGACGGAAAGACGATCGACGACGCCGCGCCGCACATCGCTGCCGCGTGGGCGAGGACCCATGCCCATGCGCATCCGTGACGTCCTAGTTGCGAGCGCGCTCGTCTTTGCTGCGAAGGACGCGAGCGCGTTCTGCCGCACGACGACGCAGTCGATCGATCCGTCGTTCTTCCCCACGCCCGACGAGCCGTGCTGGACCGAAGGCCTGCCGCTCTTCTGGCGGAGCGCGTGCGTCGGTTATTCGATTCAACAAGACGCGAGCAAGCAAGTCTCGTTCAACGACGCGCAGCTCGGAATGGAGACGGCGTTCGCACAGTGGACGAACGCGACGTGCCCCACGGCGACGACGTCTTCGAAGGCGAGCATCGACGTGCGCTTCCTCGGCCCCGTCGCGTGCCATCAGGTCCAGTACAACCAGAGCGGCGGCAACTCGAACATCATCATGTTCGACGACGACAAGTGGCCGCACAACGACTCGAACAACACACTCGGCCTGACGACCGTCACGTACAACATCAACACGGGCGAGCTCTACGACGCCGACATGGAGCTCAACACCGCGCAGGTGGTGCTCACGGTGAACGGCCCGGTGCCCGCCGACGGGTTCGACTTCCTCAGCATCATCACGCACGAGTCGGGGCACTTCCTCGGCCTCGCGCACTCGCCCGACTCGCACGCCACGATGTTTGCACACTACACGCAAGGGCAGACGTCGATGCGCAACCTCTCGGCGGACGACGTGCAGGGCATCTGCGCGATCTACCCGCCCGACGGCACGCGCAGCACCGCCGACGGCGGACAGGACGAAGGCACCTGCGATCCGACGCCGAGGCACGGCTACTCCGGCACGTGCGGCGGCGGCGGTGGATGCAACGTCGCGCCAGGGCCCGCGAGCGTCACGGGTGGATTGCTGATCGGGCTCGCGATGCTGGGGCTTCGACGTAAGAAGCGATGAGCTCATTGCTCGTCGTTTGTGGCGAGCCTTCTTCGGATCGTGCCGCCGCGAAGGTCGTGTCGCGTCTGAACGACGTGCGCGCGTTCGGGCTCGTCGGGCCTGCGTGCGAGGCGGCGGGCGTCGAGCCGCTCGTTTCGCCGGAGCGATCCGCGGCGCTCGGCGTGCTCGACGTGGCGCTTCGTGCCGGGAGGATCGCCCGCGCGATGGCCGTCGTGCGGCGCGCCATCACGAAGCGAAAGCCGCGCGCGGCGTTGCTTGTAAACTACACGGAGTTCAACGCGCGCCTCCTCGGACCGCTCCGGCGAGCGGGCGTGCGCGTCCTCTGGTACGCGGCGCCGCAGATCTGGGCTTGGAGACCGGGGCGCGGAGAAGCGATCGCGCGTGGATGCGATGCCCTGGCGGTGATCCTCCCGTTCGAAGAGGCGCTGTGGCGCGACCGCGGCGCGAAGGCGACGTACGTGGGACATCCGGCGCTCGAGATCACACGACGTGATCGAAACGCGCTTCGGGAAGAGCTCGGCCTGCATCGAACGGCGGCGCTCGCGATCCTGCCGGGGAGCCGCCCAGCCGAGGTTCGGCGGTTGCTCCCTGCGATGATCGACGCCGCGGCGGGTCGTCAAGCGCGCGTCCTTCTCACGCGGGCGCTCGATGCTCCGACGCGTGCGTGGGCGATGGAGCAGTCGCGCGGTGTCCCGATCGTCGAGACGTCCGCCGAAGAAGGCGCGACGGCGGTGCTCGGCGCGTTCGACGTGGCGCTCTGCGCGTCGGGGACAGCCTCGCTCGAGTGCGCGCTCGCGAACGTGCCGCCGGTGGTGGCGTATCGCGTCGATGCGGTCGCCGCGTTCGTGGCGCGCCATGCGCTCACGACGAAGCACGTCGCGTTGCCCAACGTGCTCCTCGATCGACGCGCGTTTCCCGAGCTCCTGCAAGACGACGCGCGCGCGGATCGCATGCGGTCGGCGCTCGATGCGATCGAAAGGGATGCGCGAGCGCGCGAAGCGTGCGAAGAAGTCCGCGCGCGTCTCGGCACCCAACACGCGCCGTCGCGCGAGGTCGCCGAGATGCTCCGACCATGGCTCTAGAAGAACGAAAGCCTCTCGACACGGCGGTCGCCGGTCTTCTCTTCATCACGGCGATCGGGTTCGGCGTGCGCATGATGGCCGCGAAGATGATCGGCCTCGGCGACAGCGAGGCGCTCTACGCCTGTTACGCGAAGTTCCCGCAACCGGCGTACCTCGATCATCCCGGGCTCGTCGGCGTCTTCGCTTCCGCGCTCGGCGGGGGAAAGATCCCGTCGCCGCAAGCCGCGCACGTGGCGACGGCAGCGCTCGCGTCGATGGTTCCGTGGCTCGTCGTCATCGTGGCTCGAAGCGCAGGGGCCACGGCGCGCGCCGCTGCGATCGCGGGCATCATCGTCGCCGCGACGCCCGAGATCGCCGTCGGTTTGTTCGGCATGACGCCGGATCTCTTGCTCGCCTTCACGTGGCTCGCGTTCGTCGGCGTGGCGGCGCTCGCGCTCGAGGCCGACGCCAAATCATCTCGAAGCGCCGTTCTCTTCGCGATCGCTGGGCTCATCGCCGGCGTCGCCACGAGCGCGAAGGTCACCGGAATCTTTCTCGTCCCCTCCCTCCTCGTCGCGATCGACTCCGAGCGCAGAAAGACGCCGTGGCCGTGGGCCGGCGCCGCGATCTCGGTCGTTCCGCTCGTGCCGATCGTCCAGTTCGAGGCCACGCACGGCTGGGCGATGCTGCGTCACCGCTTCGTCGACACGCAGCACTCCGCGGGCATGTCGTTTCGGAACCTCGGCGCGCTCCTCGGCGGACAGCTCCTCTACGTCTCGCCCGTCATCTTGGTGCTCGCAGGCATCGCCGCGCGCGATCTCGTGCGACATCGGAACGACGACGCGATCTCGCGCCTGCTCTTCTGGACGTTCGCGCTCCCGCTCCCGCCGCTCGTCCTCTTGTGTCTCTGGAGCCGCGTCGCGGAGCCGCACTGGATCGCGCCGCCGCTCCTCGCGCTTCCGATCCATGCTGCTCGGCGGGCCTCCATAAGCCTCGAGATGTCGCGCAAGCTCATTCTTGCAGGCGCCTACACGGGCCTCGCGCTCGCGGGCGCCGTCTACGCCTGGGTGCTCTCGCCGAGCCTTCTTCGATATGCGCCCAAGAGCTACGACGCCAAGGTCGACATCGCGAACGAGCTCTTCGGGTGGCCTCGGGCTGCGCAGCACGTCGTCGAGACAGCGCAAGAAGCCGACTCCACGCTCGGGATGCACCTCGACACGTGGGTGGTCGGCCCGAGCTGGATGGTCTGCGCCCAGCTCCAAGCCGCGATGCCCGACATGCACGTCGGCTGCGCGACCGAGGAGCGCACCGATTTCGACGATTGGGCGCCTCGAACGAAGTGGGAGCACGCCGACGTCATCCTCTTCGTGACCGACGATCGGATGCCGGTGGAGCCAGAAAAGCTCATCCCGGCCTTCCACGTCGAGCGGACGGAGCGCATCACGATCATCCGCGCCGGACGCGTCGTCCGAACTTTTCGTGTCTCGTTTTTGGAAAAGCGCGCTGCCGGCTGATATTTTCGCGTCGAGATGGTGTCGCTGCGCTTCGAGGCGTTCGGCCCGGCGCGCGCACGCACGCCGTTCGTCCCGCCTCCCGGGATGCGGCTACAGGAGTACGTGCTCGCGTACGACGAGGGCCGCCGCTCGACCGTCTACATCGCCGCGCACGATCACGGTGCTGCGTTCGGAGACGCGTATCTCTTCGACGGGAAGGCCTGGGTCCAGGTCGCGAAAGGCGCGACGTCGTTCGCCACGACGCAAAAGCTCGGCGGCTTCTACGACGAGGCGCGCGCCGGCGTCGCCACGTGGAACTTCGAGCACGACTACGGAAAGCACCGCTACGTCGCGAAGGGCCTTCTGTTCGACGTGCGCAACGGCCTCGCGCCGATCCCCGCGCGCGGTGACGATCCGATCGCCGAGCACGAGGGCGAGACGTCCGATCGCCAATGGCGGTCGACCGGCACGTTCGACTACATGGGCCTCTTCGCGCCCGATCCGCGACGCGCCATCACGACGTGCCTCACGCGGCGCGGCGTCTGGGAGCTCGACGCGGACGCCGTCTGGCGAAAACGCGCGGAGCACGATGCTTCTTTCCCGCTGGCGTGGGACGACGATGGCGCGGGAGCGACGTTCGATCCGGTGCGCAGGCGCGCGGTCTTCTGGCTCTACACGCGCGAGCCGCGCGAGTACGCGTTCTTCGCGTGGGACGGCAAGGCGCTCGAGCGCATGAGCGTGGACGGCTTGCCGATGAAGAGCCTCCACATGGGTCTCTTCGATCCGATCGCGCTCGTCGCCGCGCACCCGACGCACGGCGTCGTCCTCCTCGCGGGCGATCAGATGTTCGCGTTCGCGGGGAATCGCTGGAACGCGCTCGATGCGCCGCGCGGTGACGTTCCGCCGCGGATGAAGAACGGCCGCATGGTGTGGGCCACCAACGTGAACGGCTTCGTCGTCGGACCGGGCTATCACGAAGGCGATCCGGGCGGTCAGGATCAGCAGCGCGTCTTCTACGTCGAGCGAAGCGGGACGTGGGAGCGCATGGGCGTGCGCGCGGTGCCGAGCAAGCTCGCCGAGGTGTCGCCCGGCGCGCGCCACGTGAACTCGCGCGGCGTCTGGTACGCGATCGCCCCCGATCTCCGCACGCTGCGATGGCACGACGCGGACTTCGTCGATGCTGCTCCGAAGATCGATCTCGGCGACGAGCACGTGATCGCGGTATGCGATGCGCGCGGTACGCCGATGGCGCTCGGAAATCGCGGCTCGCTGTGGGCGCTCGAAGAAAATTCGTGGACGCGCCGCGCCGATGCGCCTTCCACGTTCGGCGATCGCACGGAAGCGGCGCTGGCCTGGGACATCGCAGGCGAACGTCTCGTCGTCTTCAGCGCGGGCGATACGTTCTTCTTCGCCGAGGGCGCGTGGACGAAGGCGAAGAAGCGTGACGTCGTCGGATCTGCGAAGCGGGACGACGCAGACGGCGACTCCAAAGAAGACGTGCGCCTCCTCTACGACGGCGCGCTCGGACGCGTCGTTCGCTTCGCCGCGGATGGCGTCGCGCTCCTCGAAGGCAAAGAATGGTCGCACGCCGCGCCCAAGCACTACGCCAAGCTCTGCGGCCCGCATTTGTGGGAGCGCTTTCCCGCGCACGACGCCAAGACCGGCGAGACGGTGCTGGTGAATCTCGAACGGCGCGCGGTCGTGCGCTTCGACGTCGCCGCGTGCGAGGACATCGCCACGATCGAGCTGCCGGAGGACGTCGCCGTCGAGACCATTCGCGAGAACCTCGCCTTCGAGCGCAGCACGCGGCTCCTTCACGCGCAAAACCCGGAGCGCTCCTCGCATCGCCTCGCGCTCGATCTCGGTCACGCCTTCGACGACGCGCGCTCGCTCGGCCCGCGCGAGGTCCCTGCCCGTCCGACGCGCGAGGTCGTGGCCGTCGCCGCGCGTCTCTATCACCCGAAGAAGCGCGCGTTCTGGTTCCTCGAAGGCGATCTCGCGCACACCGGGCCGATCGGCGAAGCCGGCCGTCCTCAGAAAGTCCCCGACGCGGGCGTGGCGATCGCCGCAAAGAAAAAAGCCGGCTTCGTCACCGCCGAGAAGCTGCCCCTCGCGCTCCTCGCGAAGCTCGGCGCGATCGAGAGTCGCGCCATCCGCGTCGGCAAGACCGTCAAGGCGAGCGTCTCGCGCGTGGGCGGCACGCCGTCGATCCCTCCGAAGGCGCGCCCCGAAGGGATGACGTTCGTCTTCCAGATCGAAGCGCGCAAGCTCCTCCGCAAGCACGCGGGCGTCGCCGTCTTCGCGAACGAGACCGACGCGAAGGCCGTCCTCGTGAAGAAATGGGTGAAGGCTCCTCCCTCGCGCCCGATCGCGTTGCAGACCGCGCGCCTCGAGCTCGACGAAGCACGCATTCACGCCCTCGTCGAAGCAGACCACGCGATGGCGACGGCGTTCGAGCGCTTCCGCGAGCGCGCCAAGCTCCAGGGCGACGTCACGAGCAAGCTCGGCGGGAACCCCTTCCCCGCCGTCGAGATACCTGCAGATTACATGTTTCTCGCCCAGCTCGAGACGGACGGTCGCGTCTTCTACGTGTTCGTCGACCGCGCCGAGAAGGACGCGATCGTCGTCACTGGTCGTTCGCCCGACGCACGTTGAACGAGCCGCACGACGAGTGGTCGATGCGTCCGCGATATACGTCGCCGTTCACCGCGCCGCTCATCCCGACGGCGATGTAGTTCGGCGGCCGCGCGATCCACGGCTCGGACGTCGGCGCGAACGTCACGCTTCCGTCCGGACCGATCGCGCCGTGCATGCGGTAAGAGCCAGCGGCGCCGCTTGGACCGTGCGCGAAGACGAACGTCGCGTCGATCTGGCTGCCGTTCACCGCCTCGATGCGCAGGTCGAGATCCGTCATCCCCTGCGCGCACTGGTATCGCCCGATCCAGCTCTCGCCCGCGCGCATGAGCGTCGGCGCGGTTTGCGCCACCTGCATCTGCACCTGCACGGTGGCTGGAGGAGGTGGCAGCGGCATCGGCTGCGGCGGCACTTCGACGACCGAGACTTCGCTCCCGCCACACGCGACGAGGAGCGAAAGGAGCGCGAGATGCTTCACGGGTGCGCTTCGCGCGTGAGGTTGAACGTGCTGCACGAAGGATTGTCGATGCGCCCGGAGTAATTCGCGCCGCGCACGACGCCGGTCATCCCGACGCTTCCGTAATTCGCGGGGCGAGCGACCCACGCGCCCGGAAAGAGCGTGAGGCTTCCATCCGGCATGAGGTTGCCACGCATTTTGAACGAGCCAGCCGCGCCGCTCGGACCGTGCGCGAAGATGAACGTCGCGTCGATCGTATTGCCGGTCACCGCGTCGATGCGCAGGTCGAGATCGGTCGGACCTTGCGCGCACTGATAGCGGCCCATCCAATTTTCACCCGCATTCATCGGACCGGGCGCACCCGTCGCTTGGGCACCGAGGACGAGCATGCCGATGAGGAGCGTCTTCATCCCGGCATCATAGGCGCAAGTCCGGCGTCGCGGATCAGCGACAGGTCGTCGTTCTCGCCCGGGTTCGGCGTCGTCAGCAGCTTGTCGCCGTAGAAGATCGAGTTCGCACCCGCGTACATGCACATGAGCTGGGCCTCGCGCGAGAGATCCGTGCGCCCGGCGGAGAGACGCACGCGCGTCTTCGGCATCAAGATGCGCGCGACGGCGATCATGCGCACCATGTCGAGCGGATCGACCGGCGTCATGTGCGCGAGCGGCGTGCCTTCCACGGGCACGAGCGCGTTGATCGGCACGCTCTCCGGCTGCGGCGTGAGGTTCGCGAGCGTTCGTAGCATCTCGCAGCGGTCCTGCTTCGTCTCGCCCATGCCGATGATGCCGCCCGAGCACACCGTGATGCCGGCCTCGCGCACCGCGGAGAGCGTGCGCAAACGATCGTCGAACGTGCGCGTCTTCACGATCGACTTGTAGTGCTCGCGCGAGGTGTCGATGTTGTGGTTGTACGCGTCGAGCCCCGCCTCCTTGAGGCGCTTGGCTTGATCCGCGTTGAGCATGCCCGCGGTGACGCACGCCTCGAGACCGACGTCCTTCACGCCGCGCACCATCTCGAGGACGCGATCGAACTGCGGACCGTCCTTTACCTCGCGCCAAGCCCAACCCATGCAGAAGCGCGTCGAGCCCGCTTCCTTCGCGCGACGGGCGCTCGCGATGACGGCCTGTACATCTAGGATTTTCTCCGGCTCGACGTGCGTCTCGTGGTGCGCGGACTGCGAGCAATACCCGCAGTCTTCCTGGCAGCCGCCCGTCTTCACGGAGAGGAGCGTGCAGAGCTGGACCTCGTTGTCCTCGTGGTTCTCGAGGTGCACCTTGCGCGCGCGATCGAGCAGCGGCAAAAGCGGCGTTTCGTAGAGCTCGAGGACTTCTTCGCGTGAAAACGGCATCGCGCGGCACCCTAGCAGAATTTGCTACGATCGAGGCATGCGGGCGGTCGTCTTGGTCTTCCTCGGAGCTTGCCCTCCGGGCGGCTTTCGCCGCGCGTTGGGGCCAGGCCTGCCGCTGCTAATCGCAGCGGCATGCGCGAACGCTCCGACGACAGGTGACGACGCGTCGACACCGTTCGACTCCGGTCCCCTGCCCGACGTGACGAAGCTCCCCGTCGACTCGGGCGCGGACGCCGACGCATACGTCTTCGACGCCGGTTGCACGCCGGACGCCGCGCTCGGTGGCATCGGCGTGCCAGCAGGTTCGAACGCTACCGCGTCGGGAAGCTACAACTCGACGCCGACGGACGCCGTCGACGGCACGCTCGGCACGGTGTGGAACGCGGGCGGCTTCACCGGAACGATCACGATCATGTTCGCGTCGCCGGTGACGCTCGACGGCGTGAAGATTTACGCGAACGCGCTGCCGACGACGACGGAGACGTACACGATCTTCGGGATCCAAGATCAGCAGACGACGCAGCTCGCGCAGTCGACGCAGAACGTCGATCAAGGCAGCCAGCTCGCGACGATCGCCGTGCCGAGCGCGGCCTACGACGGCATTCGCCTCGACGTGCAAGGCAACGCGTCGTGGGTCGCGATCAACGAGATCGGTTTCGCGACTACGTACTGTCCTTGAGGAGACGCGCGAGCGTGTTCCGGCCGATGCCGAGCGCCTTCGCGGCCTCCGTCTTGTTGCCTTCGTGCTGCTTCACGACGGCGCGCGCGTAGGCACGCTCGGCGTCTTCGAGCGTCTGACCGAGCGCGATCTCGATTCCCGACGCCGCTCCACGTTTGCTCGGAGGTCTCGGCGCGCCATCTGCGGCCGGAAAAGCCGACGCGCGAATGACGCCGTCGGGAGCGAGGACGATCGCGCTCTCGATCCAGTGCTCGAGCTCGCGCACGTTGCCGGGGAAATCATGCGCGAGGAGACACGCCCGCGCGTCGGCGGCGATCTGCGGCGACGGACGACCGTAGCGCTGCGCGTACATGTCCGCGAAGTGCTCGGCGAGCGCGAGGACCTCGGCTTCACCACGCGCTCGAAGCGGTGGAAGGACGATCTCGACGACGCGCACGCGGTAGTAGAGATCTTCGCGGAACTTCCCTTCTGCGACGAGCGCGCGCAGATCGCGGTGCGTTGCGCACACGACGCGCACGTCGGCGCGCAAGGTCTCGCGCCCGCCCACGCGCTCGTAGACGCGCTCTTGCAAGAAGCGAAGGAGCTTACCCTGGATGTCGAGCGGCAGATCTCCGATCTCGTCGAGGAAGAGCGTGCCGTTCGCCGCGAGATCGACCTTGCCGATGACGCGCCGATCGGCGCCCGTGAACGCGCCGCGCTCGTGGCCGAAGAGCTCGCTCTCGACGAGCTGCGCGGGGAGCGTCGTGCAATCGACCGTCACGAACGGCCCGTTCTGCCGCTTGCTGTTCACGTGCACCGCGCGAGCGAAGCGGCCTTTTCCCGTCCCTGTTTCGCCACGCAACAGGACGGTTGCATCTGTTTGCGCGGCGAGGAGGACGCGCTCGTAGACCTCGCGCAGGGCCTCGCTCCGCCCGACGATGCGATTGAGCGGACCGCGAAGGACGAGACCTGGCTCCGCGGCGTCGGCCGCGCGAAGCGTGGTGAGCGCGAGGCCACGCGCGAGCTGGGTCGCGAGGGCGACGAGATATTTTTCGTCCTCGTCGTCGAAGGGCCCGTCGGTCTTGTTGAGCACCTGAATCACGCCGCGGATGGGCGCGCCTGCGTGCTCTCGCATCGGGGCGACGAGCATCGAGCGCGTCACGTAGCCGGTCGTCTTGTCCGCGCTCGGATCGAAGCGCGAGTCCTGCGAGGCGTCATCGAGACGAACGACCTCGCCTGTACGCATGACGTGACCTGCGATGCCTCGCGAGATCGGTTGCCGAAGCTTGGGAACTTCCGGGAGCATCGCGACGCGCGTCACGAGATCGCCGCGCTCGGCATCGAGCAACCAAATGGTTGCGCGATCTGCGTGGAGCGCCTGCGCGACGCGCTCGCACGCCGTCTTGAGCAGGGCGTCGAGGTCGACCTCGCGCGCGAGCAGCGAGGACAAATCGACCAGCAGCGACAAACGCGAGGACACGACGTGTCCCCCGACGATATCACTTCGGACCTCAGGCAGCGCTGCGGCACCCATGTGCATCACCTGTCGTGATGACGAGCCCTTCGCGTGCCGCGATCGTGTTCGAGAAGAGCTCGCCCGCTGCCTTCTCGATTGCGATGACGCCTTCGTCGGTGCGCATCGGATCGTGGTGGAAGAGAACGAGCCGCTTCACGCCCGCTGCCTTCGCGACCTCCGCGCCTGCGACGTACGTCGAGTGTCCCCAGCCGACCTTCGACTGGTACTCCTCCTCGGTGTACTGCGCGTCGTAGATGAGGACGTCCGCGCCTTGCGCGAGGTTCTTCAACGCTGGATCCACGCACGCGTAGTGCTCGGTGTCGGTCGCGTACACGATCGACGTGCCTTCGTGCTCGAGGCGATACGCGAAGACGCCGCCCGGATGATTCAAGCGCGCGACCTTCACGCGTACCTCGCCGAGATCGAACGTCTGCATCGGGCGCGCCTCTCGATACGTGAGCTGCGCCGAGAGATCGTCGAGCTGAACGGGAAAGTGCGGCTCGGTCATCTGCCGGCTGAGCTTGTCTCGGAGGGAGTGACGGCCGTCCGACGCGCCGACGATCGTGAGCTTCGTCTGCGGCATGTAGGCCGGCACGAAGAACGGCAGACCTTGGATGTGATCCCAGTGAAAGTGCGAAAGCAAGAGCGCGAGCGACTGCGGCTCACGCGTGGCGACGAGCGCATTTCCGAGCGCGCGAAGGCCCGTGCCCGCGTCGAGCACGATGCGTTGTGAGTTGCACATGACCTCGACGCAGCTCGTGTTGCCGCCGACGCTCGCCGTCTCCGGTCCCGGTGAAGCGATGCTCCCACGCACACCCCAAAATCGAATTTCCATGTGCCCGGCTCCTTCGCACCCCAACATTGCGAAGGCGATGCCAGAGCGGTTTGCCGCATATTTCACGTGAATTTCACGTTCGCCGCTCCGAAATGGCGCGCGTCGCGCTCCATCCGAGTGCTACTCTCCATATCGGTCCGGGGGCGGGTCACGGTAGGAGCGGTGGTGACGCGCAATTCCCGTCAGTTGGCCATTTTGGTCGTGGACGACTCCGAGGTCACGCGAAGCGTCCTCACGACGCGTCTCACCGCGCGCGGCGCCTCCGTCGTGTGCGCGAGCTCGGCGGCGGACGCCCTCGCCATCGACGCCGAGAGCTTCACGACCGCGATCGTCGACGTCGATCTCGGCACCGACAGCGGCGTCACGCTCGCCGACGTCCTCGCCGATCGCAACCCGCAGCTTCGCCTCGCGTTGTTCACGGCGCACGACGCCCCCCACGATCGAACGACGTTCCACAAACCCGACGACATCGACGACGTCGTCGCGTGGGCGCTCGAAGCGTAGAGCGAACCTAGAGCGCGAGGCCGCGAGCCGTGCGCGCGTGGGCGTACGCTTCGAGGACGTCGATGATCTCGCCGCCGAAGCGGGCTTTGCCTTCGTATGCGAAGCCGCCGCCGGCGACCATGTTCGGATGCTCGAGCGCACGCTTGTCGAGCGCGACGCGATAGTGCTTCTTCGGCACGATCGTGTCGGGGACGAGCGTCGCGTAGCCGGAGAAGGCCTTCTGCTTCAGATCGAGGAGCTCTTCGCCCGTCATCGTCGCGATCCACAATGACGTGAAGCCCGGCGTGCCGCTCGGCTCCCGCTGCACGGGCACCGCGTCGAAGAGTCGCTGGAGCGTGAGCGAGCCCGAAGGCAATCCAGTCCAGAAGACGTCTTTGCCGATGAAGAGCGCGTCGACGGCCCAGCGATCGCGCACGGCGGTGAGCGCGAGCTTCGGCATGTCGTCGTGGTCGATCGACTCGCGCGCGATCGCGATCGGCGCGTGCGCGTCGGGCGTG
>Ga0068868_100002169_pt1 | contig 13537 bp, 12 predicted proteins | sample KBSMisM42_FD_64660 | JGI IMG/M metagenome (GOLD analysis project Ga0068868, IMG submission 64660) | Miscanthus rhizosphere microbial communities from Kellogg Biological Station, Michigan, USA - KBS Miscanthus M4-2 | ecosystem: Host-associated > Plants > Roots > Rhizosphere > Soil ...
TAAGCGATGAGAGAAAGTAGCTTCACCCTTCAGTCGTATCTCTTCAATTTTTGCAAAAAGTTGTTTGGGCTTTAATCGGAGGGACGCTTCGTAGTGATCAACTTTAGTTTTCTGGGCCGCGGTAGCTATCGCAGGTAGTAAAGAGAATTCAAATTCAAACGTAGGGCTGTCATTCAGATCTTCAAAAGGTATATCATGAAGATAAAAATCCTGGAATGCAATGATCTCATTCTTTAGCTCAAAACCAGTCTTTCCGAAATAGTTAAGTTTGTAAATAAATTTGTAGGCCGTATCGGTTCTGTTGATCAAATGGATCTTTAATTCTTCTACCACTTCATCACCAAATTCGTCGGTTTCTATTACCGGCAGGAACGTGATCCATACTCCATCAGAAACTTTCGGAACAGCCTTCTCTTTTTTTACATCATCAATATATTTTTTGCTTTTCTTGTTTGAAAATAACTTGTTTGCCGAGAATTTTTTGAAATAAGGAAAATCAAGCTGATCAATGTATGCCGGGAATTTCACACCTCTTACATCCACCATCACCATTTTGTTATTGATGATATCGATCACCTCACCCTCTTCGTTGGAATGGAGAATTAAAACCCTGTCGCCGATCTGGAATTTCATGGTACCCCCAACCCCTAACGCGTGCGCTTAAAACTTCAGCGTCGGCGCAAAGGGGAATTTTGAATTAAAATAAGACCAAAGTTAATGAGAGATGAAGTTTGGTAAACAATCAAAATTATCGTTGGCCGGCGGCGGGATGTAGCTGAAGAGTGCCCCACGCATCACTTTGTAACGACGCAAGGAACGAATGCCATGAAAAGCTAAAGAGGATGACACGATTATTAAAACCAATTATAAAATAGATCCTGTATTTTCCTTTTATGGAATAGGGGCATCCCTCGTTTCAACTTCCCGTATGGCTGCTGCAGTTAGAGCCAGTTTGCTTTTTTTATAACCGTAAAGGAAGTAGAATATAACCCCGATCCCCAACCAGCTGAGAAACCATGCCCAGTTACTCTTGGTCATCCCGGTAAGGAGATACAAACAGGTAATGAGACCCATTAAAGGAATGAGCGAAAACTTTTTTAGAAATGCGAACACCGAAAGCATGATGGCGCTCAGCCAGAAGATGATCAGCGAAATATTCGGCGTGGCAGCATCCATGAAACTTATCTTATTTTTTACATAGTCTTCATTTTTGCTGAAATCAAAATTGAAAAGACCTGCAAAATAATTTTTTGATAATAGTTGCGCCGTGATGATAGCGCCCACTACGATCAATGGAAAAACAAATTGTCCGTTGACATAGGGGATATGAAATCTTCCCGGTTCTTTTTTGCGGGCCGGGATCAATAATACACCTCCGCAAACCAACACAAAGGCGAATAGCGTGGCGATACTTGTAAAATCAAGAACAAATGTTTTATCAGTAAATAGAATAGGAACACCTACGACCAGTCCTGTAACCAGTGTTGCAAATGACGGTGTTTTATATTTTGGATGAATTTTTTGAAAAATGGGAGGCAATAAGCCATCGCGGCTCATACTCATCCAAATGCGTGGTTGGCCCATCTGGAAAACCAGCAATACACTTGTCATCGCAATGACCGCGGCTATGGCAATGGAAAATTGCATCCAGCCAATATCCAGGTTTTCTTTTTCGAAGATAAACGCCAGTGGATCGCCGACCCCGTCAAATTTCCTGTAATTAACAGCACCGGTCAGCACGAGTGCGAGCAGGATATAAATAATGGTACAGATGACCAACGAGAGGATCATTCCTTTTGGCAGGTCTCTCTGGGGGTTCTTACTTTCCTCTGCCAACACGCTTACTGCATCGAACCCTATATAAGCGAAGAATACACCACTGACTGCTGCCATCACCCCGCTGAAACCATTGGGCATAAAGGATCGGATTCCTTCATCGTTAGCGGGCGTCCAGTTAAATGTAAGGCCGTGTGAAAAAACAAGATAACCACCCACCACAATGATCAACAGTACGACCGCTAATTTCAGCATCACCATTATGTTGCTGAAATTGCGGCTCTCTCTCACTCCCCTGAAAACTAAATAGCTGATGAGCACATTAATGATAAAGGCGGGCAGATCAAAAATTATTTTAAGTCCTCCAATCACGGGCGCATTGCTCCAGGCCGCCAGCTCATCCGGATTAGTGCTGCTTCTTTCAATGGCATGTTTGGCTTCCAAATAGCTCGTACTGAGATATTCCGGGATATGAAGACCTGCTTTGTCCAGGAAAGAGGTAAAATAATCGCTCCAACTATAAGCCACGTAAATATTGCCAATAGAATATTCCATGATCAATGCCCATCCAATGATCCAGGCAAACAATTCTCCAAAAGAAGCATATGCATAGGTGTAAGCGCTGCCCGCTACTGGAATACGACTGGCAAATTCAGAATAACAAAATGCTGTAAAGCCACAAGCGATGGCTGTGATCACAAATAATAAAACGACACCGGGACCACCATGAAAGACTGCTCCTCCCAGGCTGCTGAAACTTCCTGCTCCCAGGATCGCTGCAATACCAAAAAAAGTGAGATCACGTACGTTCAATACTCTTTTTAAACCTTCGCCGCCATGATGATCATCACTCCCCTGCGAAAGAATAGATTCGATCTTTTTTGTCCTGAACAGAGAATTTGCCATTGTTTCTTGTTGCTGGTTGCTTGTTCAATTTCTTATTACTGATTACTGATTACTCATCACCAATCACTCATTAATGTTCCCTCTGCACAAGAAATTTCGCCATTTCCTGGAGTGCTTCTTTTCTTTTTGAAAGAACTGCTACATCTTCGAGGTGTGCAAACGCTTCATCAAGATATTTGTTTTTCAACTGCAGCGCCCATTCATTCACCTTACAATCATGAAATAATTGTAACACCTTTTCAGTTTTGTCTTTCGCGTTTCCATCCATTAATTTTTTTAATTCTTGTTTTTGCGTATCGCTGGCAATGGACAGCGCCTGGACGAGTAAAAAGGTTTTTTTATTTGCCTTTATGTCGCCCCCGGGCTGTTTACCAAATTTTTGTGGGTCGCCAAAGGCATCGAGGTAGTCATCCTGGATCTGGAAAGCGATCCCCAACTTCTTGCCAAATTCATACAGGAGGTTTTGATTTCGTTGGGAAGCTCCTCCCAGTACTGACCCCATTTTTAGGCTGGCCGCCAATAATACAGACGTTTTTAGTTCGATCATATGCAGGTAATCATCTAAACTTACATTTTCAGTTTTCTCAAAATCCATATCCAGTTGCTGACCCTCGCAAACTTCACTGGCGGTTTTATTAAATAAGCTAATAATGGAACGTATATAAGAAGTATTGATCTTGTTTAGACGATCATACGCGGCGACAAGCATTACATCTCCCGCAAGCAGTGCGGTATTTTCTCCAAATTTCGCGTGAACTGTTTCGTTTCCCCTGCGCAAAGGAGCTTTATCCATTATATCATCATGTATCAGCGTAAAGTTGTGGAACAGTTCAATGGCCGTGGCCACGTGCCACGCGTCAGGGTTTATTTCATCAAACAATTCATTTCCCATCAGGCACAACACAGGCCGGATCCGTTTGCCGCCTAATTGAAGAAAATACTCGTTGGGTTTATATAACGATGAAGGTTCAGCTGGGAAATGCGGCTGTTCAAAATGGAGAGCAAATTTCTGCGATAGCAGTTCGAATGATTGCATGCAATAAAATTAAGTAAGTGAAAAGATAAAAATTAAAAACTAAGTGGACAACTGTGATCCTTTTTTATCTGTTCACGTTTATTTATCTTCTGACTATCCGTTTGGAACAACCTTTGTGAGCTTGAGACCATATTTTATTTAGGAAGTAGGCCATGAAGTGCACAAAGCACCACAAAGGCCACTACGCATTTAAAATAAAAATAGCTTCGATTTTATATGTCCGGCTGGTCATTTATCTCTTTCTTTTTTTCTTTTAAGTCCGGTTGTTATCACCCATTCATAGTCAAGTTGCCGCTTGGTAAGATTAGCTGCCACCACTTTTATCCAGACCTTATCACCCATTCTGAATTTTCTCCCGGAACGATGGCCAACCAGGCAGTAATCGCTTTCCACATGCCGGAAGTCGTCAAAATCCAGCAAGCTGTTCAGACTCACAAGACCTTCACATTTATGTTCGACTGTTTCCACCCAAAATCCAAATGAGGCCACTCCGCTGATCACACCTTCAAATTCTTCACCCAAAAAATTCTGCATGTATTCTACCTGCTTATATTTATTCGCCGCCCGTTCGGCTTCCATGGCTGCCCTCTCTCTTTCACTGCAATGCTTGCATTTTTCTTCCATTTTTTTGTCAGGAAGAAGGTTGTGTTCGATTACCTGCTGCAATACACGATGAACCATAACATCAGGATAACGCCGAATAGGAGAGGTAAAATGACAATAGTTTTCGAAGCCAAGGCCATAGTGCCCGATATTTTCTGTGGCATATTTTGCTTTTGCCATCGTTCGTATGCCTAACTGCTCCAACACGTGTTGTTCAGGTTTTCCATGTACATCGATGAGCATTTGATTAAAGGAAGAGGCAATAGCATCGGGAGAGGAGGTATCGAACTTGTGCCCAAACTTCCTTGCAAAGGCAACAAATGGGATCAACTTTTCTTCATCAGGATTGTCATGTACGCGGTAGGGGAAGGGGAGTGGTTTGTTTTTGACTTTCACTTTTGACAGATCACCTGCCACCGTTCGGTTCGCAAGCAACATAAATTCTTCGATCAACTGGTGGGCCTCCTTGCTTTCTTTGACGATGATGCCAACGGGTTTTTTATTTTCGTCAAGTTTGAACCTCACTTCCTGCGAGGAAAAATTGATAGCTCCGTTCTTAAATCGCTGTTTGCGGAAACGTTGGGCGAGATTATCCAGGAGCAGCAATTGCTCTGCATATATCCCTTCTTTTGTTTCGATGATCTCCTGCACTTCTTCGTAAGTAAAACGATGATCGGAATGAATAATAGTTTTACCCAGCCAATGCTCCTTCACCTGTCCCTTTGAAGAAATTTGAAAGATCGCAGAAAATGTAAGTTTGTCCTCGTTAGGACGCAAAGAGCACAATACATTTGAAATATGTTCCGGCAGCATTGGATTCACTCTGTCGGGTAGGTAAACGGAGGTTGCTTTTCCATAGGCTGCTTTATCCAGGGCTGTATCTTCTTCCACGTAGTGAGCGACATCGGCAATATGAATTCCTATTTCATAATTTCCATTTTTCAACAACCGGAATGAAACTGCGTCATCAAAATCTTTTGCATCAACGGGGTCGATCGTGAATGTGAGAACATGCCTGAAGTCCTTTCTTTTTTTGATCTCCGCATTTGGTATCTGGTCAGGGATCCTGGCTGCTTCTTCCATGGCTTCTTCAGGAAATTCGAGAGGAAAACCATTCTCCAATAAAATTTCTTTCATCACTACGTCGTTGCTGTCTTCCTTGTCCAATACCGATACCACTTCACCAAGCGGACGCTTGCCACCGTTTTCCCACTCAAGCATCCGTACGATCACCCTGTCATTGTCTTTCGCCCCATTCAAATTTTGTTTTGGAACATAAATATCAGGCATTGGCTTATCCGACTCGGCAATGAAAAACCCAAAACCTTTTCCGTCACCGTTATCATTGATCTGCATTTTGCCCATAAATTCTTTTTGCTTCCTGTGCAGTACCTCACTTACAATTCCCTGCATGCGTCTGCCACCTTTTTTTTGTTCCCTGATCTTTACACGGACCAGGTCGCCATGAAGAGCGGTGTTAAGATCGGCGGGTCGCACGATCACATCCACCGGTAAATTTTCAACGATCACAAAACCCATTCCTGAACGTGTAATATCGACAACACCTTTTAGTGTGTGCTCATGTGCTGAATGTTTTTCCTTCTTTTTCTTCTTTGAATTTTTCCTTCCCATGGATTATTTTTTGTTTATCAACTTTACATCTCTATTGGGCTCCCGTTGTGTCTCCCGAAGGAGTCTTTGGGACACTCGCTTGCAGGTCCGGTGACTCTACTCCGCTTTCCTTAATACCGGGTGATTTGAACTCTGCAATAAATTTTGTTACCGTCTCAATGAACTTCATTTCCTCTTCGAACAAAAAATGATGGCTGATAGGGATCACATACACAGGCAATCTTTCCAATTCATTTCTGAATTTCATTAGTCTCATGGCATCTTTCTCTGTGGTAAGAATGATCTTTTTCGACGCCTCAATCCGGTCGAATCTTCTTTTGATCTCTCTCAGATCATCAATATGAAAAATATAATGATCGCTGAACGACATTAATTGATAAGTGTGACATTTTTCTTCTAATAATTTCTTCAACGGCTGCGGGCTGGCAATACCTGTTACAAGCAATACTTCTGTGTTTGTATCCAATTCCAGGGGAATGTGACTGGTTATATGATAGGGATTCCCATACTGAATAGAAGAAAAATATAGCTGCTGTTTTGGCAATGGCTGTATTTCATTTCTTATTTTATCAGCTTCCTCTGCAGTCATTTCAAACTTGCATTTTGTAACCACGATGATATCAGCTCTTTTATAGCCCGATTTCAGATCACGAAGATCGCCTGTAGGTAGATAGAAATCTCTTGTAAATAAATTGCCGCAGTCGGTTAATAGAATATTGAATCCTGCATTGACGGCTCTATGCTGAAATGCATCATCGAGAATGATCACTTGTGTGCCCGGCCTGTCATGCAATAACTGGGGAATGGCAACCAGTCTTTCTTCGCCAACGGCTACCGGCACGTCGGGAAACTTTTGGTGAAATAACATCGGCTCATCCCCGATATCCAATGAAGTTGTATGTTCCTTTGCTAACGCATAACCTGTCGTCTTTCGTTTGTACCCACGGCTGAGCGTGGCCAGTTTAAACTTATCTTTCAAGTGACCGATCAGGAATTCAACCATGGGCGATTTTCCGGTGCCTCCTACTGATAGATTTCCAACACAAATAACGGGCAGGCCAAAGGAGGATGAGCGCAGCATTTTTGTATTATAAAAGAAATTACGCAACCAGATCGCGAGCCAATAGATAATTGAAAATGGTAAAAGAAGAATGCGGAAGGATTTTAAAAACCAGTTAGAAAACATAGGCATTGTTCGGAGTAATACAAAGGTTTAAAGGTACATCAAATTCGCGGGTGCCTTCAATAACATCGACAGGCTCGAAATAACAAAAGCCGACCTTTAAACAGTCAGGTTTGCACCGTTGGAGATATTTATCATAGAAACCCTTACCATATCCGACACGATAACCTCGTTTGTCAAAAATAAGAAGCGGTACAAATATCATATCAATGGCCGGGGCGTCAGTCATGGTTCCATCGATCGGTTCATATATATTCCAGCCGTTCTTCTGAAACGCGGTATCCGCATTTACTTCGACGGCCTCCATCGCGAGTTTTTCAAAATCGGCTTTTGGGTACAAGAATTTTATCGCCGGGTTTTTAAATTCGATATAGTCATTAAAAAGATGCATGTTCGGTTCATTATTTTCTTCAATGGGCCAGTAGGAGAGAAGGCGGTCAATATGCGGTAATTCAATTTTTTGAAATTGTATCAGCATAAGGTCATCAGCCTTTAGTCTTTCCGCATCGGAAAGGTTTTTTCTCTTTTCCCTGTAAATACTTCTTGCCTCTTCTTTACGCATGTATTGTCGACTATTAACTATTAACTTTTATCTATTATCTACGACCTGTTCTCAATAAATATTGAAAAGATCGTTGTTCCATAATTCCTTTCTGTTTTGTAGAATGGGATTTTTTTGTAATCATTTCTTGGCGTGTGTTCCAGCACAAACCACCCTTTTTGTTTCAGCAGTTTTCTTTCAAAAACCAGGATGGGTAACTCATCGATCTCGGCCAGGGCATAGGGAGGTCCAGCAAAAATGAAATCAAACTGTTCAGTGCACTGGTCGATGAATTTGAATACATCCATCTTTATCACCTTAAGTTGATCAAGTCTTAGTTGACCCGCAGTTTTTTTTATGAACTCATACATCTGGTTGTCTTTTTCCACGATCGTTTGATCGGCAGCTCCTCTTGACGCCAGTTCAAAACTTATGCTGCCGGTGCCTCCGAAAAGATCAAGAGTTTTCAATTCAGAGATATCCAGATTGTTTTCAACGATATTGAACAGGCCCTCTCTGGCAATATCCGTGGTGGGCCTTGTGTGAGGCATCTTGTTTGGTGGATGTAGTTTTCTTCCTCCCAGCTCTCCTCCTATGATACGCATGCTGCCAACTTATATAGCGATGAAAAAAAATGAACAGGATATTCATGAAAAGGGTTGCTTAGTCTTACGCCATTCGCGATAGAAGCAAACTCAATATTCAAAAAATATTGATCCAGTTCTTTATATATGGCGGAGCGTTTATCAACTAAGCCGGATATCAACAACTTTATCTGGCTTTGAGAAAGTGAAAATTCTTTGCAGATCTTCAGCAGCCAATACAATATATCGGCTGGCTTGGAGTAAGCAAAGATTTGTGCCAGCAATATTGAATGATGTTTAATCACCACGATGCTAAAACTATCCGTTTTAAAGTCTATTATCAGTTTTCCGCCTTCGGGCGGGTCGATCCTGTTTTTTAGAACGATGGAATACACATGCCAGAAATTGCCCGTTGCAAAATTCCGGCTTAGTAATTCGTGCAGGGAGACGGGAACATTATACGTGTTGTACAGTTGCCATTCAGAAACCGATTCGCTTATCGTCGTGTTCTGATCTTTTTCATAAAGCGCCTGCAATAATTTTTTTGTTTCTTCAAAATGATAAAGGTTTGACGGGATCAGGATATTTTCCCTCATGTAGTAGCCGATCACAGTTTGCCGGAATGATCGCTTCAATTCTGGATGAGCCAGGAGAACTTTTTTCAGCATCTCATCCCTGTCATGCTCTTCTGCTGCATAATAAACCGATTGTATCATCATCTTAGCGGCATGGTCAGTGACGGCGAAGCAACAATGTGTTTCACCGATCTCCATCAGCAGGTTGGCTTCTGATGCGTTCAGGTCACCACTGTTTCCTATTTTGAAAACCGGTTTCATCGCTTGCAATATAAGGATAAGGTTTAAGGCACAAGGTGCAAGAGTCAACATTTTTTGATCTCTCTTGCCCCTTGAGGCCTGTTCCCTGGTTCTTCTTCCTTGCGCCTTGTTCTTTGAGCCTTGTCCCTTGTTCCTTCTTCATTATCTTGCATCCCTTTTTAATATGGCAAGCTCGCACAGTCTACAAGTTGACACCACTTACAGGCAAATCATCAAATTGGCTCTGCCGATCAGCTTTGCTATGCTCATTCCTCAATTCAATTTCGTTACCACCAATATTTTCCTGGGTCATTATAACCAGGAATCACTTGCTATCGCGGGTATTGCCGGCGTATACTACCTCATCTTTGCGATGATCGGGTTTGGACTCAACAACGGGTTGCAGGCTCTCATTGCACGACGGGCCGGTGAAAACCGCCCGGAAGAGATCGGGAAAATTTTTTCGCAGGGAATTTATATCGCATTCGCGATCGCGGCCATTAGTATTTTACTTACATGGACCCTTGCGCCAACTATTTTAAGACAGGTTATTCGTTCGGCAGACATGGCGGAAAAGACCATCAATTTTTTAAAGATCCGTATCTGGGGATTGATCTTTTTATATATCTATCAGATGCGAAATGCGTTATTGGTAGGAACCAACCAAAGCCGATATCTTGTCTTTGGTACACTCGCTGAGGCGATCACCAATATTATTTTTGATTATGGTTTTATTTTCGGGCATTTTGGTTTTCCGGAACTTGGATTAAACGGCGCTGCCCTTGCTTCGATTATTGCGGAGTTTATGGGCATGTTTGTGATCTTCCTTGTGATCTGGCGCAAAGGCATCAGTAAGCGATTTGCTCTTTTCAGTCACTTCAGCTGGAATGCTCCCATTGTTAAACAAATTCTTTCCATATCGACACCGCTCATTTTTCAATTAGCGGTCAGTCTCATAAGCTGGGAGTTTTTTTATATCCTGGTTGAACATCATGGACAGGAAGCGCTGGCGATCTCCAATATCATGAGAAATATTTTTGGTATCGTGGGTTGTGTCAGTTGGTCCTTTGCAGCAACCACCTCGGCCATGGTGAGCAATGTCATCGGCCAGGGTAAGCACGAGAAAGTTCAGCCATTGATACTCAAGATCATTTCCATCACGTTAACTGCATCCATTATCATTTGTATTATTCTGAATCTTTTTCCGCAAACACTTCTTTCTGTTTTTGCCCAGGACGAAGGTTTTAACCAGCATGCAATACCGGTGATCCGTGTAGTAACTTTTGCTATGGTGCTGATGTCATTTGGTACAGTTTGGCTAAATGCAGTTACGGGTACAGGCAACAGTCGGGTTACCTTTTTGATCGAGCTGGTCACCATCACACTTTACAGCATTTATATCTGGCTGGTATTGGAAAAATTTTTTCTGCCTATTGTCTACGGCTGGATGAGTGAGTGGCTCTACTGGATCAGTTTATTCACTTTTTCTTACTTCTATATAAGGAGTGGTAAATGGAAGACCAAGGTGATTTAAGGCTTCACCGTCCAACTCGTTCTCCAAAGAAGAAGGAACGTTGTTATAGTGCACAGCCAGCCTTTTGCTTTTCCACATTAGCCATGAATACCGTCGAGCAATTTTATCTTGCTGAAATGCTTAATGGGTGCAGATGACAAGATTCTGTCGTTTGGGCTCTCCTCTCTTTCTGGAGAAAGAGACACAGAGGTCTGGTTCAACTACATTTTTGCGTCTTCGTGTCTTCGCGGCATTCTCTTATCTTTAGTTTTATTTCATTGAAAACTTCCATTATGAATTACCGCTTGCTTATGATGCTGATCGCTGCGTTAGCGATTCTTTCCTGCAACAATTCAACGGATACAAAGATGGCCGCATCGAAATATAAAACAATTGGAACGATTGATCGGATAGATCCGGCACTCGACAGTATCATGTCCCCGGGTGTAAAAATTGAGGTTATCGCTGATAGTTTCGATTGGAGTGAAGGACCTGTTTGGATCGAATCAAAGAACATGTTGTTGTTCTCTGATGTGCCCCAGAACATTGTTTATAAATGGACAGAAGAAAAAGGGAAAGAAGTTTTTCTGACGCCTTCCGGTTATTCAGATTCAACGAAACGTGGTGGTGAAATGGGTTCGAACGGATTGACGCTTGATCCAAATGGTCAGTTGGTGCTTTGTCAGCATGGCAACCGCCAAATGGCAAGGATGGATGCTTCTTTTGATGCGCCCAAATCTGTATTCATACCAATTGCTAAGAATTACAAGGGGAAAAAATTCAATAGCCCGAATGATGGAGTGTACAACAGCGCTGGTGAATTGTTTTTCACAGATCCACCATATGGCCTGGAAAAACAATTGGAGGACCCTAAAAAAGAAATTCTTTTCCAGGGTGTTTATAAAGTCAAAAAGAACGGCGAAGTAATCCTGCTTGTTGATTCCCTGACCCGACCCAATGGCATTGCCTTCATGCCGGGCGAGAAAACGTTGCTTGTGGCCAACTCCGACCCGGCAAAACCAAATTGGTATGCTTTTGATGTAAACGGGGATTCATTGAGCAATGGCCGGATCTTTTATAGTGCAGCAGGATACGATACCACTTTAAAAGGTTTGCCAGACGGAATGAAGATCGACCGGAATGGGAATGTATTTGCCACAGGTCCCGGGGGATTATGGATATTTAATAAAGAAGGTAAAGTATTGGGAAAAATTAAATTCAATGATGCTACTTCTAATTGCGCCCTTTCTCCTGATCAAAAAACTTTGTACATCACGAATGATATGAATGTGCTGAGGATAAAAATGAGATGAGCTTCGTGAACGTTGTGGTCCGTCGGGTCCGTAGTGACCACATATGGTCACAAAGATCACAATGAAAACACAAAGACCACAAAGTAAGATACGATTGCAGATAGCGGTAATTGTTTATTGGATCAATGAGTCTTGTAATCAAACCTGCCGTCAGTGATATTGATAATTTTACCGGTATGTGTCTGATAAACCTGCATTTCAAATGTGCCAGAAACAATCCCAGCGTTAAGATCAGAGTGGGTGATGTTTACGGTGCCGGTATGAATTGAATCAGTTGTGTATTCAGAATCGTACAGTAGCTTGTACATTCCGTAGCTGGCTTCAGGCAAAATTGCATAAGGCCTGATAGTGGTATTCCTATTTAGATAGTAGGTACCAACAGGGGTAGTATTCTTCAAATAGATCGTTATCTCGTCATTTTCAGCATAGGCCCTTACATAAATGCTTATCGTATTATCGACTTCCACAAAAAAACCTCCTGATGTAGGATTGACGCCACTAAAGCCTCCTCTTCCCGAGGGAACCCACGCTTTACCATTCACAAGGCAACCAAAAGTATTAGCTCCTGTTGCAGTAGCAGAGGGCAACTTATCCTTCTCTTTTTTGCAGCTGGTTATTAGTAATAAGGCGATTGACACGGCAATTAAAATATGTCGCATATGTAAAAGGGCATTTAAAATGTGAGCTAAAGACGAACTTATGTAATCACACTAATCTTTCCAGCACACCCTTGCGCTTTACAATGTTTTTATAATCCCATTGGATATTTTTAGATTTTTCAAGCCAGCGCTTCAGATCCTCTTTATTTATCTGCTCCACGCTGGTGTAACGAACTTCCGCAGCCTTAAAACTTCCTTCAGGTTGCAAACCCGCTTCATCAAATGACTGGCCACTCCAAAATAATAATCGAATACAGTCCTTTAGTTTGCTATAACCAACGATCGGGTTACCATCAAGGAACCATACAGGATGCGCATGCCAGATCTTATTGGCTGCTTCGGGAAGATGGCTGTCAATTTCATTGGCTAATAAATTGCAGATCGCCTTGTCATTTGCTGATTCCGAGTTATTGTATGCCTGGACATCTTTGTTCATAAAAAGTTATTTTATCCTTACAAAAATGTGTTTAATGTTTTTATGGGAAGTTTCTCTTTCGTCAATTTCAAACTGTCTTGTACTCTTGATCAGTGGCAAAAGTTTTAAAAAGCCATAATTCCTTGGATCAAAATCAGCTTTTTTCTTGAGAATAAAATTACCCAGCTCTCCTAAAAATGTCCATCCGTTTTCATCTGCCAGGGCGGCGACACTTTCTTTTAAAAGCCTGATCAGGTCCTGGTCAACTTTATTTAATGTTGTTCTTCCGGGTTTGACTTTTTGACCCCTCGGTACTTCGGTTGCTTCTTTTACAGGAGCTTTTAGGATTTCCAGGTATACAAACTTATTACAGGCAGTAATAAATGGCAATGGAGTTTTTTGCTGGCCGATGCCGATCACTTTCATGCCCGCCTCCCGAAGCCGGATAGCCAGTCGGGTGAAGTCACTGTCCGAAGAAACGATACAAAAGCCATCAACCTTTTCGGAATATAGAATGTCCATGGCGTCAATGATCAGCGCACTGTCGCTTGAATTTTTCCC
>Ga0068868_100002176_pt1 | contig 13514 bp, 24 predicted proteins | sample KBSMisM42_FD_64660 | JGI IMG/M metagenome (GOLD analysis project Ga0068868, IMG submission 64660) | Miscanthus rhizosphere microbial communities from Kellogg Biological Station, Michigan, USA - KBS Miscanthus M4-2 | ecosystem: Host-associated > Plants > Roots > Rhizosphere > Soil ...
AACGCTTGCGCTGGACGGAGAGCGCGGCTCTCCAGGCCACAACGCTGGCTTCGGCGGCCGCTCGGCCTTCACGAGACAGCCCGCTTCCACAGTGCGCCGTCGCCGCCTTGCCAGATCGCTTCGATCGGTGTGCCCCAGTCGGACCGTGGCCAGGGACAGGAGTCGGAAGTTTCGCAAGAGCACCCGGTACCGCTTGTCCAGCCTCCTGCGCTCGTTGTTGCGGATCGGGTCGATGCCGGTCATGAGGCGGGTGCGGGTCTGCATCCGGCGACGGTGGTTCGTCATAGCGAGTCGAACCCAGTGACGATGAACGCGGGCAACGACCGGGCGACTTCGAGCATCGCCTCACCGAGCCGCTGGGCGCCCGTTTTTCGCGGACGCGGCCGGCGCGGGCATGACGCTTCCCCGTTCGGGTCCTTGATCTCAGCGACGAGCGCCGGGGTGAGCAGGGTGCCGCAGTGAGGGCACGGCTGCAGGGTGACGGCCATCAGATCGCCTTCCCGCCGTGACGCTGCGCCCGGGTCGCGTTGTAGTTCAGCTTCTCGATGATTGCCGAGCCGAGGTCGATGCCCGTTTCGCCGGCGAGCGACAGGCAGCGGATGACGATGTCGGCGAGTTCCGACGGAACTCCCTCGGGCTTGAACGGCCCGAACGCTTCCCCCTTCTCGAACGGACTGTCGGGCTGCCCCTTCGTGGGGTAGTAGGTCTCGTGAATCTCGTGGTTGTCGCGGATCTCCTCGATCGCCTCGGCGACCTCGGTGCCAATCAGGGCGAGCTTCGCGATGTAGTAGTTCCGTAGCGCCGCCGAAGCGTCGATCGACGCGTCGAATGTCGGCGCCATGGTGTGGGCGTGCCAGAGGCGGTGACCTTCCTCACCGAAGCCGATCTCGTCCTGCCAGTCGCGCTGCATTGTCGTCAGCTGCGAGAAGAGGAGGCGGATGTCGAGGGCGAGCGGGCTCACCGGTTCGATCTGGGTTGTCATGCGGTTCCTTTCAATCGTTTGATCTCGTCGGAGATGTACCAGCGGGCCTTCTCGAGGTCCTCGATGTGCTTGGACTCGTCGCCGTCAGCTTTCAGGCCAGCGCGCCACAGGTACTTGATGGCGTTGCCGATGTTGAAGTTCCGGTGCCTGGTGATGGTGATGCACTCCACGCCTGAGGGGTCGGACGTGTAGTGCGGCGGGTGGTTCACCATGTCGGCAGTCGTGGTGTCGCTCATCCGGCCCCTTTCAGTCGTTTCACGGTGGACCAGTGGCGCTTCTTCGCCTTGGTCTGGCGGATCACTTCGGTGCGCTCGGCGTCGCGTTGCGCGATCACCCCGGCGATGACGGATACCGCGTCGGTGCGGAGTTCCTCCATCTCGGCGGCATGGTCGATGTCCTTGTTCTCGTTCGCCAAAGCGATCTCAACGAGCGCGTTATGGGGGAGCTCGTCGATGGAGGCAACATGCTCGGCGACCGAGGCGATCAGTTCGGTGGGGTCCTCGACGCCGGCGGTCTCCACGGCGACCTGCTCCACCAGTTCCGGGACGACGACTGCGAGACGGAGGGCGTTCTGCCACACCTTCCGGCGGCGGCCCTCCCGCACGGCGTCGACGGTGACGATCAGGAGCGCGATGATGCACTCCGCTGCGAGGCAGCCGCACACGAGGACGACCGCTGCCCAGCCCGTCACGTGACACCTCCGGAAGGTACGAGGTAACCGCGACCGCCGCAGCGGGCGCACTCTTCCCAGCGGTCCCTGAACTCGATCTGCTCGGGATGGAAGATGTGTCCTTTGCCGCCGCAAGTCGTGCAGTCGATGTTGCCCGGCGCGTGACGAGGGCAGTAGGTCTTATCGTCTGCTGTCACGGTCCATGTCTCGTCGAACTCGCCACGACCTTCGGCCAGCCACTCGCGAAGCCCCTCAAGCGGGTAGTGACTGGCACCCCCGTCATCGTCACTGGGAGCCACGCTCGCGCAACCGTTCGCATCGCAGGTCGCGCGGTAGAACATCTCGCTCTCGATCACAGTCGCCACTCCCCCGGGATGTTGCGCCCGTGTTTGATCACGAGCTTCTGGGCCTCCTTCGTCGCGGTGGCGACACGGTCGACGTTCGCGTCGAACTCGTCCTGCGTCAGATCCCGGTGGCACGCTTCACAAACCGCCATCCGTTCAGCGCCACGCATCTCCGGCGGGTAGATGCCGAGCCGGCCACCGCACCACGGGCACGGCAGCTTCGACCAAGTTGCGCGGTCGCGTTGCGGCCACCTTGCTGAGAGGCGGAATACCTCGCCGACCTGCTCGTGGAACTCCATCACCTCATCGGCACGCAAATGCATGATCGGGTCCAGCTGGGTGCGCAACCACAGGCCGACGATGCCGACCACATATCGGGCATCCGACGGCGTGGTGTTCGCCGGGAGGCCGATGATCCGGTCGTCGCGTGCACGCCAAGAACGACGGGCGGGCGAAGGGGGAGCCAACCGCATCGCTTCCGCGAACACAACCGACCAGTACACGAGCAGCTTGTACACCTCGTTCGCGTCATCCCACGCCTGAACATTGAACGGCAGCGGCGACTCCTTCGACGTCTGCACCCGCTCACCGGACCCGCCCGACGCGTCACGGAGGGACGCGATGTGCGCGACCAGGCCCGGGGCGAGCTCGAGCGCGAAGCGGGTTCGGCGGAAGAACGGCTCCGAGAAATGCCCGTGGACGGCAGGCAGGATCTCAGGGTTCGGGTCGTTCTCGGTGCCGCTCCTCACAGCCCGGTCGTACGAGAGTTTGATGGTGGCGTTCATGCGGGGCTCCTCAGCAGACCGAGCGTGAAGGTGGTGGTTAGGGGGCCGAGCGCACCGCAGTACGGGCATCCGACCTGCTCGCCGAAGAACGACGCCACCGAGTAGGTGTTGTGGTGAGATCCGCACCAGACGAAAACGGCCCGGCATGTTGGGGTGTTGCAGCGAAGCCACCACTCGGCCTCGGCTTCGCAGTTCTCAGGGGCGTGCATGTCGCACACGAGGACGATGTCCTTCTCGTAAGGGGCGAGCAGGAACCGCTCGAAGGCACGCTTCGCCGCCTCCGTGTCACGGTTCAGCTGCTCGGGCTCGTCCAAGATGGTCACTTCTCGTCGCCGCTGTTGAAGATCGAGGTGACGTTGCCGCGCGTGACCGGTGCCTTCGGTGCGGGTAGCGGCTCAGCTGCGTCCATTCGCGCCTCCCGCGCCTGACGCATCCCCTCCTGGACCGACTTCACCGTGTACACGATGAGCGTCGCGAGGATGCCCCCGAGCGCGACCACGGCGATGCAGCCGAGGATGAACAGGACGATGCCCCACACGACGGCGATCGCGGTGCCCATCAGCCGACGCTCCGGATGTTCTCTGCCACTTTCTCCAGGGACGGCAGGTTCCCGGGCATGACATACGAGGCGATCACGGGGGCGACCGGGGCGGACTTCGGCGTCCGCTTCAGCTTCGCCAGTTCCCCCTTCACCGCCTTCAGTTCCGCGGTGCGCTTCGCCAGCAGCCCCCGCTCGCCCGCCGGCCGCGTCACCAGGGCGCCAAGGACCTCGGACATCACCAGAGTGATGAACGGGGCAGCCGCCTTGCCCACCGCGCCCGTCCACGCCTGATAGTCGGCGAGGTGCGAGTGCGACGACACATAGAGGAAGTTCGCCGCGCTGCTCATCACCGTGAAGACGATGGCCAGGACGGTGAACCAGAAAGCGGTGCCTTCACGGCCGCGCGACTTCATGGCCAGAGACGACAGCGCAAGGGTAGCGATCGGGATGTCGAACGCAACCGGGACCGTCCACGAGAACTCCGGGGGGAGCTCGAACCAGGCAGCCACGTACAGCTGACCCGACCACGACATGATCACACCGGAGAGTCCGGCGGCGACCACCAGGACGACTATCACCCGGTACACCCAGATGTTGTCGGCGTTGATACGCGCGCCCGCGCCGGTGCGGCGCTGCGGCTTCGTTCTTGTCATTCAGGGCTCCTTGTTGATGGTGATGAACACGGCTTCCCGAGCGAGAAGCACATGGTGAGGCGTGAGTGCCGCCGTCGCGGTCGTGGCTATATCCCCGAGGTCTGCACCGCACTCGCACTCCCAATGCGGTTCCGGGTACGGCAACAGGACTGCGATGTGGTGACCTTCGAGCGCGGCGATCGCGGCATCCGCAGCCAGGCACCCGCACTCAGCCACCACCGAAGGGAGCGGGGCGCCGAGCATCGCGGTCTCCAGTTCCTCCTTGGTGGCGTCACCGAGCTCGCGGTCGCAGCGGTCGCACGCGCGCTTCACCGTCAGCCGGCGGCTACCGGTCGCGGTCGTCTCAGGTGGCGTGCTCGGGCGGGTCATGACTCGCACTCCGTCTGACCGGGTCGGTGCAGCATGAAGCAGTCCGTGCATGGCGTTTCGCCGGGCCGCACGGACAGGGCTTCATCGTCTGGGCAGACGACGTGCCGGTAGCCGTTGCCGACCGACTCGACGATCTGTCCGGGTAGGATCGCGTCGCCGCTCTCGGCGCAGGTGCTGTGATACTTCGCTTCGAAGCTCATGTGCCGGCCGCCTTCCGGTGGTATCCCAGCGCGCAGTAGCAGCAGCGTTCGTGCGCGCAGCAGTCTGTCGGTGTCATGCGCCGGCCTGCTTCCGGTACTCGACAGCACGAACGTGGAGGAATCCCCTGTACCGGCTGGCGGCGTCCTTCTTCGACTCGGTCCAGTGCTCGAACCCGGGGATCGGGAACGACGCTGCCTCGTCCATCGTCTCGGCGCGCACCTGGTCGGCGGGGACGAGAACAGCAAGCACAGCATCCGCGAGTGCCAGGTACGCGGGCCAGGAGGAATCCTCGTCGGCCTCGCGCTGGTCGCGGTTCCGCATGTCGTTATCGGGGCGGTTCGCCCGTTGCAGCGCTCGCGCGATCGTTTCGCGGTCTGCTGTGCGCTGGACAGCGGGGACACCGTACCGATAGAGCACACCGTCTGCCATGATCCGCGACTTATTTAGGTCGGCCTCGGCGGAGTCGATGACCTGCCATGCTCCGAAGATCGCCTGAGCGACCTGCTCGCGCGCGGTGTCGTAGTCGCGACCTGTCGGGTGGTCGGCGGGGGCACCGAGCACACCCGACGCGACAGGCTCCACGTCCCCGAACGTGACCGGCTTGCCGAGTGAGCGTGCATACTCGATTTCGCGCGCCGTGCTCTCGCCGTAGTAGCCGCCCACGGTCACGACATGCACCCGGTCGGCCATGTCGATCTTCTGCCGGTGCAGCGCGTCGAGCATCCGCTTGAGGTCGGTCGCGTCGGTGTCCCAGTTGAGATCGGGGAAGTCGTGATGCCCGAACATACCGAGCGAGATAACGAGCTTGCCCTCCATCGTCAGCCGAGCGACCTCGGAGAGAATCTCGTCGCGGAACTTCGAGGACCCGCAGATCGTGACGACCTCGGCGCGGTCGGGTGCGACCGTCACCCGGTCAGCGGCAGGATGCCGAAGCACGCCGTCCGGCTCACCGAACAGCACCGCGTGGACCTCGCGGGCGATGTATTGCCCGACGTTGCTGCTGAGCACGCCGGCATCCGTGTCTCCGCAGTCTGCGTACACGTCCTCGATCGCGCGTTGGGCCAGGTGCGAGAACGCCAGCATGAGCGAGCCCTCGTTGCGCGAGATGCCCAGGTTCGCGTCTGGAGCCAAGGCTCCCGCGAGCGATCGCGACCCGTCATCGAAGATCGCGGCCTCCAGTGCGGCGCGTTCGGTGGCGGTCTTGTCGTCACCCACGGTTGGACTCCTGCTCGGCGTCGAACTGCTCACGGCGGCGGTTGGATTCGGCGCAGCGGGCCGAGTGACCTTCGGGCCACGCACATGCCGGATCGCGCAGGCACCTGTAAGGACGCGCTTCCGGTTCGTCGGGCGGTTGCTTGACCATTGCTTGATCGCTCGGTTCGGCTCCCTCGAACGCGCCGCCCTTCGCCTTCATCGCCACATAGCCGCTCGGTTCGGCGGCACCCTGCGAACCACGAGAGCCGCGACGGAGGATAGCGAGCACGTCGCGGTAGACCTGATCCAGCATGTATCCCGCCACTCTCTCGGCGCGGCCCAGCGCCTCCGCGATCAGGGCGTCAGCGGCGCCCGCGCGGGCTTCCTGTTCCGAGAACCCCGACTCCCAGTTCATCGATGTCAGTCGTGCCGTGTCGCGCTGAATCGTCATTGACGACAGTTCCGCGCGCAGACGGTCAATCTCAGCCATCCCCTCGCGGACGATCACTGCAGCGATGGCACTCGACCCTGGAAGCAGCATCTCGAGCCGGGCCTTCACGTCGTCGGTCATGAGTTCGCTACCTCCAGCAGCACATCCGCGTGGCACGTCGCATCGGGAGCGCACCAGCACGCCAAGTCATGGCCGCGGAGCGCGGTCACGATGTCCTCCCGGGCCGGGGGTTTCTTCCCCGTCACCCGCACCACCCCGGAGAGCCACAGCCGGTACCAATCGACCGCCTTCGAGGTGTCCTCCGGGGTGACAAGAATCAGGCGGGTTTCGAACCAGACCCGGATCGGCTTACCCACACGGAACGGGTTCCCCCACATCGTGGTGCGGTCCACCTTGATCGCATCCGGGTGCTCGGCCTTCCACGGGTGCTGGCGGGACATCTGGATACGCTGCGGGGCCGTCATCGTGTCGCCTCGAAGATCATCGAGCCGTACCCGGCCTGTCGGATCGCGTCGTGGACCGGGTAGTCGGTCGGGTTGGCGACCTTCCACAGCTTCACGATCAGGGCATGTGCGCGGCGCACCTCGGCGATGAGGGCGGGGACATCCTCGCGGGCGTGGGCGATGAACGTCGCATCCTCTTCGATCATGCCGTCACCCGAGTCGAAGTCGCCGCCGGGCATGTTGTAGCCCTCCGCAGCAGGGCCGCTCGAGACGGAGTAGACGGTGGAGACCTGCCGCGGGTCGAGATAGATTCCCCACGGTCCAGACGTCGCGTCGAGCACACGCCTTTCGATAGCGAGAAGGTCGAGCTCAGGCATCACGCGCCTCCCCGATGGTGTCTGATGCCGTGAGAGCGTCGCGTCCACCGTGGATCAGTTCGAGCGTGCGCAGCTTGCTCACGCTGTTCCGGAACCCGCCCGATGTCGCCTGGTAGCCGGTGATCTCCGCGACTTCATCCTGCGTCAGCGACGCCGGGTACACGGCCAGCAGGGCATCCAGGATCGCGCGATGCTGCTGACCCACCTGCGCCTTCCAGTGGTCGATCAGCGCCTGCCCGGTCGGCAGCGGGTCGTACTCGCCCAGGGCCGCCAGGCCCGCGTCGGTGATGGACAGCGAGTCCCTGGTGCCTTCGAGGTGACCAGACGTGCGCTGCGCCGAGATCGTGTTGCGGAACCCGCCCGACTTCGACGAGTAGCCCGAGAGGATCGCCAGCTGCACGTGCGTGCGAGGCCCGTACGTTGCGAGCACGGTCAGGATCGTCCGCGCGGCCTTACCTAGCGGTGCGGGCTCGCTGCCCTGCAGTGACGCGGACGAGCTCTCAACCTGGGTCGCTTCCGCCTTTGCGGCAACAGCGACACGACGCGGCTGGACGGGCGGGCGGACCGGAGCGGGCACCGCGGCGGCGAGGACCTTCTGCACGATCCCGGTGTGCAACGGCAGCACGTTCACGAGGCCCTTCAGCATCGACTCGATGTCCGCGAGTTGGCGCTTCTCCTCCTCGGTCAGCAGCGGGATCTCGACGATCTTCTCGACCTCTCGAACGACCTCGACAGGGACCTGCACCTTCTCGGGAGCCCGGTCACGCAGATGCCGCTCGAGCTCCGCAATGCGCGCCCTCAGCACCTTCGGATCGTCAGCCTTCGCCTTCTCGATCGTCTCCGCCATCACCGCGGCGATCGCGGTCAGGTCCACATCGGCCAGAGTCGCGGTCGGTTGGGCAGCGACACCGACCTCCGGTGTCGCGCCGGCGTCGTACGTCCACCGTTTGCGGAAGCGGAACTGGAACGGCGCACCACGCCCCGGCTGCCAGATCCACACCTCACCGGGTTGTAGGCCGGGCAGACGGCTGAGGATGTCCGCCGCCAACCCGTCCGCCGCGGTTTCGATCCACCCCTTCGCGGCGAGACGATCCTGCGGGCTGGTGGTCTGCATTAGCAGCAGGTTGTCCGCTTGGGTGAGCACATTCTTGTTGAGGCTCGCGGAGCGTTGCGTCATCATCACGACGCCGAGGCCCTTCCACCGGCCCAGCTTCACCAGGCGTTCGAAGTTGCCCAGCATCCGCTTCTCGTCAGGGCCTGCCTGCTGGGGGATGTACTCATGCGCCTCTTCGAGCACGAGCATCATCGGCTCCTTAGAGTCGAAGCGGTAGAACGCCTCCGCGAACGGGGCGAGGAACTTGGCCCGCTCGCCGATGGAGAACTCGCTGACGTCCAGGACAGCGGACAGGCGGCGACCGCGGAGCAGGTCCGCGACGTACTTGCCCGCCCCAGGCTCGAGCGGGACATCCGCGTGCAGACCGCCGAAGATCGGGACCGGGATGCCTGGGGTTCCGTCCGCTCGCGCGCGGAGGCCGTACCAGTCGCCCTTCGGGTCGACGACGACGAAAGGCACCCCGACTGAGTAGACCTCCTCGACGATCACGACGCCGGCAGAAGTCTTGCCGCTGCCCTTCTTGCCGAGGATCGCGGTCGACTGGGTGATGAAGCTCAGCGGTTCAGTGACACCGGGTGCAAGTTCGAGCTCCTTGGTCATCGGCGGAACCCTTCGGAGGGCTGCATCCTGACCGGCTCGGCGGCGAGGATCTCGTCGAGTCGAGCGCTCACGCGATCACGGGCGGCGATGAACTCGATGTGCCGCGCGAACAGCAGCGGCAGGTTGTCGAGGGCATCAGCTGCGGCCTGATAGAGCGCGCCAGCCCGGATCAGGTTGCGCTTCTCGTCATCGACGGGCTTCCAGAACTCGGAAGCCCACGGCCACGTCGACGGAGGGGTGGGCGACGCCGAATGCTGCTCGTACGACGTGCCGGCGGCGGCGAGTTGCTCGTGCCGACCGAGATCCTTCTCGCGCGTGTAGCCCTCGCTGTGGATCTGGCGGACGCGCTCCGCACGGATCAGATCGAGACCTGACATGCCCATCACGCGACCGCCTCGTCGTCGGTGACGAAGGTGACCTTGCCTGCGCCGAGCAGCTGGATGCGCTCGACCATCTCGGCGGGGGTTGGAGGGGTGTCGAAGCCGAACCGCTCCACCGTCGCCTGCTCATCGTCGGTGACCTCGGGCGCAGCTGCACGCACCGGGATCGCGGTCGCCTCGTCGATCGCCGTCATCAGGTACTGGATGAACACCTCGCACGAGGTCGAGTTCGGGAACGTCGCCACAATGCGGGTCTTCTTGTCATCCGGGCGCTGCACCGCCAGGATCGGCAACCCCTTCCGCTCGGACCGAGGGCCGGCGTAGATGTGCGTGAGTCCGATCTGGAACGTGTGTCCCTCGGAACCGCGGATCAGGTCAGGCATAGCGTTCTCGTTTCTGTGCGTTCGGGAAGTGCGCTTCGAGCCAGTCGATGCGGTCGAGGAATGACAAGTTCAGGGAGTCCAGGTACTCGGCGATGCGCTCCCACTCGGCCTGCTGCTCGGCGAGGATCCGGCGAGTGCGTTCGAGGCGACGCGCGTTCGCGCGGTCCCGCCAACGGCCTGCGTGCAGACGGTGCTGCTCGCGCATCTCATCGACTGACGGCGGGGCGTTCAGAGCAGCGAGTGCCACCTGGCCGAGGTGCTCGCGGTCGAACGGGCGGCCACACGCGCAGAGCTTGCCGTTGGCGTCGATACCGGTGAGCTCGTGCTCAAGGATGGCGTTCACGCGGACACCGCCTTCGGCGCCATCGCGGCGACCCGAACCCATTCGGTGCGTACGGTCTCGGGAGAGTCCTTCGCCGTGCGCTCGAGGTACGCCTCCGGCCAGCGGACGTGATCCGTCGCCAGACCAAGCACCGCGCCCGCAACATCCACAGCGACGGCGACCGCCTGGGGGCCGTCAATGCGCCCCACCACCGACTCGAACGCCAGCAGCACACGGCTGAGGCGCTTGATGCCGAGTCTGCTCGCGGACTCAGCCAGGAACTCCGAATCGGTCAGATCGGCTCGCGCGGGTATTACGTGATGGACCTCTGAGTCGTGTGTCTGGTCTGTCTTGTCTTCTAGCTCTGACTCTGGACTCTGACTCTGGTTCTGTTCGGGGTCCCCAGCGGTGGACGATCTAGAAACCCGTTGGGTTTCCTTTGGGTTTTGCTTGCGAGGGCGACCACCTTTCACTCCATTGAGGTAGCCGGTTACTCGTCGGGCCTCAATGGTTTCGGTGGTCTCCTGGTGCTCTGCGTAATCACGGAGCACATAGGTGTCGCCGTCGAGAAGCACGAGCGGGCGATCCGGGTGTGACGCGACAAGCTCAGCAAGGATCTTCGCTGACCAGTTCGCCAGCGCCGTCTTCTTTGGGATTCGCCCATCGAGGTTATACCGGCGGGAGTATCCGTTCATCTCCACGAACGCCCACTTCGCGTGCACACTCAGCGGTTTCACCTTCGGGTGCTCCGGGAAGTCAATCGGGAACGTCATGAACAGGCGCTTGTCGCGGACCATCAGGCACTCACCCCCTGGCGCAGCTGACCGAAGGTGAGAAGCAGGTCGACGGCAAGGGCGGCGAGGATCTGCTCACCGTGAAGGGTCCACGTCGTCGTGGCCTTGTGGAACACCGGGATTTCGGACGGGTCGTTGTTGGACTTGACCGACCAGCCCAGGTGCTCACCGATGAGGGTGTGGGCGATGCCGTGGCATCCCGAGTGGTTTCCGCCGGGCAGACCGTTCGACCCACCGCAGAGGTGCAGGAGGTTGTCTTCTGTGTCGAGCGCGTAGCCCAGGCGGGACTTGCAGAGGCGGTGGTGCATGTCGGTGGCGGGACGCAGTCCGCATCCTTCGCACATGCCGCCTGAGCGTTTGTGGACGGCTGCGCGCGCTGCGCGACCTTCGGCGGCCGTGAGGCGTGGGAGCTTCGGGCCGATCATGCGGCACGCTCCCCACGGGTGCCGAGCGCCTGCAGCACGATCGTGCCGAGCCAGTGCGCCACGTTCGACGCGACCGCGTTGCCGGCGCCCTTCGTCTGCTCGCCCTTATTGCCCTTCACGATGTAGCTATCCGGGAAGCGCTGGGCGCGGAGGTGCTCGCGGGGACCGAGCATCCGGAACCGGGAACCCTGCACAATCTCGGCGAGCTCGGCAGCGGTCCACTCCGGCTCGACGAGTGCGGTCGTGTTCGAAGTCGTCATCGTCGGCAGGGGGCCGCTCGAGGCGAGCGCCGCGCGGCCGCGACGGTACGGGATCACGAGGGCGTGGTTCCCGCCTCCCGATGCCGTGATCGGGTGCAGTGGGTCGCCAGGACTCGTGTTCAGGTGCGCGATCGAGGAACCGCCGTACTGGCGCGAGATGAACGCGCCCTCGGGGACGGTGAGGCCGTGATGGTTGCCGCCTGCGGTGATCGCGCCGAGCGCGTCGTCGGTTACTGAGCGCGCGGTCCCGGTGCCGTGCAAGTCAGCGATCATCGGCGGGATTACGACCCCATCAGAGTTCGAGGTCGTGCGAGCGCCGAGCGGATCGGTGATCGGATATGTGCGGCGACCGCCGCTCTCACCGTGCGCAGATACGGCGATGAACGGAGGTGACACCAGCCCCTCTGCGTCGCGTGTCAGGCGCGTGCGCAGCGGTTCGCTGGTCGGGTAGCCGTCGTCGTTCCACGTCCCGCCAGCGGGCACCACGATGCCGTCGCCGATCTTCGTCGTTGCCGGCGGCAGCGGCTGCTCGCTCGGCAGGTACTGGCGGCCGTGGTCGTCTTGGCCGTGGCGCACGTTCGTCACGAACGGCGGTACCGCGACCCCGTCGCCAGTTGTCGTCATCCGGGGGTCGAGCGGCGAGCCGTCCGCTGGGGTCACCCGGTAAAACTTGCGCGGCTGACCGTCGGAGGCAGCGTCGTACGTCTGCCCCGCAGCGGCGGTCACGATCGGGCGGGCGAACATCCTGATGCCCGCCTCGATGCGCCGCATGGTCGCCGCGGCGAGAGGCTTGTCCCGGTCAGCGATACGGTTCCCGAGGTCGTCCCAGTCGATCGCCGCGGCGGCGGGCAGCACGTACGGTTCGACCACTGCGGACGCGTGCCGGCCGTTGTCGCAGACGTACACATACTGCGGGCCGTACTTCCCGATCCGCCGGCGGTCGCTGCGCTTCCACGACTGCCGCGCCTCGACGTCGGTGCCGCATTGTGCGCACCATGCGAGCGGCCGCAGTTCGATGCGAGGCATCGGGATGCCGCGCTTGTAGAAGACGAAGTAGATCCGGTCGCGCCACTGCGGGGCGTGCGGGTTGGTGGCCCCGCCGACGTGCGCCGCGGTCACGCAGACGATCTGGTGCTCGTATCCGAGCGCATCCATCCCCGCGAGCCATGTGTCGAACAGGGGCCAGGTGGTGACCTCGACGACGTTCTCGACGATCAGGACCTTGAACTGCTTCGCCTCCGCAGCCCGCACGACATCCCACATGGTCGCCCGGGACCGCTCACCGGCCGCGTCGGGCACGTAGTCGTCGAACAGGTCCAACTCGGCGCGCAGTCGCTTTCTGCCCCCTGCTGGGCTGTGCCACGTGCACTCAGGGCTGAGCCAGGCGACGTCGGCTTTCGGCATCCGCCGCATGTCGAACCCGGACAGGTCGCCCTGGAAGTGGTCGGCGTCGGGGAAGTTCGCAGCGTGCGTCTCGATCGCGCGGTCCCAGTGGTTCGCCGCCCACACCAGCTGCAGCCCAGCCTCGGTGAGTCCCTGGCTGCTGCCGCCGAAGCCGCAGAACGAATCGGTGAAGGTGATGCTCATGCTGCGGCCACCACCCCATGAGGCGCGGTCTTGCGCCAAGCTCGTTCGAGGTGACGCGCCTTGCGCATCCCCCGAATGACCAAGGCATCGAAGTCGTGGCCGCCGAAGACGTAAGGCGCCGAGAACTGCTCCCGGTCAATACCCACGAGATCGAAGACGAAGCCGTTGCTCGCGATACCTGCCCGCGAGTAGACGACGCCCGGCTTCACCTCATAGGTCACATCGAGGGCGCCCGAAACAACATGGATCAGCGCGTGGCTCTCACCGATGTCTACGTTGATCATGAAGCGACCGCCTCATCGGCGTCGGCGGCGACCAGGTCGAACAGGGTAGGGATGGACTGCTTGCGGTCCTCCTCCGCCTGGTACATGACGGCGTCGCGGTGCGAGGTGGGGTTGAGCTCGATCCCGTAGCCGACGCGGCCCATGCGGCGAGCGAACAGAGGGACGGTGCCGAGCCCGGAGAAGGGGTCGAGCACAAGCTCGCCCTCGGTGGAGTAGCGGCCGATCAGACGCTCGACGATGTCGAACTGGAGCGGGCAGATGTGGAACTCGAGGTTCCGTGCACTGCTCGCCGTTCAGGGTGGCCATCCGGTTGATGTCGTTCCAGATCCAGGGCGAGTCGATGGGCGGGCTCATG
>Ga0068868_100002189_pt1 | contig 13473 bp, 21 predicted proteins | sample KBSMisM42_FD_64660 | JGI IMG/M metagenome (GOLD analysis project Ga0068868, IMG submission 64660) | Miscanthus rhizosphere microbial communities from Kellogg Biological Station, Michigan, USA - KBS Miscanthus M4-2 | ecosystem: Host-associated > Plants > Roots > Rhizosphere > Soil ...
GAGACGAAGACCAGGGTGGTGTCGCGGGCGTTCAGGTGTGCGAGGTGGGCGATCTGGTCGGCGACGAACGAGCAGCCGGGGCAGCCCTTCTCCGGGAAGCCCTTGACGTCGGGATCGAAGAAGAAGCGGTAGACGATCAGCTGCCGGCGCCCCGCGAAGAGGTCGGGCAGGCTGACCGGCCCGTCCGGCCCCTCGAAGCGGTACTCCTTCTCCACCGCCAGCCGCGGCATCCGCCGGCGTTCGGCCGCCAGCGCGTCGCGGGCGCGGGTCAGCTCCTTCTCCTTGGCCAGCAGCTCCTCGCGGGCGGCCTTCCACTCCTCGGCTGAGACGACGGGTGGCAAGTTCATCGCTGTTCCTCCTTCAGGTACTCGTCGACGACATCGAACATGCGCTCCCAGAGGGCGCGCTGGCGATCCATCCACTCGGCGGCGTCGCCGAGCGCCTCGGGCTTGAGCGCGATCGTGTGCGTACGGCCCTCCACTACCCGGGTGATCACCCCCGTCTCCTCGAGCACCTTCAGGTGCTTGGAGATCGCGGGCTTGGAGACATCGAAGTCGCGGGTGACTTCGCCGACGCTCGCCGGTCCGGCGGCGAGCCGTTCGACGATCCCGCGGCGGATCGGGTGCGAGAGGGCCTTGAACGGATCATTAACCATCTGGTTAACAGTAGCAGGAGCGGAGGGTGGGCCGGTGACGGGGAGACCTAGCCATTTGTTCGACGCGATCTGAACGAAAAAAGAATTTCGTGTCTTTTGGGAGAGCTCTGGCTAGTGTGAATCGGCCTGAGCGAAAGGCAGGGGCCAGGGAGGTCCCACCTCCGCTTTGAGAGATTCCCCGACCCGAAAGGGGCAATGCCCTATGCGATTTTTGCCACCCGCCCTCCGCCTGCTCGCGCTGTTCGCGATCTGCGGGGTCGCGTCCCTGGCCAGCGTCTCGAGCGCCTCCGGCGCGGCGACGCTCGGCCTCATGTTCACGGGGTCAGACGGCCCCACCGAAAGCGTCGAAGAATGGAAGGTGATCGGGAAGTCCGGCGCCGGATACTTCCGCACCCCCGTCGCCCCGGACCACTCGGCCAACGGCGCTGACTGGAGCTACTACGACCGGGTCTTCGGCCGGGCCGCCGAAAACGGCGTCAGGATCCTGCCGATCCTCGCCGGGCGGCTCAACGGCGGGACCGGGGTCCCCTCGTCGACCGAAAAAGCCGCCTGGTCGGAATGGGCGAAACAGGCCGTTCGCCGCTACGGCTACAACGGCGTCTTCTGGTCGACCAACCCCGGCATCCCGGCGATGCCGGTGAACGCCTGGGAGCTGTGGAACGAGCCGAACAACGCCTCGTTCGGCAGCATCACCGCCACCGCCTTCGGTGAATTCCTCGCCTGGGCGGGGCCGGCCGTGCAGGGCGCCTCGGAATCCTGGGGCGGTCAGAAAACCGGTGTCCTCTTCGGCGGCCTGCTCAGCTGGAGCGGTGGCACCAACTACCAGACCTACCTGAAAAACGCCTACAACGTCCCCGGTGCCGCCGCCGGCATCACCGGCATCGCCTTCCACCCCTACACGGTGGAAATCGCCAACAACCAGGAAAAGATCAACGTCACCAAGAACGCGATCGTCGGCGCTCGCAACTTCATCAACACCCTCAGCGGCGGCAGCAACAAGTCACTGTGGAACACCGAGTTCGGCTGGCCCTCCCGCGGCGAATTCGCCGTCACCGAAGAGGCCCAGGCGAACATGCTGCAGCAGACGATCGGCTGGATGAAGGCCGAAGCGAACACCCTCAACCTGCGTTCGGCCATCTGGTACAACGTCCGCGACAGTGACTTCGCCGGCGGCTGGCAGTACAAGTGCGGTCTCCGTGACGAAGTGGGCAACTTCCGCCCCGCTTGGTTCGCCTTCCAGCAGGAAGCGGGAGCGGCCCGTTGGCCGGTCCCCCGCGTCGCCTTCCAGGGAGGGACCACCGGCACCGCCTGGGTGTACTCGAAAACCGGCGGAGCCGTGAACACGCTGCTGGGGATGGCCGTCGGGACCAGTCCGTCGATCGGCCAGTACGCCGGCAGCTACGAGGTCGCGATCCAGGCCAACACCGGCACCCTCTGGACCTGGACCCCGAGCGGGGGCGGGAAAAACACCGGCCTGGCGATGGAAGCCGGGACCAGCCCCAGCATCACCCCGCTGGAAGGCGGCCGGATCGCCTTCCACGGCAGCAACGGCCACCTCTGGACCTACGACTCGCGGACCGGCGCTTCGGTCGACACCGGCTGGACGATGTTGGCCGGGACGAATCCCTCGATCACGGTCCTGGCGGAACTGTATTGGCGCAAACCGGCCCGTTACGCGATCGCCTGGCAGGGCCCCGGCGGCGGGCTCGAATTCACCCATGGCGACGGAGCGAAAACGGACTCCGGCTGGGGCATGATGACGGCCACCAGCCCGGCGATCGCCGCCCAGAACTCCGGGGTCCCGGAGTTCGCCATGCATTTCCAGGCCAACACCGGCCAGATGTACATCTACGAACCGGGTGGCACCGTCGCCACCACGGGCCTCGGGATGAAACTGAAAACCAACCCGGGGATGGCGTCGCTTCCGGGCGGACGCTACACCGCGCCGTTCCAGGCCAACAGCGGAAATCTCTGGCTCTACACGCCGGGAGGGACCGTGGCCAGTACCGGCCTCGGCATGCAGCCGGAATCGAGCCCGGCCGTGGTCGGGTTCGGTGACGCTCCCCTGTTCACCCGCAGCCTGATCACGTTCATCGCCAACACCGGCAAGCTGTGGACCTACGAAGGCGGTGGGGCCGTGACCGACACGGGCCTGGCCGCCAAAGCGGCCACCAGCCCGGCGGTCTCGCCCGGCTGAGCGCATAGCGCAGGAGGCGGCCCGGGTGTGTGCTCACCGGGCCGCCTCGTAGCGCTCCCCACTTTGGTGCACGGCCGGGTCACCGGACCTCAAATAGGGAAGCACCGCACCCACGTCCGCCGGTGAAGATCGAACTCGATCGACGCGAAAGGCGGTGGGAGCATGAAGAGGTATCTGGTGTGCGTGGGAGCGGTGGCGGCGGGGCTGGCGCTCGTTCTTGCGAGCGACGCTTCCGGGAAGTGGGAGATCGTGCGGGCCGGGAACATCGTCTTCGGCGACAACGGAGGGATCTCGCCGACGAAGCTGCCGCGGCACGGGTTCGCGCCGGCGACTGCGCGGATCATCGGCAAAATCGGCACCGTCGACGGCACCCATCCGCCGGCGCTGCGGCACGTCGAAGCCGACATCGACCGGACGATCCGGGTCGACGCCGTCGGGCTGCCGACCTGCCGGATCGACCAGTTGCAGGCGCGCAGCACGAAGGACGCGAAGCGGGCCTGCGGCGAGGCGATCGTCGGCTCGGGCTCGGCCGAGGTGGAGGTCGCCTTCCCCGAACAGGCGCCGTTCTCCTCGACCGGCCCGCTCGTCCTCTTCAACGGCGGCGTCCACGGGAAGACGACGACGGTCTTCCTCCACGCCTACGTCGACGTCCCGGCGCCGACCGCGATCGTCGTCCCGGCGACCGTCACCCGCATCCACAAGGGCCGGTTCGGGCTCCACCTCGAGGCGAGCATCCCGAGGATCGCCGGTGGCGCCGGCTCGGCGACGAACTTCGAGCTGAAGATCGGCCGCCGGTTCACCTATAAGGGCGAGGAGAAGAGCTTCCTCTCGGCAGGCTGCCCGACCGGCAGCTGGATGACCAAGGGCCATGTCGAGTTCGACGACGGGACCGAGGCCGGCCTCACCCACCTGTTTGCCTGCACCCCGAGAGGCACCTGACAGCAGCCGAAGTAAACTTGACTTACCCGCTATCGTGTAAGTACGACATGGGGTCGAGGAACGACACTGGGCTGAAGGTCGAGGACGCGCTGGTCCTGGAAGTACTGGCCGCCACCGCATCGGAATGGCAGCCGGGGCTGCGGATCGGGCGGAAGGCGGGGGTGTCGGCCGGCCTCGTCTATCCGCCTTTGGCGCGCCTGGAACGCCTCGGCGCAATCGCGAGCAAATGGGAGAAGGGAGACTCCGGGCAGAAGCCCCGGCGTGTCTACCGGATCACTGGCGCCGGCCAGCGGATTGCGGGTGAGGCAATGGAGAGGCCCCGCGACCGCCCGCGCCTCCGGTTCCCGGGGCTCGGGTTTCCCGAGGGGCAGATGGCCTGATGGAGTTGCTCATTCTCACGCTTGCCACGCTTTTGGGAACGTTGCTGGCGCTGGAGGCGAAGGCCTGGCTTCCGCGCCTCAGTCGCCGCTTGATCGCAGGCGCGGTCGCCCGGTTTCCAGCCGATCTTCGCGCGGCCGACCGCGACCGCTGGCGTCGGGAGATCGAGTCGGACCTTGCGGCCTTCGACGATCGCCCCCTTGGGGGGCTTGCCTTCGCGCTGCGCGTCCGTTTCAAGGGGGGTAGGGATCTTGCCGCTGAGCTGGCTCTGGCAGAGAAAATCGCCGAGCCCGAGCAGGCGGCGGAGCCTCCGCCTTCCTCACCCCCCATGACGGAGGGGGAGGTGTCTCTCTCCTTCGAGGCGGGCCGCTGGCGATTGCAGACGGATGTGCACCGCCTCAATAGGCTCTCTCCCAGTGAGATCGCCACTGTCCTGTGGTGGATTCAGCAGCAGAGGAAAGAAAGAGAATGAGCGAGCCGAGGATGAGTGCCGAGACCCTGCGTGTCCTCGGCGCGATGCTCGAGGATCCGCTGGCCTGGCACTACGGCCTGGGCCTCTCCGACGGCGCGAAGATCTCCAGCGGCACCATCTATCCGATCTTGGCGCGTCTCGAAAAGGCCGATTGGCTGGAGAGCAAGTGGGAGGAGAACGGCCCGGCCGAATCGGAGGGTCGCCCCAAGCGCCGGCTTTACCGGTTGACCGGCGAGGGGGAACGGCGCGCGATGACGGAGCTGGAGGAGATTGCCCGGGTGGCGCGGCGCGTCAAGAGCAAGCGGGCGCGCCGCGGCCGGCGGCAGGAGGGGATCGCGTGAGCTCCGAGCTCGTGCAGATCCTCTCGGCGGCGGCAGCTGTGGCTCTCCTCCTTCCGGTTAGCTACCGGCTCACCCTGAGGCTTCGCTTGCGACGTCTCGAAAAGCTTCACATGCGGCGAATCCACCTGGAGTTCTCGGCCCTCGAGGTGACTGGTCCTGCCGATGGGGACAGGCCGTTCCAGATCCCGGCCAAGGGCTTGAAGATCTCCCGCCGTCGCCCATCCGCCAGCCGCCTGCTCCTTGGCTTCGCCGTCCGACGCCTCCCGGAATCGATGAGCGAGGAGGAAAAGGAGCGCTGGGTGCAGGAGATGGGCGCCGACGCCGCCAGCATTCCCCGCCGTCGCTTCCGCCGCATCCGTTTCGCTTTCAACCTCTGGCGTAAGGGAGCTCCGCAAATGCCGGTCGGCGAGGAGCCTGCTGCGCGTCCCGCCAGGGACTGATCTCAGCCCCGCAGCTCGTCGGCCCGCGTCGTCAGCTCGCCGACGCTCGTCTTCAGCGCCGCGGCCAGTCGCAGCAGCGTCGTGTAGCTCGGGTTCCTGACTCCGCGCTCGATGCCGCCGACCTGGGTGAGGTCGGTCTGTGCGCCTTCGGCCAGCTGCTCCTGGCTCATCCCCGCCTCCAGGCGGAGCGTGCGGATCGCCTCGCCGAGGGCTGCGTGCTCGGGTGAGCGTGGTTTGCTGCGGCGGGGCGGCGGCATCGCGCCCCGGAGCCTCTCTATTAATAGACCCGGTTGTTAGAGTATTTATGCACTAACATCCTGAGCGCCGGAAATGGCTTGCAGTACTGGAATTCCGGCCTTCTCGATGCCACCCACCGCGTCCAAGCTGATCAGCGCCGTCAACCACCCGCTGCGGCGGCGGATCCTCTTCGCCTATCTCGACGGATCTTTCGTCTGCGCCTCGGCGCGGGAAGTGGCGGCAGCCCTGGACCAGCGGGTGGGCCCCGTCGCCTATCACCTGAAGACGCTGGCCGACGGCGAAGTCCTGCGGCCGGTCCAGAACCACGGCTGGACCCTCGGGGTCGAGGCCGACTGGCTGCGGGTGGTGCTCGAGGTCTGGGCCGAGTCCGAGGTCGCCGGCTAGCGCCTTCGCCGTGCCCGCGACCCGAACCTAGACTGGGAGGGATGACGCCGCTGCTCGAGCGCCTCGGGGTGGAGCTGCCCGTCGTCCAGGCCGGGATGGGCGGCGGGTTGAGCCGGCACGAGCTGGCGGCGGCGGTCTCAGAGGCCGGGGGCCTGGGGACGATCGCCGTCAGCGGGGCCGAGGCGATCCGCCACGAGCTGGCGGCGGCGCGGGCGCTGACGGGGCGGCCGCTCGCCGTCAATGTGCTTCTGCCGTTCGCGCGGCGCGACTGGTTCGAGGCAGCGGCAGAGGCGGACGTCGCCGTCACCTTCTGGGGCCGGCCGCAGCGGCGGACGCCCGGCGTCTGGCTGCACCAGTGCGGTTCGGTCGCGGAGGCGCGCGAAGCGCACGGGGCCGGCGCCGACGGAGTCATCGTCCAGGGAGTCGAGGCTGGCGGTCACGTTCGCGGCGCGACTCCGGCGCTGCAGCTGCTGCCGGAAGCGCGCGCCGCGCTCCCGGCCGACTACCCGTTGCTCCTCGCCGGCGGGGTCACCGAGGCCGGCGACGCGCGGACGGCGCTGGAGGCCGGTGCGAGCGCCGCCGTCGCCGGCACCCGCTTCCTCAGGTGGCGTTCGTCCTTTCCGGGGCATAAGCCCGGGAAAGGACGAACGCCGGGTGCTTTTGCGCGCTCCGTCCACGAATCGCGCCCTCAATCACCTGATGGCGCCCGGGGTTCGTTACACGCCCCCGTCCCTGCAGCTGCGGATGATGCGCGCTCAGCGGCCCGGCAGCCGCATCCTCACTCCCGCCGGACCGACCGACGACGGGCCCGCGACGCTGGTCGACGCCGGTGCCCTCTACGCGGGCGAGACCGTCGCCCGGATCGGGGAGATCAGGCCCGCGGCGGAGATCGTCCGCGACCTCGCTGATTGATGTTCAACCTCCAGGATTAGGGGTATTTCCAGGACGGTTTGAGCGGGACGAGCCGGAAGAGCGTTCGTTCAGTGGCGACCGTCATCATCGCGGCGCTTACCCTTGCCGCCTCCGGCTGCGGTGATCTCAGCAATGACGAGCTGAACCGCGGCGTCGAATCGCTGAGCGCCCTCGCCGGGCAGGGGCAGCTGGTCGCCTCCGGCGTCGCCCGCGACGCGACCAAAGCGACCTACGCGCGGGTGATGGCGAAGACGCTCGGCGAACAGGCCGACCACGAGGCCGAAAAGCTCGCCGACGCGACCCTCGAAGAAGCGGAGACCGGCGACCAGCGCCGCGCCGCGGTCGCCGTCGCCGGTGAAATCTCCAGCCTGCTCTCGGAGCTGCAGACCTATCCCGGCGACGAGCGCCACGGCGCCCTCGTCCAGAAGCACCTCGAAGAAGCGCAGGAAAAGGCCGACGCGATCGTGGCCCAGCTGAGCGGGGACGCGCCGTGAGGACGATCCTCAAGATCGCCCTCGGGATCATCGCGGCAATCGGCGGCTTCCTCGACATCGGCGACCTCGTCTTCACCACCCAGGCCGGGGCGCTCTACCGCTACGACCTGCTCTGGGCGGTGGTCCTCGGGGTGATCGGGATCGCCGTCTACGCCGAGATGAGCGGGCGCGTCGCCGCGGTCAGCGGCCGGCCGGTCTTCGACGTGATTCGGATGCGGATGGGTTTCGGTGTGGGCCTCCTCGCCCTCGTCGCCAGCACCTTCGTCAATCTGCTCACGGTCGCCGCCGAGCTGGGCGGGATCGCGATCGTCCTCGAGCTCCTCTTCGACGCGCTGTACAGCATGTTCGTGATCGCCGGCACCCTCGCCCTGGTCGGGATCGTCGCCCTGCTGCCCTTCGGCGGCATCGAGCGCTTCTTCGGCTACGGCGGCCTGCTGCTGTTCGTCGTCGTCGCCACCGTCTTCCACCAAGACCCAAACTGGGGCGACGTCGGCCGCGGCTTCATCCCCTCGCTCGACTCCTCGACGCTCTACCTCTACTTCGTCGTCGGCGTCTTCGCCGCGGCGCTGATGCCCTACGAGGTCCACTTCTATTCCTCCGGCGCGATCGAGGAGGGCTGGACGGAGGAGAACCTGAAAGAGAACCGGCTCAACGCCTTCCTCGGCTACGGCATCGGCGGCGTCCTCTCGGTCGCCCTGATCATCGCCTCCGGCTACCTCTTCCACCCGATCGGGGTCGAACCGAACGACCTCGGCACGGTGGCGCTGCCGATGCAGGGCGCCTTCGGCGAGACGGGGCTGCTGCTGGCGCTCGGCGGCATGCTCTTCTGCGTCGGCGGCGCCGCGATCGACTCCAGCTTTGCCGCCTCCTACAACCTCGCCCAGTTCCTCGGTTGGGAGTGGGGCCGTTATAAAGGCCCGCAGAAGGCGCCGCGCTTCACCGCCTCCTGGCTCGTCTTCCTGTTGCTCGGGATCGCGATCGCCGAGAGCGGGATCAACCCGGTCGAGGTGACCGAGTACAGCGTCGTCTTCTCGGTCGTGGCGCTGCCGCTCACCTACCTGCCGGTGCTGCTGATCGCCGGCGACCGCTCGTTCATGGACGAGTACGCGAACGGGCGCATCGCCGGCTTCCTCGGCTGGCTCTACTTCGCGGTCATCCTCGTCCTCGCGGTGGCGGCGATCCCGCTGCTGCTGGCGACCAACGGGGGAGGCGGATGAAGGGCGAAGGCGAGATCTACGTCGTCCACCGGCTGCTCGACGAGCAGATCTGCGACTCCGAGGGGCGCCGCGTCGGCCGCGTCGATGACGTCGAGCTGCGTGGCGACCCGCCGCGGATCACGGCGCTGCTGGTCGGCGAGGGGCTCTACCCGCGGCGGCTGCCGCGCAGCCTCGCCCGGCTGGCGCGGCGGATCTCGGGGCCGGAGCGCTGGGGCGCCAACGCGCTCCGCATCCCCTGGGAGGAGGTCGATGAGCTGTCCTCGACCGTGAAGCTGAAAAAGAAAGCCGAGGAGCTGGGGCTGGGGATGGGCGACGACCCGGAGCGCTGGATCGTCAGGAGGCTGCCGTGGAACTGAGCGACCCGGGCGCGCTGAGCGAGCTGCTGGGACGGAAGGTCCTCGACCAGTCGGGCCGCAAGCTCGGTCGCGTCTACGAGGCGAAGGGGCACTGGGAGCGAGACGGGACGGTCGTGATCGACGAGCTGATCCTCAGCCGCGGCGGGCTGCGGCGGCGGTTGCGCGGGCCGGGCGGCCCCGAGGAGCAGGCGATCCCCTGGGAGCAGGTCGTCGAGCTGCCCGACGAAACGGTCGTGGTGCGCCGCTAGAAACGAACTGCATCAGATTCTCCTCTGCTGGGTGGAGAATCTGATGCAGTTCGGCCGAGGAGGCGGCCTTGGGAGAATTTGTCGATGGCGGGAGGACAGATCCTGCGGATCGCCGAGCGCGATCTCGGCACAGACCGGTGCGAGCTGCAGCTCGAGGGCGAGCTCGACCTCTGGAGCGTCGAGCGGCTGCAGGCGGTGCTGCAGCGGGTGGCGCGCGACAACGATGCCGTCCTCGTCGGCCTCGAGCGGTGCCAGTTCGTCGACTCGACCGGGATCGCCCTCTTCCTCCAGGTGCGGCGACAGCTCGAGGACGAAGGCGGCCGCCTCGTCCTCTACGGCTGCTCGGACCAGGTCCTGCGCGTCTTCACCGTCGCCGGCCTGACCGAGGCAGGGATCGTCTTCGGCAGCCGCGAGCAGGCCTTCGCCGAGCTGGCGATGGTTGAATGACGTCCGTGCGCTCCGTTCTTCTTGCGGCTTTCCTCGCTCTCGCCTTTCCCGCGGGCGCAGCTGCGCTGCCCGCGTACGAAGGCGGCCAGATGTTCCCGGTCATCCACGGGGCGGCGGACCCTGAGGAATATGGCTGGGAAGTCCAGCCCAATCCCGAACAGGAACTGGAACAGGTCGATGACCAGCTCGCGGTGGTGAAGTCGAAAACCGGGGCCGTTGCCTGGTCGATCCACGCCGAGTCTGCCCATGATGCGGAAGGCGCGACCGTGCCGACGACGCTTACGGTCACCCAGCCCAACATCGTCACCCTCACCGTTCACCACGTCGACGCGGGGTTCCGCTACCCGATCTCGGCCGGACCGGGCTGGGAGGGCGGGTTCGCCACCGTGATCGTGGAGATGCCGCCGGGTGACCTGCCACCGCCCGCGCCGACCTGCACCGTCCCCGACCTTTCCGGACGCACCCTGCGCGCCAGCCGCAAGCTCCTCCATCGCGCCCACTGCAAGCTCGGCCGCGTCCGCGGCGAGCGCAACCGCGCCGCTCACGTCGTCGAGCAGTACCGCCTGGCCGGGAAGTCGCTCCCGGCCTGGACCGCGGTCGACGTCAAGGTCTCCTAGCGCCGCTCAGTACTCGCGCAGGAGCTGACCGCGCAGCCAGGCGCACCAGAGCGCGAACAGGACGATCGCCAGCAGCGCCCCCGCCCAGTGCAGGCCGACCAGCACGGCGAGGAGGCTCGGCAGGCCGGCGAGGGCGGCGCCGAGGAGGACGAGCCCGACCGGCAGGCGCACGAACCAGGAGGTGACGGCGGCGCAGAGCATCCACGAGGCCGGGCCGGCGAACCACCCCCAGTCCTCGAAGAAGCTGTGGGGGAGGAGGGCGCCGAGGGCGCCCGCCAGCAGCAGGACCGCGACGAACTGGATCGACGCCGCGCGCCAGAAGGTGGGGAGGCTCATCCCCACCGAGGCTATTCGACGACGATCTTGCCCTTCATGAAGGGGTGGATCTTGCAGTGGTAGGCGAAGGTGCCGCGCTTGTTGAACTGGACCGCCTTCGCGGTCCCGGGCGCGATCCGCTTGGTGTCGAAGCTGCCCGAGCTCGCGGTATGGGTCGTGTTCGCGGTATTGGCGAAGGTGACGCGGGCGCCGCGCTTCACCTTCAGCGTCCCCGGCTTGAAGGCGAAGTTGACGATCGAGACGCTCTTCCCAGCGCTGGCGCTCGCCGTCGGCTGGGCGGCGCGGCTATGGCCCACCGCGAGGAGGCCGACGGCGAAGAGCGCGATCAGCGCGAGGGTCCAGATTCCGGGTCGCTGCAGTGAAGTCGTCATGGCCCGAAATACGAAGCCGGCGCGGCGCAGGTTCAATCGGCGGCGCCGGCGAGCAATAATGAATCCCGCGGGCGGTTAGCTCAGTTGGGAGAGCACTTCCCTTACAAGGAAGGGGTCACTGGTTCGAGCCCAGTACCGCCCACTCTCTGTCTCCGCAGTTTCAGATGTCGCGGGCGAGCAGGTACCGCGCGGTAGTCACGGCGGCGGCGGTCCGGTTGGTCTCCCCGGCGTAGATACCGCGGTCCTCCGAGACCTGAACGACGTACCAGCCCTCGGCCGCGATCTCGTTCAGGACCCGCAGCACGTCCTCGATTGGAAGGCCGAACTGCCAGGTAAAGAAGGCGGGCAGGGGCTTGGGATCTCCGTCGAGATAGAGGCTGGTCGCCCAGACGACGATCTTCTCTACTTTGCCGTCCAACGAGCTGTCCAGGCCCCACGTCATCGGTTCCGGGAATTTCTCCTTTGCCGCCTCCTCGACGATCTCGTCGAAGTCCTTCTCGGTCGGATTGCCCAGGTACGCCCCCTCGGCGTCGACGACCTTCTGGTGGATCAGGTCAGGGGCCAGGAGGCCGGGCTGCTTGTTTCGTTCTTCTTCCACCGTGCAGGCCTCGACGAAGTCACGACGCTGTTCGGCGGCCTCCTTCCTTGCCTTCGGGAGGCTGTTCTGCTCGATCCACTCCTGGCGCGCCTTGACAGCGGCCGCGTGGGTCTCGAAGTACCGCTTCTCCCCGTCCGGCATCGTCGCGATCCCACCGTGGACGCGCTCGAGCGCGAAATAACCGTATTGCTTGCGCGCCGTCATCAATCGGCGGCGAGGATCAGCAGGAAGGCCTCCAGCTCTTCCTCTTCGGCCGCAACCGCGGCTTGCTGTTGCTGCTGCATCATCATCATCTGCTCGGTTTGCGAGACCATCGCCGGGACTCTATTCGAGTACTGGGCGAGTCTCCTTCCGGGGAGCGGCTCACCCGAAGGCCCGCACCGCCAGCACCACCGCGACGACGAGGCCGAAGCCGGCGATCGTGATCCGCAGCGGGTCGCTGGGGATGCGACGGGCGTAGTGGGCGCCGACGCGGCCGCCGATCAGCGAGGAGACCATCAGCACGGCGACGTAGCTCCACTCGACCGGGGCGAGGAAGGCGTAGGCGCAGGCGGCGAGGAGGTTGGCGCAGCCGATGAGGATGATCTTCATCGCGTTCAGGTGCTGCAGGGTGTCGGCGACGAAGAGGGCGAGGATGGCGAAGAGGAGGATGCTGACCGCCGAGCCGAAGTAGGCGCCGTAGGCGCCGCAGAAGAGGAGGCCGGCGGTGAGGTAGGGGGAATGCTCGTTGCCGGCGTGCGTGAGCCGCGCGGTCAGCTGCGGCTGGAAGAAGAGCAGCAGGCAGGAGGCCGCGACCAGGGCCGGGACGATCGCTTCGAAGGCGGCGTCGGAGGTGAGCAGGAGGGCGACGGTGCCGAGGACCGCGCCGATCAGCATCGGCACCAGGAAGCGGACGAAGCGCTCGCGCTGCTCGCGCAGGAGGTCGCTGTAGCCGAGGATGCCGCCGACGTAGCCGGGGACGATCCCGACCGTGTTGGTGACGTTGGCCGAGAGTGGCGGCAGCCCGAGGGCGACCATGGTCGGGAAGGTGATCAGCGAGCCGGCGCCGGCGATGGAGTTCGATGCCCCCGCCGCGGCCCCGGCCGCCGCGACGGCGAGCAGCTCGAGCACCCGCTCAGCCTAGGCTCAGGCGACGATGCTGGGAGTGCGGGTCCCCCCGCGGCGCTTCTCGGCCTTGATGACGACGTCGAAGAAGTGGTCGTTGCGGCCGCGGCGCATGCGGTAGGGAAAGGCGGGATGGACGCGGCGCAGAGCGGTGGTGACGGTGCGGAAGGCGCGGGCATGGGCCGCCGTCCAGCGGATGCCGTAGATCTCGCGGACCCGCGGCGGCAGGCTCCCCTTGACGATCAGGTTCTGGGTCTCGTGGTTGAGCCAGGCGCTCCGCGGCACCGGCTGGCGGAACGCCATCTCGGGCGCGTTCTTGAGCGCGTGGGCGGTGGCGTGGAGATCGGGGGAGCTCAGTTTCCCCTGCCACCAGTCGCTGAATTCGCGGTAGCTGCCGGGGACCTCGCCGCGGGGCAGCCCGAACAGCTCGCCGAAGCGGACGTAGTCCTGCCAGAGCGCCTCGCGCTCCCCTTCGTTGAGCGGGCTGACCATCGTCTCGTAGATGGTGCGGCCGGAATCGGCGATCACCGCCAGCGTCCACAGCATCAGCTCGGGGTCGAAGGCCGAGTAGGTGCTGCCGGCCGGGTGCGACCCCGCCGCCTCGGGAAGCTCGCCCTTGACCCGCTCGTGCAGGCGATGGACAGCGGCAAGTGCCTTGTCGGCTTCGGTCTTCGTCCCGAGGAAGACGGTCTCCTGGATCTTCGCGGTG
>Ga0068868_100002195_pt1 | contig 13466 bp, 10 predicted proteins | sample KBSMisM42_FD_64660 | JGI IMG/M metagenome (GOLD analysis project Ga0068868, IMG submission 64660) | Miscanthus rhizosphere microbial communities from Kellogg Biological Station, Michigan, USA - KBS Miscanthus M4-2 | ecosystem: Host-associated > Plants > Roots > Rhizosphere > Soil ...
GGCCACCTGACCGACGCGGTTGCGACCTTGGGTGCGAAGCAAACCGTGATCGTGGCCGGTGCCGGGCGCGAGCAGGTCGAGGCGTTCGCGCAGCCGCTCGGCGTCGCGGTGGCGGTCCAGGCGGATCAGCTTGGCACGGCGCACGCGGTTCAGCAGGCGGAAACCGCGCTTCGAGGGTTCGATGGCGACGTCCTGATCCTCTATGGCGACGTGCCCCTTGTCACCGCGGAGACGATGGCGCGCATGGTCGCGCGGCTGCATGAGGACGATGCCCCGGCGGTCGTCGTGCTTGGCTTTCGCCCCGATGAGACGCTCGCATACGGCCGTATCATTGCCGAGCATGGCCGTATCCTGAAGATGGTCGAGCATAAGGATGCGAGCGTCGAGGAGCGCGCGGTAAATCTTTGTAATTCAGGGCTGATGGCGGTGCGGTCGGCCGATCTGTGGCGGCTGCTTGCCAAGGTCGGCAACCAGAACGCGGCGGGCGAATATTATCTGCCCGATGTCGTCATGCTCGCCAATGCCGAAGGCAGTGTGTCGGCGGTGATCGAGACCGATCCCCACGAGGTGGCGGGTGTCAACAGCCGCGCCGAACTGGCCGAGGTCGAAGCCCTGTGGCAGGCGCGCCGTCGTGCTCGGGTCATGGCCAACGGCGCCAGCCTTACCGCGCCGGAAACCGTCTGGTTTGCCTGGGATACGCAGATCGGGCGGGACGTCTCGATCGGGCCCAATGTCGTGTTCGGCCCCGGCGTCGCGATCGCGGATAAAGTCACGATCCACGCTTTCTGCCATATCGAAGGCGCGCGCGTGGAAAGCGGCGCGATCATCGGGCCCTATGCCCGGCTCCGCCCCGGTGCGGAGATCGGCGCGGACGCGCATGTCGGCAATTTCGTCGAGATCAAGAAGGCGCGATTGGGCGCAGGCGCGAAGGCCAATCACCTTACCTATATTGGCGATGCCGAGGTTGGCGAGAAGAGCAATATCGGGGCGGGTACGATCACCTGCAATTATGACGGTTTCGGCAAATATCCCACGAAGATAGGCGCCAATGCTTTCATCGGTTCCAACACCGCCCTGGTGGCGCCGGTAAGCGTTGGGGACGGCGCGATCACGGGGGCCGGGTCGATCATCACCAAGGACGTTCCGGCCGACGCGCTCGCGGTGGCAAGGGCACCGCAGCGCGTGTTGGAGGGATGGGCTGCCCGTTTCCGGGAAGGCAAGAAAAAGGGCTAAAGCAATTTCGAGCCAGATGGAATCATCTGGCGACTCGGAAATCGCGGGAAAACAACAAGCTAGAGCGATTGCTCTAGCGCGCGATCGCTCGTTCGGCCTCGCGTGCGAGCAGGGCCAGCTCGAACATGTTGGGCTGCTCTTCGCGCGGCCTGGAATCGATGATGCAGAGCGCGCCCAGCGGGTAGCCCTGGCGATCGACCAAAGGGACGCCCGCATAGAAACGGATATGCGGCGCGAACATCACCAGCGGGTTGCCGGAGAAACGCTGGTCGCGGCGGGCGTCGGGTATCACCAAAGGCTCGGCAGGTCGGTGGATCGCATGCGCGCAGAAGGAGACGGCACGCGGCGTTTCCTCAGGCTCCAGCCCTGTCCGCGCGACGAACAATTGGCGATCGCGATCGATGATCGAGATAGCCGCGATCGGCGCGTGGAACATCTCCGCCGCATCATCGACCACCTTCTGGAGCGCGGGATCCTTGCGGCGCTTGAGCACGCCGCTGCGTTCGACGGCTTTCTGCCTTCGCTCTTCGTTCGCGGGTTCGTCCGGCGGGCTGTGGAAATCGATATGGATCACGCGGGTCTCCGATCGTTCTCCATAACGCGAGATCGAGCGCTCGCGCGGGCGATTGTGCCCATCCCGGATAGAGTTTCCCAGCGGTCCGGAGGGATCAGGAGGTAGCGGGCATGATCGGCCGACGCGCAGAGCCGCGTCGTCGCCGGTGGTCGGGCCGCTGCCGCTGGAAAGGCTGTTCAGCTTCGTGCAACGCGGTTAGGCGCTTGGCGCAGCCCCGGTTTAGAGGAGCGCGGATACGTGTGCGGAATTATTGGTATCGTCGGCAAGGAAGAAGTTTGCGGCCGGCTCTTGAGCGGATTGCGCCGGCTGGAATATCGCGGCTATGACTCGGCCGGTATCGCCACAGACCATGACGGCCTGATCGATCGCCGGCGCGCGCCGGGCAAACTCGACAATCTGGCGGCCGTTCTCCACGAAAATCCGCTGCCCGGCACAACCGGCATCGCGCACACCCGCTGGGCGACGCACGGGGCGCCGACCGAGGATAATGCCCATCCGCACGCCACCAACGAGGTCGCGGTGGTCCACAACGGCATCATCGAGAATTTCAAGTCGCTGCGCGAGGAATTGCAGGCGCGCGGCCGCGTCTTTTCGAGCCAGACCGATACCGAGGTGGTGGCGCACCTCGTCTCCGAACAGATCGAACAGGGGGCGGAACCCGCGGCGGCGGTCGCGGCCGTTCTCAAGCGGCTGCACGGCGCCTTCGCGCTCGCGATCCTGTTCCGGCAGCATCCGGATTTGCTGATTGGCGCCCGCCTCGGTTCGCCCCTGGTGGTCGGCTATGGCGATGGCGAAACCTATCTGGGTTCGGATGCGCTTGCGCTTGCACCGCTCACGCAGCGCATCTGCTACCTTGAGGAGGGCGACTGGGTCGTCGTCACGCGCGATGGCGCGCGGATCTTCGACGCCGGGGACAATCCGGTCGAACGGCCGATCGTGCTATCGGGCGCGACCGATATCGAGCTGACCAAGGGCAATCATCGCCACTTCATGCTCAAGGAGATTTACGAGCAGCCGATCGTGGTTGCGCAGACCTTGCGCTCCTATCTGCGCCGGCTGGAGGAAGAGGTATCGCTACCGACCGAGGATTTCGATCTGGCTTCGGTCAAACGCATCACGATCGTCGCCTGCGGCACCAGCTTCTACGCGGGCATGGTCGCCAAATATTGGTTCGAGCAGTTTGCGCGCGTGCCGGTCGATGTCGATGTGGCGAGCGAGTTCCGCTATCGCGCACCGGTGCTGGAGCCGGGCGGGCTCGCGCTCTTCATCAGCCAGTCGGGCGAGACCGCCGACACGCTCGCCGCGCTCCGTCACGCGCGCAGCGAGGGTCAGAAGATCGCGGTAGTGGTCAACGTGCCGACCTCGACGATGGCGCGCGAAGCGGATCTGTTGCTCTCGACCCATGCGGGGCCGGAGATCGGGGTTGCCTCGACCAAGGCCTTCACCTGCCAACTCGCGGTGCTCGCCGCGCTCGCGGTCAATCTCGCCCGTGCCAACGGACGGCTAAGCCGTGACGAGGAGCGCGTGATCGTTCGTCATCTGGCTGAGGCGCCCGCCGCCCTGAACGGCGCGCTGGCCTATGACGAGGCGATCCAGAATATGGCGCACAATATCGCGGTGGCGCGCGACGTGCTCTATCTGGGCCGCGGGCCGGATTATCCGCTGGCGCTGGAAGGGGCGCTAAAGCTTAAGGAAATCAGCTATATCCATGCCGAGGGTTATGCCGCGGGCGAGATGAAGCATGGGCCGATTGCGCTGATCGACGAGGCGGTGCCGGTCATCGTCATCGCGCCGTCTGGCCCGTTGTTCGACAAGACGGTCTCAAACATGCAAGAAGTTCAGGCCCGGGGCGGCAAGGTTGTGCTGATCTCGGATTATGACGGCGTGGAAGCCGCAGGAGAAGGATGTCTGGCCACGATCACGATGCCCAAGGTGCATCCGCTGATTGCCCCGCTCGTCTACGCGATACCGGTGCAATTGCTCGCTTATCATGTCGCGGTGGCGAAGGGCACGGACGTCGACCAGCCGCGCAACCTCGCCAAGAGCGTGACGGTGGAGTGAAGCGCGGGCATCTGGCCCTGCTTCTTTTTACCGTGATTTCCGCTTGGCCGGCGAACCTTGCCGCGCAGACTCCGGCACCGTCCGGACCTGTCGCTCAGCCCGCTGAAGCGGCGCCTGATCATGTCTTCATCAAGCCCGCGACGATCGACAACGCGCTCGAGGTGACTGGCGACCCCGTCGCCGCCAAAGAAGTGAATTCGCGGATGCAGGTCGGCGTCTTCGTCGACAATAAGGGGCCCTTTCGCTTTTTCGTCGACAGCGGTGCGGATCGGACCGTGATCGGCTCTTCTCTCGCGGTGAAGCTCGGCTTGCCCGCAGGGCCGGACGTGATCCTGCACAGCACCGGCAGCGCGCAGGAGACTCATACGGTCCACATCAACACGCTGCGGGTCGGCAGCAGCATGATCCACGATATTTCGGCGCCCGCGCTGCCCGAACGCTTTCTCGGCGGCGAAGGCATGCTGGGGATCGACGCGCTGATCGATCAGCGACTGACGATCGATTTCGACAAGCGGGCCGTCATAGTCCAGGACGCGCAAAAGCGGGAGGAATCGGCCGGCCCAGACGAAATCGTGATCGTCGCGCGCCGGCGTAAGGGACAGCTGATCCTGACTCAGGCCTATACGTCGGGCACCCAGATCGCGGCGGTGATCGACACTGGGACCGAAGTCACGGTCGGCAACAGCGCGCTTCGTGCGAAGCTGCTGCGCCGCAACCGAAATCCAGTGATGACCACGACCCTGATCAGTGTGACCGGGGACATCATCCCCGCCGACCTGCTTGCGGTGCCCGAAATCCATATCGGCGATCTGGTGCTGCATAATGTGCTGATCGCCTTTTCGGACGTGCCGCCATTCAAATTGTTCGGGCTGGCGGATGAACCCGCAATCCTGCTCGGCAGTGACATTCTGAGCAGCTTCCGCAAGATTTCGCTCGATTTCCGGCGCCGCAAGGTGCGCTTCACGTTACGTCCCGGGCCATAATGGTGCAGGTTCCTGGCTGCGAGGCATGCCCGCTTCAGGCCGTTGATCGTTCGGGGATACTCACCATATGATGGCGGAAGCCGCAGAATCTGTGGCGCTGGAGTATCAATGACCGAAGCTTTCCCTGTCCTGCCGCTGCGCGACATCGTCGTCTTCCCGCAGATGATCGTTCCCTTGTTCGTCGGCCGCGATAAATCGGTCGCCGCGCTCGAAAGCGCGATGACGAACGACAAGACGATCTTCCTGGTGTCGCAACTGGATCCGTCGGAGGACGATCCCGACGCCAATTCGCTCTACGATGTCGGCGTGACCGCTACCGTGCTGCAGCTTCTGAAGCTGCCCGACGGCACGGTGCGCGTGCTTGTCGAGGGCAAGCAGCGCGCCCGCATGGCGGCGCTCGAGACCGGCGGCACGCATCTCACCGCGGAGATCGAATTGCTCGGCGATGGCGATGCCAGCGCCAATGTCGAATCGACCGAGATCAAGGCATTGATGCGCTCGGTGGTCGAGCAGTTCGAGCGCTATGCGCAACTCAATCGCAAGCTGCCTGACGAGCTGCCCGCACAGTTGGCCGAGATCGAAGATCCGGCGCGCCTCGCTGATGCGGTCGCGGGCAATATCTCGGTCAAGGTGTCCGACAAGCAGGCGATGCTGGTCGAGGACGATCCCGCCAAGCGGCTGGAGATGGCCTTCGCCTTCATGGAGGGCGAACTCGGCGCGCTGCAGGTCGAGAAGAAGATCCGCAGCCGGGTCAAGCGCCAGATGGAGAAGACCCAGCGCGAATATTATCTGAATGAGCAGCTGAAGGCGATCCAGCGCGAGCTGGGCACGTCGGACGGCGACGACGGCGGCGACGAGGTCGCCGAACTCACCCAGAAGATCGCGAACACCAAGCTGTCCAAGGAAGCGCGCGCCAAGGCAACCGCCGAGGTGAAGAAATTGCGCACGATGGCGCCGATGTCGGCTGAAGCCACCGTAGTGCGCAATTATCTCGACGTGCTGCTTGGCCTGCCCTGGGGCAAGAAGTCCAAGATCAAGAAGGATATCCCGGCCGCGCAGGCGGTGCTGGATGCCGACCATCACGGGCTGGAGAAGGTCAAGGACCGGATTATCGAATATCTCGCGGTCCAGGCGCGCACCAACAAATTGAAAGGCCCGATCCTGTGCCTGGTCGGCCCGCCGGGCGTGGGCAAGACCTCGCTTGGCCGCTCGATCGCCAAGGCGACGGGGCGCGAGTTCGTGCGCCAGTCGCTGGGCGGCGTGCGCGACGAGGCCGAGATCCGGGGCCACCGCCGGACCTATATCGGCTCGCTTCCGGGCAAGATCGTGTCCAACCTCAAGAAGGCCGGCACGTCCAACCCGCTCTTCCTGCTCGATGAGATCGACAAGCTCGGCCAGGATTATCGCGGCGATCCCGCCTCGGCGTTGCTGGAAGTGCTGGACCCCGAGCAGAACAGCAAGTTCCAGGATCATTATCTGGAGATCGACGTCGATCTGTCGGACGTGATGTTCGTCACGACCGCCAACTCGCTCAACCTACCGCAGCCCTTGCTCGACCGCATGGAGATCATCCGGCTCGAAGGCTATACCGAGGACGAGAAGGTTGAGATCGCGCGCAAGCATCTGCTGTCCAAGCAGATCGAGGCGCACGGCCTGAAGGAGGGTGAGTTCACGCTCACCGACGACGGGCTGCGCGATCTGATCCGTTATTATACCCGCGAAGCCGGCGTCCGCACGCTCGAGCGTGAGATTGCCAAGCTCGCCCGCAAGGCGCTGCGCAAGATCCTCGAGAAGAAGGAAACGCGGATCGAGATCAGCGCCGACAATCTCGGTGACTATGCCGGCATTCGGAAGTTCCGCTACGGTGTGTCCGAGGAAGAGGATCAGATCGGTGCGGTCACCGGCCTCGCCTGGACCGAGGTTGGCGGCGAATTGCTGACGATCGAGGCGGTCACCGTCCCCGGCAAGGGCCAGGTCAAGACCACCGGCAAGCTGGGCGAGGTGATGCAGGAATCGATCCAGGCCGCCTGGTCGTTCCTGCGCGCCCGCGCGCCGGCTTATGGCGTCAAGCCGAGCCTGTTCGCCAAGAAGGACCTGCATATCCACTTGCCCGAGGGCGCGGTGCCGAAAGACGGCCCCTCGGCCGGCATCGGCATGGTGACCGCAATGGTTTCGACCCTGACGGGGATCGCGGTCCGCCGCGATGTCGCGATGACGGGCGAGGTCACGCTGCGCGGCCGCGTCCTGCCGATCGGCGGCCTCAAGGAGAAGCTGCTCGCGGCGCTGCGTGGCGGTATCACCACGGTGCTGATCCCCAAGGAGAATGAAAAGGATCTGGCGGACATTCCGGCCAACATCCTCGAAGGGCTGGAGATCGTGCCGGTCGGCCATGTCGACGAGGTGCTCGCGCGCGCGCTTGCGACGCCGGTGGTGCCGATCGAATGGACCGAGGCCGACGAGCTCGCGACCGAGCCGGCAATCGGCCAGATCGGGACCGATCCGGGTACAAGCGTGGCTCGTCACTGATTAGGCATAGAAATCCGATCAGTTTCCTTTGACTCCCCCGGCCGGCTTGGCATTAGATGGCCGCTTACGCGTTCGTCGGTAGCAGGCTGGCCGGAGAGGGGATTCATGAACAAGCAGGAGCTGATCGCGGTCGTAGCCGACCAAACCGGGCTGCCGCGCGCGGACACTGCGCGTGTGCTCGAGGGGCTGCTCGATACGATCACGGCTCAGCTCAAGAAGGGCAGCGAAGTGCGCCTGGTCGGTTTCGGCAATTTCTCGGTCAGCCGCCGCAAGGCATCCACCGGCCGCAACCCCCGCACCGGCGAGCCGATGAACATCAAGGCGACGAGCCAGCCCAAATTCCGGCCGGGCAAGGTGCTCAAGGATTCGGTGAACTAAGGTCGGAGGGTTTAAGGCTGGACAGAGAGGGTCCTGCCCGGTAACCGGCCCGCCTTCAGGGCGCATAGCTCAGCGGTAGAGCACTGCCTTCACACGGCAGGGGTCGCAGGTTCAATCCCTGCTGCGCCCACCAGATTCAGCCCCGGAAAGGCGCACGCTTTCCGGGGCTTTTTCGTTCCTGCACGCACATATAGCAAAATTTTTACCCGCGCTGCGTAACGCGGAAGAATGACACCAGCTGCGACCAGCGGGGGCTTGACCCATGCTCCGGCGATCGAGCCGGCCGCGCGGCCACTATATCTGCTGATCGCGGCGATCTGGGCGGTGCTGCTGCCGTGGGGATATGCGACGGGATTGACGATTGACCCCGACTTCCTCGTGCTCCTCCTCCCGGTCGGTTTTCTGGTTGTCGCCAGCATTGTACTGAAGCAGCGGGGCTTTCCCGCGATCGCAACCGCGATCGAATGCAATACTATCCTCGCGGTCGCGTCCTTCAGCTTTGTGGTGCTTTCGCTTCTTCTAGGACGCCTGGGCGCCCCTTATGCAGATCCCCTGCTCGATGCGGCGGAGCGAGCTCTTTTGCCCGGATTCGACTGGTCCGGCACGGTGAGGGCGTTCTGCGGCCTGGATCTGCCGCTCCGGATAGCCAATTTCGCCTATGACAGCCTGTCGTGGCAGATGACCCTGTTGATCATCCTGCTTTGTGCGACGGGCCGGCGTGCGCGATGCTGGGATTTTGCGTTGGCATGGGCGATCAGCCTTGCAGGCACGCTGGCCGTTTTTGCTGTCGCGCCGGCACTCGATGCGTACGAATTCCATCACATTCCGCATGCGGCAGTCAGCGGCGTGGTGAATCAGGGCGCATGGCGATCGCCGATCATGCTCGAGCATTTGCGTCATGCGGCGTCGGTGACAATCCGCCCCCAGGATATGCTGGGGATCGTCGAATTTCCGAGCTTCCATACAGCGTCCGCTGTGCTGTTGACATGGGGCTATTGGGCGATGCGGCCGGCGCGATACGTCGCGGTGCCCTTGAACATTAGCGTGATTGTCGCGTCCGTGCCGATCGGCGGGCATTATATTCCGGACATTCTGGGCGGCATCATCGTCGCGATGCTGGGTATCGCCGCAATGCGCGTGTGGCGTAGGTTTGAGGTGCGCAATTTTGGGCAGGGAGGGACGATCGTGGGTATTGCCGTCAAGGCACCGCCGGCCATCGGCCTCTGACCAAAATCGTCGCTGATCGGCGGGACGCGGTTCAGGCAAATCGCCTCGAGGGAATGAACGACTTCACCGTGGCGCGCCCGGCGCATCACGCGAAGATGCAGGGATCAGGGCCAGGCGCACGATGAATCACGTTTTGACTATCGCAGCCATGGTTGGGGGCTTCTTTGCCCTGATCGGGCCGCTCGTCTTTCTACATGAGCTCGGTCATTATGCTGTCGGCCGCCTGTTCGGCGTGAAGGTCGATGCCTTCTCGATCGGGATGGGGCGCGAGCTGTTCGGTTGGAACGACAGATACGGCACGCGCTGGAGGGTCTCAGCCCTTCCCATCGGCGGCTTCGTGAAATTCGCGGGCGACATGGGCCCTGCGGGTGAGCCGGACCCGGCCTGGCTCTCGCTTCCGCTGGACGAACAGTCGAAGACGATGCACGGCAAGCCGGCCTGGCAGCGTTTCCTGATCGTCGCCGCCGGCCCATTCACCAACTTCCTAGTTGCGATAGCGATCTATGCCGGCTTCTTCGCCGCTTATGGCGTGCCGCACACGCCGCCGGTGATCGGGTCGGTGATCCAGGGTTCGGCCGCCGACAAAGGCGGCCTCAAGCCCGGCGATCGCATCCGCTCCATTAACGGGCGCTCGATCGGCACGTTCGACGAGATCGAGCTGATGCTGATCATCCGCCCGCACGCCCATCTCCACCTCACCGTTGCGCGTGGGGGTCACGATCTGGCGGTCGACCTGACCAGCGATACGATCACGCAGGTCGACGATTCCGGTAACAAGATCGAAAGCGGCCAATTGGGTATCGGCCCGGCTGGCCTGTCTTATTCGAAGGGCAATGCCGGAGATATCCTGCGCGCGTCGGTGCTGGCGGTCCGCGATCGCGTTCGCATGATAACCGATATTTTCGGCCAGATCGCGCATGGCGACCGCTCGGCGAGCGAATTGGGTGGGCCGTTGCGGATCGCGCAGTTTTCAGGTGCGCGCGTGTCGCTTGGCTTCGTGCCCTTCATCGATCTGATGGCGTTGATCTCCATCAATCTGGGTTTCATCAACCTGCTGCCGATTCCGTTGCTCGATGGCGGTCACCTGTTCTTCTATCTCGCGGAGATGGTGCGACGCCGCCCGCTACCGGCCAAGGCGCAGCAATGGGCCTTCAAATCCGGCGTCGCGGTCCTGCTCGGCTTCATGATGTTCGTGACGGCCAACGACCTTGGCTCGCTGGGCCTGTGGCGCACGCTGTCGGGCCTGGTGGAGCAATCGAGTAACGTCAAAAGTTGAAAAACCGTCGCCGAGGGCCGATTTCGGACGCTCGGATAAGGCGGAGCCCGCGGTGAACCATTATCATCTGTTCGAGACGGCGCATGGGCATGCGGCCTTGGCGTGGAACGAGCGCGGCGTGACGAGCTTCCGCTTGCCCGCGTCGACTGTCGAGGAAACGCGTCGCTCGCTTTTGCGCCGTTTGCCCGATGCGATCGAGGCCGAGCCACCTGCGCGCGTGGCCGGGCTGATCCAGGCAATAGTGTGTTATTTCGAGGGGGAGCGGATCGATTTTGCCGATGTGCCCCTCGATATCGGCCAGCAGGAGCCGCTGTTCGCGAAAATCTACGATCTGGTACGCCGGCTGGGCTGGGGCGAAACGACGACCTACGGCGAAGTCGCCAGGGCGCTGGGCGAGGGCCCCGAGGTCGCGCGCGATGTTGGCCTGGCAATGGCGCGCAATCCGATTCCGCTGATTGTGCCCTGCCATCGCGTGCTGGCGGCGGGCGGCAAGATAGGCGGGTTCTCCGCACCGGGCGGTTCGAATGCCAAGGCGCGTATGCTCGAGCTGGAAGGGGTAGCGCCCGAGCCCGCCGCCTCCGCAAAGTCGACCGCGCAATCGAGCTTCGGTTTCTAGGCGGCTTGCGTGGCTTTCGCGGGATTTTGGGCTACCGATCGTCTCTGACGATCAGGGAGACACGTTGATGGCCGGTCCGCTCGAGGGCCTGAAGGTGCTGGAGCTGGCACGCATCCTGGCGGGACCCTGGGCCGGCCAGACGCTGGCCGACCTGGGTGCCGATGTGGTCAAGGTCGAAAGCCCGGACGGCGACGATACGCGCAGCTGGGGCCCGCCCTTCGTCGCGGCGGCGGACGGCGGCGATCTGTCCGCGGCCTATTTCCACGCCTGCAACCGCGGGAAACGCTCGGTCACAGCCGATTTCGCCACTGAGGAAGGCCGCGCTCTGGTGTGCAGCTTGGCAGCCTCGGCCGACGTGCTGATCGAGAATTTCAAGGTGGGCGGGCTCGCCAAATATGGGCTGGATTTCGAAAGCCTGAAGGCGGTCAATCCGCGGCTGATCTATGCCTCGATCACAGGCTTCGGGCAGGACGGCCCCTACGCCAATCGGGCGGGATACGACTTCCTGATCCAGGGCATGGGGGGCGCGATGTCGATCACGGGCGATCCCGATGGCCAGCCGACCAAGACCGGTTTCGCCATGGCGGACATCTTTTCGGGCCTCTACGCCACGATCGGGATCCTCGCGGCGCTGCGCCGTCGCGACGAGACCGGGCAGGGCGCGCGGATCGATTGCGCGCTGATGGACGCCCAGGTGGCGGTGCTGGCCAACCAGTCGCTCAATTTCCTCGTCTCGGGCAATGCGCCGCAAAGGCTCGGCAACGCGCATCCCAGCATCGTGCCCTATGAGGTTTTCCCGGTCGCGGACGGCCATATCATCATCGCGGTCGGCAATGACGGTCAGTATCGGCGGCTGTGTGAGGTGCTGGGGCAGGCGGAGCTCGGCACGGATGCTGACTATGCGACCAATCCCGCGCGCGTCGAGAATCGCCTCGCGTTGATCGCCCGACTCTCGGCGCTGACGATGGGCTGGATGCGCGAAGACCTGCTCGCGCGGCTCGAGACGGCGGGGGTGCCCGCGGGACCGATCAACAGCATCGCGGACGTGTTCGACGACGCCCAGGTCAGGCATCGCGGACTGCGGCTCGATCTGCCGTCCGAAGCCGCGGCGGGTGGCACGATCCCAGGCGTGCGGACGCCGTTAGTTATCGACGGTTTGCCCGCCGCGCACACCCGGCCAAGCCCGCGCGTGGGCGAACATCAGGCAGACGTCCTGGCCGACCCTAAGTGGGTTGGCCTTTAGCCCTTCGGTCGGCCTCGGGCTGGTAATTTAGTACGAATCGTATTATTCTATGGACAATGGATCGAAATCCGCTGCATGACACCGCTCGGTTACGCACTTTTAGGCCTGGTGCAGATGCAGCCCCGATCGGGCTACGCGCTGCGGAAGGTGTTCGAGACGACTCCGCTGGGCGGCTATTCGAGCAGCCCCGGCAGCATCTATCCCGCGCTCAAGTCGCTCGAGAAAGCCGCTTTGCTCGTGACGCGCGATCCGGCGGGCAAGCGCGGCAAGGGGGAATATCATCTTACCGCGGAAGGTGGGCGGCGGCTGCAGGCGTGGCTTGCTTCGCCGATCGACAATCTGGGCGAAGCGATGTTGCGCTTTGCCTTCCTGCGGGACGATGACCGCGATGCGATCCTCGCCTTCCTGGATGCTTTCCAATCGGCAGCCCAGAGCCAGTCGGCAGGGCTTGAGGCTTTCTTGGCGGGGGATGCGTCGAAAGGCATGCCCGCCAAGGGCCGGATTGCTGTGGAGCATGGCCTGCGCCAGCTCCGGGCGTCAGCGGACTGGGCGCGCTGGACGCGGGAGCAATATTCTACGGACTGACCGGGGAGGGACGATATGAAGGATCTGGCAAAGGATGCCGGCAGAGGAATTCTGCTATGGATATTGCTGCTGGTTGGCCAGTCGGTGGCCGGGGTGCTCTTCTTCCGTAACATCCGTCCGTTTCCCAGCGACGGCCCTCTCGATGCGGGCCAGGCGCTGTTGCTCGTCAACCTAATCGACGCGGCCATCCTTGTCCCGCTGGCGCGCTATGCCAGGCTTCGCGGGTGGGCATTGGGGCTGATGCTGGGTGGGCTGCTGTTCGGCGTGCAGATATTCCAATCGGAAGTCGAAACGCTGATCTTCAACAGCGATATCGGCATGCCCGCTGGCCTGTTCGTCGCGATCCTGCTGGGCGGGCTGTTGCGCGACGGCCTAGCCGTGATCGGCATCGCCTTGCTGTGGCGTGGAACGAGCGGGGCCGGATTCAATGTGAAGGGGCTGGCGTGGAAGGCGCCGGCGGTCGCGATCCTCTATGTCCTTTGCTATTTCTGCGCCGGGCAGATGATCGCATGGCAGAGCGCGGCCGTACGCGCTTTCTACGCGCATGTCGGGCTGATCGGTCGGAACTCCCTGATCGTCTTGCAATTCGGTCGCGGGTTGATCTGGTGCGGACTGGCGTGGCTGGTGCTGCGGAGTTTGTCGGGGCCGCTCTGGCGCACGGCATTGCTGACCGGTCTGGCCTTCAGCGGGCTGATGATTCCGGCGTTGCTCTTCCCCAATCCGGTCATGCCCTGGCCGGTGCGCTCGGTGCATATGGTGGAGGT